>JAESFO010000339.1_pt1 | contig 62328 bp, 62 predicted proteins | sample 9269421 | NCBI WGS metagenome assembly JAESFO01 (sample SAMN14502839, study PRJNA617101) | algae metagenome | isolation source: Nostoc desertorum CM1-VF14 and co-occurring heterotrophs from rocky... | place: USA: Clark Mountains, San Bernardino, California | collected 2000-06-05 | reverse complement strand
AACTCGAAGGTCCGCCGCGCTGTCCGCACCCGCGGGCACTTCCCCGGTGACGATGCCGCGATGAAGCTGCTATACCTCGTGCTCAATCACGCGGCGGATGAATGGAAACGACCGCCGCGTGAGTGGGTGAGGCGAAGAGCCAGTTCGCTGTGATCTTCGGCGAGAGGTTCGTCATCTGACGACAACCGGCCTCGCGCACAAAATATCGGACACTCCCCTTCCCGCAGCTGACAAGGTCAGCGTTGCACCGCTGCCTTCAGCGATGGCATCTCCCGCCTGCCGGATGTCGAAGGCGACAAGCCGAAGCGCCAACGCTTCAAGCGCTATCCGATTGGTTTCTTCCACATCGATATCGCCCAGGTGCAGACTGCCGAAGGCAAGCTCTACCTGTTCGTCGGCATCGACCGCACCAGCAAGTTTGCGGTTACCCAGCTGGTCGACAAGGCGGACCGGCGAACGGCGTGGGAGTTCCTCGAACACCTGCTGAAAGCGGTGCCATACCGCATGCACACGATCCTGACCGATAACGGCATCCAGTTCGCCGAGCAGCCCCGCAACCGCAACACCGCCTGGTCGCGGCAGATGCGTTTCGACATGATCTGCGAGGCGAACGACATCGAACACCGCCTCACCAAGCCGAACCATCCATGGACCAACGGCCAGGTCGAGCGGATGAACCCGGACCATCAAGGAGGCGACCGTCAAACGCTTCCACTACGAGAGCCATGACCAGCTCCGGACGCACCTCGCCGACTTCATGGCTGCCTACAACTTCGCCCGCCCGCTAAAGACGCTCAGCGGCCTCACACCCTACGAATACATCGCCAGGATCTGGACCTCAGAGCCAGAACGCTTCATCGTCAATCCGATCCACCAGATGCCGGGACTGAACACCTAAACCATCCACGGGCCACGGTGAATTCTTCAAAACGATCATCGAAGCCTAGGCCGAGCCGCCAAGTTGCGACGGCAAGACCGACTGGTCGAGCGCGCCCAGCAGTTCTGCGGCCCCCTTCTCATAGCCTTCATCAAGGTACTCGATCGGAGACTGAGGCGGTCCAGCCTCGTCCCGCATAGCCACAGCCAAGGCGGCGCCGTGCGTATAATCGACGGGGATATGCACCCACAGCAAGGGCCGCTCGGGCGGGGCGCCAAGGGCTCCGAGGAGGCCTGTCAGATCAGCAGTTATCCGCTTGGCATGGTCTGGGAAAACGGCAGGCCGACTGAAGATCGCCAGCGAAAGCGCCGCATGTCGAACCACCTTGGCGCGGTAAGCCGTCAGCAGCCCGACGACACGCGAGCGGACACCCGTTTCCGGTGCCGCGACGTCTGAATAGACGTGGTTGGCCAGAGCCTTGATAAACATCACGATCTTTGAAGTGATAGTGGATCGTCATGGGGTTGATGCCGACGCGGGTCGCCAACGCGCGCATGGTGAGGCCCTCCAGGCGCTCGGCGTCCAGCACTTCCAAGGCCTCGGAAAGGATCTTCGCCGGAAAGGCGCTTGCCTCGGTTGACGACGGTCTTCCGCGGCCTCTCGTGGTCACTGCATGACCGTGTAGCTGGACTGGACCAATCCCTACGAAAACGACCTTGTGCCGGTATACGTCAGCGCTATGTCGCGCTGCACACCGCCGAAGAATTGCCGCCATGCTCGCTGCACGCACTGCGGCGCCGATTCGGATACCGATCCCGCAGTGTCGCAGTGAAACCGCTTCGGGGGTACCTTCGCCTGCTTCCGCCGGAGACCGGGACCGACTGCGGGTCCGGATCGCGCTGCTGGCGCTGGTGCAATATGGCGTCGCGGATGTGTCCGGTGCGCCGCCCGGCGTGGCGGTCGGCGTTCCCGATCGCCTCGATCCGCTGCCGTCGCGCTGATCGGCGAGTGCCTGGGCGGCGTTCCGGCCAGGGCAGGGGATCGGCGCCGCTCCTAGTGGCGGGCAACTCGGCGGAAGCCAGACGGGCGGACGCCTTGCCTATATGCTTGATCCGCCGCCTTCGCGCGTTTCGCCGCGCCCCTGTCCACGCGCGGCCGGGAGGTGTCGCTCGGATTCGAATGGCAGCCCAGCCGCGCGCCGGTACGGATCGTCGCGGAGCAGCGTTTCGCGCTTGGCGGGGGCGGAAGCAGCCCCGGGCTGGGCATGATCGCCGGCGTTGACGCGGCGCTCGCGCACGGCTTCCGCCTCGAGTCTTATGGCCAGACCGGCGTCATCCGGCGGAGGCGGACCGAGCCCTATATCGATAGCGCTGCGCGCGCCACGCGGGGTGTGATGGTAGCGGGAGGCGTCCGGCTGGCGCTGGGCGGAGGCGCCTGGGGCGGGGCCCAGCGCGATGTGGCACGGCTCGATCTCGGCCCTTCGGCGACGCTGGCGTTGCCCGTCGCGGGCCAGACGATCCGCGTCGCGCTCGATTGGCGGCAACGCGTGGCAGGCGATGCCCGTGCGGGCTCGGGACCAGCGCTTACCATCGGTGGCGATTTCTAGCCGACACCCCTTTTGCGCGGGGGACCAAACGCGGTATCGCCTTGTCCGGACATGGACCTCTACCTTCCCATCGCCAATCTATCCGTCAATGCGCTGGTGATCGTCGCGCTGGGGCTGGGTGTGGGCCTGCTTTCGGGCATGTTCGGCGTGGGCGGCGGGTTCCTGACGACGCCGCTGCTCATCTTCTACGGGATTCCGCCCACCGTCGCAGCCGCTTCGGCCGCGAGCCAGGTGACCGGTGCGAGCGTCTCTGGCGTGTTCGCGCACTTCCGGCGGGGGGGCGTGGACGTCCATATGGGGCTGGTGCTCGTCGCCGGCGGGGTGATCGGCAGCATCGCCGGCGCGGGGCTTTTCTCGCTGCTCCAGAAAAGCGGCCAGATCGATACGGTGATCAACGTGCTCTACGTGCTGATGCTCGGCTCCATCGGCGGGCTGATGCTGCACGAATCGATCACCGCGGTGCGGATTTCGCGCGGCGCGCAGGGGCCCAGGCCGCGCAAGCGCCGCCACCACCCGCTCGTCGCGATGCTGCCGCTGCGCTGGCGCTTCTATCGCTCGGGGCTCTACATCTCGCCGCTGGCGCCGCTGCTGCTCGGCGTGTTCACAGGCATCCTCACGATGCTGCTGGGCGTGGGCGGCGGCTTCATCCTGGTGCCCGCGATGCTCTATCTGCTCGGGATGGGCGCGCAGGCGGTGGTGGGCACTTCGCTTTTCCAGATCCTGTTCGTGACTGCCGCGGCAACGCTGGTGCACGCCACCACGACCAAGGCGGTCGACATCGTCCTTGCCGCGCTGCTGCTGATCGGATCGGTGGCCGGCGCCCAGCTCGGCGCCCGCTTCGCCCAGTCGATGAAGCCGGAATATCTGCGGCTGACTCTGGCGGTGATCGTCCTGGGCGTGGCGCTGCGCATGCTGCTCGGGCTCGCCTGGCGGCCGGACGAAATCTATTCGGTGACGCCGCTGTGAAAGCGGGGGCGGCCCTGCTGATGCTGGGAGCGCCGCTGCTGATGGCGCAGGCCCAGCCCGAGCTGGTGCCCGACGTCTCCCAGCGCAACATCGAGATCGCCTATTCCTTCACCGGCGTCGAGCTGCTGCTGTTCGGGGCGATCCTCTATCCCGGCGGGCGAGCGCCTGATCCGGCCGAGAAGCCGCCCGAGATCGTGGTGGTGGTGAAAGGCCCCACCGAATCGATCCTGGTGCGCGAGAAGGAAAAGGTGGCGGGCATCTGGGTGAACGCCGAATCCATGCGCTATCGGTCAGCGCCCAGCTTCTACGCGATCGCCTCGCCCCGTCCGATTCGTCAGATCGTCGACGATCGTACTCGCGCGATCTTCGAGCTGGGCCTCGACAGCCTCCAGCTCTCTCCCGCATCGAGTGCCGTGCCAGAGGTGCAGCAGCGGTTCGATCGCGGCCTCAACGATCTGCGCGTGCGCAGCGGACTCTATTACGAGGCGCCGGGGGCGGTGGAGATCACCGACGGGGTGCTCTATCGCGCCCGGCTCAACATCCCCGCGCGCGTTCCCGTCGGCCGCTTCACCGCAGAGACCTTCCTTATCCAGGACGGCCGCGTGGTTGCGGCAGCGGTTCGGCCGATCGACATCCGCAAATCGGGGTTCGAGCGGTTCGTCGCGATGAGCGCGGAACGCTATTCGCTTGCCTATGGCGTGATCGCAGTCACGCTTTCGGTGCTGTTCGGCTGGGGCGCCGGGGCGATCTGGCGGCGAATCTAGACGGTTACAGAACGCAAAATTTACCACCTTCGGCCTAAGTCGCTCGCGAAATCGGCGGAGTGACGGATGGAAGGCCAGTTCGGATCGCGTGGTGTGGAGACCGCGGCGTCGATTCCCGCGGCGGAAGCGCTGCCCTCGCGCGCTCCCTTGTCCGCGATCGGCGCGGTGCTCGAGATTGCCGGGTCGTCGAGCCAGGTGATGTTCGATCAGGCCGAGGTCGATGCGCTCGCCGGCAGCGCGGATGCGGCGATCGCCGCCGCCGGGCAGATCGGCAGCCTGGTCAAGATGCGCGTCGGCAGCACATGGCTGATCGCCAGCATCCGCTCGCTCCGGCTCGAGGGCGCGGGCGACCGGATCGCCGCGGAGGTCGATTTCCTCGGCGAGGGCGACGAGGAAAAGCTCACCGGCAAGCTCTACAGGTTCCGCCGGGGCGTGACCCGCTATCCCACGCCCGGCTGCGCGGTGTTCCCCGTCTCGACTGCCGATCTCAAGCAGATCTACGCCGCCGACGAGCGCGCGCACATCGAAGTGGGCAACGTCTATCCCACCAAGGACATCCGTGCGGCGCTCTATGTCGATGCGCTGCTCGGCAAGCATTTCGCGTTGCTCGGCTCGACCGGCACCGGCAAGTCGACCGCGGCGGCACTGATCCTCCACCGCATCTGCCAGCTCGCGCCGCAGGGTCACATCGTGATGATCGACCCGCACGGCGAATATGCGAGCGCGTTCAAGGACGCCGGCGCGCTCTACGACGTGTCGAACCTGCAGATGCCCTATTGGCTGATGAACTTCGAGGAACACTGCGAAGTGTTCCTCACCACCGCCGGCTCTGATCGCCAGGTAGATGCGGACATCCTCGCCAAATGCCTGTTGCTCGCCAAGGGCAAGAACCGGCTGGCACAGGAAATCGGCAAGCTCACGGTCGACGCGCCCATCCCCTATCTGCTGTCGGATCTGACGCAGATCATCCAGCTCGAAATGGGCAAGATGGACAAGGCCACCGACACGGCGCCCTATCTGCGCCTGCGCAGCAAGATCGACGAGATCAAGGGCGATCCGCGCTACGCCTTCATGTTCTCAGGGATGCTCGTTGCCGATTCGATGGCCAGCTTCCTCGCGCGCATCTTCCGGTTGCCGGGTGACGGCAAGCCGATCTCGATCATCGATGTCTCGGGCGTGCCGAGCGAGATCACGTCCGTCGTAGTCGCCGTGCTCAGCCGGATGGTGTTCGATTTCGCGATCTGGTCGCGCGGCGAGACCAAGCGGCCGGTGCTGCTCGTCTGCGAAGAGGCGCATCGCTACGTGCCGAGCGAGCGCAACGCGGACGGATCGTCGGTGGGACGCATTCTCAGCCGGATCGCCAAGGAAGGCCGCAAATATGGCGTCTCGCTGGGGTTGATCACGCAGCGCCCGTCGGACCTTGCCGAAGGTGTGCTCTCGCAATGTGGCACGATCCTGTCGATGCGCCTCAACAACGAGCGCGACCAGGCTTTCGTCCGTGCGGCCATGCCCGAGGGCGCGCGCGGCTTCCTCGATTCGATTCCGGCGCTGCGCAATCGCGAGTGCATCGCGGTGGGTGAAGGCGTCGCGACGCCGATCCGCCTGCTGTTCGACAGCCTGGAGGAGAACAAGCGTCCGGCCTCCGACGATCCGCTCTTCTCCGAACTGTGGCGAGCTACGGGAGGTGAGGAAGCGATGCTCGAGCGCACGATCAAGCGCTGGCGTTCGCAGGGGAAGTGAGACGCTACGGCTGGCGAACGCGTTATAGCAGGAGCGCGGGCCGGCTCAGTCTTCGTTCTTCACTGCACCGTGCCCCACGGGCACGCGCAGCAGTGAATTGAGCTTGGCCTTGAACTGACCGAGATCGCTGCCGGTGAGCTGGCGCATCGTCGTGAAGGAAACCGAGCGCGGGTTCACCGCGGCGCCGTTCTTGTACAGCTCGTAATGGAGGTGCGGGCCGGTGGAGAGGCCGGTGCTGCCCACCGCGCCGATCCGCTCGCCCTTGCGCACCCGCTGGCCATTGCGGACGTAGATCCGGCTCAGATGGCCGTAGCCGGTGGCATAGGGGCCGCCGTGATCGACCTTGATGAAGTTGCCATAGCCGCTGCGGCGCCCGGCGAGCCGGACCACGCCGTCGCTCGCCGCATAGACCGGCGCGCCCCAGGGAGCAGCGATGTCGATCCCGCGGTGCATGCGCGTGTAGCCGAGCAGCGGGTGACGGCGCATACCGAAGCTCGACGAGATTCGCCCGGCGGCGGGCATCGCCATCATGCCCGTCTTGTTGCCCTTGCCGGCGCTGTCGAACCATTCGGTCTTGCCGTTCGACTCCCACGGCACGAGCTGAACGCTGTTCCGGCAGCCATCGAGCCCCGCATACATCAGGTTACCGAGCTGCACCTCGCCGGTTTCGGCGCGTGCCTGCTTGACGATGATGTCGAACTTGCACCCTGAGCCGAGCCGCGACACGGGGACGCGGCTGGCGATCGTGCGGATATAGGCTTCGACGGCTTTTGCCGGAGCGCCGGCCGCGCGCGCTGAACGATAGAGGCTCGATCCGATCGCACCCTGGATGCGCAGCGGCGTGTTGTCGATCGCAATCGGGATCTGCTTGAGCGTGAGGGCCCCGCCGTTGCGCGCGACTTCGAGCTTGAGGTCGAAGCGCGCGCGGAACGCGAGTTTCTCGAGCGGACGCGGCTGCGACTTGTCGGTGCGACGGCCAAGCGTCAGGTCGAGCATCGTCCCGCGCTGGATGTCGTCCAGCGACACCGACTGGGCGATGAGCTCGCTCACCAGATTCGCCTCGCTCCTGCCCACGCCCGAGCGCTGCAGCGTTCCGAGCAGCGCGTCCCCCGAGGCGAGCCTGGCATCGAGGTTGAGGATCGGGCGCTCGGGCGTGTCGGCGAGCGGCGCGACGAGGTTGGTCGCGGCGAAGCGCTTGCCCGTGGTAGCGCCCATCGCGAGCGGCTTGATCGCTTGCGCGCGGACTGCGTCGCGCTCCGCGCCCGCGAGCGGAGCGGGAACGGTGCCGTGGATCGGCGTCTCGAATCCGGGCGCCATGAACAGCGTGACCGCGCACAGTCCGAGGCAGGTAGCCAAGCCGCGGAACCAGGTGAGCGAGCCGATCTGCGAGCCGAGATCGGGGACGAGATCGAAATCGGGAAAGCGGCGCTTGAGCTTGGGGGCGGCGAGGGGCTCGGGCACGGCGCGCAGCCGTGCGGATGCCGCCGAAGCGCCGCCGCCGAGCTGATGGCTATGATCGTCGCGCAGGAACAAGTCGTGCGACCCCCAGTAACCCTCTTCCACACTTGTGCAGCCACCCCCGGTGCACGAGCGTTGTGTGTTGAAGTGTTGGCCCAAAGTCAAATTAACCACCCCCTTCGGCGCCGCTGTCTGCGGCCACCTGTGCCGCACCCGCGCTCGGGGGAGGGCCCTGCTGCAATCCTCAATAAATCCAATAGGGTTAACATCGCTTCAATCACGGGGAGTTGCTTAAGGGGCGGCTCGGAACGATCTAGGTATCCGCAATGAGCCAGTTCGCGCGTTCTCCCATCATGGCGGTGCTAGGGCCCACCAACACCGGCAAGACGCATCTCGCCGTCGAGCGGATGTGCGGGCACGCCAGCGGGATGATCGGCTTCCCGCTGCGGCTGCTAGCGCGCGAAGTATATGACCGGGTGGTCCGGATGAAGGGGCCGGGCGAAGTTGCGCTGATCACCGGCGAGGAGAAGATCCTGCCGCCCAAGGCCCGATGGTTCCTGTGCACCGCCGAAAGCATGCCGCTCGAACGTCAGGTCGCGTTCGTCGCGCTCGATGAGGCGCAACTCGGCGCCGACCCCGAGCGCGGGCACGTCTTCACCGATCGGCTGCTTCGCGCGCGCGGCCGCGAGGAAACGATGATCCTCGGCTCCGAAAGCCTGAAGCCGATGCTCAAGGCACTGGTGCCCGATGCCGAGGTAATTGGGCGCCCGCGCTTCTCGACGCTTTCCTATGCCGGCGCCAGGAAGCTCTCGCGCCTGCCGCGTCGTTCGGCGATCGTCGCGTTCAGCGCGGAGGAAGTCTATGCGGTCGCGGAGGCGCTGCGGCGGCTGCGCGGAGGCGCGGCAGTGGTGATGGGCGCGCTTTCCCCCCGTACGCGCAACGCCCAGGTCGCGATGTTCCAGGCCGGCGAGGTCGATTATCTCGTTGCCACCGACGCGATCGGAATGGGGCTCAACATGGACGTGGCGCACGTCGCCTTCGCGAGCCTCCACAAGTTCGACGGGCGTCGCCAGCGGCGGCTGACGATCGCAGAGATGGCGCAGATCGCGGGGCGCGCGGGGCGACACCAGAAGGACGGGACCTTCGGCGCGCTCCACGAGGAGGGGCCGAGCGCGTTCACGCCCGAGGAAGTGCTTGCGATCGAGGCACATCAGGTGCCGCGGCTCGAGCACCTCTATTGGCGGGAAGGCGAGCCCGATTTCGCGAGCATCGACGCGCTGGTCGCGAGCCTGGAGGCCAAACCGCGGAGCGATGTTCTGCGCGCAGCGCCCGAGGCAGTGGACCTCGCAGTGCTCAAGCGGCTCGCCGAGGAGGATTGGGTGCGTGCGCGCGTGCGTTCGCCCCAGATGGTCGCGCGACTCTGGGCGGCATGCGGGCTTCCCGACTTCCGCAAGCTGGGCACCGATCCGCACGCGCGCTTCGTCGGGCGGCTCTTCGGCCATCTCTCCGAGGGCAACGGCCATGTCCCCCACCAGTGGTTCGCCGACGAGATACAGCGGCTCGACAATATGGGCGGCGATGTCGAGACGCTTGCAGGGCGGATCGCTGCGGCGCGAAGCTGGGCCTATATCGCGCACCGTAACGATTGGCTCGCCGAGCCTGCGCACTGGGCCGAGCGGACGCGCGCGATCGAGGAGAAATTGTCCGACGCGCTCCACGCCAGCCTCACCCAGCGCTTCGTCGACAAGCGCACCACGGTATTGCTGCGCCAGATCGGAGCCGACGCGTCGAACCTACCTGTCACCATTGGGCCCGAAGGCGAAGTGACCGTCGAGGAACATGCACTCGGGCGGCTGGAGGGCTTTCGCTTCACCGTGACTCCGGATGCGCGAGCGGCCGACAAAAGGATGTTGCTCGCTGCGGCGGAGAAGCGGCTGGCGGGCGAGTTTCGCAAGCGCGGAGCCGCGCTAGCGGAGGCCGAGGACCAGACGCTCGCCCTGGTAGGGTCGGTGCTCGCGTGGAAGGGTGCAGGCGTCGCGGAACTCAAGCCCGGGCAGAGCCTGGTGCGGCCGCGGATCGTGCTCGATCGTGCGCTCGACGTGCTCGATGCGCAGGCGAAGGCGCAGGTTCAGGCGCGGCTAGAACGCTGGTTCGCCGACCAGATCGCCCGCCACCTCCCCGCGCTCGCCAAGCTCGACGCCGCGATGCGCGACCCCGATGCGGGGGGCGCCCTCCGTGCGATCGCCAACGCGCTGGTCGAGGCCGGCGGGCTGCTGCCGCGCCGGGCGGCGGGAACATTGGTCGATGCGCTCGATCCGGAAGCGCGCAAGCGGCTGCGCCAGACGGGCGTCACGATCGGTACGCTCGATCTGTTCGTGCCGGCGCTGCTCAAGCCCGGCGCGGCCCGCTGGCGGCGCGAGCTGATGGGGATGGGAGAAGCGCCGCCGGACGGCGCCACGGTGCTGCCGAGGAACAGCCCCGGCGCCGATCTTGCCCATGGTTTCCGCCCGCTCGGCAGTCAGGCGGTGCGTGTCGACCTGGTCGAGCGGATCGCGCGCGCGGCGCATGAAAGCCGAAAGGGGCGCGCGCCCTTCGCGCCCGATCCGGCGCTCGCCACGTCAATGGGGCTCAGTGCCGACACGCTGGCGCGGCTGATGGCACAGCTGGGCTTCCGCACCACCCGCTCGGCCGAAGGCGAGCCGCAGCGCTGGACCTGGCGGGGCCTGACTCCGGCGCCGAAGCCCAAGGCGCCCCCTGCCGAGAACGCGTTCGCGGCGCTGGCAGGACTCCGGCATGGCTGACGCGGCGACGATCCGGCTCGATCGATTCCTGTGGTTCGCACGGATCGCCAAGTCGCGTAGCGCCGCGCAGGCGATCGCCGAAAAGGGCACGCTCCGCCTCGACGGCCGCCGGATCGAGCGCTCGGCGGCGGCGGTGCGGGTGGGATCGATCATCGTCTTTCCCCTCCACGGCAAGGTCCGTGCGCTGCGCGTCGAGGCGCTGCCGCGCCGCCGCGGGCCGCCTGCGGAGGCAGCCCAGCTTTACACGCCCCTCGAAATCCACGCGCCCAAGCCCGTTGACGCAGGAGAATCCGAGGCATAGCAGGGCCGGGTAGTTATCAGCCTTGGCCTTCAGGGGAGCCCGACGCCAATGACCTATGTCGTCACCGACGCCTGCATCCGGTGCAAGTACATGGATTGCGTCGAGGTGTGTCCGGTGGACTGCTTCTACGAGGGCGAGAACATGCTCGTCATCAATCCGAACGAGTGCATCGACTGCGGCGTGTGCGAGCCCGAATGCCCGGCGGAGGCGATCCTGCCCGACACCGAGAACGGGCTGGAGAAGTGGCTGGAGCTCAACCGCACCTATTCGGAAGAGTGGCCGAACATTACCACCAAGGGCGAAGTCCCCGCCGATGCCGACGAGCGCAAGGGCGAGGAAGGCAAGTTCGAGAAATATTTCTCGACGAACCCCGGCACCGGCTCCTGAGCGGCCGCGCCGCGCAGGCGCAGCCGGGCCAGAATCGGCGTTCGAATCCGGAAACCTGCCGTAGCGCGCAGATTTATGCCGCGCTGCGGTGACGTTTGGCTGGTAATTTTATTGCAACGGTGTTAAATAGGCTCCCGACGGAGGCGATGGATTCGCCCTCCGCCCGGAGAAGCATACGAAGTCGCCCCCGACTGCCGGACCGGCGCGCAAGCGCTAGGGCCGACGCCGCACCGCTCGGGGCCAGTAATTCACGGAAAGGTTCCTCGCACATGGCTGCCAAGGCGCTGTCCTTCGATGTCGGCGATTATGTCGTTTACCCCAAGCACGGCGTGGGCCGTGTAGTCGAGCTGCAAAAGCAAGAAATCGCGGGGATGCAGCTCGAGCTCTACGTCCTGCGGTTCGAGAAAGAGAAGATGACGCTCCGCGTTCCGACCAACAAGGCGGAGAGCGTGGGCATGCGCAAGCTTTCGAGCGACAAGACGCTCAAGGAAGCTCTGGAGACGCTGAAGGGCAAGCCCAAGGTCAAGCGTACCATGTGGTCGCGCCGCGCGCAGGAATATGAAGCGAAGATCAACTCGGGCGATCTCGTGTCGATCGCCGAAGTGGTCCGCGACCTGTTCCGCGCCGACGACCAGCCCGAGCAGAGCTATTCGGAGCGCCAGATCTTCGAAGGTGCCGCCTCGCGCCTGGCGCGCGAGCTCGCGGCGATGGAAGAAACCGACGAGAAGGCCGCGCTCGAGAAGATCCTCGATATCCTGCGCAAGGCCGCTGCGGTCTGGAACAAGGACAAGGTGCCGGCGTAAGCGGGTATCCCCGTCTGGAACTCGAAAGGGGCGTGCCGGAAACGGCCGCCCCTTTTGTTTGCTTCATCCTTGGTGTATTGCTAAAGCAACACACGAATTCGGGAAGGAGCCCTATGCGCAAATTGTGGATCATCGCCCTGCTGCCGCTCGCGGCGTGCCAGTCCAATTGGGAGAAGGGGCAGGCGGCCGAGCCGAGCGGCACCGGGGCCACGCGAAGCTTTGCGGCGAACGGCTTCAATTCGGTCGATCTTCGCGGGCCCGATGATGTCGACGTGAAGACCGGCGGCAATTTCGCGGTCACTGCCGAGGGCGATCCGGCGGTGCTCGATCAGCTCGAGATCCGGGTGGTGGATGGCACGCTGCGCGTTGGCCGCAAGGACGGGAACGACTGGTCTCTCCGCAACGACAGAGGCGTGAAGGTCCATGTCGTGATGCCGAAACTTCAGGGCGCCGCGGTGTCGGGTTCGGGCAACCTCATCGCGGACCGCGGCGAAGGCGCCTTCAATGGCGCAATCGCCGGATCGGGCAACCTGCGCATCGGCGAGTTGCGCGCGACGGACGCCGAACTGTCCATCGCAGGGTCGGGCGACCTTCAGGTGGGCGGTACGGCTTCCAGGCTCTCGGCTTCGATCGCCGGATCGGGCGACCTCGACGCGAGCCGCCTGACTGCATCGGGCGCCGATGTGTCGATCGCGGGATCGGGCAACCTGCGCGGCACGGTGAAGGGGCAGGCCAAGGTCTCGATCGTCGGCTCGGGCGACGTCGAGCTCCGCGGCGGCGCGCAGTGCCAGGTGAGCAAGCTCGGTTCGGGCGAGGCGCGCTGCAGCTGATGCCGTTCTGACGCTTGCGCGCGCGTGCCCGGCGGGTGAAGGTCGGGGCATGCGCTGCCTTGCCCTTCTCCCGCTGCTCATGCTCGCCGCCGCGGCGCCAGCGGACGAGCGCCGCTTCCTCGTCACCGGGTTCGAACGGCTGCGTGTCGAGGGGCCGATCGAAGTGGAGGTGGTCCCGGGCTCGCCTGCCGCGACCGCGACCGGCGAGCGGCGCGTTATCGAAGCGCTCTCGGTTCGCGTCGACGCAGGTACGATGGTGGTGCGGCCGGGAAACGAAGGTGAAGGACTGTCCCGCGTGCGCGTGTCGGTACCTGCGCTGCGCGGAGTGATCGTCAATGGCGGGGGAACGGTGCGGATCGCGCAAGTGCGCGGCAACCGTATCGACCTGTCGCTGAGCGGCGCGGGTACGCTCGACGTGGCCGATGTCGCGGCAGGCGATCTGATCGTGACGCTCACCGGGGGCGGAACGATCGCGCTCGCCGGCAAGGCGGATCGTGCGCGGGTGCGCAGCTACGGCGCCGGATCGGTGGATGCCGCACGCGTGACTGCGGGCGAGGCAGTGCTGGTTTCCGAAAGCGGCGGTAATATCGGCATCACCGCGCGCTATCTGGCGCGCGCGACGGCACTCGGCACCGGCGCGATCCGCGTCGGCGGCAAGCCTGAATGCCGCGTCAGCGGTCCCGGCCCGGTCGAATGCGGCGGGACGATGCAGCGCGACTAAGGCTGGGCGGCGATCGGCTAAGCGGCGATGGGGAAGCGCAGCAGCCGGTCTTCGAGCGCGACGAGCGCTTGCGCGCCCGGGCCGACCGCGCGGACGATTTCGGGGTGGTGTGCGTCGAGCCCGCCGGTGAGCGCGCCGAAGGCGGGCAGGATCAGCTTGGTGCCGGTCGCGACGAAGCAGCGCCGCGCCACCTGGCGCCCGCGCACGGTGACGCGCAGCTTGGGGTGGAAATGGCCTGAAAGCTCGGGGCGCGTCTCGCGCGACTCGGCTTCGTGGCGGAGCACCAGCCCGTCAATCTCCGCTTCCTCCAGGATCGTGCCGCCGCAATGATCGATCAGCAGCGAGTCATGGTTCCCCGTGATCCAGCGCCAATCGAGCCGGGCGGTTAGTGCAGTGAGCATCGCGCGCGCCTCGGCGGGCAGCCGCGCGCAGCCATCCGAATCGTGGAAGCTGTCGCCTAGGCACCAGAGCTCGCGCGCCCGCGTCCGCTCGATCAGCACCTCCAGCGCCGTGAGCGTCGCGAGCGAATCATAAGGCGGGAGCATCTGCCCCTTGCTCGCGAACCAGCTCGCCTTCTCGAAATGGAGATCGGCGACCAGCAGCGCGTGCCGTGCAGGCCAGAAGAGCGCGCCCTCGGGCAGCGCTCTCAGATCATGGCCGGCGAACGAAAGGGGAACCATGCAGCCGCTATCCGGCTTTGCGGCGGTTGCGTCAACAGCGTTGGATGGGCACGTCGCGCCCCTCGAAACGGATCATGCCGCGGCTCTCGTCGATGCGCTGGAGCGAATAGCGGCGCGTCACCGGCGGATCGAGCTTCACCGGCGCTGCGCCGCCGTTCTCGAACCGCTCAGTCAGCGTCTCGACGAGCTGGTCGCCGTCGAGCTTCCAGCTTCCCACTTCGCCGGCATTGTCGAGCTTCCCGTCGGCTTCATAGCGGATGACCAGATCGGTGATGCAGCTCGAATCGAATGACCAGGTGCCGGTGATCCACTGTGCGGTGGGAGCGTTGGCAACGGGCACTGCAGGCGATTGCTCCCGAGGGGACTCGCCCGAAGCGTTCGCTGCCACTGCGGGCGCCTCCGGGGAGCAGCCCGCGAGCACAGCCATCGATCCGATCGTGAACCAGAACCCCTTCCGCATGCGCGCAGATTAGCCGATCGCCGCGCTACCGGGTAGCGATTCGCGTTCAGGCGGGGACGGTTTCGCCGGTCCCGCTGCGTGCCATCTCGCCCAGCCGCCCGAGGATGCGGACCCAGGAGCGGATCCCCTTGTGGAAGCTCTTGAGATCGTACTTCTCGTTGGGCGAGTGGATGTTGTCGTCGTTGAGCGCGAAGCCCACCATAACACTGTCCATCCCCAGGATCGTCCGGATCGAATTGGCCACGGGAATCGATCCGCCGCTCGCGAGCAGCGCGGACTTGCCCCATTCGGCATCGAGCGCAGCGCGAGCCGCGGCGAGCGGCGGGCTGTCGCTCGCCAGGCTGATCGCGCGCGACCCGCCGCGCGCCTTGAACTCTGCGGTGCAGTCGGCGGGGAGGCGATCGCGGACGTGCGCCTCGAAGGCAGACCACACCTGGTCGGGATCCTGATCACCGACGAGGCGAAAGCTCACCTTTGCGTGCGCCTCGGCCGGGATCACTGTCTTGAATCCTTCGCCGATATAGCCACCCCAGACGCCGTTGATCTCGGCAGTGGGTCGCGCCCAGCTCTGCTCGAGCACGCCCATATCCTTCTCGCCCGCCGGGACGCTGAGCCCCACATCCGCGAGGAAGGCGGCGCCATCGAAGCCAAGCGCATTCCAGCTCCGCTGCACCTCGGCGCTCAGGGGGTGGACGCCGTCGTAGAAGCCGGGGAGCGTCACGCGGCCGTCGGCGTCCTTCAGGTCCGAAAGGATGTCGGCGAGCACCTGGATCGGATTGCGCGCCGGGCCGCCGTAGAGGCCCGAATGGAGGTCGCGCGAGGGGCCGCGCACGGTCACCTGGCCACCGGCCATGCCGCGCAGGCCAATGGTGATGCCGGGCGTCTCGGTGTCCCACATTGAGGTGTCGCAGATCAGCGCGAAATCGGCCTTCAGCTCCTCGGCATTGGCGTGCAGGAACGGCTCGAGGCTCTCGGAACCCGACTCCTCCTCGCCTTCGAACAGGATGGTCACGCGGCAGGGGAGGCGTCCTTCGGCCTGCTTCCATGCGCGGCACGCTTCGATGAAGGTGCGCAACTGGCCCTTGTCGTCGGAGGCTCCGCGGCCGACGATCGCTTTCGAGCCGTCACCGCGAGTCTCGAGAACCGGATCGAACGGATCACGCCGCCACAGCGACAGCGGATCGACCGGCTGGACGTCATAGTGGCCATAGAAGAGCACATGCGGCCCTTCGCCGTCATGATGCGCGACGACCATCGGGTGACCGGGCGTGGGCGCGACCCGGGCAGTGAAGCCCAGCTCGCGCAGCTCGTCGGCGAGCAGCTGCGCGGCGTGGCGGCATTGCTCGGCATAAGCCGGATCGGTGGAGATCGAGGGAACGCGCATCAGCGCGAACAGGCGATCGAGGCTCTGGTCGAGGTTGCGCTCGACCGCGTCGAGAGCGGAAGCGGAGTCGGTCATTGCCCTGCGCTACGCCGCTGTCGCGCATGGGGCAAGGGAGTGGCCCGTGCCAGAGAAAGCTGCGGCGAGCCGAACGATTTGGCTCGATAAGCCGTTGCGGCTGGTGTACAAACGAAGCGGAGAAGGCAGCGCCCTGCACGGGACTGCCGCGAGAGGACGGATGCCCGAAGGATCGACTGGGCCGCTGAGCCCGGATGCACCGATGACCGTTGCGCCACACGACGCGATCGTGATCGATCGTCCCGAAGAATCGCATGGTCTTCCCACCTTCCCGGTCAGCACTGCCGAGCGGGCGATCGAGGGGTTTTCGCGATTCGCGGGTCCGCTGGTATTCTTCCTCGCGCTCGGCGGAATCGGTTGGCTGATCATCAACTAGCTGATTTCAAATAGCTTCCGCTGCGCGGGCGGGAGAATGTACCGAAAAACGGCGGTGCGGCCCGCGCCGGAGCCGTGATGCGGTCCGTCTCGGCGAATCTCTCCCGAAGCACGGATCATCCCAAATCGTCCCAACTTGAGGCGTTCGCGGCTTGCCTTCCTCCGCCCGCTGTGTCCTGCTGCATCGCAGCAAGTCCCGCGTGCGCCGTGCGCGGGGGACATGCTGCCCGAGTAATGGGTGTGTTTTTGCGTCAGGGGAGTGCGGTGTCCCATGTCAAAGATTGACCTGGCGATCCGAGGATATCCGAGTCGGACTCCATTCGCGGCAGCTGCCAAGCGCAATGCCAAGGTCTGGCTTTGCCTCTCGTTGATCGGGGCGGACGCTCTGGCGCTGCTCGCCGGCTTTGCCGTGGGCCTGCAGGTGGAGCAGCCAGGGAACATATCCGATGGCCTGCTGACTTCGGTTCTCGGCGCGCTCCTCGTCCACGCGGGCATCTCCTTCCAGAACCAGGCGTACAGCACCAAGTGCCTGACCAGCGCGACGACGAGCGTGCGCCAGGCGCTGCTCTCGCTCGCGGGGACGATGCTGCTGTTCCTGCTCGTCGCCTTCACGCTCAAGGTCACGGGGCAGCTGCCCCGCTTCGCGCTGTCGCTGGGCATCGTTTCGGCGGTCGCCCTCGTGATCGCCCAGCGGCTGCTGATCTGCCACATCGTCCAGCGCGCCTTCGGCGGCAGGCTCCACTCCGAGCTGGTGATCGTCGACGGCGGCAACGTGCCCGATCACTGCCTGGGCAGCGACATCATCGACGCGGGGGCTGCGGCGCTGCGCTCCGACCTCGACGATCCCTATATGCTCAACCGCCTCGGCACCGTGCTGCGCGACTATGATCGGGTGATCATCTGCTGCGCGACCGAGCGGAAGGGGGAGTGGGCGCAGGTGCTCAAGGGCGCCAACATCCAGGGCGAGATCGTCGTCCCCGAGCTCGGCGAGCTTGGGCCGCTCGCGGTCCACCAGCTGAGCGGCGTTACCACCGTAGTGGTCTCGCAGGGACCGCTCAACCTTGCCGATCGTGCCAAGAAGCGCGCGCTCGACATCGCGCTGACCGTGCCGGTGCTGATCGCACTCATGCCGCTGATGATCGCGGTGGCGATCCTGATCCGGCTCGATTCGCCGGGCCCGGTCTTCTTCCGCCAGGAGCGGATGGGGCGTGGCAACCGCATTTTCCACATCCTCAAGTTCCGCAGCATGCGGGTCGAGACGAGCGATTCCACCGGAACGCGCTCGGCGAGCCGTGACGACGACCGGATCACCCGCGTCGGCCGCTTCATCCGCAAGACGAGCATCGACGAGCTGCCCCAGCTCATCAACGTGCTGCTCGGCGACATGAGCCTGGTCGGGCCGCGCCCGCACGCGCTGGGATCGAAGGCTGGCGACGAACTCTTCTGGCGCGTCGATCGCCAATATTGGCACCGCCATGCGCTCAAGCCCGGGATCACTGGACTCGCGCAGATCCGCGGTTTCCGGGGCGCGACCGAACACCGCAGCGACATCGTCAACCGGCTCGAGGCCGATCTCGAATATCTGCATGGCTGGAGCCTGCTCCGCGACATGGGCATTCTGGCGCGGACCGCGCAGGTGCTGGTGCACCGAAACGCATATTGAGAGGAGAGCGCGTGCGGGGCAACGCTTCGTCCCGGCGCTAACCTTTCGTTAACCCGTTGGGGGCAGGGCTGCCGACTGGACTAGAAAGGTTCCAGCGGTGGTGGATAATCTGGCAGTTGCACGAGACGCGGATGCGCGCTCGGCGGAGATCCCGCGGAAGGAGTCATGGCTCCTCGCGCCCGAGTTGCGCGAGCCTCTGGCCGAGTGCATGATCCAGACCGGTTCGCGCTGGGCGGGGATCATCACCTTCTTCGCGGCGATCGGTGCCGTGGGATATTGGCTGCTGGGCTGATCCGGCGCGACGGAATGGTGCCAATCGAAGGCGCCGCCGCGTTCAGAAGCAACAAGCCGTGCCGTGGGCGCGACCAACGGCGCCTGCCGTGGTGGGCATCTACTCCGTAACGCTATAGCATGACTTCATTGCTGCACTGCAATGAGGTCGTGAGCGCGTGCTTTGCTCGGACGCCAGAGTATCAGGCGAAGAATCTTTCGCAGTCGCGAACGACTGCGGGCGTCCCCAGAGGCGTGTCTATTGTGCGATGCAGCATTATTTTGCTGCAGCGGGCGGTGTGCTGCTGGGCGTAGCGGCATCTGCGCTGCCGGCCCAGGCGCAGGACCAGGAACAGGCTCCGATCAAGCCGCCCGCCGAGCAGGGGCTGCGGATCGAATCGTCGCTGACGGTCACCTATGACGACAACGTCTATCGCGTCGATTCCGATATCGAGAACCCGATCGACGATCTGATCGTCACGCCCTCGGTAGAGGTTCGCTACGATCGCGACATCGGCGTGCGCGCCATCAGCCTGCTTGCGCTGCTCGGCTACGAGCAGTTCGTGACAGAGGATGCGAACAGCAAGCCCCGGATCGATCTCGAAGGGTCGGGCAAGCTGCTGATCGGCGGTGTCTGCGCGGTGCGCCCGCTGGCGAGCTACCGCGAGCAGCGCGCCGACTATGGCGACATCAACAGCCGCGCTGAGAACCTCCAGCGCTTCTCGACGCTCGCGCTCGCCGCGGACTGCGAGCGGCCCGGGCTCTATCCCGTCGTCGCTTTTCAACGCGATACGACGCGCAACAGCGACGCCTATGACTATGCCGACCAGACGAGCACGCTCTATCGGGCGGGCGTCGGCTATCACAAGCCGAGCCTGGGCACGCTGACGGCCTATTTCGAGCATCTCGAGAGCGATCGGCCGCAGCTGGCTGTCGAGAACCGCTATGATGCCTATGGCCTGTCGTTCGAGCGTTCGGTTTCGCCGCTCACGACGATCGAGGCGGATCTCCGCTGGGTGCACGTCACCAGCAGCTCGGCCGCTGTGGGCAGCTACAACGGGCCAGGCTGGAGGCTGCGCATTTCCAATACGGCGATCCCCCGGACCCGGCTGAGCGCCTCGACCGAACGCGAGATCGTCAACGACAGCCTGATCGCGACGGGATTTGCGATCCGCACCGCCTATCGCGCGGCGATCGACTTCAGCCTTTCGGAGCTCACCACGATCGGCGTCTTCGCTGATTTCTCGCGGCGCGAGTTCCGGCAGGACGCGGCGATCCGGCCCTTCAGCTATACGCGGGATCGAACGAACCAATTTAGTTTGATCGCGCGCCGAAAGTTTACCGATCGTTTCGCTGCCGATCTTTCCGTGTCGCGTATCGACCGTTCGACCAACAGCGATGTTTCCAACTATCGCGCCACGCGCGTGACGCTTGGCGCAACCATGAGGTTCTGAACCGATGAGGTACAATCCTTTGCCCCCAGCCGTTCTTGCCGGCGCCGCGGCGCTGGCAATTCTGCCGAGCGCGGCGATGGCACAGGCGCAGGTCTCGGCCACCCCGGCCGAGGCTCCCGTCCCCGCTGCGATCGGGGCTGGCGCCGCGACGCCGGCGTCCGCGCCTGCGGGCTATCGGCTCGGCCCAGACGACGAGATCAAGGTGGCGATCTACGGCCAGCCCGATCTTTCGGTGACGACGCGGGTGAAGGCCGACGGCACCGTCCGCCTAGCGATGCTCGGTGCGGTCGATGCGCGCGGCAAGACCACTGCCGAGCTCGCCGATACGATTGCACGGAGCTATGCCGCCGGCGGCTATCTCACCAATCCATCGGTCAACGTCGAAGTCTCGCAGTTCGTGAGCCGTTTCGTGACCGTCCTCGGCAACGTGCCCCAGGCGGGCAACTATCCGCTCGACCGGCCCTATACGGTGGCGGCGATGCTCGCCGAGGCGGGCGGCTCCACCGCGACCGGCGCCAACGCCGTGATCCTGACGCCGGCGGACGGGAGCGGGCCGGTGCGTATCTCGCTCGCGGACATGGGTTCGGGCGCGGGGCGCGCGCTCCAGCCGGGGGACATCCTCTTCGTGCCGCCGGCCGAGAAGGTCTATGTCTACGGTCAGGTCCAGGAGCCCGGCGCGTTCAATTTCGTCACCGGCCAGACCTTCCGCCAGGCGCTCGCGCTCGCGGGCGGCCCGACGCTCGCCGGTTCGACCAAGCGCATCAAGGTTCGCCGCGGCGGCAAAGAGATCGAGGGCATCTCGCTCGACGATCCGGTCCAGCCCGAGGACGTGCTGATCATCCGGGAGAAGCTTTTCTGACGATGGAGAGGGTGTCGCGAAGGCAGCGGGGCGATCTGAATCTGGAGATGCCGGCATGAGCTGGAGCGAAAAATTGCGGCAATGGCTGGGAGCGTTGTTCGGCGGCGGATCGAGCGGCGGCCGGCGCATACCCGAGCCTTTCGAGTTCGATTATGCGCCGCCGCCCGCGGAGGAGCAATCGGCGATCCCGCTCTCGTCCCTGCGCGGACCGGGCGGCGGGCCGGCGATCGCGTTGCGCCGGACGGCCGTGTTCACGGCGTTCAACACCGCGGCGCCGGTCACCGACCGGCATGGGCTGGCGGGGCGTAACAAGGAGCTGAACCGGCTGCTCGATGCCGTGGTCAAGCAGCGCAAGCACGCGCTGATCTTCGGCGCGCGCGGATCGGGCAAGACGTCGCTCGCGCGCGTGTTCGGCGACATGGCCGACGAGGCTGGGTGCGTCGCACTCTATGGCTCGGCGAGCGATGGCGCGGACATCGACGGGATTTTCCGCCCGTTCCTCGCCGAGCTGCCGCTCCATCGCCACATCGGGCCCGTCGGCGAGCAGCCGATGACCGTGCAGCAGCTCGCGAATCTGTTCGTCCAGGGCGTGGCGCAGCGCACGCTGCTGATCGTCGACGAGTTCGATCGCGTCGCGGGCGATCGGACGCGGCACGACATGGCGGCGCTGCTCAAGCTGCTCTCCGATATGCACTCGCCCGTCGAAGTCGTGCTCGTGGGGATCGCGGGCAATGTGGACGGGCTGATCGCCGCGCATCCTTCGCTGCGGCGGCACCTGTTCGCCCAACCAGTGGCGCCGATCGAGCGCGACGAGCTGGCGGGGCTGTTGCGGCTGTGCGCGAAGAAGGCGGGGCTGAGCTTCGAGGAAGAGGCGGTGGAGACGATCGTCTCGGCGGCGATCGGCTCACCCTATCATGCGCGGCTGTTCGGCATGCACGCGGCGCTGGTGGCAGAGGCTGCGGACCGCGAGCGGATCACGCTGGCGGATGCGCACAAGGCGCTGGCGGCAGCGCTGGCCGAATGGAGCGAGCTCACCCCGGATCTGCGCGCGCTGTTCGAGCGGGCGCTGGCCCAGGCAGGGCCGCTGCGCGGCATGATCGCCCTTGCGGGCGTGCTCGCAGCGCATGCGCCGGTGCTCACTTTCGAGAGGCTCGCGGATGCGGGCGGCGAGCTGTTCGGCGACACGCTGGGTGGTGCGCCCGTAATCGACCGCACGATCGGGCTGATCGGCCCCGCGCTCGCGGAGACGCCGGTGCCGGGCGAGTTCCAGTTCGAGGATTCGCTCTCGCCGCAGTTCCTGGTGCTGATGGCGAACGGCGCGGTGGGGCGCCCGGCGGAGGCGCCGGCTGCCCGGCGTGACGCCGCCGAGGCGCGTGCGCTCTTGCAGGGAGTGGGTGGATTATGACCGTCAAGGCAGCCGATCTCGTTGCGGCGCTCAAGGCGCGCTGGCTGCTGGTGGCAGCGATCGCGGCAGCGCTGTTCGTGGTGGTGGCGGCGATCGCGCTGATGCAGCCGCGCCTGTATCTCGCGACTTCGTCGCTGATGCTCGATCTCTCGCAGACTGACCCGACCGATACCGACCAACAGCAGCAGGCGCGGGTGGAGACCGATTCGGTCATTGCGACCCAGGTCGATCTGATCCGCAGCGCAAAGGTGGTCAACGAAGTCGCGAAGCAGGCCGGGTTCATCGAGCAGACGCCGGCGGATCTGCCGGCGGAGGCGCGGCTCCAGCAGGCGGCGGCACGCGTCCGCGGCGGGCTCAACGTCACCACCGGTCGGCAGAGCAACCTGCTGCAGATCCAGTATCTCGATCCCGATCCCGCAGTGGCGGCGAAGGTCGCGAACCTGACCGCGCAGATCTACATGCGCGAGCAGGTGGCGCTGAGGGCCTCGGCCGCGCAGGGCTCGGCGTCGTGGTTCGAGGCGCGGACGGCCGATGTGCGGCGGCGCTACGAAATGGCGCAGAAGCGCCTCTCGGACTTCCAGCGCGCGCACGACATCATCGGCATGAACCGGATGGATCTGGAGGCGGAGAAGCTCAAGAACCTCTCCGCGCATCTCGTACAGGCCCAGGCCGATGCCGCGGCGGCGCATTCCAAGTCGGGATCGGCTGCAGTGCCCGAAGTCGCAACTTCGCTCGTCGTCCAGAACATCGAGGAAGCGGTCGCCACCCAGGCAGCGAAGGTCGCTCAGCTCGCGAAGACGCTGGGGCCGAACCACCCCCAGATGATCGCCGCCAAGGCGGAACTGTCCGAACTGCGCAGCAGCCTGGGCGCCGCGCGCGCCAACCAGGCTTCGTCGATGACGGCGAACAGCACCGCAGCGGGCCGGCGTGAGGGCCAGCTGCGCGCCGAAATGGCGGCGCAGGAGGATCGCATGATCCGCATGTCGGGCGTGCAGGACCAGCTGATGGTGATGCAGCGCGACGTAGAAGCGGCGCGCCAGACCTATGACACGGTGCGCCAGCGCTTCAACGAGGCGGCGCTCCGCAGCCAGATCTCACAGCCCAACGCGAGCCTGCTCGATCAGGCGGCGGTGCCGCTGTTCCCGGCGCAGCCCAACCTGCCGCTGTGGCTGATCGCGGGTATTGCTCTGGGGCTGTTGGCGGGTGTCGCCACTGTGGTGCTGAGCGAGATCCTGCGGCCGCGCGTGCGGACCACCACGGGACTCGCCGCCGCGACCGAGCTTGAGGTGATCGCCGATCTTTCTTTCGATACCCGGCCGACCGGCGGCTGGTTCATGCCACGACAGGAGGCTGCATGAGGTTGCGTTCGACTGCGGGGGTCAATCCCCTGCTCACCGAGCCCTCGGCGCTGCACAATGGCGCGCTCGACGGTGACTCCGCCGCCGCGCCGGCCAATCTGCCGCTGCTCCAGCCGGGGGACACGCGCGTGGATTCACTGGTCACGGCGGCGTACGACGCCGGTGACGCCTATGTCGCCAAGGTCCGCAAGGTGCGCGCCAAGCTGCTCGCGGCGGCGCGCGAGGCGGGAGCCATCGACGGCAGGCTGCGGCTCGCGCTGCTCTCGCTCCACGCGGGGGACGAGGCTTCGATCCTCGCCGCCAATCTGGCGACCGTGCTCGCGCAGATGGACGGTCCGACGATCGTGATCGATGCGGATATCCGGCAGCCGACGCTCGACCGGCTCCTGCGGATCCCCAACAGCATCGGCCTGGCCGAGCAGCTTTCGGGCATGGCGCTGCGCTTGCCGATCGTGCCGACCGCGGTCGAACGGTTGTGGCTGATGCCGGCTGGCCAGGCTTCGAACGGATCGGCAAGCCTGGTCGAGAAGGGATCGCTCGTCGAGGCGGCGGACCGCTGGAACATGCCGCCCGCCAATCTCCTCGCCTATCTCGCGGAGCGCCGGCGCGGCACGACGGCATTCGGCAACATCCTCGAGAAGTTCGACGCCGTGGTGCTCGTCGCGCAGCGCGGCGTCACGCCCATCGCCGAGGTTCGCCGCGTGATCGACGATCTCGACCGTCACCACGTGCCGATCGCCGGATCGGTGATGAGCTGATCCGGCCGCAAGGACCGAGAAGAGAGGATGAAGATGCACGGACGTGCGACCACGATCGAGCTGCCGCTGGGTGGCCGCGACACGGGCGAAAGCGGGCGGGGCGAAGGCATGCGGCCTGAGAGCGTGCGCGTCGGCGGCGTGCCCGTTTCCACGCTGTCGCTCAAGGCGCTGATCGAGAAGATGCTGGCGGAGGCGCCGCGCCGCCGCGCCGCAGGGCTGGCGCCGCTGTTGGTGTTCGACTGCAACGGCCACGCGCTGTCGCTCAACGCGACCGACCCCGGCTATGCCGCCGACCTGGCCAAGGCGGACCTCGTCCATGCCGACGGGCAGGTGATCGTCACGGCATCGCGCCGCTTCGCGCCCGCGCCGATCGCGGATCGGTCGAGCACCACCGACATGTTCATCGACAGCCTGCCCGGCGCGGCCGAGCACAAGGTCCGCTATTACCTGCTCGGCGCCACCGAGCAGGTGAACGCCGATTGCGCCGCGCGCATCACCGGATCGACGCCGGGACTCGAACTGGCCGGGCGCCGCAACGGCTTCTGGAAGCCCGATGAAGAGGCTGCGGTGATCGAGGAGATCAACGCCACCGCGCCTGATGTGCTTTGGGTGGGCACCGGCAAGCCGCGCGAGCAGGCCTTCGCGGTGCGCAACCGCGACCGGATCAAGGCGGGCTGGATCGTCACGTGCGGCGGCCTCTTCAACTATATCACCGGCGATTATCCGCGCGCGCCGCTGTGGATGCAGCGCGCAGGGCTCGAATGGCTCCACCGGATGGCGACCAACCCGCGGCATCTGGCCTGGCGTTACATCACCACCAATCCCCACGCGCTCTGGCTGATCTGGAAGCACCGGAATGGCTGAAGCCCCTGCCATGACCGCGGAGAAGAAGCCATTGCGCGCCACACTGGCGCGCTTCGGGCTTGCGAGCATGTCCTCGGCCGCGGTCTCGGTAAGCCATCTGCTCATCCAGCTCGTCTCGGTGCGGCAGCTCGAAGCGGCCGAAATCGGCACGCTCGCTTTCCTGCTGGTGATCATCCAGTTCGGCTACGGCTTGTCGAACGCGCTCGTCTCGACGCCCTACACGATCGCCGTCAACCAGCGCCGCGACGGCGAGGACGAGGGCTTCGACTTCTTCTTCCCGCTCAACCTGCTGCTGGCGACCGCGCAGGGGCTGGTCTGTGCCGGAATAGCCTGGGCGACGGCCGGGCCGTGGGCGGCGGCGGCGTTCGGGGCGGCGGGAGTCGCTTCCCTGCTTCGCTGGTTCGGGCGCGCGAATTCCTACGCGCATCTTCGCCCAGGCGGCGCGGCGCTTTCCGACATCGTCTATGCCGGGCTGGTCGTCGCGGGCGTGGGCGTGGTGCTGGCGATGGGACCCCGCATCGAGCTGTTCGGCGCGGTGCTCGCCGCGGCGGGGCTTATCGCGCTCGCGCCCTTCGGCGCCGGTTTCGTGGCGCGCCATCGGCCGGCACGGCTCGGCCAAGCCTTTGGCGCTTATCGCCCGGTGTGGAAACGCCAGTCGGCATGGACGCTGATCGGCGTGATCACCACCGAAGCAACGAGCAACGCGCACAGCTATATCGTGACTGCGCTCGCCGGCCCGGCCGCATTCGCCCCGATCGCTGTGGGGATGCTTTTCTTCCGCCCCGTCAACGTCTGCATCACGGCGCTGACCCAACTCGAGCGCCCGCGCATGGCGCGCGCGGTGGGGCAGGGGAACGAGCGTTCGGCGCGGGGATCGGCGCGCGCCTTCCTGGTGGCGCTGGTCGTGATCTGGGCCGCGACTGCGGTGCTCGCGGCCGGGGTCCTGTGGGGCTTCCCGCAGATTCTGATCAAGCCCACGCTCTCGCTTCAGACGGTGATGATCGCGGTGGGGCTCTGCGCGCTGCTTTCGCTCGTCCAGTGCCTCCAGGCGCCGATCAGCGTGCTGACGCAGGCGCGCGGCGCGTTCCGCCCGCTCGCGGCGACCAGCGTACGGAGCTGCTTCGTCGGCCTCGCTGGCGTGCTCGCGCTTACGCTGATGGCGCCGGCGGTCTACACCATCGCCGGCGTTGCGTTCGCGCAGCTCGTGATGATGCTTGGCATCTACCGGCTCGATCGCCGCTGGACTGCCGGGCAGGGGGATGCCCGATGAGCCTCGCGCTTCCTTGGGGACGCGGGCAGTCGACCGAGCGCCGGCAGGGGCCGCCCCTGCCGCACAAGGCACGCGAGGGCTCGCGCGCCGAGGCGCTGATGCCCCTGGCGCAGTTCGTTTACTTCGTCTTCCTGATGATGATCTTCATCGGGCAGGAGCCTTTTTCGCCGCGCAACCAGGAGCAGCTGGTCGCGATGGCAGCGAACAACGACGGGTCGGACCCGTTCAAGCAGGCCTTCTTCATCGGCTTCGCACTGCTGCTGACGCTCCTCGAACTGAGCCGCCGCTACGAGCTGCAATATCGGTTCACCTACTGGCCGCTGGTGCTGATGCTGGGCTGGTTCCTGATCACCTGCAGCTGGGGCGTCGACCCGTTCGTTTCGTTCAAGCGGGCGATGCAGCAGGTGATCGTGATCTACATCACCTTCCTTTCGCTGGCGCTGATCGGGCCCGAGCGGATCTACCGTACGCTCGTCGCCGCGCTGGTGGTGTCGCTGCTGATCTGCTGGATATCGCTGCCGATCACGCCGCATGCCGTGCATCCGCCCACCGAGAACGACAAGGCGCTGATCGGCGCCTGGCGCGGCTTCTTCTTCCACAAGAACATCGCCGGCGCGGTGATGGCGCTCACCTTCGTGGTGACCGCGCACGTCTTCTTCACCACGCGCAAATGGTATTTCGCGCTCTTCTCGGTGATGGCGTTCGTCTTCGTGGTGGGGACCAAGAGCAAGACCTCGCTCGCGCTGTGCTTCGGCATTCTCGCGGTGAGCTCGGTCTACCGCTACCTCAGCCAGACGGTCGCGCGCCGTGCGATCCTGCTGCTGCTCGTCGGCGTGGGCATGCTGCTGTTCCTGGCGCTCTACATTGCGTTTCAGCCGGTGGTCGAACGGCTGTTCGCCGACCCCACTGCTTTCACCGGGCGCGTCTCGATCTGGCAGGTCGCGATCGACTATCTGGCGGATCACCCCTATCTGGGCGCAGGCTTCGGCGGCTTCTGGCAGGTGGGCGCGAACTCCCCTGCCTATCTTTATCTCAACCAGCAATTCCAGACGCTCACGGCGCATTCGCATAACGGCTATCTGGAGATCCTGGTCACGACCGGCCCGATCGGGCTGGTGATGCTGCTGCTCTCCTTCGTTGCGCTGCCCGCGTGGTGGTTCCTCACCGGCGCCACCAAGCAGAACGCGGCGCTGCTCGCGACTGCCTTCGCGATCTGGAGCTTCGTGATCTACCAGAACCTGCTCGAGACCTCGTTCTTCGACAAGGACCGGCAGGTCTGGGTGATCTTTCTCGCGGCGATGGCCATCGCGCACGCTTCGTACAAGTCCGCTGAGCGCCCCGGCTGGCATCGCCGCGGCGGCGACGCGTTGGTGCGGCGCGGCGCAGGCTGGTCGCGGCGTGTGACGTCCTCTGGGGAAACCGCATAATGACCGAAGTCGCAATCTGCATCGCCACCTGCCGACGGCCGCAAGGGCTGCGGCGCACGCTCGAATCGCTCGCCATGTTGGAGACCGAGCGCGACGTGGCGGTGATCGTCGCCGACAATGATGCCGAGGGGCGCGAAGGCATTGCGATGGCCGAGGTCCTGAAGGCTGAGGGCTATCGCTGGCCGCTGATCGTGATGACGGTGGCGGAACGGGGCATCCCGCAGGTGCGCAATGCGCTCGTTCGCACGGCGCTGGCGTTGCCGCACATCCGCTTCGTGGCGATGCTCGATGACGACGAAGCGGCGGAGCCCGGCTGGCTGCGCGCGATACTGGCATGCCAGGCAGCGACGCGCGCCGACGTGGTCGGCGGCGCGGTGCTTCGCGAGCTTGAAGGCGATGTGCCGGGCTGGATGACGGAACATCCCATCCTACGGCCGAAGCTGCGCGGGCAATCGGGAGTCGTGTCGCTGGTCGAGAGTACGGCGAACGTGCTGATCGATGCCGAAGCGCTGCGTGCAATGGGCGATACCCCGTTCGACGAAGCCCTGGCGCTCACCGGCGGATCCGACAAGCAACTCTTCACCCGGATGCAGCGCGCCGGCAGGCGCTTCGCCTGGGCCGAGGACGCGCGTGTGACAGAACTGATCCCGGCGAGCCGAATCACGGCCAAATGGCTGCTGATGCGCGGCTACCGCGTGGGCATGACCGACATGATCACGCTGATGACGCACAGCGGCCCGCTCAAGGCAGCGACGGCGGAGGCGCACCGTATCCTGGGCGGCTTCGTCGCGGGATCGCTGGGAGCGCTCACCCTCGATCCGGGCAAGCGCGTCATGCGCCTCGGCAGGCTCTACCGTGCGGCGGGCAAGGTCGCTGCGCTCGCCGGCCGCCGCTACGAGGAGTATCGCAAGGTGCACGGCGCATGACAGAGGCTGTCACTCCTGCCGGCGCGCAGCCCACCTTCTCGGTGGTGATCCCGCTCTACAATCGCGCCGACATCGTCGGCCGGACGATCCGTTCGGTGCTCGACCAGGACTATCCGGATTTCGAGATCATCGTGGTCGACGATGGTTCGAAGGACGATCCCGAGCCGGTGGTCGCCGCCTTCGGTGATCCGCGCATTCGCTACATCCGCCAGGCGAACGCTGGTGGCGGGGCTGCGCGCAACCGCGGCATCGAGGAGGCGCGCGGCCGCTATGTCGCCTTCCTCGATTCGGATGACCAGTTCCTGCCCGGCAAGCTCTCGATCATGGCCGCGGCGCTGCCCGCGGGGGATCAGGACATCGTACTCTATTCGCAGATGAAGGTCGACCGTGGCGTGGACCGTTACTGGGTGCGTCCGGAGCGCGGTATCCGCGAGGACGAGGACGTCGGCGAATATCTGTTCTGCGCCAACCAGTTTATGCAGACCTCGACGCTGGTCGTATCCGCCGCGCTCGCCAAGCGGGTGCGCTTTGATCCTGCGCTCAAGAAGGGGCAGGATCTCGATTTCGCCGTGCGGCTCCAGGTGGGGGGCGGGCGGTTCCGGATGATCGAGCAGCCGCTGACGATCTGGCTCGACGCCAGCGAGGTGGGGCGGACTTCCTACGTCCGCGGCTACGAGACTTCGCTCGACTGGCTGGAGCGGTGCGGGCATCTGCTCACCAAGCGCGCGCGGCATGGCTATCGCGCCACCGTGCTCGCCTATCACATGGCGCCGATACGCCCGATCGCGACGTTCCGCGAGCTGCTGCGCGGGCTGCTCTTCGGCCGCGTGCCGCCGCGCATCCTCGCGCGCCAGCTGCTCCGGTCATACCTGCCCAAGTCGCTCTACCGATCGATCGTCAACCAGTTCGTTCACCGTTTCGGCAAGGAGCCGGTTTCCGAAGGGGGAAACAGATGACGCGCGAGCTTCCGGCCGAACCGTTACCAGCCCCGGCGGCTGAAGGGCCGCTCTTCACAGTGGTGATCCCCACCTACAACCGCCGCGACACGGTGGTGGAGGCGGTGCATTCGGTGCTGGAGCAGACCGTCGCCGACCTCGAGGTCATCGTCGTCGACGACGGCTCGACCGACGGCACGCCGAGCGGGATCGCGGCGATCGGCGACGAGCGTATCCATGTGATCGTTCAGGAGAACGCAGGGGCCGCGGCGGCGCGCAACCGCGGCATCGCCTACGCGCGCGGCCGCTACGTCGCCTTCCTCGATTCGGACGATCGGTTCCTGCCCGATCATCTCGCCGATCTGCTGCCGCTGCTCGCGCAGGGCGACGATGTGGTCGCCTATAGCCGCGTGATCGTGGATCGCGGCGCGGGAAGGCGCTTCCTGAAGCCTTTTCGCGAGATCCAGACCGGCGAGAGCGTCGACCGCTATCTGATGTGCGAGCGCGGCTTCATCCAGACGAGCAGCATGGCGCTGCGTCGCACGCTCGCGGCAGCGGTGCGCTATCGCGAGGACGTGGGGTTCGGCGACGATACCGATTTCGCAGTGCGTCTCTCGCTGGCGGGCGCGCGCTTCCTGATGGCACCGGGCGCGACGGTGCTCTGGGCCGATCGCCGGGCCGAGAACCGGCTGTCGCAAGTCCGCTCCAACATCGGCAACCTCGCCTGGCTCAGCGACCTCAAGCCGTACATCTCCGCGCGGGCCTATTCGGCCTATATGGGCTGGCACGCGGCGAAGAGCGTGTGGCCGACGAGCCGGCGCACTGCGCTACGCTACTATTTCGAAGCCCTTCGTCACGGTGCCTTCCGCCCCGGGCTGGCGCTCGTGGTTCTGCTCCAGATCGTCGTGCCTGACGCGACCTACCGCCGTGCCGCGGACCGATGGGTCGCTCTCACTGCGCTTTTCCGCGGGGTGAGGATATGAGGCGGCGCACGTTCATCGCGGGCGTGGCCGCTGCGGCGAGCGTGCCGCTCAAGTCGAGTGCGGAGCCCTATGTGCCGCCGACGCCCAGCTTCGAAGGGCGGGGGCTCGACGCACGCGCGCGGTGCACCGGCCGCCGCTTCGGCTGCGCGATCAAGTCCGGCCAGCTAGCCAAGGACCCGGCATTCACCCAGGCCGTGGTGCGCGAGGCTGGCATGGTGGTGCAGGAATATGAGCTCAAGCGTCACGTGACCCAGCCCAAGCCGGGCAAGTACGACTTCAGCGGCAACGACAAGCTGGTCGCCTTTGCGCAACAGCACGGCATGGGCGCGCGCGGCCACACGCTCGTCTGGTACACCAAGAATCCTCCGTGGATCGAAGCGGCGGTACCCAAGGCCCATGCCCGCCAGAAGGAAGAGCTGATCGGCGGCTATATCCAGACCGCGATGCACCGCTACGCGGGCAAGATCAGCGAGTGGGACGTGGTCAACGAACCGGTCGAGCCGCGCGAGGGCCGCGCCGACGGCATGCGTGCCAAGAACATCTGGAGCCAGGCGTTCGGCGAGCGCTACGTTGACGTGGCGTTCGGGATCGCGCGCGAGGCAGATCCGAAGGCGAAGCTGTTCCTCGGCGACTTCGGGCTCGAACATGCCTCGCCGCGTTGCGAGGCGCGGCGCAAGGCCATCCTTGGGTTGCTCGAGCGCGCGCTGAAGCGCGGCGTGCCGATCGACGCACTCGGCGTTCAGGGGCATTTGAAGCCCTTTCGCGAACCGTTCGACGAACGCGTCTTCGCGAATTTTCTCGACGAAGTGCGCGGCATGGGGCTGCGCATCGCGATCACCGAATTCGACATAGCCGATCGCGGCGGCTCGCCCGACGTGGCGAAGCGGGACGCGCAGGTGGCGGCGGTGGGCCGCGCGTTCCTCGACGTCGCACTCGCTAATCCCGTCACCGATTCGGTGCTGAGCTGGGGGCTTTCGGACCGCTATTCCTGGCTCTCGACCTATCCCGAGTACAGCTGGCCCGGCCAGCTCTCGCGCGGGCTGCCGCTCGACGGCGAGCTCCGGCGCAAGCGGCTGTGGGCCGCGATCGCCGCTGCCTTCGACACCGCGCCCGCCCGATCAGAAGGAACGGACGCATGAGAGTCGCGTCACTCACCGGGCTGCGCGGCGTCGCCGCCGTCGCGGTGATGCTGTACCATATTCCGCATTCGCCGGCGTTCGAAGCCTATGCGCTCGGGCTGTTTTCGCGTGCCTATCTGTGCGTCGATCTGTTCTTCGTGCTGAGCGGCTTCGTGATCTCGATCGGCTATCACGAACGGGTGGTGAAGCATCTGAGCGCGGCGAGCTATGGCGACTTCCTGCTCAACCGCATGGCGCGCGTCTGGCCGCTGCATTTCGTGGTGGCGCTGGTGTTCCTCGCGCGGATCCTGCTCAACGTCTCGGGCGAGCAGAGCGTCGCGCTCACGCCGGCCAACATCGTCACCAATCTGCTGATGATCCAGAGCTGGGGCTGGGGGACGCAGGCGATCGCCGGCAACAGCTGGTCGGTGAGCACCGAGCTCGTCGCCTATATTGCCTATCCGCTGGTGGCGATCATGGCCTTTTCGCGCCTCGCCTGGCTCCACGTGGTGGTCGCGGCGGCGCTGCTGCTCCTCACCGCCGCGCTGGGAAACGGCTCGCGCGGGCCGCTCGACGTCAACGATGCGAATTCCATCCTGCCGGTGCTGCGCTGTCTTGCCGGATTCTCGCTCGGCGTGATCGCCTACCGCATCGCCAGGCACCCGAAGTGCGAGCAGCTGCTGGGCGGCGAGCACGGCTTCATAGCGGCCTGCGCGCTGCTCTTCTTCGCCTTCCTCGTGCCGCGGGGTGACGTGATCGTCGCGCTCTGCTTTCCGCCGCTGGTCATCGCCTGCTACTATAACGGCCGCGGCGCGCGTGCGCTGCTCGCCAATCCAGTGATCTTCCACCTGGGGCTGATCAGCTATTCGATCTATCTCTGGCACCCGTTGGTGCGCGACGTGTTCGCGCGCGGCATGGGGATCGCGCATCGCTATGGCGTCACCGGGTTTGACTGGCCGTTCGTGCTCGCGACGCTGGTCGCGACCTGGCTGATCTGCTGGGCGAGCTATCTGCTGGTCGAGGTCCCCGGCCACCGGCTGATCAAGCGGCTCGAGCGGCGCCTAGTGCCCTCGCCGATGCCGCTGCGGCAGGCGGCGGAATAGGAGAGGCGCCGATGGCCACCCGGCGCTCCCACACGGCCTCGACGGTGATCGCTGTCCCAACGTTCCGGCGGCCGGATCGGCTGCGGGCGCTGCTCGAAGCGGTGCGCGGCCTGGAAGGGCTTGAAGGCACGGCGCTCCTGGTCGCGGAGAACGACGCGCAGCGCCGCGAAGGCGCCGCAATCGCCTGTGCGCTGGCGCCGACGCTTTCCATCCCCGTGGACATCCTGGTCGTACCTAAGCCGGGGCTGTGCAGCGTGCGCAACGCGATCGTCGCCCATGCGCTGCGCTATCCGGCGATGCGGCGGCTGGCGATGATCGACGACGACGAATGCCCCGATCCGGCCTGGCTCGCCGAACTGCTGGCAGTCCAGCGGCGCACCGGTGCCGCAGTCGTCGGCGGCCCCGTTGAGCCCGTGTTCACCGGCGCCGAGCCGCGCTGGTGGCGCGAGACGCTCGTCTTCCGTCCCGAGGAGCGTGCCGAAGGGCCGACGCCCATGCTCTACGCGAGCAACAACCTGCTGATCACGCGCGAGGCGCTGGAGGCGGTCGATCGGCCATGGTTCGATCCGAGCTTCAACCGGAGCGGGGGAGAGGACCTCGATTTTCTCACGCGGCTGCATGCGCTGGGGTTCGGCTTCGCCTGGGCGCCCAAGGCCAAGGTGCAGGAATGGGTAGGCCCGGAGCGGGCACGGCGCGGCTGGGTGCTGCGCCGCATGTGGCGGATCGGAATCACCGATACGATGGTAGCGCGCAAGCGGCGCCCCGGAGTCAAAGGCCGCGCTGCGCTGGCAGGCCGGTCGCTGGCGCTGCTCGGGCTGCGCACCGCGTCGCTGCCGGCACTCGCGTGGAAACGCGAACGCCGGCTCGACATCGCCGGCCAGTGGGTGAAGTCCGTGGCGCGGCTCTATGCACTGGCTGGCGGGAGCGACGCGATCTACGCCGCTCCCCCTGCCGTCAGTTCTGCCAAGCGCGGAAGCTCTTGACGGTCATGTCGCCCGAGCCGTCGGTAAAGGCGCTGTTCGTCTTCACAGCGACGTTCATGATCGGATACCAGCGGTGCCCCCTGAACGGGTTGACGCTCTGATAGACTTCGAGCCCGTCGACGAACCAGGTGATGTACTCCGGTCCGATATCCACCGCGAAGCGATGGAAATCCTGCGAGAAGCCCGACAGGCCATAGGCCTGCTCCGCCTGGATGATCGAGCCGCGCTGGAAGCTCCGCACCGCTCCCTGGCCGCCGTGGATCGTCGCCGAGATGTGCGCATCGAAGTTCCAGTAGCTCTGGTATCCGAAACCCTCGAAGACATCGATCTCGGGCGGCCAGCCGGAGGTTGAGATCAGCCAGAAGGCCGGCCAGGTCCCCCGTCGCGTGGGCATCTTGGCGACCCATTCGTACTGGCCGTAGCCGATGTGGGTGGCGGTGGTGTTGTGCCCGCTCAGCACCACCGAGCCGTAATAGTAATTGGTGCCCTGATAGTTGATCGGCGACCAGAGCTTCTGGGTATGGAACACCAGCCCTTCGTCGGTGTAGCGCAGCGGCGCTTCGACCCAAGGGTAGAGGCTTTCGTCGAGATAGAGGCCGGTTTCGCCGTTCGCGACCTGGGCGCGGCCGTGCGAGAGCTTGGTCGACCAGCCGTTCGACCAGCCTTCATCGGACCACTGCATCGTGCTCCTGGTCATGTCATATCGCAGCGTGCCGAAGGTGCGGAACGTCCGCGGGTAGCGGAAGCCGCTGGTGGAGGCCGCGGTGGGCGTCGCACCGGCGTTCGCCGTCACGGTCGCGCTGGCGATGCCCTGGTTCGCGCCCCACGGCGCCTCGCGCAGCTTGAGCGAGAATTGCTGTCCGTTGGTCGCGGAGAGGATCGGGACTGCGACGGTCTTGCGCAGCGGATCGCCGGGGCGGAAGATCACCACGGCTTCAGTCGCCTTATATTGATAGCCCGAGATCGCCTTGGTCGTGGTGTCCGATCCGTTCACGGTGATCACCCGCGCGATCACGGTGTTCGGCGTCGGCCGGTCGAGCGTGACCGGCACGTGCGCGACCGAGGCGTCCGGATGGAATATCGCCGAGCCGATCGAGAGCGTCGCTTTTTCGGGCAGCCGCGTGCCGCCCGCGAAATCGAAGCTCGCGAAGCTGTTGGTCGTGGTGGCGGTTGTCGTAGTGCCCGTGGCGGCGAGCGGGCCGAGTACGCCCGACGACGCGGTCGCCGCAGGAGCATCGACCACTACGAGGCCGGTCTGGCTGGATGAGGAATTGTCAGCGCCCGAGCAAGCCGCGAGCGCGCACAAGGAAAGCACGCCCGAAAACGGGCGCAACGAATGGATGCGCATGGAAATACACCCCCCGGTGTCGAGAGCCGCAACATTGCCGCCCCTAGGGGGTATGTAGGACAAAGCGGCGCGAGACTTATGTCTCGCGCCGCTTTTTGCGATGAATCGTGGGCTCGCTGCCGCGAGCTGCGGAACTAAGTTATTCTGCAGCCACGCTAAATTCTTCAGCTATCGAGAGCGTGCCGCGCCCCACTCCGGTATAGGCGAAGCCTGCCGCTTCGACCGCTTCCGGCCGGTAGATGTTGCGCAGATCGACCAACGCGTGGCCAGCCATGCGCTTGCGGAGCTGGGTGAGATCGAGCGCGCGGAACGCGTCCCATTCGGTGACGATCACCAGCGCCGCGGCACCCTCCGCCGCTTCATAGGGGGAGGTTGCGAACTCGACATTGGGCAGCAGCGGCCGAGCGGCGGCCATGCCCTCGGGGTCGAACGCACTCACGGACGCACCGGCGTCCTCGAGTGCCTGGATGACGGCGAGGCTCGGGGCATCGCGCATGTCATCGGTGTTCGGCTTGAAGGTGAGGCCGAGCACGGCGATCTTCTTGCCACGCACCGATCCGTCGCACGCGGCGATGATCTTGCGTCCCATCGCGCGCTTGCGCGTGTCGTTGACTGCGACGGTGGTCTCGACGATGCGGATCGGCGTTCCCGAATCCTCGGCGGTCTTGACCAGCGCGAGCGTGTCCTTGGGGAAGCATGAGCCGCCATAGCCGGGGCCGGCGTGCAGGAACTTGGCGCCGATCCGGTTGTCGAGCCCGATACCGCGCGCGACCTGCTGCACGTCCGCACCCACTGCTTCGCACAGGTCGGCGATCTCGTTGATGAAGGTGATCTTGACCGCCAGGAATGCGTTGGCCGCGTATTTGATCAGCTCGCTCGTGCGCCGCCCGGTGAACAGGATCGGCGACTGGTTGAGATAGAGCGGGCGATAGACTTCCTCCATCACCGGCCGGGCGCGATCGTCCTCGAGCCCGACGACGATGCGGTCGGGCCGCTTGAAGTCGTCGATCGCAGCGCCTTCGCGCAAGAACTCGGGGTTGGAAGCGACGGCGAAGTCCGCCTGGGGGTTGGCCTCGCGGATGATGCGCTCGACTTCGTCGCCGGTGCCGACCGGAACGGTCGATTTGGTGACGACCACGGTGAAGCCGTTCAGCACGGGCGCCATTTCGGCGGCGGCGGCGTGGACATAGGAGAGGTCGGCATGGCCGTCGCCGCGGCGGGCGGGGGTGCCCACGGCGATGAACACCACCTCGGCCTCGCCGACCGGGCCGGCGAGCTCGGTCGAGAAGGAAAGCCGCCCGGCGGCGACGTTGCGCGCGACGAGATCGTCGAGCCCGGGCTCGTAGATGGGAATCTCGCCCGCGTTGAGCCGTGCGATCTTGGTGGCATCCTTGTCAACGCAGACGACCTGATGGCCGAAGTCCGCGAAGCAGGCGCCGGATACGAGGCCGACATAGCCCGATCCGATCATGACGATGCGCATGCCGTTACTCCTTTACTCTTGGATGCGTTTCTTGGGTGTTCGGATCAGGCCGCGCGGCGCGGAGCCGCACGCGCTGCGAGCAACTCGCTCGCGAACAGCTCGACTTCTTCGGCCAGATCCTCGCGGTCGAGCGCGACCGCCAGATTGGCATGGAGGAAGCCGGCCTTGTCGCCGCAATCGTAGCGGGTGCCCTGGAAGGTGACGCCGTGGAACGGCTGATCGCCGATCATCCGGGCCATCGCGTCGGTGAGCTGGATCTCGCCGCCAGCGCCCTTCTCCTGCCCTTCGAGGACGCGCATCACTTCGGGCTGGAGGATGTAGCGGCCGATCACCGACAGGTTCGATGGCGCGGTGCCGGGAGCGGGCTTCTCCACCAGCCCCTTCACTTCGGTGAGCGCGCCGTCGCGCGTGCCGGGCGTGATGATGCCGTAGCGATGCGTCTGTTCGTCGGGCACGATCTCGGCGCAGATCAGATTGCCGCCCACCTTTTCATAGGCGTCGATCATCTGCTTGAGGCAGCCGGGGCGGCCGAGCATGAAATCGTCAGCGAGCAGCACTGCGAAGGGCTCGTCGCCCACCACGTCGCGCGCGCACCACACGGCATGGCCGAGGCCCATCGGCTCCTGCTGGCGCACATAGGTGACTGCGCCCGGCTTCAGTCGCGTACGGCCGAGGATGTCTAGCGACTTGCCGCGCCCGCTCATCGTGGTCTCGAGCTCGAACGCGATGTCGAAATGGTCCTCGATCGCAGCCTTGCCGCGGCCGGTGACGAAGATCATCTGCTCGATCCCCGCCTCGATCGCTTCCTCGACCGCGTACTGGATCAGCGGTCGGTCGACGACGGGCAGCATCTCCTTGGGGATCGCCTTGGTTGCAGGGAGAAAACGGGTTCCAAGCCCGCCAACGGGAAATACAGCTTTACGCACTCGCTTCGGGGTCATGACGCCACCTCCTTCGCTGCGTTGCAGCATATGCGGAGGGAGGGTCAGCGGCAATTTCAGCTCGCCGCCGCCTGTGCACCGATGATCCGTAATTGCCCGGAGGCGCGGGCGAAATCGCTGCGTCAGCGAGTCTGGCCCCCACCAGCGGACTTTTGGGTCTGATTCAGGATTCGCAGGATATTGCCGCCCCACATCTTGGCGAGGTCGTCGTCCGAATAGCCCGCCTGGCGCAGCCGCTCGGTCACCTTGGGCAGGGCTGAGATATCCTCAATGCCCGGCAGCCCTCCGCCGCCGTCCCAATCGGCGCCGAAGCAGACATGGTCGACGCCCGCGACTTCGATCACGTGGAGGACCATCGCCATGTAGCGCTCGAAATCGGCGTTCCACATCGGCTCGGTCGCATCGAGCGCACGCCAGCGGCGGGCGAGATCAGCCTGCTCTCCCGGCGAGAGCTCGGCGATGCGCTCGTACCGAGCGAACAGCGCGGCGCGCTTGGGCGTCAGGTTCATGTTGGAGAGGAAGATCGTGCTTACGCAGATCGCCCCGCCTTTCGCGGCGAGCTTGCGGATGCGCGCGTCGTCGAGGTTTCGGGGATGGTCGAACGCCCAGCGACCGCTCGAATGCGAGAGCAGCAAGGGAGTTCTCGACAGCTCCAGCATCTGATCGAACGCAGCATCGGACGCGTGGCTCGCGTCGATCACCATCCCCAGCCGGTTCATCTCCTCTACCCATTTGCGCCCGAGGGGAGAGAGACCGTTCCATTTGGGCGTGTCTCCGGAGGAATCGGCGAACTGGTTGTTGGCGCCGTGGACGGGCCCCGCCAGCCGCACGCCGCGATCGTGGAATTCCTTAAGCAGCGACGGGTCTTCGCCCAGCTCGTAGCTGTTCTCCATGCTCTTGAAGGCGATCAGCTTGCCTTCGCGATCGAGCCGCCGCGCATCTTCGGCAGTGAGCGCGCGGCCGATCCGGGTCGGGAACCGGGCGAGCGTGGCGTCGATCAGGTCCGATCGCTTGCGGGCGAACGCTAGGGCATCGGCATAGCCCTTGGCCGTGAGCGGTCCCTGTTCGGTGTAGATGGCAAAGAAGCCGCCATCGAGCGCGCCCGCTTCCATCCGCTCCATGTCGACCTGCACGAGATCGGTCGCGGGATCGTGGTGGCCGGCGAAGCTCCAGCCGGGGCGGCCGAAGTGGATCGGGGTATCGAGATGGGTGTCGAGCGTGAGGAAATCGGCATGCGATTTGCGCGGCGGCGCTTCCAAACTGGCGGCGCCGCCGGACAGGAACAATGCAGCCAGGATCGCAACGCGCTTGCTCATTTCTTCGTCTCCGCCACCGGCCGCAGGTCGAGATCGTGATAATCGTAGCTGAAATCGGCGATCGGACTCTCGGCCTTCATCGACACGCGCGCGACCTTGCCCTCCGCGTCGAGCGCGAAGGTGACATAGGCCGGCTCGATCGCCTTGTCGTCGAAGCGGGTGACGAAGGTGTCGTACTGCCAATGGACCAGCTTGCCGGCCATGCGCGGCGTGGTCTTGAAATCGATGCGCAGCCCATCGGCGCCACCGGTGACGGCGACATCGCCATACCAGGGGTCGCGATAGGTGCCCGCATAGCGATCGAGTGGCAGCGAAGGGCCGACCTTGGCAGGCGCGGCCTTGGTAGCGGCCAGCGCCGCCTTCCCGCCCGCGATGCGCTTCTCCATGAATTCGCCGAAGCGCTTGGGCCAATCCTGGTCGGGAACGCCGAGATAGTGGTCGACCAGCATGTGCGCGACGCCCCGCAGCAGCGCGATTTCCTCCGAGTTGACCACCACGGCGATGCCCACATCCTGATCGGGGAGCAGGATCACGTGCGTGATCGATCCGAACACGCCGCCGCCATGCGAGATGATCCGCGCGCCGCGATAATCCTCGACTTCCCAGCCGAGCGCGTAGCTGCTGAACTTGGGCGTGAGCGGAGCGAGGCCACCGGGCATCGGCGAGATCGGCTGGATCGTCACGCCCCTCCACATCTCGGCCGTCTGTGCCGCGCTGAACAGCCGCCCTCCGCCCGGCAGCGCGCCGTGGGCGAGCTGGATCTTGAGCCATTGCGCAAGATCGTTGGCGCTGAGCGCGAGCCCGCCCGCCGGCATCGCCGCTCGGCCCAGCTCCTCGCGTTCGTTCAGCACCGAATTGGGCCCGTCGCCGCGCACCGCGCCTCCGATCCGGGCATGCGGGAAGGCGCGGTCGGGCGTGGCCCAGCGTGCCTCGTAGGTCGCGGTGGCGGTGTTCATGCCGCCGCGCGCGAGCACTTCCCGGGCCATGAACGCTTCCCAGGTCTTGCCGCTGACCTCTTCGATCAGCTGGCCCGCAACGGTGTAGAGGATGTTGTCGTACGCATAGGCCGAGCGGAAGCTGGTTGCCGGCTTGATGTACGCCAGCCGTTCGACCGTCTCCTTGCGCGACAGGCTCCCGCGGGGGACGAACAGCAGGTCGCCGGCACCCAGGCCCAGCCCGCTGCGGTGGACGAGCAGGTCGCGGATCGTGATCTCGCGCGTCACCCAGGGGTCGTACATGCGGAACCAGGGCATGTGATCGATCACCCTGTCGTCCCAGCCGATCTTGCCCTGGTCGACGAGGATCGCGAGCGCCGCGGCGGTGAAGGCCTTGCCGGTCGAGCCGGTCTGGAAAATCGTGTCGGCAGTCACCGGTGCCGGATCGCCCAGCTTGCGCACGCCCCAGCCGCGCGCGAGCGTGGTCTTGCCCTTCTCGACGATCGCGACGGCGATCCCGGGCGCGCCTGTCTGCTTGCGGAGCGCCTCCACCTTTTCCGCAAAACCTGTCGGCGGGTCGGCCGCGGCGGGCGTCGCCACGAGGAAAAGCAGTGGCAGTAGGCGGCGGAGGCGCAGGATCATGACGCGATTTCTCCGTTGGGAACAGGCGGGGTCGCACGCAGCAGCCGCGCGACACCGATGGTCAGCAGCGGCAGTACGAAGACGGCGAGGATTGCGAAGCCGAGAATGCGGTAGCCGCTGCCGATCAGCGCGACGAGGCCGAACCGGCTCGCGACGAAGATGCAGCCGATGAGCAGCGCGAGCGCGATACCGGCGCGGGCGCGCTGCGAAAGGTCGGTTCCGCGTCGGGCGCGCCAGGCACCCGCCACGCGCTCGTTGACGGCATGGACCACGCCGACGCCCGTCTCCAGCAGCGCCGCGAAGATCATCGCCTGGAAGGCGATGCGGAATGCAGGCACCTCCATCCGGGCGAGCAGGAAGCTCGAGGGCAGCGTTTCCGCGCCGATGCCCGGATAGAAGGCGATCATGCAGAGGAAGAAGCCGAGCGCGGGCAGCATCGCGAGCGGCCCGGCGACCGCCCCGGCGATCAGCGCGTCGCGGCGGCTGGTGAGATGCCGCGTCAACGGGAGCACCACCGCGGCGGCGACGAGGTTGTACGCGGCATAGGTGACTCCGCCGGCCGCCCAGCCGTCCCAGGCAGCCGGCGTAGCCAGGCTGGCGGTGATGCGATGGCCGAAGCTGGTCAGCCCCAGCAGCAGAAACAATGCGTAGACGATGTAGAGCAGGATCGAGGCATATTTGAACAGCCGCTCGACCGAGGTGCTGCCGAAACCGGTGATCGCGGCGATCGCGGCGCCGAGCAGCAGCGTGCCGAGGATCGGCGGCGCACCGAAGCTGGCGCCTATCTCGCCCGCAGCCGCCCCGATCACGGCAAGGATCAGCACCAGCAGCAGCAGATAGACGATCTCGAACGCGATCCAGCCCGGTCCGAGCAGCCGCTGGAAGAAGCGGCGATATTCGAAGCTGCGCGTCACATGTGCGAAGGCGAAGGTAGCCGCGCAGACCGCGCTCCAGATTGCCATCGCCAGCAGCATCGCCGCCAGCCCGCCCTGCGGACCACTCGGCACGAAGAATTCGGCGAGCTCGCGGCCCGTGGCATAGCCACCGCCGATCACCACCCCCTTGAACGCGAGCCCGGGTAGCAGGAAGCGCTGGAACCAGCTCGATCCTGCCCCCGCCGCGCTCATGCGAGGCAGCTGTCGATCAGCGCGTCGAACGCGGGGCCGCCACGGATCGGGTCGGCGACGGGAACGCCTAGCCGTTCGCTCTCGCGTGCCATCAGCTCGGCAGCTTCCTCCGCGCCCAGCGCCGAGGTGTTGAACGAGAAACCGCCGCAGCGGATCGCGGGATTGGTGCGCCGGCCAAGCAATATGGTCAGCTCGACCACCTCCTCGATGCTGGTTAGCTTGTAGCCGGCGGTGCCGAGCATCTCGGTGCGGCCCGGCTCGTGGCAGACCACGAAAACGTCGGGCTGGCTGCCGTGGAGCAGCCCGAGCGACACTGCGGCGAACGCCGGATGGGTGAGCGATCCCTGCCCCTCGATCACGTCCCAGTGTCCGGTCGCGGCGTCGGGCGAAAGCATCTCGGCCGCGCCGGCCTCGAAGTCGGCGACCACGGCATCCATCGGCATGCCGCCGCCCGCGATCATGATGCCGGTCTGGCCGGTGGCGCGGAAATCGGAATCGATTCCGCGCTCCCGGAAAGCGCGGGCGATCGCCAGTGCAGTGTATTTCTTGCCGAGCGCGCAATCGGTGCCGACGGTCAGCAGGCGCCTGCCGCTGCGCTTGCGTCCGGAGGCGACCGGAATCTCGGCCGGAGGGACGCGGATGTCGATCAACCGCCGTCCCAGCCGCGCGGCGGCTTCGGCGACTTCGGGGATGTCCGCCAGCCGCACGTGCATTCCCGATACGATGTCGAGCCCGGCCTCCAGCGCTTCGACTAGCGATTGGCGCCACGAAGCGGGGATCATCCCGCCCGGATTGGCCACGCCGATCACCAGCCCCTTCGCGCCCTCCGCCACAGCCTGGGCAGGCGTGAGCCGCGGCAGATCGGTAGTGACGGTGGCGCCGCACGCGAACTCGCCCACGCATTTGTCCCCCGCCCAGTCGCGAAGCCCGAATGCGGTCTTGGCGAACCCCGGCTCGGTCGTGTCGCCGAGGAAGAGGAGATAGGGCTGGGGCAGCACCAGCGCGGTGCCGCGCGCGCCCATGGGGGCTTTCATTGCTTTTGCTCCGATCAGAACGCTAGGTCGACCGCGAGGCCAAGCGTGCGCGGCTGCAGGGGGACGGTCGAGAGAAAGCCCGGGTTGACCGTCGCGACGTTGGTCGTGATCCGCCCCTCCTCGTTGGTCAGATTGCGGGCATAGGCGCGCAACGTCCATTTCCCGCCGAAGGTCACCGATGCATTGAGATCGAGCGCCGCATAGCCGTCGATCGGAACCGAAAGCGGCGAGCTTTCGACCGCCGAGATGCGGTCGCCGACGATGCGCACCGCGCCGCCGACATGCGCCTTGGCCTTGCTGCCGAGCGCGAAGCCATAGTCGGCCGTCACCGCCGCGGCGAGCTCGGGCACGCTGGGCAGCCGGTCGCCGTCGGTGCAATTGTCGGTCGTCTCGGTGCACTTGGCATCAGTGTAGGCGAAGTTGGCGCCGACGCTGAACCCGCTGATCGGCTGGATCAGCAGCGAAGCCTCGACGCCCTTGCTCTGCGCCGTGCCGGCATTGACCAGGCCGTTGATGCCCTCGGCGAAGGCAGCGCCGGTCTGGAGATCCTTCCAGTCGAGCAGGAAGACCGCCGCGTTGAGCGTCATCTTCTGATCGAGCATCTGCGCCTTGATGCCCGCTTCGTAGCTCGTAACCGTCTCGGAATCGACCGTGGCGGGGAAGCCCGGCAAGGCGATGTTGGGTCCTCCGGGCCGATAGCCGGTGGCGACACGGGCATAGATCATCAGGTCCGGATTGATGTTGATCTGCGGGCTGACGCTCCAGGTAACGATCTCTTCGGAAGAACTGCCGTCGCCCCCGCTGTCAAGCCCGAGCAGCGGGATCTGCGTCACCTGGGTGAAGGTCTGGTCGTTGCGCGCCCAGCGCAGCCCGCCCGTGATATGGAAGGCGTCGCTGAACTTGTAGGTCGCGTTCCCGAAGAAGGCATATTCCTTGTAGGTGTTGGGCAGTGCCACGATCGCGAACGGATCGAAGGCGGGCAGCAACTCGCCCGATGCGTCATAGGCGTGGACGATCTGGTCGTGGCTGTTGTCCTCGTCGGTGTAGAAGAAGCCGAGCATCCATTCGAGCTTGTCGCTCGATGCCGAAGTAAGGCGCACTTCCTCGGTCCATTTCCTCTGGTGCAGCGTCGCGGGGTATAGCGCGAGCCCGCCCCAGATCACGCCATAGACGCGCGAGGCGTCGCTGGTCTCCAGAATCTCGAGCTCGCTGTACGAAGTCGTCGAGCTCAGCTCGGCGAAGCCCAGATCATAGGCGATCGTGCCCGAATAGAATTGGAAGTCGCTTGTGAAGGGCTCGGGCAGCTGCGAATTGGTGCTGAGCCACTCGGCTCCGGGCGCGAGCGGCGCATAGGTGCCCGGCGTCTCGTAGAGGATGCTGAAATTGTCCGAGTCGACGGACTGCCACACGCCGCTGAGCTTGACCGTGAGGTTCGCGTCAGGTCGCCACAGCAGTGCCACGCGGCCGCCCTGCTGGACGGCGTCGTTCACATCTTCTTCGCCGGTCAGGATATTGTCGATGTACCCGGGTGTGTCGCGGCGCGAATAGCTGCCGCTGATCGCCAGGCTGTCGCTGACGATCGGGACGTTGACCATCGCGCTCGCTGCCCAGCCCATGTCACCACCATGGGCGATGGTGAACACCTCGCCGCTGGCGCGCACCGACAGGCTGTTCAGATTGGGCTGCACGGTCACGTATTTGAGTAGGCCGCCGATCGAGCTTGCGCCGTAGAGTGTGCCCTGCGGCCCGCGCAGCACTTCGAGCTGGTCGATGTCATAGGGCAGCAGGTCGAGCGAGAAGGTCTGCGCGCGGTTGTAGATGCCGCTCGATCCGATCGGCGCGTCGTCGAGATAGATGCCCACGGTGGCGCTGGGGCCGATTGGTGCGACCCCGCGCAGCGACAGCGTCGAACGGCCCGGCGACCCGGCATTGTCGACCTGGAAGCCAGGCACATAGGCAGCATAGTCGGAAAGCTGCGAGGCGCCGCTCTCCTGCATCTGCGCACCGCCGACGACGCTGATCGAGATCGGCACGTCCTGCAGCCGCTCCTCGCGTTTCTGCGCCGTGACGACCACTTCGTCATCGCCCGCCACTGCCGATTGCGCGGGCGCTGGTTCGGTTTCCTGCGCGAGGGTTGCCGTGGGCGCCAGCAGCGCACCGGCTGCGGCAGTGATCAGCAACATGCTCCGGTTCTTGATGCGCATCATCGTCGATCCCTCCCTGGGAGTTCGATGGCTTCCGTCGGTACCCCCGACCGACGGCGATTGCACGCAGCACCAATTCGGCGCCCATGCCTTCATCTGTTATCTAATTGGGATGCTATTATCCTGATCGGAGAATTGTCAATCTACGCAGCAAGAAAGTTTCGAAACCGTGCCTTCGGGGTGACAGCCGAATGTCAGGCTGCGGCCGCCCCCCCAGACATCGGGCCCGCAATGAATCATCCCATCGGCGTAGCGGATCCCCGGAACGCGGTCGGCCGCAAGGAAGGTGGGACCGTCGAGATCGACCACGTCGCACAGCTGCCCGACCAGGAAGGCCGGTGCCATGGCGAGGCTCGATCCGACCATGTTGCCGACCATCACGCCGAGGCCAAGAAGTCGCGCCCGCCGCGCGATCGCGATCGCCTCCGTGAGGCCGCCGCATTTATCGAGCTTGATATTGACGGTATCGAAGCGCCCCACGAGCCCGTCCACGTCCGCCAGGCTGAGCGCGCTTTCGTCGGCCGCGATCGGGATCGGCGACCTGAAGCCATCGAGATCGGCTTCGCGCCCGCGGGCGAGCGGCTGCTCGAGCAGCGCGATCTTGCATTCGACCAGCACCTCTATCAGCGGATCGAGCGCGTCGATCCCGAACCCCTGGTTGGCATCGACGCCGATCCAGCAATCGCGCCTGGCTGCGCGCACCGCGCGAACGCGGGCGAGGTCCATGTCGAGGTCGCCGGTGAGCTTGAGCTTGAGCGCGCGTGCCTGGCGATAGGCCAATGCAGCTTCCGCCATCGCCCCCGGGTCTTCCGCACCCAGGGTGAAGGTGGTGAGCAACGGCCTGGGTTCGGGCAAACCGGCAAGCTTCCATACCGGAATCCCCTCGCGCTTCGCTTCCAGCTCCCACAGCGCGCAGTCCGCGGCGTTGCGCGCGCCGCCGGGCGGCAGCGCCTGCTGGAGATCGGTGCGCGACATGCCGTTAGCCAGCCCGTCGCGCACCGTATCGAGCGCGGCGGACATCGCTTCGACATCGTCCCCCAGATAATAGACTCCACTCGCTTCGCCGCGTCCGGTGTGGAGGCCATCGGACAGCGTGACGACCACCACCGGGGATTCGGTGAAGACATGGCCCGAGATGCGGAACGGCTTCGCGAAGGGAAGCCGTTCCACCGCCACATCGACGGTGCGGCGCATCACCACCGGCTCAGAACTCGGCGCCGAACGAGATCAGCTTGTAAGCCAGCGCCGTCCACAGGATGAAGAAGGCGCCGAACACGAGCAGCACGCTCCACAGCTTCGCGAACCAGCCGCGCTTGCTGCGCCAGACGATCCAGGCATTCCACAACGCGGCGGCGAAGAGCCCGAGGAACGCCAGCGTGCCGATGATCTGGACCAGCAGGATCAGCCAGTCGGTCGAGCCATGGCTTTCGAAACTCTCGAGGCCGGTGATCACTACCACCCAGCCGACCAGCGCGAGCAGCACGAGCCAGGCGAAGCCGCGGACCACGCGATAGCTGTGCAGCGAACGACCCTGCAGTGCGAGCTGCGCGCCATAGCGGCGCCGCGCGAACCAGCCGACCGGCCATGAGAGCGCCGTCAGGAACACCACGGCAATCCCGAACAGCAGCGCCGGTATGAGCCATGCCGAATCGAGTGCGGCCGGCGTGCGGTACCAGATCATGAAAGGCGAGACCTCGCCGAAGCTCCAGCGCACGACCTTGCCGTCGACGACCTGCGCCGCCAACCGCTCATGGCCATAGGCGTCCTGCCATACGAAGGGCTCGACTTCGATCAGCTTGCGCGGCGCGCCGCCGGTCCCGGTCAGTGGCGGGATGACCGGGCGCCCATCCGTGTCGAGCGTGATTTTCGTGTCGCTCAGCAGGCCGATGACCTTCGCGAAGCTGGAGTCGATCCGCCGGCTGTTGGTCCAGGTGCCCACGAGCAGCTTGGCGTGCTCCTTGGCGGTCCGCAGCTCGAACGGCGAGGCCTTGTTGGCCGCGGGAAGGTAACGGTCGGAGAATTCCTCGAACAGCCGGCCGCGGAGCGCGCGCGTGACGCCGTCCTTTCCGTCGCTGTTCATCGAAATGAAGATTCCGACATTATCTTCGGGGAAGATCCGCAGATCGCTGTGGAAGTACATGGTGTCGCCGCCATGCGCGATCCCGCGGTGGCCGTTGATCCGCTGCTCATAGAAGCCAAGTGCCATGGTGTTGATCGCCGGGATCGCGCTCGGCTGGGGCGCGTGCATCAGCTTCGCGGTGGCGGGGCTGAGCAGCGGGCCGCCATTGTTCAGATGCGCGATCATGAACTTCGCCATGTCGCCGCCGCTAATCGCCGCAGCGCCTGCGGGCGCCATGCCGATCAGTTCGTATTTCTTCACCTCGCCCGAGGCGAGCTCATAGCCCTGCGACATGTGCGGCGCGAGCCTCGCGGGCAGCGGCTGGCGGAAGGTCGCATATTGCATTCCCAGCCGGCCGAAGATGTTGCGTTCGACATAGTCGTCGAACGACATGCCGGAGACGCGCTCGACGATGTAGCCGGCGAGCGCAGTGGCATAGTTGGAATAGGCCGGGGTGGTGCCGGGCGCGTAGATCCGCTCGGGAATGCGGTGCTTGAGCACATCGCCGAGGCTCGGCACGGGTGGGTCGAAGGTGATGAGGCCCTTGATGATCTCCTCGAAACCGGCCGTGTGCGTCATGATGTTGCGCAGGGTGACTGGCTTGCCCTGATAGGCCGGTATCTTGAAGTCGAGATAGCGGTTGACGTCGGCATCCAGGTCGAGCTTGCCCGCCTCTACCTGCTGCATCACCGCGGTCCAGGTGTAGAGCTTCGAAGTCGAGCCCGGGCGGAACAAGGTCGTCGCCGGATCGACCGGCTTGCGCTTGGCGACATCGGCATAGCCGAAACCGCGCTGGGTCAGGACCTGGCCGTCCTTGACGATCACCACCACGGCGCCGGCCACGTCGCCGCGAGCGAGCGCATAGGGCATGAAGCCGTCGAGCCAGGCGTCGGCATCGGTCTTGGTCAGCGCGGCGGTGCCGGCGGGCGTAGCCGGGACGGCAGGTGCGGCTTCCTGCGGCACCGGGGTCAGCGGCGCGGGCGCCTGGGTGAAGGCCGGTACTCCGACGGCGACGCCGAGCAGCCCTGCCGCAAGCATCGTGAGCGAACGTTTCCACATCGCGCTGTTCCCCTCTGTCCCCGCAGCCCGGCATGTCGATTGCGCCGGTTTGTGTCTGCGGTTAGGCTATGTCCCCAACGAACCTGTTACGCCTGATCGAGACATAATGATCCTGTTCGGAAAAATGTCAAACCGAGGTGCGGCATGGCAACGCGGCTGAAACCCGAGCAACCGACGCTGGGTGCGCTGCTGCGCGCGCTGCGCAGCCGCCACGGCTGGACGCTCAAGGAGATGAGCGTGCGCAGCGGCATCCCGGTCTCGACGCTCTCCAAGGTCGAGCACGACCGGCTGACGCTGACCTATGACAAGCTTCTCCAGCTCAGCCAGCGATTGAACATCCGCATGTCCGAGCTTTTTGCCGAAAACGACCCGGCGACCGAGGCGCCGGTCACCGCGCGGCGGAGCATCGGCGATCTCGATCATGCCGTGCGCGTCAACACGCCGAACTATGATTATTATTACCTCTGCACCGAGCTGCGCCGGAAGCGGATGATCCCGGTGATCACCCGCGTGCGCGCCAAATCGGTCGAGGAGTTCGGCGAGCTCGTCCATCATTCGGGTGAGGAGTTCATCTACGTCGTCAGCGGCCGCATCGTCGTGCACACCGAATTCTACGATCCGGTCACGCTCGAGGACGGCGAATCGATCTACATCGATTCGAACATGGGTCACGCCTATGTGACGGGGGAGGGCTGCGACGAAGCCGTGATCCTCGGCGTCTGCTCAAGCGCCGAGGATGGGCTGATGGACTCGCTCCTCAACTTGCACGGCTAGAATTCGGCGGTTTTGCTCGTTGAAAGCATATTGATATTATTATTGAGGCGTAGGACATAACCCCGCCTGTTTTGTGCAGGCCCGGAGCGGTGCGAACTGCGCCGGATCGGAAGGAGGGGTTGGGATGCCGGCTTGGTTGCGCGCTTGCCTGCTGGGACTGCATTGCGCTGCGCTCGCGAGTACCGTGATCGCGGGTCCAGCCGCTGCGCAAACCGCTACACCACCGCCTCGCGAGGTTCCGCCCGGTGCGCCGGAAGTGCCGTTCGTTCATCCCGACAAGGCCTATCTCTTCGCGCACATGACGAAGGAGCGCTACGGAGTGCTCTATTACTCCGTCAGCCTCGACGGGCTGCACTGGCGCCAGCTCAACCGCGGCCGGCCGGTCTCGGAGGATTATCACGGACACGCCTCGATCGCGAAGGCGCCCGACGGTCGCTACTTTCTGGTCGGCAACAAGAGCGACGAGGATCCGCTGATCCGCTTCTGGACCTCGACCGACCTCATCCGCTGGACGCCCTACGGCACCTATCAGCCCGATCTCTCGGCGGTCCCGGGCTTCCCCAATCCGCTGCAGCGCATCGGCGCACCCAAGCTGTTCTTCGACAAGCGCTCAGGCAAGTTCCTGCTGACCTGGCATACGCCCACGGTGCCGGGCGTGCCGGAAGACCCGGAGCGCTATTGGGCGAGCCAGCGCACGCTTTATGCAGTCTCGCGGGACCTCAAGCGCTTCGAAAGGCCGCCGCGCCGCCTGTTCGACTGGGACATGGCGACGATCGACACGGTGGTGGTGCCCGACGACGAGTCGGGCGGCTATTGCGCGATCATCAAGGACGAGCGCTACCCTTCGTACAATTGGACCACGGGCAAGACGATCCGGATCAGCTGCGGCCCGGCGCTGACCGGTCCCTATCCGCTGCCCGGTCCGCCGCTCAGCCCCAATTTCCGCGAGGCGCCGACGCTGATCCGCGCGCCGGGCGGGCGCGACTGGCTGCTCTACTATGAGCAATATGCCGGCACGAGCTACGGCCTCTCGAAGGCGCCCCGGCTTCGCGGTCCCTGGTATCAGGTCTCGGGCAATTCGGGCGTCGCGGCGTGGGACCGCTACTCGATGCCCGCCGGGCTGCGGCACGGCTCGATGATCGAGATCAGCCGCCGCGAATATGATGCGCTGCTCAAGGCCTTTCCCGAAGGCCGCTAGCATCGCCGATGAACGTACAGGAGAGCCGCATGACCGTCCTTCGCTACGCGAGCATCGCATTCGCGCTTCTCGGCACCGTGCCCGCCATGGCGCAGGAGGGCGCTGCCCCGCTCTACCAGTTTCAGCAGGACGGGAGACCGCGCTGGGCGAGCCCCGAGAACCGCGAGGCAAAGAAGGGCGCCGGCGGGCACGAGAACAAGGGCGGCAAGGGGCATGCGTTCGACACGCTTCCGGCCGGCGCCTCGCTGACGCTCGCCGACATCCGGGGCGCGGGGATCATCGACCGGATGTGGATCACCACCGAGGACCGCTCGCCCGAGATGCTGCGCGGACTGCGGCTCGACATCTATTGGGATGGCGCGAACACGCCCGCGGTTTCGGTGCCGCTCGGCGATTTCTTCGGCGCGGGCGCAGGCGCGCTGGTGCCGATGGAAACCGCGCTGGTGGCGAGTCCCGAAGGCCGCTCCTACGTCTCCTATGTGCCAATGCCGTTCCGTACCGGCGCGCGCGTCGTCGTCACCAATGAATCGGGCAAGCAGCTCAACCTGATCTTCTGGGACGTCAACTATCGCCAGTTCAAATCGGCGCCCGAGGATGCGCTCTACTTCCACGCGCACTGGAGCCGCGTGCGCGCGACCGAGATCGGGCGCGATTTCCAGGTGCTGCCGCGCGTCGAGGGGCGCGGGCGCTTCCTCGGCACGATCGTCACCACGCTCACGGATCCGGCCTATGGCAATAGCTGGTGGGGCGAGGGCGAGGCCAAGATCTACCTCGACGGCGACGGTGCGCTGCCCACGCTGGTGGGTACCGGCACCGAAGATTACATCGGCACCGGCTGGGGACAGGGTGCCTATGTCAACCGCTTCCAGGGGTCGTTCGTGGCGGACGAGCCGCGTGGACGCTGGACCTACTACAGATTCCATGTGCCCGACCCGATCTTCTTCGATCGGGACATACGAGTCGTTCTCCAGCAGATCGGCGGCGCGCCCAAGGAGCGGGTGATCGAAATGTTAAGGGCGGGCGTGAAGCTCACGCCGGTGACGATCGACCCGGGCCAGCGCACCAACTTCCAGCAGCTGCTGAGCTCGGGCAAGCGCGTGACCGATCCCGGCCTGCCCGCCGGCTGGACCAATTTCTATCGAAGCGACGACGTGTCGGCAGTCGCGTTCTTCTACCTCGACAAGCCGGTGAACGGCCTTCCCGCTCTTGCACCCGCCGCCGAACGCCTCGCCGCCCTCCGCCCACCGGCTCCTCCGGAGAAGAAGGCCGCAGAGCCGGGAAATCCCGGTCGATAAAAACGATACATCGTGTATTTGGCACGGCTTATCAGGAAAATAAGCTGGGTGAATGCCGAGAACAAAGAGATCACTGCGCTATAAATGCACGACAATTGCCAGTCGGTCTGGCGGGTCCCTAGGGAAAACCACCACTGGCTGTCGGCTAGAACCTATGTTATCCAAGTAGCAGGTCGCAAGCTCATCCTGCACATCCAAGAACAAAACAAGAGAATGCAGTCGAGCGTATGATCCTCGTGGGGATTGGCGACCGATATGGCACGATTTACTGTCATCGGCGACGTAACGCTTGAGCTTCGTTCGCAGATATATGCTGCGCTTGACGGCACGCCTTTCGTCGACTTCGGTCTAGCTCCCATCAGCCAGGCGATCTACGTCGGCCCACCCGACGGAGACGACATCGACGACAATGCAGTTGTTGCATTGTACCTCTACCAGGTCCTGCCGAGTGGGCATCTGCGCAACCAGCGACTGCTTCCCGACTCGGAGAATCCGAGCCGTTTCCGCAAGCCACCCCTGCCGCTCGAGCTGCGCTACATCGTCATTCCGCTCGAGAACGATGAGACGGGGCACCAGCACCTCGGCCGCATCGTGCAGCATTTCCACGACCATCATTCGTTTGACACGCTGGACGGCGAGCCGCTGGGCGACAGCTTCGGCGGTGCGGCGAGCACGCTGCGCGTCGCGATCGACCCGCTCAACATGGATCAGCTCACCCAGTTGTGGAGCGCGTTCAGCTCGCCCTTCCGTCTCTCGCTGGGCTTGAGGGTCGAGCTGGTCGCGATCGACAGCGGCCTGCCGCTCGAAACGCTGCCGCGGATCGACGAGACGGTGCTCGTCACGGGAACCATGGCATGACGGCGCTCGAATCCCTGAGCGCCGCCGGCACCGTCCAGGTGCTGCTGGGCGGCCGCATCTCGAACGCAGCCACCGGACGGGGCGTGGGCGCGCCCTCGCTGGCGCTTTCGTTCGACCCGGACGGCAGCGGCAGCTTCGTCGCGGTGCCGGCGCGGCTGGCGCGGCGCGCGGACGGGTGGTTCGCCTGGCATCTGACCCCCGAGCAAATGCCGGGTGCGAGCGGCCCCAATGCGGCGCTCCGCATCGAAGCAAGCGCTGCCGGCCATTCCGCCGTGCTCGCGACGCTCGCGATCGACCCCGCCGAGCTCGCGCTCGTCAATGAGACGCGGACGCTCGGCGGCCGCCCAGTGACGCTGTCGCGGATCCAGGGCGCGCCCTTCCGCCTCGACGTGACGCTCGATCCGCTCCCGGTGGCGCTCGAAGGTCATGTCCATGCCGCGGGCGATCCCGAGCAGCCGGCCGGCGGAGCTACGGTCGAGGTCATCGTACCGCCGGGTGCCGCCACGGCGACCGACGCGGCGGGCGATTTCCGCCTCACGGCGCTCCCGGTGGCCGAAGCGATCACGCTCCGCATCACGCACGGCGGCGACGCCGCCGACCGCATTTTCCGACCTGACTTCAGCCAGAGGATCAACCGTGCAGTCTTCGTGACTGCCTGACGACGCCGAGGGAGCTGCCATGCCCGAATATCTCGCACCAGCCGTCTATGTCGAAGAGGTTCCCAGCGCCAACAAGCCGATCGAGGGCGCAAGCACCTCGACCGCCGCGATGGTGGGGCTGGCCGCCCGAGGTCCGGTCAACACGCCTACGCTCGTCACGAGCTCCGGCGCGTTCAACCGGCTGTTCGGCGGACTGCTCGACCCGCGCGTCTTCACCGATGGGCTCGATTCGATGCCGCAGGCCGCGCTCGGCTTCTTCGCCAACGGAGGCTCGCGGCTCTATGTGACGCGCATCGTCGGCACGGCCGCGACGCGCGCATCGGCGTCGATCTGGGGTGCCGCCGCGGGATCGACGGCGGGGGTGACGCTTGCCGCCCGCGCCGCGGCGGGTGCGACGCGCATCGCGCTTTCCGACGCCGCCGACGTCGATGCCGGAGTCGATTTCGTGATCGCCGACGGCACGCGCTCCGAAGCCGTGCAGACCACGGGGGCGGCGGCGCAGACGCTGGTCGTTCTCAGCCAGCCGCTGGCCGGAGCGGTCGCGGACAACGCCGCGGTCACCGAACAGACCGTCACCGCCGGCGCAGCGCAGGCCGGTATGGAAGACATGCTCGCCGGCGGCGGGCTCGCGTTCGATCAGGCCGCCTCGCGACCAATCATACCCGATTGAGCCACCGAGCTGGCGCGACACGGATCGCTCGATCAGCTTGCTGCCGAAACCATCGGATTGCTCCGGCTCCTTGGTCTCAGGCCCCCCACGCTCCAGCCAGACCATCACGACGTCATCGCCCGCCGAAGTCGTGGTGACGTCGAGAGTACCCGTCGCAAGCGAAAGCGCCCCATATTTAAGCGAATTGGTTGCAAGCTCGTGCAGGATCAATGCCAGGCTCGTCGCGGCGCCTTCGCCGACGCCCATCCGCCCGACCGCGACGCGGATACGCCCGCTGAAGGCGCCCATATCGTCATAGGGTGCGAGGACGATCGAGACCAGATCGCCGAGCAGCGCCGCCTTGCCGTGATCGGCCGGTAGCGGCCGCACCAGATCGTGCGCGCGACCTAACGCTGCCAGGCGCCCCGTCAGTTCCTGTGCCATCTGCTCCGTGGTCGCGCTCGATCGCGAGCTGATTGACGTGAGCGCGGCTGCTATCGTCAGAAGGTTCTTGACCCGGTGGCTCATTTCTCCTGCCAGCAGCTCGTGCCCTTCCTCGGCCTGTTTGCGTCCGGTGACATCGAGGAAGATGCCGAACATCGTCCGCTCCTGAATGCCCGCATCGTCGCCCTGGCCGCGCGCGGCGATCCAACGCACCTCGTCCCCGATCAGGATGCGGAAATCAGTCTCATAGCGTCCGAGCACCGCGCGCGTTGCCGTGAATGCAGCGCGAACCCGATCCCTGTCGGCCGGGTGAATATGCGCTGACAATTCCTCGGATGTCACTGCGTCCCGCCAGGGAAGGCCCCAGAGGTCGAAGCCCTGAGGGTCCATCCGGAAGCGGTCGTTGTCGACGTTCCATGCCCACAGCGCGATGCCGGCAGCCTCCACCGCTAGCCGCAGCTGGTCCGCGCGCCATTCATGCGGCTGTTGAGCCTCGCTCTCCATCTGTGTCCTATCTGGAGCAAACAAGCTGCCGGGCCCCCGATCACCTCTACGCGCAAAAGGGTTCCGCTTCACGAAGAGATTTGGCCGCGCCAGCGCTGCCAACGATCGAGCAGCCGCAGCGCCGGCGTCATGGTGATGCCATGCAGAAGGATGGATGTGAGTACGACGCCGCCCACAATCGCCCAGAGCCGGTGAGGCTCTGCGAACGAGGCATGATTGAGCGCGAAGGCGAGATAGTAGATCGAGCTCATCCCCCGGATGCCAAAGAAGGAGATCACCAACTGCTCGCGCCAGGGCAGCTTCGATCCGACAAGGCTGAGCAGACCCGCGACGGGGCGCGCCATCAGCAGGACGCCGGCGACGAAGAACAGCATCGACCAGTCGAACGGAGCGAACAGGCCGCTGAAGGTGGCGATGCCGCCGAAGAGGATCAGCAGCAACATCATCAGCAACCGCTCGGCCTCTTCGGCGAAGCCATGCAGCCGGTCGTGATAATCATGGTCGCGACTGGCGTTGCGGAGCGCCAGCGCCGACACGAAAACGGCCAGGAAGCCGAATCCGTCCAGCGTTTCGACCAAGCCGTAGGCAAGTAGCGTCACCGCAAGGGCCACGAAGCCGTCCCCTGTGCGCGACAGGCTCGCGCGCATCGGCAGGTGGAAAGTCAGATAGCCCAACCCGCGTCCGATAGCGTAGCCCGCGGCCGCCCCGAGGAACGTCTTCCACAGCAGATCGCGCGCGAGCCATTCCAGCAGCTCGCCGCCACCGAACGATGCTGCGCTGAGGGCAATCGCGAGATGGACGAAGGGGAAGGCGAAGCCGTCATTGAGGCCCGCTTCGGAGGTCAGCGCGAAACGCGCTTCGTCCTCCTCCCCTTCGCCCGGGCCGCCCACCTGGACGTCACTGGCGAGCACCGGGTCGGTCGGCGCCAGCACCGCCGCGATCAGCAACGCCGCCGCCAAACCGGTGCCCATCAGTCCCCATGCCATCCCGATGACGATCAGCATGGTGATAGGCATTGCCGGACCTAGCAATCGCCAGGTCAGCATCCAGCTGCGCAGGCCGATCATCCGATCGATCTTCAGCCCTGCGCCCATCAGCGAGACGATCACGACAAGTTCGCTCAGTCATTCCACCACGACCGGGAATTGCACCGGGTGAACCGCGAAGGGCCTGAGCGAAGGCAGCGCGAACAGCGCAGCGCCCGCACCCACGCATATGATCGGGAGTGACAGTGGCGCCTCGCGCAGCAGCATCGGCAACCACGCCGTCAACAGCACCAGCGCGCCCACCCCTGCGAGCAGCAGCACGTAGAAGTGGTGCGAAAGCTCCAACGAATTTCCCTCCGCTGCACCGTTTAGCGCGTCAGGCCGCGGCATGCGGTGCATCGCCGTGGGTCGCTTTCAGGCGTTACAGAGTAGATGCCTTGGCCCCCACGCGCATACGCAGACGCAAGGCCATCCCGCGGGTGTCCTCGACGCTTCGTCCAAGCGCGTCCGCTATGGCTTCGATATGCACCCCGGCAGCCACGCCGCTCCTGAGATCGTTGATGCTCGTCTGCGTCCAGCGCTGGTGTTTGTTGGTCACTCGGCCGTTTCCTGGGGAGCGATGTCAGCCGACGCTCTGTTCGCAAGCTCCCACTTGGATCGATCGCCGAGTCCTGAAGATGTCGGCATTGCGGCGAGCCCGGGAACCACCACAATCGAACAGGGGAGTGCCGGTGCGTAAACGAAGCGCCAGCGGCATTCGGTCGACCCCTGGTTGGATGGCGGCGTGTTCCAGGGCAGCGGCAGTTCCTTGCCGGCTTGTGCATCGCGGTCGTCGAGGAACATCAGCTTTTCATCCTGCTCGCCGTTCAGCGCGGTTCAAAGGCCGACGCACCAGCTTCAGGATCGCACACCCAATGTCGTGCCTGAGACATTGAGCTACAAGGACGCGGCACAAGTTTTTCGAGATTCTGCGCGTGAGGGTGGCGTCGCGGCACGCCCGACCCCACGTATACTCTATCGCGCCGTCCTTCTCGAGCTTGGCTGCGACTGAGAGTGCTTCATGCTCCCGCTCTGACGCGGAGCTTTGTCATTCCGTCCATTCCTGACAGTCGTTTCGCGCGGCCCGCACGACGCATCAGCCCTGCCCCCGACCAAACCGCCGAGACGGAGAAGGCGGCGCACGCGCAATTCCGCAGCGGTCCTCTCATACCTCGAACTCGTCCGCCTCTCTCATTCTTTCGACGTTGACCGTCTGCATCCAGGATCCGGCCCCGCCGGCCCGCAATCGAGGAGATCACGACATGGCGAAGGGCCAACAACGCGGCAACCGCGAGGCGCGCAAGCCGAAGAAGCCGGAGCCGCCAAAGCAGAACACCTCCAATCCCTCGCTCAAGGGCACGCCCCAGGCTCAGTCGCCCAGAAAGGGCTGACCTCTCCTCCCCCACCAGCGAAAGGCCCGATCCATGCAGCCGTCCTCCATCCTTTGCCGCGCTCAGGAAGCGCACCAACATGCGCGTGCCCGCGGCGCCACGCTTGAAAATGTCAGACTGGTCGCGAACGCCGCCGCAGCCGCCTGGGCGAAGGAAGACATTGCAGCCGACTTGCGCGAAGACCGGAAGCTGCGGACCCGCGCATTCGCAGAGGTGCATCTCGCGCGGGGCGAGCCGCCGGCCACCAACGTTCGTTGCTTCAGCGAAAATCCCGACCGGGGACATGCCGACGGCGATTGATGCTTCGCCTGCTTCATTGTGAATTCGGGAGGTGACGGGATGCACCTGCAGAATCCTGCACGTCACCACCTGTGCATATCGGGCTCCCGTCGAGCTTCTTGCGCACCGCATGATGTTGAGCCCGCGCGGCTCGCATGCGCTCCGCCCAATCTCCGCCGACCTCCGCTGCGAACCCGCAGCGGAGCTGGAGTGGACGCAGGACGTCTTCGGCAACCTTATCGCCACTGCCTCCTTCCCGAACCCCACGGACCGCCTGGTGATCACCAATCGGGTGACCGTCGAGCAGACGGCTGCAGCATGGCCCATCCTCAAGATTGCGCCGCATGCGCACCGCTATCCGTTCGACTGTTCGCTCGAAGAGTGGACCGATCTCGGTGCATTGCTGGTTCTCGAACATCCCGATTCCGACGGTCGGCTCGGCGAGTGCGCGCGCGCTGGTGCTTGGCGGCGTTACCGACACGCTGTCACTGCTGCAGGACGTGAACGCTGCCGCGCGAACGGCATGACCTATGTCACGCGCGAAGAAGCCGGGACGCAGTCTCCGCAGCTGACGCTCGATCGCGGTTCGGGGTCGTGCCGCGATCTCGCCACGCTGTTCATCGAGGCGGTTCGGCACCTCGGCCTTGCTGCCCGCGCAGTGTCCGCTAGCTTCTTTGACCCGCCGATCTCGGACGATCCCGCGGAGCAACGCAACCAGCACGGCGCGACGCATGCCTGGGCCGAGGTCTTTTTGCCCTGCGCAGGGTGGGTTGCGTTCGATCCCACCAACGGGCGCATGGGCGAGGCGCATCTCGTGCCCGTCGCCGTCGGCCGCAGCATCGGGCAGCTGAGTCCGGTGGATGGCCGGTACATCGGCGCGGCCGATGCCTTTCTCGGCATGACAGTCGAGGTCACCGTCTCAGCGGCGGGCCAGAACCTCGAACTCTCCCCAAAGGACGGACCATGGAACCTCGATTGATCGTCGCCTACAGCCTCATCTTGGCCATGACGCTACTGTTCGCGGGCTTCGTCGCCTTCCGGATTTATCATTCGCGCGAGCGCTCCTACCGTCGCCGCTTGCGCAAGGAGGAGCGCATCTCCGAAGCGGGTAAGGCACCGCCGGGCCCCTGATCATTCCTGCGGATGGGCCCTTACTCAGCTATTTCGCCCCAGCGGCGGCCGCGTTCGCGTCGCGCTTCGCCTGGGCAAGCGCGTCGCTGAGCTTGGCATAGCGATATTCCCGGTAGTGGAAGATGTATGCGGGCACCCGCGTGATGCCATAGCGCGCCATCGCGGCGCTCGCGTCCTCCTGTGTGGGCATCCGCTCCCCCAGGGCCACTTGGCGCGGGTTCATGACGCCGCCCCCGCGTCGCGTGCACGCATCGCCGCGAGACTCCCCGCCATCTGGCGCAACACGCGAGAACGATGCTCGTAGGTATTGTGGTGTTCGCCGGCCCGTCCATTGACGAAATCACCGGAAAAGGCGGCGATCATGTCCGCAAGCGCCGCCTCCAGCGCGTTCGCCTCAGATCCAGGTAGCCGCGGATTCGAAACCGGCGCGGGCTGCCCGTGAATTGCCGGCGTAATCATCTGATGGATACCCATACCGTGTCTCCTCGGCGAGCGGGAGCACGAAGCATCTCTCAGTCGCAGCGGCGCTCGAGGCAGGTGCTGCGATACGATGCATATGGGAGGGCGCGGCCCGATTAACAGGGGCGCCGGTCGTCACACGCGCAAACGTCAGGGAATGGTCGGCCTGCTGAGGGATCATGTGAAGGCGTTCTTGAGTCCTAGCTTCCGACCACCTCCCGGAGCAAATTCTCCGCACCGATCCGGCAGCGGAAGCCATGACGCCTTTGCTCGTGGCCGGCAGTTAAGTTGCGGCTGCTCGTCAGCTTCCGGTTTAGGAGCAGACGCTCACACGCGAAGGCGGAATGGTTCAGACTGGTCGACTGCTGATTGGTAGCTATCCGACTTCGTTGCTGTGAACCGGACAGTCTCTTATCGGCCCAGCTTCTACCGCAAGCAGCGAGGCGAACTGCGTCTGTTTTAGGAAAGGCTGGCCAGCACCGGAACGGCAAGAAGCGGAGCGTTTCCCGACCGGCTTCTCGAACTTCTCGAAGAACTGGCACGGTGCTTCCCTTGATGCGGCTTCGTTCGGCAGCCGTCGAGATGACTGTCGCGCTCTGGATTCCCCAGAGTCTGGTCGGCGTGGAAGGCCTTGCGGAAATGCGAGCCTCATCCGCGCCGATGTCCATCGGCGGCGGTCAATGCGAGGCGAGGAATGCCTCCCACCTGACTGGTTGTCGGCCGGGCGGCACCTGCTTCACACTCTTGTCGAGGTCCTGAATGGCAGCAGAGATTTCGCTGGGGATCAGTGTTTCGTCTCCCGACGTCATTGATGTCCAGACAGTAATTCCATCCGCATTCTCGGCGGACATCATCGCCGTTGGACGACCTTCCCACAAGATCAATCGGGTGCTCAGCGTCACTCCTTTTTTGAGTGATTGCGCTTTGGTAGCGCGAAGCACGCGAAAGCCTTGGAGTCTTTGCGCATTAAGAGTGATAAGCTCGCTCGTAGCGGTCGCGAGGGGCTGATAGCGTGAGCTACCCGTGGCATTCTCGACATCGGTGACGATCAGTCGAACGTCTTCCCGTTCACCTAAATCGGTGATCGCGAGCCCCGCGAGAATGATCGCGAGCAGAACGGGGAAAGTCTTCTGCAGCACAGACCGCCTCCCGATCGGCCCCTCGGCTATGCGAACAGGCGTTCGATTCCCCAGGGCAGGGTCAGGAGGATGCGGCAACAGCCGATAGCCGCGCTTTGAAACGGTTTCTATGTGCAGCGGTTTTCTTGCGTCATCGGCAAGCGCTTTCCGAATGTCCTTGATAACGACTGGCACGCTGTTCCTGCTGATAGCGCGGCCGTTCCAAACTTCCTTGAGGATGTCCTCCTGGGATACGATCTCGCCGCGTCGCCGGCAAAGCAGCTCAAGCGTCCGAGCTGCCCGGTCTTCGAGCCGCCGTCGCTCGGCTCCGCGGCGCAATTCGTTGCCGCCCGGCGAGAAGATCCACTCACCGATGCTGCATTCATCACCCGTCAGGCGGTTTCCCCCCGATTGCAAAATTGGATTTCTTATCCTGCGCGCTTTTGACGTGACGGGGAAGCCCCGACCCAAACCATCCGCCCACGGACAGCTGAATCAGGAAATCTTCAGCTTTTCCTTATTCGACTCGCGCCTGAAATTGCAGTGTCCTCGTCGCACCTTCCTGAGCTCCGCGACGCGGAGTGCTCGGGCATGGCAGCCAACGGGGCGGCAAGGAGTAGCTCGAAGATGCACTGTAAGAAGATCCTTTCTGGGAGCCTGTGGATGCTCTTCACCCTGCAGTTCTCGACTGGCGCCAGCGCGCAAACTGCCGGTCTAGAGGCCGACCGGACACTCAATCGGCCCGCCTCCGTCTCAATGAGCGACGCAATCTATCGAGGGAAGTCAGCGCTCCGCGTGATGGACTCGACCACCAATGGAACCGCCACAATCATCCCTCTGAAAACCGAGAACTTCAAGAACGGTACAATTACGGCAGATATCGCTGGGCAGCCGCGAAAGGGCGCGCCGGAGTCTGCTCGCGGATTCGTTGGTATCGCTTTCCGGGTGGCTGGGGAAAGGCGCTACGAGGCAATCTATATAAGGCCGACTAACGGACGATCGACGGATCAGTTTCGACGGAATCACACTGCGCAATATGTGAGCATGCCCGATTTCGATTGGGAGCGACTGCGGGCGGAGCACCCTGGCAAATATGAGAGTTATGCAGACGTCGCTCCCGGCGAATGGAGCAGGCTACGGATATGCGTGCAGGGAGAGACAGCACGTCTCTTTATTGACGGGGACGAACAGCCATCGCTAATCGTCAATGATCTGAAGCTTGGTGCGGGCGGGAGCGGGGGAGTGGCACTGTGGGTCGGACCGCACACGGAAGCCTATTTCGCCAACGTCACTGTGGCGCATGGCCCTGAATGACCGGAGACCTTATCGGCCGCCCGCAATGACGGGTTTCGGGACGACGTGGCAATTTACCGAACGGCCGGGATTGGGGCGTCTTCCTACAGTCCGCATTATAAGTCTACGCGCTCGAATTTGCGGTAAGCTTGATTGCATGATCGCCTCGCAGCGCAACCGGCGCATTCGCCGAGAAGGAAGGGCCGGAGCGCGAAGCTCCGGCCAATCTCGTCAAAGCGCAGCTGCTCGCGCTTGCGTGGCGTTGTGGCCGCCGTTCCGGTACAGGATCTCGCGGGCACGTTCAGCGTCGATAGCTGACCCGTCGACCGTCACGACGGCGCCGCCATCCTTCATACGGCCGCTATAATAGCTCGCATCTTCCTCGCTCACGCCGTGCTTCGCGCTGAGCGGACTTGAAAATCCCGCGAGTGGAAGCAGACCGGTGGGAGGGACGCAGGGAGATGCTAGCCTTGCGTGCGGGAGGGGCAGGCTTACGCCGTCAGGCGCCCTAGAGTCAGGATCCATTGATCTGAGGGGTGCGATCTGATTCAGGTACCGCAAGGACACCGGGATGAGCGATCTGTTTATGGCGGAACCTGAGCGAGCGGGGGGCACGATCACGAATTGGGTCCGGTGGCCGCTATGGCCAGCGGCCTTTTTCACGATCGCGTGTCTCTGCGGCAGACGGAAGTTTTCGAAACTCAGACGCGCAACCTGAACTGGCGGACAAGTTCTACCTGCTGACTGCCAATGCTGCTTTGAGTGCAGTACTCTCCCGACCTTCGACCATGTCGCGAATAAGCGGCAAGGTGCCGCGCCAGTAGAAGGCCACGTGCTTTTCGCCGGACTTGGGGCCGATCTCGTAATTTTTTCTGCGCCGGATGGGAGACGGAAGAACTGGATGCTCGACCCTTAAGCGCGTTGCCGAAGCGACAGGCTTGAAGTGAAACCCCACATGCGAATAGCATTCCGGCACGTCAGGCAGGCCAGGCACGCGCGGCGGAATATGCCGGCAGCCTCCCTTGGAACGCTTTGCGCACTCCTCGTGGACTCTTTTCATGGGTATCGCGCGCCGGCTTCATTCCCACATGCTACGATGTCCCCCTTGGCGCGGGCTCGTCCATGTTCGAGTACGCACCACGACGCCGGGAATCGCCTGGAGTCGTTAGGCATTGGCGACAAGCGCGGGATTCTGCCTATTGTTCATCAATACGCGCGTTCCGAGAATGCAGCGCTTCCGATCTATCAAGCCGTAGACTCATAAGCGCGGAGCCACAGGCGCATTGAAGCGAGTTGCACCATAGCGAGGAAATTCGCGGCAAGCTTGTCGTAGCGGGTGGCGACGCGTCGGAAGTGCTTCAGCTTGGAGAAGAACCGCTCGATCAGGTTACGCTCGCGGTAGAGGCGCTTGCTGAAGCAGGGTTTCCAGCGCCGGTTGC
>JAESFO010000336.1_pt1 | contig 63490 bp, 62 predicted proteins | sample 9269421 | NCBI WGS metagenome assembly JAESFO01 (sample SAMN14502839, study PRJNA617101) | algae metagenome | isolation source: Nostoc desertorum CM1-VF14 and co-occurring heterotrophs from rocky... | place: USA: Clark Mountains, San Bernardino, California | collected 2000-06-05 | reverse complement strand
GGGAACTTCCGGCCGAACCGGGCGGCCACCGCGGTGACGGCCATGAGCACGATCAGGGGGACGGAGAAGATGGGCTCGGCCAGGTAGGCCAGCGCGGAGCCGTCCGGCCCGACCAGCGCGTTCTTCACCCCGGCCGAGGTCCAGGCCACCCCCGCGACCGCGACCGCGATCAGGCCCGCTGAGGCTGCGGAGGTGACGCGCTGCAGGCTCGCCAGCCGCGAGGTCGGATCGAGCATCCGCTGTCGGCGCGAGAGCGCGCGGCGGTGCCAGATCTGATCGTTGACGTCGCGCGCGGCGATACGGTTCTCCGCCCGCACCTGTGCGAGCTGGCGAGCCTGCTCGCTGCGGACGGTGGTGTAGATCTGGCGGCGACGGCCGCCACGGATCTGACGAGCGAGGCGGCGCTCGCGCCGCATCTCCCCAGGGGACTGGCGGGCCAGCCACGCCGGATCACGCTGCAGCTCGGCCTCGCCGCGTGCGGTCTCCAGCTCCGCGGCCATGCGGACCAGGCGGTCGTCCGGTGCCGGAGCCTCCTCGCCGTCCTGGCCGAGACGCGCAGCCGGTCCGTCGACGACGGCCGAGAGCTCGTCCGTGGTGTCACTAGCGGCGATCCAGCGCTCCAAGGCACCGGTCTCGTTGCGGGAGGGGTTGGTGATGGTCATCGCTCCTCCATCGAGGTGCAGCGGCGGGCCGGGACTGCGTTCGCGGTCATGAGCACGAGGGCGCCATCCCCTCGAGTCGGGCCAGCCGGCCGAGCAGCGCGTGGGCCCAGGTGGCCACCGAACGGCGCTGCCTCCGGCTGTCCGCTGCGTGCTCGTCCGGCCGAGGCACCAGTTCGACGAGGCAGCCGCGGCAGCGGCGCTCTGCAGGCGCTGAGAGCGCTGCGACGGTGAACACCTCGTCGCACAGCGCCCGATAGCGACCATCGGGCTGCCCGAGGCCGAGCTCGGCGTCGGAGACCTGGTGCTCGATGCCGGTCACGCTGATCAGTGCGACGGTGTCGGGCATCGCCGTACCGTCGATCCGGCTCACTGCGCCGCCCCCGTCACAGTGCGGGCCTCGACGGGCTGCGACCCGGACGAGGACGGCGCGGCCGCGGCGGGTTCTGTCGTGTCCAGCGCCCGGAGGCGGCGGCGGATCCGTAGCTCGCGGCGGACCGCGCCGATGGCGGCGGCGCCCCCGGCGACGGCCGCGACCGAGGTGATCTGAGCGCTGAGCGGGAGCAGGGACATGAGGAACGCTCCCCCGCCGAGGCTCACTGCGATGAGGGTGGGTTCGGTCGTGCTGGGGCCTCGAAGGTGCCGTGGAAAACTGTTCATCGGGTCGTGCCTCCTGGTCTCTATGCACCCGGGATTGGTCGATCCAGGTCCCGGCAGGTGTGCCTGCACCTGCCGGGACCGTCCGCTCGGAGGGACAGCCCGCTGGGGCTGCGCCGGGCGGGAGACGAGGCGGAGGGGACCCGCCGTCGTCGTCTCCACCAGCATACGCAATGATAGTCTGCGTACGCAAGTTGACCTGCGGTACGTCGCCCCGCACACTGATGCCGTCACGCCGCATCGGGAGGGGACCCCGTATGAAGGTCACGACCTTGATCACGACCGCCGACGACTGCCCCAACAAGTGGGACTGCCCGTCGGTCCACGACCTCGACGTCGACCCGGAGAGGAGGTACGTCGTGTCCAAGCAGGCCACCGCCGCCGAGCACGCGGTGTTCCGCGACCTCCTCGAGGCCGGCGACATCGTCGGCTGGCTACCAGCCGGGTTCCTCGACGAGCGCAACGCACTGTTCGACCGGACCCGGCACGTGGCCGGTGAGGTGCTCGACCCCGCCCGTCGCTACGTCATCACCTCCGCCGTGCGGGACCCACTGGTCCTGGCGCACTTCGGAGACCTGGTCTCCCGCAACGAGCAGCTCGGGACCGTCCCGGCACGGGATCTGGCGGTGATCGCGTGACCGAGTACCTGGACAGCCTCGGTCGCTTCATCCTGTCCCGCTACGCAGAGCCGGGCGACACCCTGACCAGGATGGAACGTCTGCCGGCCTACGCGGTGAGCTCGGACGGCGGGGACTTCGAAGCGTGGAAGACCGGCGCCTCCGCACCGGTGTCGGCGGCGCGCGCAGAGACCATCGAGGATCTGCGCCAGGAGCGCGAGAACGGTCAGGTCCGGCGCCGCGTCCGGATCCTCTCCGCGGCGTTGACCGACTACGAGCGGTACTCGATCGAGTTCGGATACCTGCAGAACGTCGAGGCCGGGGAGGACGTGCGCGTCCTGCGCCACGGCGAGCACCCCATCCCCCAGCTGCTCGACTTCGACTACTGGCTGATCAACGACCGGGACCTCGCCCGCATGCACTACGACGCCGACGGCCAGTTCCTGGGCGCGGAGTCCGCGCCACGGCTCGTGCGCGAGGCGCGGCGGGAGATCTCGGCGTGCTGGGACGTCGCCGAGCCGGTGACGACGTGGTGGCACCGCCATCCGGAGCTGCACCGGCAGCTGACACGATAGGAGCCCGATGCCCGCCTCCCGCGACGACGCCACCCGGCCGAGCTGGGCCAGCGCACTGCGCACCCTTCGGCTCGGTGTGCGCCTGACGCAGCCGGAGGCAGCACGCGCAGCGAACCCCTTCCTGTCGCCGTCGGACAAGCCCATCACGCAGCAGGACGTCTCCCGGATCGAGCAGGGCGGACAGTTCCCGGACGACGCGGTGGTGACGGCCCTGTGCCGCGCCTACGGTGCCCCGGCTCAGGCCGCGGAGATCGAGGCCGCGGTGCGGGAAGCGCGGGAGCGCCGCAGCGATCGCCGTCTGGTCGTGCAGCGTGGGAACACGCTGCACGCCCAGCAGCGGTGGCGTCGCATCGAGGGCGAAGCGCAGAGCGTCGACGCGGTCCAGACCGGGATGGTCCTGGGACTCCTCCAGACCCCCGCCTACGCGGCGCTCGCGATGCAGGTGGACCAGGACCACCCGGCCGTCGCGGACCGGCGCAAGAGGTTCGAGGCGATGCTGACCGATCCCAACCGTCGGTACCGGCTCGTGCAGACCGAGGGCTCGCTGCGGGTGCAGCTCGGCTCACCGGAGCTGATGGCCGAGCAGCTCGACGCGCTCCGAGCCGTTTGCGAGGTGCCGCACGTCGACCTGCGGATCCTGCCGATGCAGCGGCCGGTCGCTGAACCGCTCACCGGCGGCGGGTTCCACATCTACGACGACGTCGTCGTGCTGGGGCTGGAGGTCGCATCGGCCGACATCAACGATCCCGCCGACGTCGACTACTTCCGGCGGCTGTTCGAGCAGTATCACCAGGCGTCGGTCGGGGGCCGCGCGGCCGCCGACCTCATCGGGGAGCTCGCGGAGGGTTATCGAGCCCTCCTGCTCCCCCACTGACCCGCCGCGGACCGGTGGCCCTGAACGGCTCAGCGCCTCCGGCGCTGCCCACGGCCGTACGCGGCCTCCAGCGCGACAGCGAGCAGCACGCTGCGGGAGCTGGCTCCCGTGCGCTCGACCTGCTCGTCGATGACCGCGAGCTCAGCCGCCGTCGCTCGGAAGGTGAACGGGACAGTCCGGTCGCCCGGAGTCGCCGCACGCTGGCGGGTCCGGCTGGCACGTCCGGCGAACAAGCTGTTCGCCGGACGGTCCTGGCGATGCTGGCGGGCGACCATGTCGGCAAGCTGCTGTTGGGTCCGGTCGACCGCGTCGAAGACCAGATCGGCGTTGGTGCAGCGCTGACGCTTGCGGAGACCGTCGAGGGTGTCGCGCAGGGTCGGTGAGACATAGATGATCGATCCGGAGGTGGCCTCCGCGCCCGCGGAGTAGGCGTCAGTGCCCCCGGCCGTGGCTCCAGGCTCGGGAACCGGCGCGGCGCCCCCGGACGCGCTGGGCTGCTCGGGCTCCGTGGCGGCGCGCTGCGGAGCGGCCGGCTCGGGCTCGCGCGCGGGTGCCGGCGCTGCCTCCGGCGCAGGCGCCTGGGGCTCTCGGGGCGTCGCCTGCGGCGTCGTGGAGGGGGCGGCGGGGCGGCGGCCCGGGGAGACGAGACTGCGAGCGGACTTGCCGAAGGTGTCGTTCAAGCTCATCACTGCGCTCCTTCTGCAGAGGGCATGGTCTCCGCGGCTTCCTCGGCCTCGCGGAGAACGGTCAGGACCTCCAGGGCGAGGTCGCGGTAGTCGCCCGCCACCGAGGCGGCGGTCGACGAGATCCGGGACCCACGCTTGCCGTCCCGTAGCTCCTGCCACCAGGCCGGCTGGGCAGCGAGGTCCTCCTCCAGCTCGTGCGCGAGACGCCCGAGCCGTCGACCGTCCTGCGCCGTCTTCTCACTGAACCGGATGAACGCGGAGAACAGCGGGGAGTCTCCGCCGAAGGCGGACTCCAGCTGAGCACGCACCTCGTCGTGGATGCTGGTCGACCGCACACCGGTGCCGAACAGAACAGCGCCCAGGAGACTCAGCCCGGAGTTGTACTGCTTGGCGACGTTGAACCGCTTCGCCACGTTCTCCATGCCGTCGAGGCCTGCGCCGTCGCTGCGCGTCGGAATCAGGATCCAGTGAGCGGCATACAGACAGAGATCGACCAGGAACGTCGCCTCCGGTGGTGAGTCGATGACCACGAAGTCGTAGTTGGGCGCGACCGGAGCGAGGGCGTTCGCCAACGCCAGATTCGCCGATGGACCCTCGCGGCCCATCCGGGTCACCATCCAGGCCACCAGGTCGTCGAGCTCGGTTCCGCCGGGCGCGACGTCGAGGCCCTGCCGGACACCGGGGATCGGCATCAACGCGGACCGGCCCGTGATCGCGTCGAAGAGGTTGCGACCGTGGTCGTCGCTCGGGGTGTCCCGATAGCCGAGATCCCGTGCGACGTTGGCCTGGCGGTTGAGGTCGACGAGCAGGCAGGTGAAGTCTGCGGCGGCCAGCTGCCCCGCTAGGTTGACCGCCAACGTCGTCTTACCGACCCCGCCCTTGTCGTTGACGAGTGCGATGGTCCGCGAGAGTGCATCTTCTCGTGCCAGCTGCTCGGCGTGCCTGGCCATCGTCTCTCCTGTCGACATCGCCACACCCTAAGTCACGCTCGGTTAGAGGCTGCCGCGGGCACGCATCTGCTCATGGAGGCCTGCGCGCAGCGAGCGGAATAGGTGTACGGGGTCATCAGCGGTCCAGCAAGGACCGACACGCCTGCGCCTGCTGCGTCGCGCTGAGGTGCGTTGACGGTCTGTCAGGCACGTGTGCTGACGACGGCGTGCGCGGCTGCACGTAGAGCGTTGTGCGGAGGTGTGGCAACAAGCAGGCAGGCATGTGCGCCGTGCAGCGGCAAAAGATGCGGTGTTGTTTGCCCGGATACTTGTGCAGAGCCAGACAGGTACGCTTAGAGCTGCACTAACAGGCTAACAAAACTGCGTTGCTAGATGCAGTGGAAAGCGTCGTAGGTCATGGAATGTATGACACGGTTGGTACGGCTAATGTCAATGCTGCTGCCAGTGCCTCTGCTGCATCAGTGACTACCGTGTACCTGTGATCAGTGCTGACCGCAGGTGCTAGGTCATGTGTCAGTGCTGTTGTCCTAGCTATCACTAGTGCTATCGCTTGAAAGTGTTCTGAGCTGCAGTGATGCCCGAGCGAGCGACGCTACTGTGCCCGGGTCGGACGAGCTGGTCGCTCTGAGATGGGTAACCCCGCGAGTCGATCGGAGGGCGCCCCGACCGGACGGTCTCGACATCGTCGCGCAACTGGCCACCATCCTTTCGATCGTAGATGTCAATTGTACGTCCTACAATTGCTCGCAAGTGTCGGAAAACGATGATCGTCGCTCCCCGCTCGACTGTTCGCACCGCCGACGGCCGGAAAGTAGGGACGGTCTCCCTGCTGCGAGTCGCGCCTCGGCCCGACCCGAAGAGTCCGGTCGGGGACTGAACGCGGTCGCGTTCGTGGTCGCCCAGGATGGACGACAACCACTGCAGCGTCGACCCGTCCTTCAAGCCGCCCCACACCGCCATGAGGGCCGAGTTGTCGAGCAACATCGTTGCTCTGTCCCGACCGAAGGTGTTGTCGAGCTGGGCCTTGGACTGAGCAGCCCAGTGGATCAGAACTCCACGACCGGCGGAGTCAGCCAGCGTCGCCGGCAGGTCGGGAACCGGGGTCGCCGAAGGCAGCTCGTCGAGCACCACGGTGGCTGGTGGATCCAGTCGTTCGCTGGGGTAACGCAGTGCCATCGACCGAGCTGCGTCGATCCACTCCTCAGCGAGCGCCGTCAGCACCGGTGCGATCGCGCCGTCCTCGCGCTGGCCCGCGATGAGGTACAGCGTTCCCCCCAGCCCGATGAAGCGCTGAGCGTCGAACTCCTCCCCAGGCCCAGGCGAGCACAGCTCGCTGAGCGTCGAGTCCTGGAACGGCGCCAGGACTCGACGCACGCTCATCCACACGGCGTCGGAGGTCTCCGCGACCATCGACATCTCCGCTCGGAGATTCCGCGCGCGGTCGGGGAACTCGTACTCGAGCAGCTCGATCGGCTCATCGCTGCGCGAGAGCCCCCACCCCACGACTCGTGCGATCCCGTGCCCGCCCTTCGCAGCTGCCACCAGATAGGCAGCCAGCACCCCCACTGCGCGCTCACGGAAGACCCGGTCGTTGCCGGCGCCCGTCCCCCCGCTCGACTCGACGAACACCGCGGAGGCCTCGACCATCGTGCGCGCTCGTCGCTCTGCGACCTCGAACCGTTCGCACCCCGCCACGGGCGACCAGCGCAGCTTGGCCGGCCACTGAACCGTGCCCGTCGCGTCGAACACCAGGATCGGCCCGGGCATCTGTCGCCGGGAGCGGGCCATCGCGGTCAGCATCAGGAGGTCCGGCTTTGTCGTGCTGCACAGCAGGGCGCCGGGCGCCGCGAGACAGATCGGGGCCAAGAACCGGCGTGACTTCCCAGTCTGTGTCGGGGCGAGCGTCCCCGACGGGTTCTCGAACGGGGCGTAGAGGTGTCCAGCAGGGCCTTTCGGAAGCGGGATGCCGATGTCCTCCGCGACCGCGGACCTCCGCTCGACCGCGGTGAGTCCCGGCCGGGTGCGCTCCGCAGCTCGCCGGCAGGCTTGAACGGACAACTCGCGCCTGATCTCTGCCCGCGTCGCGTGCCCTGCTGGTGTCGGCCCCCACCGGCGCCAGGACGCCAGCCCTCCCACGACCAGGATCAGGATCAGGCTCGTCTCCAGGACGGCCGCGACGGCCCAGAACAGGCCGCGCGCACCGTCGACGGCGGTGGCGTGCTCGGCGTCGGACAGCAGGTGGAGTCCGAGGACCGCCGCGAGATCGGCCAGCGTCGGCCACGTAGCCGTGGCTGAGATCCCGCTGGCGATCCAGAAGGCGAGCTGCAGTAGCCAGAACGCGGCGGTCGCGGTGGCGGCAGCGGCGATCGCGGCGGCAGCAATGACCAGGTCGGTGTCGGACTCGCCGCTGCCGCGGCCGCCGATCATCGCGCTCCCTCCGCCGTCTGCGCCTTGTCCTCGTCGGCGTCCGGCTGAGCTCCGCGCTCTGGCCCCTCGGATCGCGCAGGTGCCCGGTCCCCTCCCGACGTAGACGGGCCGGTCCACGGGCCGGTGATGGCGAACAGGGTGCCGGGCTGCTGGATCCCGGCGAACAGCACTGTCCCGTCGGGGGAGAAGGTGGGGCCGGTGAACTCCGAGCCCATCTGGCTGCGGGCGATGGGGTAGGCGGTCCCGTCGTCGGTGGCGCCGGCGAGGTGGTTGTCGCCGTCGCCGTCGGTCGACACGATCAGCCCGCCGAACGGGGCGGCGACGATGTTGTCCGGTGCCTCGACGGTCTCGCCGTCGGCTTCCACGGCGAACACCGTGGTCAGGGTCAGGCTGGAGGCCTTGGGGTCGTAGTGCCAGATCTGGCCGCGGTGGGAGTCGGAGAAGCTGGAGACCAGGTAGGCGCCGGGCGCGCCGTCGTGGTCGGCCCACCAGGCGCCCTCTAGCTTCTTCGCCCGGGTGATCCCGTCGAGCGAGCGCACCGGGCCCTGGGCTGCGTCGCGGTCGGTGACCGGCACCCACGTGACGGTGTAGGAGGTGCCGACGGTGTCGGCCTGGTCGAGGTCGGCGACGACCTTGCCGGACCGGTCGGCAGCCGCCATCGCGGCGAGCTCCCCGGCGCCCGCGTCGAGGGCCTTGAGCGCGCCGCTGCGGCCGCGGAACCCGGTGGGTGGGGTCCAGCGGTAGACGGTGCCGTAGGGGTTGGAGGTGTCCTCGGTGAGGTAGATGGTGAGGGTGTCGGGGTCGACGCAGCAGGCCTCGTGGACGAATCGGCCGAGGGCTTTGATCGGCTGCGGGTCTCGGTTGGCCTGCAGGTCGACCGGGTCGACCTCGAAGACGTAGCCGTGCCCGTCGTTGTCGGTCTCTTCGCAGGTCAGCCAGGTGCCCCAGGGGGTGACGCCACCGGCGCAGTTGGTGGAGGTCCCGGCGAGTGCGACGGTCTCCCAGATGAGCTTTCCGTCGGGGGTGGTCTTGACGACGGTGCAGCCGCCGCCGGCGTCCTCGCGCCAGGTGTAGCCGCGCAGGTGCGGGACGGCGCCGTCGTCGTCGGGGCCGCCGCGGACCTCGTGGTTGAGCACCACGAGCACGTTTCCGTCCGGGGCGGGGAACGCGGCGGCACCGTCGTGGATCCCGGGGGAGGCGTGGTCGGAGTAGAGGCGGGTCTTCCCGGCCTGGGTGACCACCCGGTAGGAGAACCCCTCGGGCAGCGCGAGCATGCCCTTCGGGTCGTCGACCAGCGGCCCGTACCCGGCTGCAGCACCCGGCTGGGCCGCGGTCGTGGCGCGACTCAGCAGACCGTGGACCGGGCCGGACACGGCGACACCGAGACCGACCTGCCCTGAGCTACGTAGGAACTTCCGTCGGTTGATCAGCACGGGTCCTCCCGGGGAGCGGCTGCTGGTGATGTCAGGCGAGGGGCGGCGGTCATGAGCCCGCGGCCTCGGCGAGGGCTGTTTCAGCGCGGGCAGCGGGGACGGGCGCCGGGGCCGGTGCACCGGCGGGGCCGGCGATGTGGCGGACGTGGGTGATCTTGTCGGCCCAGTCCGAGAGCGGCTGCAGGATGACTCCGGTGCTGGAGTCGTAGGCGTTGACGACCAGGCCGTTGCCGACGTACATGCCGACGTGGCGGGGGTTGGTGGGGGAGCCGAGCGAGCCGGGGATGAACACCAGGTCGCCGGGGGCGATGGTCGCGGGGCTGGCGGGGGTGCCGGCGTTCTTCTGGTTGACCGTCCCTGCGGGGATCGGGACGCCTGCGGCGGCCCAGGCGGCGAGCATCAGCCCGGAGCAGTCGAAGCCGTTGGGTCCCTTGGCGCCCCAGATGTAGGGCTTGCCGAGCTGGGCCAGGGCGTAGGTGACCGCGGCGCGCTGTGCGGGGTCGGTGGGCGGGACGAACCCGGGCGGGAGCTTGGTCGGGTCGATGTTCGACGGGGCCAGCGGGACCCCGGCGCCGCCCTGGTCGGGGCAGGCGAACGCGGTCGAGGCCAGCTGCACGTCCGGTGCGGCACCGGGTGCGGCGGGGGCGGGGTTGTCCGGGCCGACCCAGAACCGGTCGACCAGGGCTGCGGCCGGTGCTTCCTGGGGGGCGTAGCGGTCGGGGAACGCCGAGCGCTGCACCGCCTGCGCGGCGGTGCCCGGCGGCATGGTCGCCCAGCCGGGCAGGGCGATGAGGCGGTCCAGGAAGATCCGGGTCGCGTAGTCGGGGTTGAGGACCTGCTCCGGTGAGCCCCAGCCCTGCGAGGGCCGCTGCTGGTAGAGGCCCAGGGAGTCGCGGTCGCCGTGGCTGACGTTGACCAGTCTCGATTCGACGATCACGGTGGAGATCGCGATGACCGCGGCCCGGCGCGGGAGGCCGCGCTGGACGACGATGTTGACGATCGTGGCGGCGTTGTCGGTCTGCTCAGCGTTCCAGTCGGTGCCGCCGATCGTCTGCGACCCGCCGCCGAGGCCGCCATCGCCGCCGCAGCCCCCGCCGGGGAGCGCGCCCCCGGCGACGATGGTCAGCATGCCCACGCCCATCGTCAGCACGGCGCCGGCGAAGACGAGGATGACCGCGCCGACCGCCAGGGCGATGGTGCTCTTCTTCTGGTCCACCGTCAGGTCACCGTCGCGGCGGTGCGCCGCCGGAGCCACGGCCGTTGTGGCCGGTGCCGTTGGTCGAGATCCTGACGGCCGCGGCCAGGTGCTCGACGGCGGCGGGCGCGGCGGCGTCGAGGCTGGGGTCGGGAGTGGAGGCGCTCACCGGCACCAGCCGTGGGCGGCCTGGGCGCCCGGTCGGCGGTGAGGGTTCCTGGAGCGCGGGGTGCTGCGGTGTCGCGTGGGGCTGGTCGTCTCGGGAGCGCAGCCCAGCATTGGTGTCGAAGATGGCCCGCTCGGTGGGGGAGAGGACCGTCTGGATCTTCATGCCGGGGCGGTTCTCCAGCTTCCACAGCGCACGGCCCTGGCCTTCCATCGCCCAGCCGGTGAGCACGGCCTGTTCACGCTCGGACAGTCCGAGCTCGTCGGCGAGCTCGTCGCCGACCCGGGTGGACTGGCCGAGCAGGATCCGGGTCGAGCACAGCGCGAGCAGGTCCTTGGCGATGGAGACCTCCTGGGAGCCGGCGGCCCCGACGGAGAGCAGGTCGGAGGGCTTGTGCATCACCAGGAGCTGGATCTTGCGTTCGGCGCGGGACAGGCGCAGGTCGGAGTCGACGGCCTGGACCGCGCGCAGCCCGAGTCGCATCTGCCGCCAGACCTCGTCGCGCACGACGATGCGCACGTCGCCGTCGTCCTGCAGGTCGGTGATCATCGAGGACCAGGAGCCGAGGCAGGTCAGAGCGACCGCGATTGCCTGATCGCCCCTGCTGCGCAGCAGCGAGAGGTCCATCGACTGCACGGGGGCGTCCCAGTCGAGGTCGAAGTTCGTCGGCTCGTCGAACAACCCCGACAGCGGGCCGACGACGAGGTTGGACAGGGCGTCGGTGATCTGGCGGGTGTGGTCGAGGAACTGGCGGTGGGAGGCGAAGCGGGTGGCCTGCCACAGGTCGTCGTCGGGGTGGGCGAGCTGGTCGACGACGTCGGGGATGGTGATCGGGCGCAGCTCGTCCGCGCCGTGCTCGGCGCCGACGAGCCGGTTGAGCACGGTGGAGAGGACGTGCTCGTCGGTGACGGTCGGGTCGTAGCCCTGGGCCTCGGCCAGCGCGGTCAGCAGCCTTGTCCAGCGCGCCAGGATGCCGGTGAGTTCCTCGCGCTGCCGCTCGGTGCTCCAGGTGCCCCACCTCGATCGGATGGGTCCGAGGTCCAGGGCGTTGAGGCGGTGGTGGCTACCGCGGCCGAGCGCGATCGGGGTGATCCCGAGCGAGCGCAGCAGCGGGGTGTACTCGCCCTTCACGTCACCGGAGATCAGCGAGCGGACGCCGAAGAGCATCATCCGCAGCATCAAAGCGACGACGGTGGAGGACTTGCCGCGGCCCGGTTCGCCGAACACCACCAGGTTCGGGTTGGTGACCATCTGGCGCAGCACCCACTCGGTGGGGTGGACGTAGAAGGCGCCCCCGGACTGGGTGTCGTAGCCCAGCCGGGCGCCGATGGCCGGGACGCCGTTGGAGGCCAGCAGCGGGAACAGTCCGCCGACCTCGGCGGTGGTGGCCCGGTAGACCGGGGCCCGGCGGGCTGCGTCGACCGCGGCCCATCCGCGGCCCGGTTCACGGTGGCCCTGGCGGGGGGCGGTGGCCTGGTTGACCCGACTCCGGCCGCCTCGCCGGCCGTTGGCGCGCTCCTCGTCCGGGCCGATGGGGTCGGCGGGTGCGGAGACGGGGATGCCGTCGAGGTCGGTGAACTGGCTCAGCAGGTCGCTGGTGGTGCGCGGCTGTACGTGGCGGCGCTTACCGAAGATGCTCATGAGTCGAACGCCCTGGTCAGACGGGGCAGCCCGATCCCGACCGGGAGGGCCGCGGCGACGAAGGCGGAGTCCTGGGCCAGTTCCAGGCGCAGCAGCCGGAACCGGCCCGAGGAGTCGTTCTCCAGACGGGCGGCGTGGTCCTCGAGGTTCCACTCGGCGGGCACCGTGAGCGAGGAGGCCACGGTGAAGCGGACCAGGGCGTGCCCGGCCGCGACCGCTGCTTCTTGTTCGCGGGCGCCGGTTTGGCGGCGGGTGTCGACGGCGGTGGTGTTGAACCCGCGCTGGGCCTTGGCGTCGACCAGGACGTTGTTGCGGAACCGCTGGGAGCGCACCTCCCGGGCGGCGGCGGCCTGGGACAGGATCTCGTAGTGGATCTGCAGGGTGCGGCGCTCTCCTGCGGTGCGGACCGCGAGGAGCGGGCCGAGGGAGCCGAAGATCGTCCCGGATTCCGGGGGCTGCACCGCGTAGGAGACCGAGGAGAACCCGTCGTGGTGATAGGCCCGGGCGGCCGGCGCGGGAGCGAGGGCGGGGCCGGCCTGAGAGATCGGTAGCCCCACCGAGCCGTCCGGGTCGGGCCGCATGAGGTGCTGGTACTGCAGGGAGGCGGCGGTGGCGGGGTTGAAGCCGGTCTTGATGGCCTCGGCGACCCCGGTGGAGGTCAGCCAGGTCACCGACTGCACGCCCAATCCGCGCAGACCGTCGGCGACGGCTTCCAGGACGCGGTAGAGGGCGTACGCGCGGCCCGCGACACCGCCGCCGGCGGCCTTGGCCGGGCGGCGCAGCGCGTCCTCGGTGCCCGACACGGTCACGAACAGCTCGGTCCGCACGCTGACCGAGGCGACGTCGCGGTCGATCTCGGTGGTCACCTGCCGGGCCAGGGTGGGGGCGTCGGCGCGCTGGTGGCGCTCGCGCCAGACCGCGTACTCGGTGCCGTCGTCGGGAACGGTGCGCACGAGCAGCGAGATGCGGTCGACGACCTCGCGGTGCCCGAGTCCGACGAGCATCGAGCCGAGGCGGCGGGCGAGCTCGGTGCACTCGTCGTCGGACAGCATCCCGACACCGGAGTGGGTCAGGCGAGCGGTGGCACCCCAGCGTCCCTGGTCGGTGTCGTGGATCAGGCAGATCCGCGAGCCGTGGAACTCCGGGCCGTCGGGGAACTCCAGGCGCGACAGCACGCCGGGCAGGTCGGGCTCGCTGCGGTCACCGGCCAGCCCGGCCGCGGCGCGTGATTGCCAGGGTGACCAGCGCATCAGCACTCCTGTCTGGAACATGATCAGGTCGGCCAGCCAGCGGAACGCGGGGCGGCCGTGGACGGGGACGACGATCAGCACGACCAGCACGGCGGCGAACACGCCCCAGCTGAACGCGGTGGACCACTGGTTGCGCGACATCGCGATCAGGGCCGGGGTGCACGCGGCGGCGACCAGGAATGCTTGGACCGGGGTCATCCCGGCGATCCAGCCCATCCCTTCCTTGAGGTTCAGCCCGCGGTACACGCGCGGGCCGACAGGCCCGGTGGCGGTGCTCATCGGTCGCGGTCCTCTCGATCGGGGGCAGCACGGTCAGGGGCGGGGCGGGGTGGCGCGGGAGCCCATGCGGTCGTGCTGGTGTCAGTCGGTTCCGGCGTCGTGGAGGGCCCGTCCGAGCCGGTGTTCACCGGAGGGGCCTCATGAGGGCGGGGCGGGGTCGAGGGGCCCGAGTCGGGGCGTCCCGCTTCGGGGGGCCCGGCGTCGACGCTGGGCGGGGCCGGCTCCGGCTCCGAGCCACCTGCCGGGGCGCCACCGGGCTCGATCGGCCCGTTGTCGCCGCCCGCGGGCTGGCCTGACCAGCCCGAGGTGGCTGTCGCCCCCGCGTAGGCGTCGCCGGCCGCCGAGCTGACGTCTCCACCACCGGCGGCGGGTGCGGGGCCGGGGTGCCCGACGCCGGTCTGCGCCATCTGGGAGGAGGCGTAGCCCCCGGCGGCCTGCCCGGCGGCCTTGGTGGCCATGTAGCCGCCGACGACCGCCGCGGCCGCGACACCACCGACCGCGCCCAGCCCGGCGGCAGCACCGCCCGCCGCCGCGCCGCCACCCGCGCCGCCACCGGCAGCGCCCGCACCGGCGCCGCCGGCGCGTCCGGCGGCCGCGGTGGACCCGGCGGTCGGGGAGGCCGCGGTGGAGCCGCCCAACTCGCCACCGCCCCCGGCCGACGGACCGCCCCCACCACTGCCCGAGCGCGCCATGCGGGCAACGTTGATCGACTCACTCGTGCCGCCGTCCGCACCCGGTGCGGACGAGCCGCGGGACCCGCCGGAGCGCAGCGCCATCCCCGCGCCGGTGCCGGGGTCGACGAAGGCCAGCAACCGGAAGAGCACCATCGGGCAGAACAGGCTGACCAGCAGCACCGCGGTCCCGGCCAGGAGCCCGGCGACGCCCTCGGCCCGGGCCATCACCGACACACCGATCAGCAGCACCAGCGCGAGCGCGGGCTTCATGAGGATCGCGGCGAGCAACCAGCGCACGCCGCGCCAGAACGACGGCGCGGTGGAGTCGGCGACGAGCATCGCCGCCAGCATCGGGATGGTGGCGACGAGCACCAGGATCGCGGCCTGCCGGAAGATCATCTGCAGGGCGAAGCCGATGCCGGCCGGGATGATCCCGAACAGTGCGGCGAGCCCGAGGATCATCGAGCGGGCGCTGTCCTCGACCTCGCCCAGGTCGGGGTTCTCCCCGATCCGGGCGGCGACGGTGTCGTTGGCCAGTGCCTGGTCGAAGGAGGTGGCGCCGTCGAGGCGGGACAGGAAGAACTCGGTCAGCCCGTCGGAGGTCTGCAGCAGGGCCACGACGACGCCGGTGGTCAGCGCGATCGCCAGACCGAACTGCAGCGGCCCGGTGAACGCGCGGAACATGCCCCGCCCGCCGCGCAGCGCGACCGAGATCAGCTGGAAGAAGAACAGGCCCAGCGCGATCATCCCGGCCACGCCCATCAGTGACGACCACAGCGACGACGCCCCCTGGCTCTGGCCGGTGACGCTGTCCAGCTCGACCGTGGACACCTGGTCGGCCAGGGTGAACCCGGCCTTGAGCAGCCAGATCCCGGCGTTCCACACGTTCTGCATGGCGGTGTCGAACGCGGACTGCGCCGCCGACCCGATGGGGTTGGAGATGTAGTCGCCCAGGCTCGGGCCGGACGGCCCACCCCCGCCATCGGGCGGTGGTGCCGGTTGGAGCGGCAGCAGGAGCGCGGTCATCGTGTGATGTCCCGCCAGCCGGCCGAGACCGCCTCGTCGCTGCCCGGCCAGGCCGAGGGCGCGGTGGCCGCGGTCGGGCCCGAGGCGATGCGCCACTGGTCACCGACCCGGCGCATCGGCAGGCAGTTGCCCCACCCGAAGCTCACGACCCGGCCGTCGTTGTCGGCGACGAGCTCGCCGAGCGCGCAGGCCACGGTGTAGGTGCCGTCGTCGGTGGTGCCCTTGACCATCACGCTGGTCGGCGCCCACGAGATGCGCATCCCGGACCGCAGCGGGCCGGTCGGGTTCATGTTGGAGCCGCGGCGCAGATCGACGAGGTCCTGGCTGGTCCGGGTCTGCGCGGCCGGTAGCGCGCCGGGCTCGGCCAGCGAGTCGTAGGCGCGCGCCCAGGTCTGGGGATCGGCATCGGCCATCCCGACCTTCATCAGCTCCACGAGCTGGGCCAGCGCGCCCGCCTCGGTGGCAGGGAACCCGGTCGGCACGAGGGAACCGGTGACCTGCTCGGGCTGCGGAAGCGCGATCGGTGGTCCCGCGGTGCGGGTGCTCAGCGTCCGCGGTGACACGGCGCTGACCGGTAGCTGCAGCATCGGCGCCTGTGCCAGCGCCGCCTCGGCCTGCGGGCCGCTCCCCGCGGACGGGCCGAGCCCCGGGGAGGACAGCATCGGGTCCGCAGACGGCCGGGGGCCGGTGGTCTCGGATCCGGTGAACATGCCGGTCACGAACATGATCACCGCGATGATCAGTCCCAGCAGGAGTACACCGACCCCACCGAGGATGAGCATCGCGCGCCCTCGCTCGCCCGGCCCCGGGCGCCCGGGACGCGAGTACATCTGCCGGCCGTCAGGGTTCATCAGGCGGGCCATCAGGCGCTCGTCTTCGCGAACTGGTTGACCACGCCGTAGCCGATCCCGTACAGCACGGCCAGGGCGAGAGCACCGACGATCAGGCGGGCCCCGAGACGTCCGGACCCGTGGTGGTCCCAGAGCCGGCCCGCGGTCGAGGCGACGATCCCGCCGAAGAACAGCCCGACGATGCAGACCCCGGCGATCCACTGGATGTAGCCGACGATGTCGCGGATGGCCCCGGCGCCGGGGGGCTCGATCGGGCTCGGCTTGGGGAGGTCCTGTGTCGGCAACAGATGGATCTGGGTCAGCGATTCGTTGATCACGTTGATGACAGACATGGCGCGCTCCGCAGGAGGGGTGGGATGGACGGTGTGGTGCTGGACGTAGTGGTGCCGGGGTGAAGGTGTGGGCTGGTGCCGGTGTGGGGGGGCCGGACGCAGCGGGGCGGACCGGGCGGCTGGTCAGCGGCGCCTCGGCGAGGGGATGAGCCGCCAGGAGGCGAGCAGCGGGCGCAGCGCCTCCACCGCCTTCGGGGGGCTGGGCTCGTCGGTGACCCCGCCGAGCTCCCAGGCCGGGATGTGCGGCACGAACAGGGCCTCGTCCAGCAGGGCCGCGACCCGCGGCCCGGCGGCGCCGGCCACCCCCGTCGGCCACTTGCGGGCGCCGTTGACCACGAGCTGGTAGATCGGGGTGGCCAGGCCGCGCTGCACCCAGGGGTCCAGGCGGGCGAGCAGCTGCTCGGCCTGGCGCAGCGACGGGCGGGTCGCGCGCACCACCAGAATCGGGCGCTGGGAGGGAAGGCCGCGGCGTAGCCAGCCCCCGGCGCCGTAGATCGGGGTCGCGGCGGCCCGCCAGCCGCCGTGACCGAGGTCGACGACGGTGGCGTGTAGCGGGTCGGGTGCGGGGTCGGGCAGCCAGTCCGGGGGTGGGGGCACCATCCCGGGGGTGATGGTCGGTAGTGCTGCGGGGTCGCGGGTCTCCAGCCGGGCCAGCAGCGCGTCGGCGCGCCAGCTGTAGCGCACGGTGAGGTGGTCGTTGACCTGCCGGGTCCAGGGGCCGTCCACCGAGGAGGCACCGGCGAGTCCGGAGCGGGCTGGGTCGTCGGCGTCGATCAGCAGCGCGCACCGCTGGTCCTGCTGCAGCGCGTCCACGATTGCGGCCGCGACACACGAGGCGCCGGCGCCCGCGGACCCGGCGAGCACCGGGATCAGCGGCCCGAACGCCGCCCAGGACACCGGGCGGGACTCGGGGAACACCGTGCGGGTGCGGTCCTGGGCGGCGTCGGTGGCCGCGCCGAGCTGCTCGGCGACCTCGATCGGGTCCGGACCGTGGCCCTGGTCGGCGGCGGCTGCGGCGGAGGTGGTGTCGACGATGGTCTCGGTGTCGACTACCCCCAGCCCGCCCGGGGCGCGGGTGCGCGCGGCGGCGCCGAGGCGGTGGTTGAGCTCGTACGGGCTGCGCGGCGGCGATGCCCCCGGCCCTGCCCAGCGGTGGTGCGGGTCGGCCGCGTTCCGGGGTGAGGTCATCAGCTGGTCCCTCCTCGAGGGGCGGTCCGGGCGAGCGCGGGGTCGGGGGTGGTGGGCTGGTCGGGGATCAGGGCGGCGGAGTCGGCGGCCTCGTAGATCTCGCGGGCTGCGGCGCCGAATCGGGGTGAGACCAGCTGGGTGGCATCGCCGCCGGACACGACCCCGACGACCTGCCCGCGCCCGGCTGCGGCGTCCGGGCCGGCCAGCCACGGCCCGCCCGAGGCGCCCTCGGTCATGTCGCAGGTCATCGCCAGCACCTGCCCGCCGTCGCGGTCCGGCCGGGTGAAGGTCTCGACTGCGGCGGGGCCGTCGCAGCCCCGCAAGGACTGCCCGTCGTAGACGCCGGTGGCCGGGTAGCCCAGCGCGGCGACCGGGAGCCGGTCGGGGGTGGAGAAGCGGATGCCCTGCGCGCCGAGGACCTGCTCGGGCAGGACCCCGTCGCGGGGCAGCAGCGTCACGAACGCGAAGTCGGTGTCGGCGGCGACGTCGTTGATGGGGGAGTCGATCTGCTGCCAGGCCGGTGGCACGTAGGCGGTGTCGACGGTCCACCGGCCCAGCGGTTCCTCACCCGCGGCGTAGCCGGGGATGAAGAACGCCCCGTCGACCCGCCAGCCGCCGTCGAGCCACACGCAGTGCGCCGCGGTGGCCAGCACCCGCCGCGACCGCGAGGCGACCACCGCCGCCGAGCACTGGTGGCGTCCGCCGTCGACGACCAGCACGCCGACCGAGGTCGCCGACAGGCCGCCGACGACCGGGCCGGCCTGGCCCTGCACCGGCGGCGTAGGCGCCAGGGGTGCGGTTGGGGTCCTCGGGTCGGCCGACCCCCACGGTGCGGCCGACCCGAGTCCCACCACCCGAGTGCCCTGCGGGGCCTCGGAGGTCCACAGCGCCAGCGCCAACGCCGCGGTCATCACCGTGGTGAGGACCGTGGTCGTCGACGTCGTGCGCCAGTTGCGGTTGGTCATCGTTCAGGCCAGACCCAGCTTCTTCGAGCACGCCGGCCATGCCGAGTAGCCGTCGCGGTCGGCGCGGACCTTCTCCGCGACCGCGATCTGCTCCTCGCGGCTGGCCTCGTGGGCCGAGCCGGTGCCGCCGTAGGCCGCCCAGGTGGCCTGGTCGAACTGGAGGCCGCCGGAGTAGCCGTTGCCGGTGTCGATCGCCCAGTCCCCGCCGGACTCGCACTGGGCGAGCCGGTCCCAGGTCGCGGCCTGCGCGCTGTCACCGGCCGCCGGTGCGGGTTCGGATCCCTCCGGGTCCCGGGGCTGCTCCCCGTCCTCGGAGGAGCCGCCCTGCGCATCCGGGTCGCTCTGCCCGTCGGAGCTTCCCTGCTCGTCGGAGCCGGTCTGCCCGGCCTCTCCGGCACTGTCGCCCTGCTGGTCGATGGGCTGGTCGGCCTGCCCCGCCCCGGTCTGGCCCTGCCCGTTCTGGTCCGCGCCGGGCCGCGAGATCGGGTCCCCGGCCTGCGGGCTCTGCACGTCGCCGCCCGCCGCGTCGCTGCCGGAGCCGGTGCCCGACCCGGCCGCTGCACCGGTGTCGGCGTCGCCGTTCCCGGTGGAGGGCTGCTCGGCGCTGCCGGTCTCGCCCTGCCCCGTGCCGTCCGTCGCCTGCTCATCGGGCTGGGTCGAGCCCGAGCCGGTGCCGGAGTCGGAGCCGGAGTCGGTGCTGGAGCCGATGCCTGCGGCGTCGAGCTTCTCGGCGAGCTGCTCGGCCAACGGGTCGGCGTCGGCGGCGTCGCGCACCTGCTCGGCCAGCTTCTCCGCCCCGGCCTCCCACGCATCACCTGCGCCACCGTCACTGGCCTGCTCGGTCGTCGACGACGACTCACCACCGCCCGACGACGACGTCGTCGGCGTGTCACCCGAGCCCGAGGTCGTCGAAGAGTCGGTATCCGAGGAGCCCGAACCGGCGCCGTCGGAATCGGCCGGGCCGGTGCTGTCGGAGCCGGTGCTGTCCGTGCCGGTGTCGCTCGCCCCGGAGCCCGATGAGGCGGGGGAGTCCCCGGAACCGAGGTCGTCGAGCTGGTCGAGCTTGGCCAGGTCCGCGGGGTCGGCCCCGAGCTTCTCCAGCTGCTCACGGTCCAGAACCCCGAGCACGGAGTCGCGGACCTGACCGGCATCGGCGTCCGAGCTGGCACCCAGAGCCTGCATCAGCTCACCGACCAGCTGCAACGCGATCCGCGCCTTCTCCAGGTCCTGGCCCGAACCGCCCCCGGACGAGCCGGAGGACTCGCCCGGACCCGACGAACTGTCCGAGCTGCCCGGCGAGGTGTCCGTGGTCGTCGAGCTGTCCGAGCCGGACCCGGAATCGGCACCGAGGTCTGTGCTGCTGTCGGTCGCGGTGTCGTCCGGGGCGTCGGTGGTGGGGTCGTTGTCCGACGGCCCGGAGTCCGAGCTACCGGAGTCCGAGCTACTGGAGTCCGAGCTGCCGGAGTCGGCGGAGTCGGAGGTGTCCGAGCCGGGGGAGCTGGGTTCCGAGGAGTCGGTGTCGGTCTCGTCGGCGGTGTTCGGCGCGCCGGTGTCGGGCTGCTCGGCGGCGTCGCCGTCGTCGGCGGGGCTGTCCGGGCTGGTCTCGCTGGTGCTCGGGCTGCTGGTGTCGTCGCTGTCCGGCGTCGTATCCGAGGTCGAGTCCTCGTCCGGTTCGGGGTCCGGTGTCGCTGCGGGCGCCGCCGGTGCCGCAGCTGGGGCTGGGGCGGGTGCGGCCGCAGCGGGCTTCGGCGCCGGCGCAGCGGGCTTCGGTGCCGGGGCTGGGGCGGCGGGGGCTGCGGTGGCACCGGCGTGATCTATGCAGGTCTGGGGCAGCGCGGGCTCGGCCTGGCGCTTGGGGTTCGAGGCGGCAGGTCGTCCGGCGGACCCGGCGCTGCTGGGCGTGGGCTTGGGTTTCCCGATCTCGGTGACCGCCTCACCGGCGGAGGTGACCGCGCCGACGGCGCTGTCCGCGGCGTTGCCGAGGGACTCGCCCAGCTCGGCGACCGGGCCCGGTGAGGGCGGCGGCGGGTCCTTGGGCAGCAGGTCGGCAGGGGTCGGGCCGAACCCGGCGCGGGCCAGCTTGGCCGCGACCTGCTGCAGGTGCGGATCGGCGGCGTCGAGGGTGTTGAGCTGGTCGGAGACGTCCACGGCCTTCTGCCGCCATCCGGGCGGCTGGGTCGCGGGGGTGAAACCGAGCCCAGCGATCTCGCTGGCCAGCCCCTGAGCCCTGGTGTCGTCGCTGACGGCGAGATCGGCCAGCAACGCCCGGGTCTGGGTGCGGGTCTCGCGGGCGGCCTCGAGCTGGCGCACGGCCTTGCCCTCGTTGCAGCCGACCGCGGTCAGGCCGAGCTGGGCGGGCAGCGGGCTCAGCGAGAACGCGGTCACCCCGACCAGCGCTCCGGCGGTCAGCACCGCGACCGCGGCGCGGCGCGCGGCAGGACCGCGCGAGGACGGGGGAAGGTGCTCGGCCCACGAGGGGCGCGGCGTGCGGTTCCAGGGCATGTCACAGGTCCTCTGTCAGGTGATCCGGGGGCTGTCTCACGAGCAGGTCGGTCGGTCAGTCGCCTCCGCGGGACCCGCCACCGGAGTCACCGCGTTCACCACCGCCATCGCCACCGCGGTCGCTGTCGCCGCCGGAGCCGCCGCCGCTGCTCTGACCGGCGGAGTCGCCGCCGAGGGACACGTCGGCGCCGGCGTCGACGCCGTCCTGCCCGGCCGAGACGTCGACCCCGGCCGAGGCTCCGCCGCCGGTGAGCTCGTACTGGCGGACCCAGTCGACGTGCATCGCCGCCCCGCCTGAGGCGTCACCGCCGAAGTAGTCGAGCTGGATGGTCAGGTGCATCGGCCCGGGCGGGTTGTGGGACTTGTCGTCGTCGGTGAACCACGGCTTGCCGTCGACGAGGTAGGTGATCTTGTCCGGGGTCCACTCCACGGCGAAGGCGTGCCACTCGGTGGCGTCGATCTCGACCGAGCCCTGGGTCTGGGAGTTGTCCGAGCCGTAGTGCAGGAACCCCTCGACCTTCTGCCGGGTCCCGTCGGAGATCTCCATGAAGTCGACCTCGCCGCCCTCGGGCCAGTTCTCCGCGGTCGGCCAGAGCAGGAACAGGGTGTGCAGGGACCCGGCCCCGGGCGGGGACTGGGCGCAGCCCTCCCAGCGCCCGTACTGCTGGCTGTGGGGCGACCAGGCCATCCCGCCTGCGTCGCCGTTCTCCGAGCCGGTGATGGTCAGCTGCCCGTCGGCGACGCTGATCGCGTCCGGGGTCCGGCGGCCGTTGCCGCCGTGGCCGGGCCCGTCGTAGGCGTTCCAGTCCCCGGAGATCGAGGTGCCCTCGAACTCATCAGCCACCTTCGGCTCGCCCCAGCCGAGCGTCTCCGCCGCGGTGGTCTTGCACTTGCTGGCAGCTCCGCCGCCCGAGGCCGTCCCGCCGCCGGAGCTGTTCCCCGCGTCGGCGCCGTTGCCACCGGAGCCGTTGCCACCGGAGTCGTTGCTGCCCGAGCCGTTGCCTGTGCTCGGGGCCGTACCGGTGTCGCTGGAATCGTTGCCGGACCCACCGGACCCACCGGACCCGGACCCGCTGGAGTTGCCGGAGCCGGGCTCGTAGCACTGGGCCGGGATGAAGCCGGGCTTGTTCGCGCCGACGTCGAGCAGGGCCCGGCGCAGCTTCTCCGCCCGCGCGGAGGTGTCGCCGGTGAGCTCGGCGAGCACGTGCACCGCGGTGATCCGCCACCCGCACTCGACCCCGCCCTCGGGGGCGGCGGCCGGGACGAGCCCGGACGCGGTCAGGGTGGTGGTGAGCGCCAGCGCGGCGCCCACCACCAGCTGGGGACTGATCACCGGGGACCACCGGGGTCGGTCGGCGGGGTGCGGAACCCGTGGCTGGCCAGCCCGTGGGTGCGCCGGCCCTGGAAGCCCTCGGCGACGGTCGCGGCGAGCTCGAGCGCGGCGTCGCGCGCGGCGGGGGTGAGGGCGTCGAAGTCGATGATCCCGCCGGCCTGCAGGTGCGGGTCGGGGGGAAGGACGATCACCGCGCGGCAGCGTTCGGCGAAGAAGTCGCGAATCACGCGGTCGTCGATGTCAGGGCTGTGGCGGTCATAGGACAGCACCACCACCGCGTCCTCGGTGAGGTGGCGGTATCCGTTGGCGGCCAGCCAGCGGAAGGTGCGAGCGGCGCGGGAGGCGCCGTCATTGGTCGGCGCACCGACGATGACCAGGGAGTCGGCGTGGCGCAGGCTGCCCTGCATCGCCGAGTGCACGATCCCGGTTCCGGAGTCGGTGATGATCGCGTTGTAGTAGCGGGCCAGCAGCCGCAGCGCGGCCTCGTAGTCGGCCGCGGAGAACGTCTCCGACAGCTCCGGTTCCTGCTCGCTGGTGAGGACCTGCAGGCGCCCGGCGAGATGGGTGTAGCCGGCCAGGTCGGTGTGGGCGCGGATCTCGTCCAGGGCGTAGAGCAGGTCGCGCACGGTGGTCTTCGCGGCCAGGGTCTCGCCGACGAGGCGGTCGCCGAGGGTGCCGGCGTCGGGGTTGGCGTCCATCGCGATGACCCGGTCCCCGCGGTACTCCGCGAGCGCGAGCCCGAGCAGCGCGGACACGGTGGTCTTGCCGATCCCGCCCTTGATCGAGCCGACGACGACGCTGTGCGGGCCGGGCAGCGGGGTCCGGATCTTCTGCAGCTGGTCGCGCAGCCGGGCCTCGGCCTCGGACAGTCCGGGGTTCCAGCGGCCGCCGGTCAGCTGGTAGGCGAAGTGGCGCCATCCCTGCTGAGGACGGGCCCGCCGCTCGCGGACCACTCCCGACAGCACCCCGGTCTGCTCGTCCCACGCCGGGCGGAACGCCTGCGGATCCTCCGAGGCAACCGGGTCCCGATGAGCTGGGGCGGGGGGCGGGTCCGCCGGGGCGGGCGCTGACACGGACGACGCTACCGATGACGACGCTGCCGATGACGACGCTGCCGATGACGACGCCGGCCGACCGACCGGTTCGGCCCTCGTCAGCGGTGGCTCGGCGAGGAAGCGCTCCGGCGCGGGCGCCGCCGGGCGAGATGGCGAGCTGCTCGGCCAGTTCGCCGACGCGCTCGCCGGCGCGGCCGGGGGCTCGGGTTCGGTCGCGGGGACCTGGGCCCCGTCGTGCCCGGTGGTCGGAGCGGCCCATCCGGCGCCCGCGTCGAGCCAGGACGGGGCAGCGGGGGTGTTGTTGGTGCCGTTGGACGAGGACATCAGCAGCTACCTCTTGGTGGGGGTCAGGAGGAATCGGTGGGACGCAGGTGCGGGTCGACGACCAGGTGGCCGTCGTCGTCACGGGTGATCGGGACCGTCATCCGGACCCAGTTCGCCTCGGCCGCCACCCACGTGGGGTCGGCGTCGGGAGGCGCACAGGAGGGGCCCACGACTCCGGTCAGCTCGGACTCGACCGCCGTGGGGCGCGCCGCCGGTTCGTCGGGCTGCGGGCAGGCGCGCGCGTACGTGGTGACACGGACGATCACCTCGACGAACACCACCGTGTCGCTGGGCCGGTAGATCCGGCCCGGTAGCGGTGAGTCGGCGCGCTGCCTGCCCGCGCCCGACCACCCCCAGGTGCTGGCCTGGGGGTCAGCGAGCAGAGGCCGCAGTACCTCTGCCCGACGGCTCGGGACGTCCTCGTCGAAGGACTGGAAGTCGGCGGCGAAGCGGCCGGCGAAGCTCGCCGCCTCCAGGTCCGAGATCGGCTCCAGGGATCGCACCGAGCGGGAGAAGGAGTCCTGGCCAGCGGTGTAGCGCGTCACGGCTGTATCGGCTGCTGTGGCCCGACCACGGTGAGGTGGGGCCACCTCCTCGCGGGGGAGGTCGGTGTCGAGTCGCACCTGGGGTCGCGCGAGCGCACCGGCGGGTTCTGAACCGGTGGCGTCGCCCTCGCCGTCGCGTGGCTGTTCCGGCGGCGTCGGCTGTTCCACCTTCTGCTCGCGGGCCGGCGGGTCCTTGTCGATGTCGCCGACAGCAGCCGGAGCGGGAGCGCTCGTCGCGGGCTCGTTCTCGTGGGCGCGGTGGAGAGGGGGGCGGAACAAGACGGGAGCAGGTTCGCGCACGGTGCCCTCGTTGGGATGGCTCTCCTGCTCGTCGATGGCAGTACTCGAGGTCCGGCTGATGGGGGCAGCGGCTCCGTCGGAGCCCAACCCGGGGGCGGTGCGCCACGGTGCGCTGGAGGACGGTGCGGGACGGGACCGGATCGGCATCACACCCACCGCCCTGCGCGGTGCCGCCGAGACGGTGGTGCCATGACGGACTTCCTCCATAAAAATAGATCAGATCGCCAGCAGAATCTAGAATACAAGACGACACCACGTCACTATCCGCTCAGCGCGACGGCTGGTCAACCGATCGTGTGCGAGATCCGGTTCCTAAGCCGCGGGTGGGCGCCCCGGCTGGGATCTGGCGCTGGGCGCAGCTAGCGTCACAGCGCCCCGTGCCACGCCCACGGAGGCGGCGTGTTCGTGCGGAGGTGACTGGTGCCAGACGAGCCTCGCCTCAGCGGCGCGCCGCGGACGCTGGCCGAGAAGCTGAACCACCTCGCTCGCCCGCCCGGTAGCGCCCGCGCTCTCTACCTCGACGAAATCGTCGAGGGGATCGAAGCTGCGGGCGGACAGGTCTCGCGCGCCACGCTGAACACGATGATGCGAGGACGCAACACCAACCCACGCCGAAGCACCATCGAAGCCTTGGCCACCTACTTCAAGGTTTCGGTCTCCTACCTGCTCGACGACCCGCATCCCGTCCTCACCGACGGCGAACACGAGATGCTCGCGAAGCTGCGGGATCCCGACCTCGCCGCACTGGTCGGCGGCATCAGTGAGCTGCGCCCCGAGACTCGTAAGTCTCTCGCCCGGATCGTCGACGACCTGCGGCAGATGCAGAACAGCGAACAGGCTCACCGCTCCTCCTGAACGGCCGCGATGCGTGCTTGGAGTGCCTGATGGGCCGTGAGCGCCGACTCGAGTGCCTCCGCGGCGAGACTCAGCAACCGTTCGGTGCTCTCGCCCCCTGGCTCAGCGCCGCCGGTACCTTTCGCGTCGAACGTCTGTTGAATCGAGGTCAGCGCGTGGATGGCTGCGCTGGACAGCGATGTCAGTTCCCGCTCCAGCCTGCTGATCAGGGCTGCCGGCCGGGCGTCATGCTGGGACGTCGTCTCTCCCCGAGGGGCGGGGGGACCAGAGCAATCCGGGTAGTGACGGACTACAGCACTTGGCTGGTACATAGCCTCTCCGTCCTGGGCCTGCTTCTGTGCCGGTTGGGTCGCAACCGGGGCGTCGGTCCGAGAGGAGACTCGCGTCGTGGAGGTGAAAGTTCCCGCGTTGCAAGACTTTTCGAGCCGAGCCGAGCCGAGCCGAGCCGAGGCGAGGCGACGCTGCGAGGCGCTCTGCCCATCCAGTGCTGACCTGCGGGCCAGCCGTCAATGACGCTGTCCCGACCTCGCCGGCCTGACGAGGTCTGCCTCAGCTCTTGGGAGCGCGCCTGGGAGGGGCGGATCGAGAGGAGACCCGCGCGGCGGTGTCAAAGTTCCTGGCAGAGCAGACTCGCTCCGGAGGTGTCCGCGGAGGGAGGGGCACGAACCCGCGAAGGCCTCGCTGGGGTGCCCGTGAGCACGCAGCGCCAGCGGTAGCGTGCGTCCAGTCCGCTGCTGTCACCCTGGGGCGAGCACATCCAGGCGCTGCGCGCCCGAGCGAGAAGACATACCCCCGCGACGACGAGAAGGCGCCCTGTGGACTGGCCGGACGATGACCGCCTCCCCGCGATACACACATTTGTCTACTCCGGGATCCGCTTCGATCCGGAGACTGGCATCGCGGAGTTCGATTTCGTCCACGAGGGTAGTTCCCAGCGGTTGTGCTTCACTGAGGGTGTCAAGTTCCCGCTGCCCGAGGGCGGTGTCGGCGACACTGAGTTGACGGCGTTTCGTCGGGTATTGGAACTACTCTATATAGCTGTCGGCACTTTCTACTACAAAGTATCGGCACCGCCGCAGGTGTCGATCACTGCAATGCCGCTTGCCCCGGCGGCCGCAGCCTGGGCTCAGCAGCTTTACCGCGAAGGCCTCGCGGAATACGCACACCGTCATCAGTTGGAGCACGTGCTGGATCTGCCTGTGCGCTCCCAGTACCGGGACCCGGTCGACCGGTTGCACAATCTGGGGGGCAGCGGTCGCACACCCCTGGTCGGGTTCAGCGGTGGAAAGGACTCGGTCGTGGCGCTCGAGGTCCTCAAGTCCGGCGGTCTCAACCCGGCAGCATTTACGACCGACCGTCGAGTCAAACCACAGCTCGAACCCTTGATGAGAAGAGCGCAGGTCAGGCTGTTGCGGGTCCGGCCGCGCCCGGACCCACAGCTGAAACAGCTGATGCGGCACACGGCGCTCCTTCGGGGACATGCGCCGCTGACTGCGATGACGTCGCTGGTCGGAACCGCAGTTGCAGCACTGCATGGACTCGGGCCCGCGGTGCTGGCCAACGAACGTTCGGCCGACGAGCCGAACCTGGTCTGGCGCGGCCGCGAGGTGAACCACCAGTGGGCGAAATCCGCCGTAGCAGAACAGGCACTCGACCGTGCTCTTCGCGAGCACACGGGAGTCGCCTCGGGCTGCTTCTCGCTCCTGCGTGGAATGGGCGAGCTAGAAATTTGCCGGATGTTCGCGGCGCTCGACGGTTACGACGAGCTGTTCAGCAGCTGCAACGTCGTGGTCCGGTCCACGGATCCGCACAGGACCGAGCGTTGGTGTCTGGATTGTGCGAAATGCCGGTGGGTCTTCTTGGCGTTGGCGGCGGTCATGCCCCGATCGCGGCTCGTCCAGATCTTCCAGCGAGATCTCCTGGACGACCGAGCGCAGATCGCCGGATATCGAGAACTGCTCGGGTTGGACGGACACAAACCGCTCGAGTGTGTAGGCGAGATCGCGGAGGCCCGCATCGCGCTACGCCAGCTTGCCGAGGACCAGCAGTGGCGGGACACGGCCGTGCTGAACGAGCTCGCGGCTCAGATCCCACCAGTGCCTTCCGACCAGAGGGAAAGAGCGTGGCGGGTCGACCGGGTCGGGACGGTGCCGGAGGCCTACCAGGCCGCGCTCGACCGCTGGTCGTCGCCGACCATGTCGGCGTCCGCGCACGGGGGTTCGTAGGACTCGTCCGGAGAGACGTAGGCGTCCCAGGCCTGCGGGGTCAAAGTATCGGGGGTGGCGGCGCAGACCCGGCGGATCGCTTCATGAACGTCGAGGTTGAACAACAGCACGGTCTGGTCGCGTGCGCCGCTGGCAAGAATCGACGGAGTGGCCGGCGAGAAGGCGGCGGAATAGACGTTGTCGGTGTGCCCACCCAATGGGTTTCCGATCGCGGTGGGCCGGACCGGGTCGGCGACGTTCCACAGGGCCACGGTGCTGTCATGGCTGGCCGCGGCCAGGGTGGTGCCATCACGGCTCCACGACACCTCCCCGAGAACGTTGCGCTGCGCGGTCAGTGGCGGGCCCTGCGCTCGTGCTGATGCCGGGTCGGTGGTGTCCCAGAGCCGGACGGTGTGGTCGAAACCGGCGCTGGCCAGCCGCGTGCCGTCGGGACTGAAGGCCAGCCCATAGATGTTGTCGGTATGCCCAACCAATGGGGCACCGACAGCACGGGCCCGGGTGGGGTCGCTGGTATTCCAGAGCCGGACCTGACCGTCGTGTCCCGCCGTGGCCAGGGTGCGCCCGTCCGGGCTGAAATCGAGGGCGGCGACGATCTCGCCGCGGGTGCCGGCCAACGAGACATTCAGCGGCATGGGCCGCGTCGGATCGGTGAGATCGAACAGCCGGGTGGCACCATCCGCCCCGCCTACGGCGAGGGTGCGCCCATCGGGGCTGATCGCCTGGCCGCCGACCTCCACGGGTAGAACAAGGTCCGGCCCCAGCTGGGTGGGCTGACGTGGGTCTTGCATGCTCCACGCTCGGATGGTGCGCCCGCCGCTGCTGACAAGCACGTCGTCGTCGCGTCCGGCGAAATCGACGTTGAACCCGCGGGCGCGAAGAGCACCGCCCTGCGACAAGGGAGGACCCACCGGGGCAGGCGAGCTTGGATCGGTGGTGTCCCACAGATAGATCGAGTTGTTGTCCAGGTTCCCAACCGCCAACATCCCGCCGTCGTCGCGGAACGCCAGATCCACCGCGGTGCCCGAGCTGGCGGTCAGCCGGGTCTGCGGCAGCGACCACACCCGGATGATCCCGTCACCACTCCCGGCGATCAGCTTGTTCCCGTCCGGGCTGAACTGGACCGAACCGATGCCGCGGCCGCTGTCGGTGCGCAGGGGCTGCCCGAGCGGGATCGGACCAGTGGGGTCAGCGATGTTCCACAACGTCACGCTGCTGTCCGACGAGGCCGCCGCCAGAGTGGTGCCGTCCGGGCTGATAGCGGCCGCGAGAATGGATGAAGCGCGGTCGACGGACGGCTGTGCGATCAGTCGGGGCCGGGCCGGATCCGAGGTGTCCCACAGCCGCAGGGCGCCGGCCACGCCACCGGCGGCCAGGACGTCCCCGTCGGGGCTGATCGCGACGGCCTGGGTCCGGGGCGTGCCGCCGTCCAGTGCCGGCAGTGGGACCGGGCGGGCGGGGTCGGTGATGTTCCACCGGGCGACCGTGCCTCCGTCCCCCGCGGCCGTCAGAGTAGTTCCGTCCGGGCTGACCACCAGACCGCTTCCGTAGACCTTCGTGCTCGCTCCGGGGAGCCGTACACCGAGGTCGACCGGACGGGCGGGGTTGGTGATGTTCCAGAGACCCAGGACACCATCCTCATCCAATGCGATCAGCAGCTTGCCGTCCGGGCTGACCGCCAGAGCGTTGATCCCCGCTGGGCCGCTCGGCAACTCCGGGGTCAGCGCTGTTGGGCGGCGCGGGTCGGCGACGCTCCATGCCTGCAGCACGCTCTGATCTGACCTCGCGTTGTCCACGCTGCTGATAACGACCGGGCGGCCGGGAACTACCGCGAGCCCGGTCACCGGTCCGGACACCGGGAGTGTGCTCGTGGGCTGGTGTGTCCCCGCCTGATCGGCGACCCACATCCGGATGGTGCCGTCATCGCTGCCGCTGACCACCGTAGAGCCCGCGATCACCGCGCGCGCCACACCGCTGTGGCCGCGCAGCGGGTGTGCCAGCGGCTGGTTCTGGGTGTCGAGCAGCGTGGTGTAGAGCGCTGGGTCGGGTTGCCGCTGGTAGGCCGCGAGGTAGAGCTGTGCGGCCATCGAGGGGTCGGTCGGTTGCAAGGCCTTCGCGTGGGCTTTGACCTCGGCGAGGATGGCGCGCTGCTGAGACTGGTACCTAGTCACGGCCTGATGGCCGGCGATGACGGCCAACGCGGCGATGACTGCGACGACAGCGGTCACCGCCCCGCGGACCCGATGGCGGCGCCGTGCGAATCGGCGCTCCTGCTCATCGGCGGCGGCGAGGAACTCACGCGTGATACCGGTGACGCTCACCGCGCCGGAGGCTGAGCGGGTGGTGACCCGGTGGGCGTCGCTGAGCAGGGTGCCCCGATACAACTGTTCGTCGGGCCTGCCTGCCCCATCCCAGATCCGCGCCGACCGATCGATCGCTTGTCGACGCACGTGGTCGGTGCGCTCGGAATCGATCGCGTCCCGTAGCAGCGGCCACGCCCGCCACAATGCTTCGTGCGTGATCTGCACGGTGTCCTCACCGACGGTGATCAGCCGCGCTGCCGCCAGGACATCCAGCGCCTGGGCGGTGGGGCCCTCGAGTGGGACGACGTCGTGCCGATCCAGCCTCTGGTGGGTGTCCTGGCTGTGGTGGTCTCCGACCCGCACCATTCGCACGAGTAGCGCCAGGGCGGTGTCGCCGACCCCAGCGGCCTGCAGGCGTTCCCACGCCTGGGTGGCGGTGTGCGCGACCGCGCCGTCGAGGCCGCCGACCCGCTCGTAGGCGCGGACGGTCATCGGGCCGGACTGGTTCATCAAGGCAAGTACGTGGGAGATCAGCGGCAGCTGCCCGTCGACGGTTCCGCCGCTGATCACACCCGAGTCGGCAAGGAGCCGAGTGACCAGGTCGTTCCCGATCGTGATCCCGGCACGTCGGGCGGGCTCCTTGATCGCCTCGCTCAGCTCGTCACTGGTGAGCGGGTCGAGGTTGAAGGGGGCGTCGAGCGCAGATTTCAGCGGCGCGAGGCGCCGCAGGTCCGGATAGAAATCGTTCCGGCAGGCGATGAGGACCACGGCGGCCGGTCCGGCCGGCACCGCTGGGGTGGTCGAGTCGGCGCGCGGTGTGGCCGCGTCGACGAGGGCGGTCACGAACCGCTGCCGACGATCCTCGTCGACGGTGAAGACCTCCTCGAACTGGTCGACCACCAGGAACATCGGACGACCAGCGGCCGAGGCCTCGGTGTCCACGACCGGCGAGGAGGAGTGGCCGGGCGGGCCAAACGCCTCGGCGAGGGCGGCGAGCGGATCCGGCCCAGGGGTGATCACCGCAGCAGGCCAGTCTGCGGCCTCGGGAACGGAGTCCAACCCCTGCCGCTCCAGAGCGGGGAGCAACCCGGCGGCGAGCAGGCTGCTCTTCCCGATCCCGGACGGGCCGAGCACGACGAGCACCCCGGGCGCGCGCGAGCGGAACATGGCATCGATGCGGGTGCGCAGCGACTCGATGGCCGGCCCACGCCCGAAGAAGCGCTTAGCATCGTGGCGGCCGTATGGCGCCAGGCCCTGATACACGATCTGCGGTTGCTGACCGTTGCCGGCATCTACTCGGCCGGACTCGGCGAGGGCGCGCTCGTAGGCGCCTCGCCACCATCCCGCCCGCAGCAACGTCTCCCGCACCTGGCGCGGCGGATTCCTACTGTGCTCCCGCACGCCCACAACCATCAGTTCCAACTGACGGAACCCGGTCGGCAGCGTGGTGCCGCTCAGCCAGCGGCTGATAGTAGGCCTCGAGGGCGCCTCGGCATCACCGATCTGGGCCGCCCAGTCCGCCAAGGTACGCGCCGACGCAGGCCGGGATCCTGGCACTCGTCTCAGCTCGTCGAGGTGCGCAACGAACCATTCCGGTGCCGCCATCAGCTCCCTCTCAGTGAGCGCCGTGATCGTCTCAGTGAACATCCAGATCGCCCGTGCTGACCTGGTCGTTCGCCCGGCTGGACCGGATGAGGGGGCCATCTACGTCACCGGGTTGCGACGCTCGGACCACGTCCGGGGGGATCATCGTATAGACCGAGGTGCCAGCTGATGTTCGACTGCACGAGCCCGACCGCGTCGGCTCAGAGCATTGATCTCCCCGAAGGATCGATCCCGCTCGCTCGACACGGACTCGCACGGGCAGCGCCCCGGCCCATGACGGACACGTCCACCGCCGAGGCTGCCGGACCGAGCCGTACCCCCGGCGCACGGGACGACGCACTCGACCCGCTCTCCGATGCCGGACTGCTGCGCGCCCACCTGGACGGCGACCCGCAGTCGTTCAACGAGCTGATCCGGCGCCACCGCACCCTGCTCCGTATCGTCGCCCTCCGGGTCCTGGAGAATCATCACGACGCCGATGACGCTGTGCAGGACGGTCTACTACGCGCCTTCCGCAGCGCCGACACCTACGCCGGGCGCAGCTCGGTCGGAGCCTGGCTTCGCACGATCATCGAGAACACCGCCCGCACCGCCGCTCGCACCCGGCAACGCGACCAACGCCGCGTCACCGACATCTCCACCAGCCGCCTTGCCGACACCGAACAGGTCGGTGCCGACCCCGCAGACGTGGTCACAGACCGGGCCCTTATCGCCATGGCGTTGGCCCAGATCCCCACCCCGTGGCGCCGGACCTTCGAGCTGATCAAGGTCAATGGGCTCTCTTACTCGGAAACTGCCGAGGTCCTCGGCGTGCCCATCGGGACCGTCCGCAGCCGCATCAACCGGGCCAACGCCGCGCGAGCACAACTCCGTGCGAAAGAACGCGAAGCTCGCGGGAACCTTTTAGACTCCTCCGCAAGTCTCCTCTACTGACCAGCGCATCGGAGCGGCTGTGACCACACCGCCCGAAGACCGCAACTCCCCGGCACCGCTCAGCTGGGAGGACCTGGCGGATCTGCGCGCCGGGACACTCACCGCTGGACAAGAGGAACGGCTACGCATCGTGATGGACCGCAACCCTGACCTCGCTCACCGCATGCTGGCCGAACTCGCCGCAGTAGAGACCGAGTTTCCAGACCCGCCCAATGCGAACGACCCACTCCACGTGCCGCCCCAGGTGGCCGCCCGATGGCAATCGGCGATCGCGCGAGAGGCCGAACGCCGAGCCAACGGGTACCGCGCCGACCTCGAGGACTCGCACGACATGGCGGACCGGGTGGGTATGCCCGAACCGGCACCGGAGGTCCACTACCGCGAGGAGCCCGGGGACGACCAGGGCTGAGCACTCCCCCAACCACTTCGCTCGGCAGGGGGCCGCGTGTGGCCTTTCAAGGTTTCAGAAGCGTCGACGCCCCCATCCGGTGGGGCTCGCGGCCTGCCGCCCCGGGGCGCGGTAGTCCGGTCGCCGTTACGGCTTGGTGGACTCGCGACTCCCGCAGCGAAGTACTCGTTGACCGGGCATCGACGGTGCGGGCGGAGCAGAGGCAGGCGGCGGAGGCGGCTGACGCGCGACAGCCTGCGGCCAGGTGGCGCCATCGGGCGGTAGAACTACCGTCGGCCTCTCCGAGACTCGGGAGTGGACCAGATGAGGGGGGCAGGGTGGTGGCGCAAGGGGACTCCGCGGGCTCGCGATCTCTGGCGGACAAGCTGAACTACCTGTTCAGCACGCTGGAGTCGCAAGGTCGGCCCACCACTCTCGACGAGGTGGTCGCGGGTATCCAGGCCTCCGGCGGATCGGTGTCGCGCGCGACGCTCAACCACCTGCGCCTCGGGCGCACCACCAACCCGTCGAAGGCAACCCTGGAGGACATCGCCCGGTTCTTCCAGGTGCCGGTCAGCTACCTGCTCGACGACCCCTACGCCCAGGTCAGCGCCGAGGAACTCGAGGTGCTGCAGGTCGTGCGGCAGGCAGACATCGCCGACCTCGTCCGGGCCATCGGTCACCTCCGGCCGGCGACCCGCCGAGCGCTGGAGCAGGTCGTCGCTGATCTGCGGGCCATGCCGACTCCCGGACCCACGGACCGCCCCTGACCCGGCTCCTCATCCGGCAGTGGGACTCGCGACCAGCCGCGACGGATGACGGTAGTTCGGGCGCTGTTCCGGCGTCGCTGCGGCGTCGGGACCCACCGCGAAGTACTCGTTGACCAGCAGCGGAGCCGTCGCCGCGGAGGCGACCCTGTCCTGGCCGGTCCGGCCGTCGAGGACCAGCGGTCCGGCGTCGGTGTAGCCGTAGACCATGCCGTGCCAGGCGGTGGTGACCGTCGGTGGGACCCGTCCCGAGTCGCGGGTGATCCGCCACAGCTCGACGCCGGCGGCGTCGAACCCGAGGACGGCGTCGGTCCCGATGTAGGGGGCGAGCGAGCAGATCGTGAGGGCCTGGTCGTCGGAGCGGCAGGACCAGCCCGGCTGGCCGTTGAGCGGACTGTCGACCGGTCGCCCGGTCGCGATCTCCACGACCTGACTGCCTCCGGCCGGGCGTGACAGGCTGCTCAGGTCGACCAGCATCCGAGCTCGGCCGACCGGCCACACCGCGCTGCCCGTGAGCCCGGCCCAGCGGGTGCTGCCGTCGCCGATGCTCAGGCCGCGCAGTTCACGCTCGACGAGGTCGCGGACCTCGACGGCGACGGTGCTCTCGCCGACGAGCACAGCAGCGACGCCGGGCGCGGACCATCGCAGGGTTCCCCCTGCCAGGTCGACCGCGGCGGTGTGGGCGGTGGCGGAGGTCGATGCGCTCACGATGGCCGTGGTCCCGACCACGCCGGCGACCGAGACCGTGAAGCCCGTCAGCGACTCCTCGAGCCACTCGGGAGGCAGAGGGACGGTGATGGAGGACAGAGTGCGGGCGGTGCCCGGATCCGCGGCGACCAGCTCGATGCCACGGCGGGCCGGGGTGGTGCCCTGGCCGGGCTGCTCGACCGGCCAGGCCGCCAGGACCCGACGGCCCTCGGGCAGGTCTGCCAACACCGGGGCGCCGAGCACCGGCGGGGCACCGATCGCGGTCGGCCGGGACACATCCAGTCCGCTGAACAGCGGGGCCCGGGGGAAGCCGCCCACGATCGCCTCACCCGAGGTCAGGTCGACCCGGGTCAGGCCGGCATCGGACAACGACCAGCCGTAGACGCCGTCGAGGACCTGCGGGGCCGGGAGCCCGGTGTCCCCGCCGAGGGACAACGCGGCGGGCCCGAACGCCGTCGGGGGATCGAACGCCTGCCTGGCAGGCGGGGGCGGCGCCCCGGGGGCGTCGACGGGGGATGGGGCCGTGCACCCGACGAGGAGCAGCGCCGCGGCCGCGCCGGCGACCGCGGCTGCGACACGACGCCGCTGATCAGCGCGTGAACAGGTTGCTGCCCAGGTAGATCTGCCAGTCGGCGTCTTCAAGCCCGTGCCCCCCGGATCGCAGGTGATAGCTCATCCCCGGGCCGCGGAAGCCCTTCCCCGTGGCCGGCGGCCAGCTGGCGGAGGACAAGCCGGTCTCCCCGAGCCCGTAGAGCTCATAGACCGGGGCAGCACCGAGGTAGGACAGGAACTCGCCCTGCGGGTCGGCGTTGCCGTCGTCGGCGGCCGAGGCGACCACGACCCGGCCCGGCGCGATCAGCGCGAGCAGCTCGTTCTGGTCCACCGGCAGGGCATCGGCGTTGCCGTCGAAACGCTTGTAGGTCTCAGGGAACCAGTGCGGGAACTGGGAGTTGATCGCCGAGATCGACTCGCCCGAGGAGTCGCGGCGGGCGAGCTTCGCCCCGGTGGAGCCAGAGTTGTTCGAGATGACCACCGGGAACCGCGGGTCCTGGGCGCCGGCCCACAGCGCGGCCTTCCCACCGCGGGAGTGTCCGATCACCGCGACCTTGCTCGGGTCGATGTCCGGGTCGGTCTGCAGGTAGTCCATCGCTCGGCTGGCGCCCCACGCCCACGCACTGATCGTGCGACCCGCGTCGGCCGGGAGATCCTGTCCGGCGGGGTAGAACGCGTTGATCACACCGTTGCGGTAGGAGCCCGCGTCGTCGGGGGCGACTTCCTCGGCGTTGAGCGCGGCCAGGGCATAGCCGTCACCGGTGATCGTCGAGACCGGGGCGTAGCCCCCCGAACCCGGGTCGTCTCCCACCGAGCCCCGGTGGTCGATCAGCAGGAACGTGCCCTTCGGCTTGCCCGACGACGGGGTGAACAGCCGCAGGGTGAAGCTCGCCGTGCCCTCGGGCCCGGTCACCGTGATCGTGACCTTCTTGGCCGACCCGCCGCCCCCGCTGCTGTCCTCGGAGAACGTCGTCTTCGTTGGTGCGGGCAGCGAGGAGCCGTAGACGTTGTCCTGGAAGGCCTCGAGCAGCTGCGGGCGGCGCTGCTGCTCCCACTGGCGCACGCTGGTGACACGACCACCCGAGTCCAGAGCGAGCGGATCCGGGACCTCCAGGCCGCCCAGCGGGATCGCCGCCCGCACAGCCGCGGTGGCCACGGCCGGGGTCCGCTCGACGCCGACTGTCGCCGATCGCGTCACCGCGATCTCGGACTCCTCGGCGGGGAGCACGGCCACGAGCAACGCGACAGCCCCGGCGACCACGCCTATCGGCACACGCCGGCGGCGAGACCCAGCCCTCATCCGACCGTCCATTCGTTGATACGAAGAAGCGTAGACGATCCAATCGGATGGATCTAGGACGCGAGTGTTCGTTGTCGCGTATCACTTGCGGCAGCGCCCCCGCATCAGCCGCCGTCTCGCTCTACAACCTGCGGTGCTGACTACGACCGACCGACCGACCGGCACGGCAGGTGACGACTGGCGTCCCAGGAGGCAATCGGGACCGCCAGCCGTCGTCCCCGAGCGCGCCCGGTTGACCAGCAGCGCGGGCCATGGTCCGGGCGTCGTGGTCTCATCGCCGGCGGGGGTGGCGCCGCCGGAACGTGGATGTGACCACGACTGCGTCCTTTCGAGCCAGCTCGTTCATGAGCGCTATGCCGACGTGGCCCGGTACAACCTCGCTACCGCGGCCGAATGACAGCGGCAGCCCGGCGGCCGGTCCCACCTGCACGGCGTTGTGCGTGCGGCGCAGGTTTCGTTCGGCGGCCACGACGTGCTGGTGCGGCGCCTGGATCGCGCAGACGATCTCGGCGCCACCGGCGAGATGGCTCATGACGCGGGCTCGGTCCCCATGTCCGTACTTGAGGAGCGGGCCTAGCTCGGGATGGTTGAAACTGACCAGATAGAGCAGCTGGGGGCGATTCGCGCGTGCACGGTGGGTTCGCGAGCCGGGTTCGGGCTCGCACGTGGCGCACTCGGGGAGCCGGCGGACATTCTGCAGAACGCCGCAGGCGTCATGACGGCTCCATATGCCGTGGCTTTCTGCGTCCCCGGTCGGTCCCCACGGCATACCGATGAGGTCTCCGGCCACGATCGTCCAGCCGGGTCGTTCGAAGAGAAGGAGCTCTTCGTCGAGGTCTAGGACGGAGAACAGCTCAAACGCCTGGACGTCATCGATCCAGTCGCTCGGACTAAGTTGGAAAACCTCGCGCAGGTCTGCGATCTGCTCGGGGTCGAGTTGTGCGCGCAGCTCGTCGGCGAGGCCGTCGAGGACTGCGTCGGTCAGGGTGGTCCGCTCGTCCAGGCAGATGTGACAACGGGTCCGCCATCCCGGCCGGCACGCACGGCGCCCTGCGCAGAGGCGGCATCGCCAGATCTGGATCGGCTTACCGTCGGGTCGGTCCTGCTCAAGCTCCATCATCTGCCTGGCGATCTCGGCGCATGGGTGGCACGAGTTCATCCAGGCCACGGCCGGGACCCGACCTGAGACACCCGTGGGCACACCGAGATCGACACCGCAGTTCGCACACTGCTTGTTCATCCCTAGCCCACCTCGATCTCGGTAGCCGAAACACGCGGACCGTCCCGCGCCGTGCGTGCGCGCGAACGCTTATTCAGCGCACCAGGCTGCTAGGCCGTTAGCACCACTCATCAGGATTGAGGAGCCGGCCAGGCTGCCACGAAGCGCTCGTAGGTCACGCACGCCGCGAGCGGCATGACAGGTCGCACCTCACTCTTGCGATACATCGTCGCAAGAGTCAGCTGCGGACCCGTATCGCAGAGCAAGATCATCCGTTTCATCCGGTACACCATGAATCGACCGGAAGGACACCATGCGCGCTCTACTCCTCCCCGCCCTGCTCATCGTCGTCGGGACCGTGACCGGATGCGGGGGAAACGAGACCGCCACCCCCACCACCGTGACTGTGACGGCACCGCCCCCGGCCGCTGCGTCCCCGTCGGCGACAACTGCACCGGTGCGGGACCTCGAGATCCCCGACGTCGACGGCAAGAACGGCGCCATCGCACTCGACGAGCTTGAGCGGGCGGGGTTCACCAACGTGCAGGCCGGGTCGGCCGACGAGCAGGACACCGTGGTGCTCAACGCTGCGAACTGGAAGGTCGTCTCCATCGAGCCCAGCGCCGGCGAGACGATCCCGTCGGACTCCACCGTCGTCCTCACGATGACCAAGCAGTAGCCGGAGACACAGGCATGACCCCGCCCTGGGCCCAGGAACCCACGCCACGGAAACAGCCCATTGGCTTGCTACCGAAGGTGCTTTTCGGCGCTACCGCACTACTAGCGCTGTTCGTGGTCGTCGTCGGCGTGATGGCGTATCGAGGGGAGTCCTCGTCGTCACCTCGCAGAACCACGAATGATGCGGCGTCGACCACCCCGCTGGAGTGCCCCCTCCCACGAGGCGAGAACGGGACCGCATGGCAGAACTGCACCGAGCGGGAGATTGCGGCAATGAGTTGGTGCGGAGTCGACATCACCGGGCTGACCCCGTGGCGGCCGGCCGTCGGTGGCACGACGACGTTCATCAGCGGCTACAACGGCGGGCCCGGTGCGTCAGTCAACTTCCAGTACAGCGCGGTCTCTGGGGCAGCTCAAGTTGTTTGCGGGAGCCGCGCTGTGCAGCTCAGCCCCACCGATATGAGGGCCTTGACCAGCCCCGGTCCGCCGGAGAACATCCCGGCCAGCCTCCGCTGAGCCAGCCGGGCGGAGTGCGCCCTCCCCGAGCACGTCAGTCTTCCGGATCCGACAGTGCGGCTCCGGGCCATCGACGATGCACCATCGGGGCCCGCGCCCAACCGCCCCACAGTTCAAGAGGCGACCGGCAGGACCTGGCGTGGAGTCGAGCTGGGCCGCCGCGACGATCGACGGCGACAGCGACCACCGGTGGAGCTTTGCTCGGTCCTATCTGACCAAAGCGTATGAGCCGTAATCACGTCGACCGTTCTGGCCGGTGAAGACAGATTCCGTCGATAGCTGAAGCGACTATGTCATTCGCTGTAGCATGCGTATCCATCTGACTAAAGGACTAGCGTGACCTTGCAGAACAGCCCCAACTGCTCCAACCTGTTGAGGTCCCGGCTTCGTCGCGCTCGAATTCAGTGGTCCGGAACAAGCGCTACTTCGGTGTTGAGCATCGCGATGCTCGCGGTCGCTGTTATGGCAGGATGCAGCGACGGAGGTAACCAGGGCCCGGCTCGCACCATCACCGGAAGCTTGGTCCTCGACGGCTCGAACACCAACACCGGAGTGGTGCACTCCTACGCCGAGGGCGGACAAGAAGAATGTGTCGCGACCGGCGAGTACGACGACGTCAAATTCAAGACACCGGTGACGCTGCGTGACGCAGAAGGCCGCCTCTTGGGAGTCAGTAACCTCGGCATGGGATTTACCCCTGGGAGTGCCAGCTGCCGCTTCGGGTGGGCCTTTACTAACGTGCCGGACTCCGAGTTCTACACCTTCGAGATCGGCACAAGTGGCCGCAAGCTGCCGTTTTCTCGGGACCAGCTCACCGTCGGTGGAAGTACAGGTGACATCGCCAACATCGAGTTCGCGCTCTAAGCGTTCTTCTGACTTGAGGCTCGTCACCTAGTTACTGTTCCGGCTCCCCAGGGGACGCAGACGGCCGTGGCCTCGCGCGCTCGTTGTCGAACGCTCGTTGTGCCTGCCAGATGGCGTGGTCGAGCGACCACGCCGTGCAACCCATGATCTGCGCGGCCTCAGTCAGCACTGAGCGAGCCTGGGCCGGCGAGACTCGACGGGCAAGGACGCCGACGCTGCTGAGCCACCGGAGGACCATGCGGTCGGGTTTGATCGTGTCGTCGTCGCCGAGAAGCATCCAGAGGTAGCCGAGGCGTACGTCGGAGTCGCCGTTCCCGGGGACCTGGCGCAGCCGGCTGGTGAGCTCGGCCAGGCGCGGCTCGTCGTCGAAGAGCGCGGGTATGTCGGCGTACCGCTCGACGGAGGAGTCGACCAGCGCCTCGGCGTACTGCAGGGCGGCCTCCGCTTTCAGGATGCCGCTTCGCGTGCTCGTGCGCTGGAGGTTCTCAAGAGTGTCGTGTGCGAAGGCCTCAACGCCTGCATGCCGCACTGACTGTACGAACTCGCTGAGAGGCTGCTCCCAGTAAGCGCTGGAGTTGGCATCAACCAGCGCTGGGATCTGTGCTGCCGTTGCGTATCGTCGACAGGTCGCCGCCGTGGTCGAATAGCGTGCGCTGATGGAGAAGACAGCATCGAGGACGCAGAGACTGACGTGCGCCCAACGCTGGGTGCGCGGCACGATCTCAAGGCCGCTGGCGGCTGCGGCCACGGTCTGGGCATCGCGGTTCACCGGCTGAGCGTCAAACTGCGAGCAGGAAATTCGTTCAACAAACGTGCACCCCAACGGTAGGCCCGGCCCTGGTCCTTACGGCGCTAACGCATCACGTCATCGCGCAGGGTGCTGGCCTGCTCTTGCGTGATGAGGCCCTGGGCCAGTAGCGCGGCGATCCGTTCAAGTTTGCTGATGCGGTCGGATTCGGTGTTGGCGCCGATATCTGTAGTGGGAATGGCCTCCTGCCTCTGGAGTTGATCCGCGGTGGCGTTGATCCGGCCGGCGATGGAGCGCGGCGACGCGAGCTGGTCGGGGTTGATGGCGATGTCGACCGACCATTCGGGGTGGCTGATGGTGACGGTAGCGGTGCGGTTGTCGTGTTCCTGCTTCTTCTGGAACGCCAGCCCCGGGATCAGCGCGGTGCCGGGGAGAACCGAGCCGACCATCATGCGGGTCAGGGTCGGCCGGTGGGAGACCATGACGTTTCCGTCGAGTTGGACCGCGGCAGAGACGAAGGGGTCCATCCGATGTACCCGGATGCCGTGCAGGATCCGGTCGCTGAAGACGGTGACCCCCTCGCCGCGGGTCGCCTCGATGGTTCCGAGCAGGGTCGCTCCGCGGCGGATGAGACCTTTGCCGTGGTCACGGTCGATCTGCTGCCGGAGCCATTGGCGGACTTCGGTCCGTGAGAGCAAGGGTGCCCGGCCAGCCAGGTTCATCACGTCGCGCAGGAAGCCTTCCTCGTGGGTGATGTCGCCGGCTTCTGCGGCGGCTGCTGCCGAGGACAGCAGGCGTCGTGCGTCATCGTGGACGAGCGCAACTCGAGGTGGCGTCGCAGCGCTCCCCGTCCCAGGGGTCAGACCCCGCCGGCGTGCGGCGGCGATGACCTCTGCAGGACCAGGTCTGGCCATCAGACGGGACAGCGCTGCGTTGACCGCTTCGTCGTCCTGGCGGTGCAACATCTGGGTGAGGAAGACGTCCTCACCGGTCTTGGTGAGCACGCGCAGGCGGGGGGTGCTACCGGGGTACTTGCGCAGGTTGTACTCGGCGATGTCGTCGACCAGTACGTGGCGCTTGAGGTACTTGCGGCCTTGATCGGTGGTGTCTCCGACCACGATGCGGACGTTGGTGATTGCGACGAAGTTCGCCAGTGGCCGCATGCTGTTCGCGCGGAACACCGCCCGTACGAGCTCGCCCTCCGGGGCCGCGTCGCGAATGTGGAACAGCACCTCGGCTGAGATCTTCTCTGCCTTGTGTCCCAGAACCGGGCTGTCACCGGTGTCGTCGTCCTCCGCCCGAACACTGGGCCCCGACCGCTCGTGCGGCTCGGTTGCGGTCTCCCTCATCTCTGTGGGATCACCCACCGGATTGCCCGCGGGGGGTTCTTCCGGGGTGTCGTCCCAGAACTGCCATCCCGGTGGCGCAGGTCCCCACCGGGGGTCGGGCTGCCAACCGGACGGTGGAACCCAGCCGTGCGGCGGCGCCGGCCAAGTCGGCGGAGCCACCCAGCGACGATGCCCGTCACGATCAGCCATGTTGCCTACAACATCGCACCGGAGCCCTGATCGCAAATGGTCCTCGACCTCCCCCGGGGTAGGTTCTCTGCGCGTCGACGTGGGGACCCAGCGCCGTGATCGGGGCCCCAGACACTGTTGCAACCGAGCCACTAGAACCTGGCCTCCACGCAGTGGTGACCTACGGTTCGCCAGCAGTCACTGCCGATGGAGGCGGACCGGGTGTGTAGCCCTCCCGGGATCAGCTGGGGCGGACGTCGTCAGCTCCCGGCGATGACGATGCGGGTGCCCTCTGGGGCGGGGTGTCCAGGTCGGTCACCCGGACCCCGTCGAGGTGGATACGGCCCGCGGCGAAGTGCTCCGCGATCGCGTCCTCACCTAGCAGCGCGAGCTGGCCTCGCGCGGTCGGGCCGGTCCCCGAGGAACCGCGACCCGCGCGCGACCACATGATCTTGCAGTTCGTCGCTAATCTCCCTAATTGGTGTCACCGTGTCGAGTGAACACCCAAGGGGGAGTGATCATGCAGCCACGGTGGGAGCAGCACCCTCACCCCCAGGCGGTCCCGCCGACCGAGTGGGTCACGGCCCCGATTCCCATCTCGAATCCCTGGCCGCAGGGCCCGCCCTTGACGCCGAGCTGGGCAAGCCCTCCGGCTGCGCTGAGCCCCGAACGGCCGAAGGACTTCCCGGGCTACGGGCGCCAGCTCCCGGACACGCCCAGAGCCGGATCCGTCGTGCGCCCGGTCCTCTTCTCGGTGTTCGCCTCCGGAGTGTTCGCGTTCTACATGATCATGAGCGTGGGGGACCTCATCGCGTCCCTGATCAACACGGCCGTGCTCTCGCTGGTCGCTCTGGGGATCTACCGGGTGTTCATCAAGCGCCCGGTCTACAGGTCGCAATCCGAGGCGGAGCAGGCACAACAACGTTCCGCTGTGCGCGACGCGGCGATCCTCAACGCGATGAGGGTCGAGCGGTCGCGACACTTCCACCCCAACGGCTTACCGAAGAAGCCGTGACCGAGCGGCGCCCCTGAGCGCCGCCGCAGCACGACGGCCCGCCCCCGGAACCAGCGGGGGCGGGCCGTGCGGCCGTCCCGGCTGACACCCGGGACGGACGACTCAGCGGAGCACGGGCCGCGTGCCCTCCGGAGCCGGAGCGTCCAGGTCCGTCACACGGACGCCGTCGAGGTGGATCCGCCCGGCGGCGAAGTGCTCCGCGATGGCGTCCTCACCGAGCCACGCGAGACGGCTCCTCACGGTCGGGACGTCCTGCGGCGCGGTCTCATCACTCACGCCGGCCATCCTCTCCCCGGCTCACCGGGACGCCTTCCGCAGGTCCGACACCCGCTGCTTGGACAGCTGGAGGACCTGCGCGATCTCCGTCCCGGACAGCCCGAGCTCGTCGAGCCGCGCGACCGCGGCGCGGGACTCCTTCGCCGCGGCCTCCTGCTCCAGCTGCGCCGCCCGGATCCGCGCCCGGGACGCGGTGACCTGCTCCTGCACGGCAGGGTCGAACACCGGCCGGATCTCCAGCGGCGCGTTTCCGTCCCGGTCGTCCAGGGCGAGGTAGTCCCGCACCATCGCCTCCGCCCCACCGAGGGTGCGGCACTGGGTCACGCCGACCTCCTGGTCGGCGGCGTCGGCGATGTGGAGTTCCCAGCCGCGCTCCCACCGGTGCGCGGTCACGAAGTACGTCGACGTCACTGCAACCACCCTTTCGGCAGGCACTCCATGCGCTTGCCGATGCTGCGCACCACTCCGGGGGAGATGGCGGTGCCGGGGACCGGCGTGGTGCGGGCGCCGCAGGGGCAGCCCCACTTGGTGTGCGGCCCGGACTCGGAGAGCACACGGCAGCCGTGAGCGCGGAGCGCTCGCTCGACGTCGCGGAGCTCCATGGACGGGACCACCGACGATGGTACGCCCCGGCCGGACTGCCGTGTCCACCCCAGGTGGACAACTACGGCTGTGCGCCGAACCCTGACCCGCCGCGCCGGAGCCTCCCCGACGCGAAGTCCGCCAGGATCTCGTCGCCGAACGCGAGATCACCCCGCACCCCGGACTTGATCATCAACCACGCCTCCGACGCCTGCACCGCCCGCTCCCGAGAGACCCCCTCCGCCAGGTAGGCGTCCCGCACCGCGTGCACACACGCCGACAACTCATCGGCGTACCGGCCCTCCATCGCGGCCTTCACCGACGGGTCCCGGGCGACGACCTCCTCGTACCGCATCCGCTCCGCGTCGCACACCACCTGGATCCGCGCCACCGCAGCGTCGGTCAGCTCCTCCGCGGACGGCCCGTCACCGGTCACGCTCGCCGGCCTTCCACCGTCGGATCGCGTCCCGCATCCCCCACGCCGGGTCCTCGCGGCGCCGCCGGTTCTCCGCCTCGTCGCGGGCGTCCCTCCGGCGCTGCACCTCCGCTCGCAGCTCGACCAGGTACGCCCGCCCCTCGTCGGTGGGGATGCCGTCCGCGTCGACGAGCCCGTACCGGCGCAGCCACCGCAGCGACCGCCGGTGCGCCGTCGTCGCCGTCACCTCGCCCACGACGAGGCGGTGCAGCGTCACGCGCTGGAGGGGTGTCAGGTCCACGCCTTCGATCGTGGCTCAGCGAGTAGCCGCGCCGCCACCGGGCATCCCGCCGAGGTGCGGTGCACGGTCGAGCCCCGCGCCGAACCGCACAGCCGGGGGCGCCCACCGCGGCGCTCCCGGCGCCCCGGGTCACCCCGCGGCGTACACCCCGCGGCACGTCTCCACGATCGGCCCGAACACGTCGTCACCGGCGGAGGGGTCGACCTCCTCGCGCGGCGTCAGGTTCGGCGCCAGGGTCGCGCCCATGTCCCGCAGCAGCGCCGCGCCGTCCCCGAGCTGCCTGGTCAGGACCCGGTCGTCCGCCGAGACCGCCGCGCCCTGCACCTGCTCCGCGGCGGCGAAGGTGTGCATCGCGGCGTTCTCGGGTGGCTGGCTGAGGTCGATCTCCCCGACCGCCCGCATCTGCTCCCCGGCGATGTCGCACGCCTCCACGTCGGCCGTGGAGTAGCTCGACCCGCCTCCGGTCGTCCCGGCCGCCGTCGCCGTGGTCTCCCCGTCGCTGGTCATGTAGTTCACGCACCCGATCAGCGCGCCCACGCACATCAGCCCGATCGCACCGGCCTTGATCTTCTGCTGGAGCCCGACGCCGCCCTCCCGGACCTCGACCGGCCGCCCCGCGGTCGGCACCGCGCCGAGGCGCACCGTCGGCGCGTCCATCCCGGCCCCCGGCCGCCTAGCTAGCACCCACCGGCGGCGGGGGCGTCTGCCCTGGCTGCGGGAGGCCGGCCTTCTGACGCTCCGCCGCGGCCTTACCCCGAAGCTTCGCCTGCTTACGGGGGTTGTTCGTCAGGGCCGCCTGCCGCTCGTAGTTCCGCGCGTTGTACTCGGCGAGGCGCTGGGACACGCTCATGGGTGAAGCGCTCCGTTCGGGGGCCGGGGGTTGGTCCTGGAGTGGGAACCGGGATACACCGGACGTATCGGACGCAACCCCTGTTGCGTTTCAAACCCCGCGCGAACGGGTGAGACGACGACGGCCTGCCCTCGAGATCCGAGGGACGGGCCGCAGGTAGGGCCGTCCGTCGAGGCTGGGCTCGAAGTCGGCGATGCGGCGGGTCCGCATCCTCGGGGCGCCGCCCGGCCGCCTCGTCGGCTGGGGCCGTGGCCAGCGCCGGCCGGGCTGCTTTAGGGCAGCTCGACCGGGAACAACGCGGTTTGCTCCGCCACCACGGCTACCGGCCCGGCGCGCAACGCGCACTTCCGGCACGTCACGGGATCGCTGGTGGCGAGCAGGTCGCCGGCTGCGGCGAATCCGGACCAGCCCTGGTGACAGGCCGGGACCGGCAGCGTGAGGTCGCCGAGCCAGGAACGGAAGGCGACAGCGTGCACGACTCGGGAGCGGCCGATGCGGAGCTGGTGACCAGCGAACCGTCCGACTTGGGCGCGGGCGAAGTCCTCCGGATCCACGCGGCGAGGGAACAGCTCCAGGGCGAGGGTCACCGCTCATCTCCTTCCACCCGCAGACCGAGCTCGCCTCGCAGAGTGGCACAGGGGGCCGACAATCACTGCCGCGCCGACCGCGCACGGTAGCCAGCGTCTCCGGGGAGACCGGTGTGAGCGGGGTGGGTCAGGCCGGGGCGGTGCCGCCTGCCAGCGCAGAATCTCTGACGCGCGCGTGGCCGTCGAGGCCGTGTCGGGCGTCCTCGGCTGCGGATCAGCTGGGGCCGGTGGTCTTGATGTCCTCCCTACCGGCTGCGGCCGTCGGTGAGGTTCCGACCTCGACGGGCGCTGTGGAGTATCCGAGGCTGCGCATCTTCTCGATCATGGGGTCTGGTTCCCCCCGTAGCTCGGCGGCGTAGCGCTCGACGCCAGCGCGGAACCAGATCGCGACCCCCTCACGGACACGCGGGGGAAAGCTGTCGCGGGAGGTGTGGCGGTAGGCCATGGCTCGTTTCACGCCAAGGATGTGGCAGACCTCGTCGATGCCGACAACGTCGGGGAAGCGGTCGATGGCCAGGCGACGATCGACCTCGTCGAGAGTGAGGACTTCCAAGGCGACGGTGCGGACGCGGCCGCGATTTTCCGGGGTCGTCAGGGGGGCGACGCCTTCGAGACCCTCACGAGCGGCGGCCTCCAAAACGCGTGCGAAGTCGGCGAGGCCGCTGCCCATGGCGCGATTCGTGGTGGTGGGGATGACCCAGCCGAGGCGGCCGATCGGCTCACCGCGAACGGGGGCCGTCGTCATCGCGACCCCGTCGCTGCCGATCCTTGCGGCCACGGCCTGGCCGATCTCGTGGACATCGGTATCGGCCGGGATCGGCGGGTCGATGGCCAGAGTGATCGACAGGGAGAGGAGCCGGTCGGCGGGGGAGGAGTCCACGCTCCTGAACATACGATCATGCTAGAAAATTATCTACTGCTGTGTGTGCGGTGAGCGGGCTTGCCAGCACAGCTCCCTCTGAGTGTGTCGGGTCTCGGGACATGCTTGATTCGGCGGCTTTGGTCGAAGCCATGGCGAGCGCACCGCACCCGAGACACGAACCTGTCGAGCGGCTGCCGTCGGCGGCGTTGTGCCGTTGGCGCACCGCCTCAGTGGGCATGCCCAGCGCACGGGCAATCGCCGTGGCGGATAGGCCGGGCCACGCCGACATCCTGCGCGAACAGATTGACGGCTCCGTCGGCCGATAGCGACGGCGTCGGGTAGCCCCTCGGAAGCTGCACAGTCGACCGTGGCCGCGCTCGCGGTGCCGGTCACGGGTTGAGCCACCGCTCCCTACGGACGGAGCCCTCGCCCCCTGGTCCGGTCCGGGCCGCCGAGCTGCTGGGGTCCCGCTGCAGGTGGTGGGGTCGTCGATGTGTGCTGGGTTCGAGCGGCCCGTTCTCGGTCCTCGCGGGCGTAGAGCGCCCGCTGCGCGCCCCGGGCAGCGGCGGTGGGATCTGATTCCCAGCCCTGCCCCGGGCGCCAGCGGCTGCTCTCGCTGGCGCTCAGTTCGGCGGTGAAGTGACTGATGGTGTCAACCATCGCGGAGAAGTGCGGGTAGGCACGTAGCTGCGGCCACTGGTGACGGAGCGCGTCGATCTCGGCTTCCCATGGGATCTGACGTTCATCAGGTGTGGCCAGCGGCGACTGCCCGTAAACCCGGTAGGGGACGGGGAGCCGCTCTGCGTCCATCCTGTTCCAGTTCCAGTTTGTGGCCACGGCCTGGCGGAGCAGATCACCGTCGACACGGCATGTCGAGATCAGATAGTGCAGATCGATGAGATCCTTATAGCGGTGCCAGGCCGTGGTGTTGTTGCCGCGAAGGCTGGTCGGCGGACCGGTAAGCAGGACGAGCTTGTCCGCGATCTGGTTCGAGATGGGAAACAGGGTCGGCCGGACCGGCATGAGACCGGGAAGGTCGAGGGCAGTTACCGAGCGATGTGAAACGTCGGGCGGGCCGACATAGACCATCTTGCTCGGCGGCTTGATATCGATTTCCACGACAATGGGGTCGGCGACGGCGACAGTTCTACGGGGGCCGTAGCGATCGTCGACCGGTTGCGCGTTGAGGGTGCCCATGACCTGTCCGCTGTCGTGGACGGTCAGGGCGTTCGCGCTGTAGCGCAGCAGCCCGCCCAGCCCGACCGTCGAGGTCCTGCCCGGCTGGGAGATGGGTGGAGCGATGTCGTGGATCGCGGCCAGGACCTCCCGCCCGTAGTCATGGGCGTCGCGGTGACGCAGGGAGTGCGCGAAAAGGTCCAGATCGAAGGCGGTCCGCGGCATGCAGTAAGCCGGATGGGGCCCGGTCTGGGACGGCCGCATCGTCTCGGGCCACGGGTCATCGGGATGTGGGCGCACGGGAAGGGCCAGCGATCCGAGGAGATGCCACTCGTGGGATCGCTGGTTGAGCCCGGCGAGCAGGTCGGTCATGATCAGCTGCTGCATCGCCCGGCTGGAGTCGAGCTCAGGGCCGCTGGCCCGCTGTGCGACCGCGGATGTCAGATCAGACCAGGTGGGAAACCGGTCACGAAACTCGGGAAGAAGGTGGGGCCGCCACGGGTCGGGGTGAGTCACCGCTGTTGCCGTTCCGGCTCAGGCCGCCGCCTCGAGCGCTTCGGCCAGCCACCCGCTCCCATCATCGTGAAGGCCGCGTCGAGCGAAGGCAGCGCTCAACTCGCCCGGCAGATCCCGGCCGGCGACCCACCCGGCGGACAGCAGGTTCTGGCATATCCGGCCGAGCACCTCGACCCCGACGCCGCAGTCGACGTACAGATCGGCCACCGTCCGAGCTGGGCTGGTGACCCACATCCCCTCAACGAGGACGACCTCACACTCGAGCAACAGCGCGTTCCGCACGACCACCTCTCCCGACGGCGAACCCACCGCGTCGCCACCCTGCGCTGGCTGAGGATGTTCGGTCGATGCAGGCGCGGCTGCGCCCGGCCATGACGAGGAACGAGTAGCGGCCTGCGCAGTCGGGGCGGTGAACTCGTAGGCCGCCACCGGGGCGGTCAGGACTCGGTAGACCAGGCCAGCGGAACGATGCGACACCACCGCGGTGGCCGTGGGCGAACGCCGCCACGCCGGCGTCGATTCGAGCCCGACCCAGGTCGCATACAGACCGGGAAAATCGTGCCGGGCGCCCGCCCTGACCCGGAGCACTCCTCCCGCAGGACCAACGTCGCGCACATCGGGCCGGGCGAGCTCGACAAGGCCGAGCTGCAGCCAGCGCTGCACCGAGGGGGAGCCCAGGTGCAGACCGAGCTGCGCCAGACCGGCGTACCCGTGCTGTCCCTCAGCGAGCGAGAACAAGTCCGACAGACGCGCCTCAGGGTCGTTCACAATCAGAATCGTAGTAGAGTCGAGTGCGGAGTGGAAGCTGAACCGCGGAACGGTGAACCCTCGCAAAGGGGGACGGATGTACGAGAGAATCGCGGCCGCCGAGCGTGGCGAGAACCCGACGGTCATGATGCGCATGTCGACGAGCTGGGCGGTCATCGGAGACACACAACACCTTCCCGGCTACAGCCTCCTTCTCTATGCAGGCACGGCCAATCATCTCAGTGATCTCAACAGGGCCGAACGCGCCGATTTCCTGATGGACATGTCCATCCTCGGTGAGGCCGTAGCGAACGCGTGCCAGCAGCTTGACAGTGGATTCCGAAGAATCAACTACGAGATCCTCGGAAATTCATTCGAGCATCTTCACGCACACGTACATCCACGTTACGAATGGGAACCTGCCGAGCATCGCCACAGCCCGGTCTGGACATACCCCGACCGCAAGTCGCCCCGCTACGCACTGTCAACTCGTCACGATCCCCTGCGCGAGGCGATCACTGCCGAGCTCCATCAACTTCTGCACCTCACCTCGGTGGGGAATCCGTCGGACTCCCCGGCATGAGAGAGCGGATGTCCAGCTGAGCCGGTCCCGATCCGCCTTGTTGGGAGCCAGCCTCAGGTGAGAGGCAGCTCGGTGTGCAGGAGGGTGGTGCCGCCGGGCGGGCTCGGCAGCCGCAGCCGTCCACCGTCGAGGTGACCCGCTCCGCAAGCCCGGTCAGCCCGGTGCCGGCGGCTGGGTCCGTGCTGTCGCGGGGCGTCGTCGCGACCCCCTGGCCGAGCAGCGACGGCAGGAGAGGGGCGCCGGGATCGAGAGCGCCAGCGCAGGGAACAGCAGCCAGGCCGAGGCGACGGAGTGATTCACGCCGCGGCTGGAGGACCCACGCTCCTGCATCGTGGTCGTCGAGGTGGGTGGCGCGGTCCTCGCGACCGCCTTGGGCACACTCCGAGACGCGCCCCCGTCACCGCACTCGACCGAAGGGCGACGTGCTGATCAGCAACGTATGCACCGATCCTCGGGCTCGGGCTCGGGCTCGGGCTCGGGCTCGGGCTCGGGGTCACGGCCGCGCAGCCTTCGACGCAGTGCTCGCCTGGAGTCACACCGTCGATGCGGGCCGCGCGGAGCTGCTCGCGGCCACCGATGACGGTCGTCGAATGTATGAGGAATCCGGTTCCAGCGTTTCACGCACACCGGTGATGCGCGCTCCCCTGCATCCGCGGCGCGGACGCCTCATCAGGTAGCCGCTCACCGCGGCCGGTTGGGCCGGTGCCGGGCCGTGGTGCTCGCTGGCGCGGCCGAGAGCGGGCTGTCGTCGAGGTCGGTGACGGGGACCCAGCCCGGCCGGAGTGGCCGTGGCGGTGAGCTCACCGAGCTGGCGGCTTCCGAGCGTCTCATCAATCCTGAGGACTGGTGCTAACGGTGGATCGGAAAAGTGCGCTGAATGGGCGTCAGCAGCGCGCAACTGTCGAAAGGCCCGCCATGATCCAGCCGCCGGACAGCACCCCTCCCGGACCTATCGAAGACGCACCGTCCCCGGCCGGCTCTCGCGGCCCGCGGCTGGGCCTGCTCGGCGTCGGAGCGGTCATGTGTGTGGTCGGGCTCATCGCCGGGCTCGTACTCGGAGCCGGTGAGTCGGGCTCGTCTGCTGCGGGCTCCGATCAGACGGCCGTTGCGGCCACCTCGACCACCACTTCGCAGGAGCCGAACGACCCGGCCTCGTTCGGCTACGCGACCGTCCCTGACCTGACTGGCATGACCGGCGACGAGGCCAGCGCGGCGTTAGACACCGCGGATTTCCGCGACATCTCCTTCACGACGAACTACGCGTCGATGGACTCGTTCGTCGAATGGCAGTCGCCGGCCGCGGGCACGTGGTGGAGCAAGACCTCTTCGGTTCGGGTGACCCTCGATCCCACGTCGGCACGATCGACCGCGTCCTCGGCGACCATGGCCTCCACCCCGGCCCCCACCGCCCCGACCACGGCGTATGTCGAGCCGAGCTCGACCTACACCTACAAGATCACCGGCAAGAACAGCGCGATGATCACCTACAGCAGCACCGGCGGGAATACCTCGCAGGTCTCCTCGGCCGAGCTGCCCTGGTCGAAATCGGTGGAGTCCCCCGGTTACAGCGGAATGAGCTTCGCCTACGTCTCCGCGCAGAACTCCGGCGGCGGCACGATCTCCTGCCAGATTATCGGGCCGTCCGGCAACGTGATCTCGGAGAACTCCTCCGAGGGCGCCTACGCGATCGTCACCTGTCAGGACTAGCGCAGACCGCCAGCATTGGTGCCCTCAGCGAACGCGCCGGACGGCAGCCGGAGCACACTTGCTCGGGGGACCTAGCTGCCGATCCCGCAAGGCCCTCCGACGACGTACTGCCGAAAGCGACCGTACTGGCTCGGTCACGGGCGGAAGGGGTCAGACAGGTAGTGCGGTGGCGCGGCCGCTGCCTTCCAGGCCTTGATGGGCACCTCCTGCACGGGCACGAGCTTGGTAAGCGGGGACGGTTCGGGAGTGGAGGCTCGGACCTCCTGCACCGGCGCTGCCGAGGCCGTGAACGGCGAAGGCGGGATGGTTGGTTGCTGTGGGAGTCGGTACGCGTGCGGCGGGCCGCCGGGCAGGTCCTCCGGGTGCTGGTAGCGACCGTCCAGCTCCGCGGCCGCCCGGATGCGTGGCCCCTGCTGTTCCTCGGTCAGCTGCTGGACGCGCTTCCGGGAGGTGTTCCCCTGCCTGGCGGCGCGGGCTGCATCGCGCGCGAGTCGCTTCTCGGCCTGGAGAGTGGCGCGCTTCTCGTCTCGGCGGGCCCGCTCGGCGGCGTCGGGGTGGGGCTTCCCGCGCCGCATCGGGACCCGTGGGGTGGGTGGGGGCTGGCGATAGGTGGTCCGGCGCCCGGTGGGCACCAGCTGCGCAGTGCCGTTGCACGGCTCCCCGGTGGGAGTGTGGTGGTCGGCAGGGACGCGGGCGCCCAGCCCGGCGGAGGTGCCGCAGTCCTGGCAGCGGTGCCGGACGAGCTCAGCCCAGGCCGGTCGACGGCCGCGGCACGCGATGCGGTCTGGGCTGTGGTGGGGCAGGAGGTTCCCGCCCTTCACCTGTGCGATCTGCCCGCACGTCGAGCACTGGCCCTGGCGGGCAGGGAGCGGTGCCACAGCGCGGGGCACCGGTGGGGTGGCGCCGGCGGGACGGCCGCGGTCGTTCTGGGGGACAAACGCGACCCGGTCCGGGCGGGCGGGGCCGATGCCGCGCCAGCGGCTGGCGTGGCGCTTCACAGGCGCTCCTGCTTCGACATCGACAGGTTCATGACCTCGGTCCAGAGTTTCGGATGCTCGATACTGAGCAGGTCACCTCGGATAGCTCGCCGGAGGGCCCGACGAACCAGTCCCCGGAGCCGAGTTCATCGATCAACGTGGACCCCGCCAGCATCCGGACGGGCTGGAAGTTGACGAGCACGGTGCGGGCGTTGCGGTCCTGGCGCGTCATGGCGCCGTTTCCGAGGTGGGCACCCATCCGGCGGCGATCGCGCGGGCGGCGTGTTGCTGGGCGGTCATGCGCCGGCAGGTCTGATCCCACAACGCTCCAAGCGTGCGGGGCTCGGCGCGGTCGTCGAACGCGACCGGATCAAGGATCTGCGCGAGGCGCTCCACCAGGGGTGCGGCGTGCGCAGAAGCAGGGTCAGGCGCAGGCATGACGTCCTCCTCAGCTCGTTCCAAGCCACGTCATACCGGACGCCCCCGACAGCGACCATCCGACGAGATCGGTCAGCGGCGCGGTCGGCAATCGGGGCACACCGGCCCGTCCAGGCGCCAGCCCGCCGCAGCGAGCCAGTCCCGCGCGGCCGCGGGCAGCACGTCATCGGGCCCGGAAGGATCGGCAGCGAGCTCGCCGACAAGCAGAGGTCCATCACCGCAGCGCAGACAAGCGAGGTCGGTGATCGGCCCGACCGGCGGGCACGCTCGGCAGTAGCGGGCGGTGGTCGGGCCGTCGGGGCCGGGGATCAGCCACACCGCGCTCATCAGGATCTGCTGCAGCGGGTCGGCCGCGGCCTGCCCGCACCGGTCGCAGCACAGCGACGGCCCGGCCCCCGGGGCGAGCGGCACGGTCGTGCTGGCCATCACTGGCCGCGGGGCGGCGGTGGGCCCCAGGCGTGGGGGAGGTCCCGCCTGATGAGCGGGGGTGGGGGATGCGGGTCCGGTGGGGAAGGCGGAGTTCACGGGGCCTCACTCCTGAGCATCGGGGGCGACGGGTCGGGTTTCGTCGGCAGGTGCGGTGTCGGTCGTGGTGGCGGTGGGGCCGGGTCGGCGCTGCGCCGCCCGGGGTCGGGCCTTACGTCCGCTCGTGCCTCGACCGGACCCGGAGTCGTTCACGAGGCCGGCGTCGGCTTCCGGAGTCCGACCGCCCATCTGTCCGCGCAGCCGCGCGAGGTCGGTGCGCAGCTCGGCAAGCTGGGCGCCGTGGCGGGCCTCGGCGTCGGCGAGACGCTGTTCGCCGTAGGCCCGCTCGCGGTCGACATCGTGGGCGAGCTGCTCGCGCAGCGCGGCCAGGCTGCTCTCCGCCGCGGCGCGTGCGGCCCGGTGCTCGACGGCCTGTTCGCGGACCTCGTGCAGCTCGTCGGCCAACCGGGCGCGGTCGGTCTCCGCCCGGTCGAGGTCACGGCGGGCCGCGCCCAGATCTGCGGCCGTGGTGTCGCGTTCGCCGACCAGTAGCTCCACCTGCCGACGGGCGTCGACGAGCTCGGTCTCGACGCGGGCGTGCTCGCGGGTCAGGGCCTCCAGCTCGCTGGTGATCCGGGCGGACTCCGCGGTCACGGTGTCGCGGGCGGCGATCGCGGAGTCACGCGCGGCGGTGAGCGTGTCCCGCTCGGCGAGGGCTGCGGCCAGCTCGGTGTCGCGCTGCTCGAGCTCGGCGCGGACCTGCGCGACCTCGCCCTCGAGGACCTCCCGCGCGGCGATCGCGGTATCCCGGGCGAGCTCGGCGTCGGCGCGGGCCTCGGCGGCCTCGATGGCTTCGGCATCGGACGCGGCCGCGGAGCGTCGCGCGGCCTCGGCGTCGGCGCGGGCGGCGCGGGCCTGGGCGCGGGCCTCGTCGGCTACGGCCTGCGCGGCGTCGACCTCGGCGCGCGCGGCCCGCTGGATCGCGGCGATCTCCGCCGCGACCGCCTCGGGATCGGCCAGCGTGTCCAGTGCGTCGCGCAGCTCGCTGCTGCTGTGGTCCAGGCGCGCGATGAGCGCCGCGACCTGGTCGGTCACACTCTGCCCGGCGCGGGCGATCGGGCGGGCCAGCGCGTCGTCGACCTCACCACGGCGCCGGGCGGGCGTGCCGCCGTCGAGGATTCGCTTGGCGTTGACGCGGTCGTGCATGACCCCGCCCACGACCTGATAGCAGTACTTCGGCCGCCGCCCGGACCCCGCGTACTCCATGGTGTTCGCGCATCCGCCCGGGAACTGGCACGGCTCCAGATCCGGCGGGCGCAGCTGCGCCCGCCACGCCGTCCCGCCCGACGGCCCCTCGGCCGCGGGAGCGCCGGCCGCGTTCGGGGCCTCAGCGTCAGCTCGGACGTCCGCCGCCGCGCCGTCATCGGCCGGGATGCCCGGAGAGGGCTGCTCGCTCACGACACCAAGCTATAGGAAACGTATCGTTACGTCAATCGTTCTGCAATACGTTACGTTGCGACAAAACGATACGAAACGCCGCAGCGCTTGACGGGATCATCGACAAGATCCCGCCAAGCAGCGGATAGGCTCCGCCGGTGCCGCACGCCGAGCTCGACGCCGTCCCCGACACCTCGGCCGCGGTCGACACTCCGCTGTCGCCGGACGAGGCCGCCTACGTCGCCGCGGCGCGCGCGCACAACACCCGCCGCGGCTACCGCTCGGTCTGGACGAGCTTCACCGCGTTCTGCACCGACCACGACCTCACGCCGCTACCGGCTGCGCCGGCGACGGTGTCGGCCTACCTGGTCGCGCTCGCTCAGGCCGGGGCGAAGGTCCGCACCATCGCCAAGCACCTGTCCGGGATCCGCGCCGCCCACCGCGCCGCGGACCTGCCCGACCCCGCCGTCACCGCCCGGGTCACCGCCGTCTGGGACGGCATCCGCCGCAGCCACGGCGCCCCACCCGACCAGGCCGCCCCACTCATGCCGCCCCTGCTCGACCAGGCAGTGGCCGCCTGCTCGGTTACCCGTACCTGGAAGAACCGGCCCGAAGAGCCGTCGCTGGCCGGCGCTCGCGACCGGGCCCTTCTGCTGGTCGGGTTCTGGGGCGCCCTGCGCCGCGCCGAGCTCGCCGCGCTCACCGTCGAGCAGCTCGGCCCCGAGAGGGAACTGCGCAGTGGGCGCCGCGGCCGCGTCCTGACCCTGCACCGCTCCAAGACCAATCAGACCGGTGACCAGGCCGAACTCATCGGTCTGCCCCGTGCTGAGCACCCCGACCACTGCCCGCTGACCGCCCTGGAGACGTGGCTCGATCTGGCCGCCATCACCACCGGCCCGATCCTGCGCAAGGTCTCCACCGGCAACCGCGTCCTCGACCAACCCCTGCACCCCGAGTCGATCAACAACCTCGTCCAGGCCGCCACCAATCGGGCCGGGCTGCCCGGCGGCCCCTACAGCGCCCACAGCCTGCGCGCTGGCTTCGTCACCTACGCCCACCTGCGCGGTGCCACCGACCGCGCGATCGCTCACCAGACCCGGCACCGCTCGATGGACACCATCACCACCTACATCCGCGTTGATGACGTCTTCACCGAGAACGCCGTCCTGCAAATCGGCAGGTAGGCCCGCGAGGCCGACGACCCCGCTCACGCAGACCGTCACGCTGCCTCATGGCGGAACCTGGCGCCGCGCCGCGCTCGACCTGTCGCAGAACCTCGCCCAGGCGGAGCAGCCTGACCGGGGCCATCGCGCCGCACGGGCGCGCAGTGAATCAGGCCGTCGTTGTAAGCGACGATGGCTGCGCCGGAGTTGGTCGTCGTGTCGTCTTAGCTCCGACCCCGAAGGTCGGGCATCATGAATAGCGGACTGTTCTAGTTTGATCGGCGACACGTATCTTCTGACACCGTTCGCCAGGACGGAGGCAGACGTGACCACCGATGAGGTCTCGGTCAACTTGGGAGAGGCGACGCCCCGACGTCTGCTGGTGGATTGGGCGAACGGGCAGGACGCGTGGGTGCGGGAGCTCACCGCTGAAACAATCCTCTCTCGGCAGGCCCCGAGTGACCCCCTGCTGAACGCCGCGTACGCCACTTTCCTCGCGGAGAAGGGTCTCGGTGGCGGTGACGCCCCCGACATCCCGAAGCTCGAGCTGGCTGCGGCAGATGCAGCGGAGGAGGACACGCTCGAACTGGTCAGTTTGGCGGGTATCGAAGGTGTCAACGCACTCGCTGCGGACCAGGAACTCGGTTTCGATTCGGAGCTGACTGTGCTGTTCGGACAGAACGGATCAGGGAAGACCGGGTATGCGCGAATCCTGAAGCGGATATCGGCTGTGCGCACGGCTGAGGACATCCTGCCGAACGCACACGCCGTGCATCTCGATACCCCGCCATCTCCCAGCGCAGACATCACCTATCGCCTGTCCACCACCGAGTCGTCGGTGCGATGGCGCGATGAAGCCGGCCTGGCACCTTTCACTCGCATTAGTGTGTTCGACGCGAGTGCGGTGTCCCTGCATGTCGACAGCGATCTGGGCTATGTCTACACGCCCGCGGAACTCGCGCTGTTTGCTCACGTCGCCACGGGCATCCAAGGAGTGCAGCAGCGGATTGCAGCGGAGGTGAGCTCTCTGGCGCCAGGGAGTAACCCGTTGCTCTCACGGTTCACACGCGGCACGAAGGTGTACCCCGTGATCGAGACGCTCGGTGCCACCACCGACCTCGCGGAACTCGACGCCCTCGCAACGCTGCCCGAAGACGCGGAGTCCGATCGCGAACGGCTGGAAGGCGAGGTCGCCGCGCTGCGTTCGAACTCTCTCGACGCGATCCTCTCTAGTTCGCAGGAGACGGAGCGGCAACTCACACGTTTGCTCGGGATCCTCAACGCCGCGCAGAACTTCGACGCGGCCGCCTATAAAATGGCTCGATCCAAGCTCGAACAGGCGGAGCAGCGGAGAGCGGAGGCACGGGAACAGCTCTTCAGCCAGGACGAACTGCCAGGGCCGGCGGATGAAGAGTGGCAAGAGTTCATCGTTGCTGGCGACTCGTACCGACAGCACCTTGGCCGCGATCACTATCCGGCCACCGGCGACTCCTGCTTGTACTGCATGCAGGAACTCAGTCCGACGGCTCTGAACCTGCTCGCTCGCTACCGCACGTTCCTGGACGAGACGCTCATCCGTCAGGTGCAAGATGCGAACGCCAATCTGGCGGCTTCAAAGTTTACCGTCAACGAAGCTGAACTGGCTCGCGCGATCGAGTTCGCCTCGGAGCAGCAGGACCGCGAGATACCTCCTGCATGGGCTAGCCAAGCGTGTGGGATTCTCGGGGCGATGCGGGTCATCGCGCAGGAGACCGCTGACGGACAGCCCATCACTCAGGGCACGCTCCGCGAGGATGCTCGTGGGGTTGCTACTGCCGTGTCAACAGAACTGGAGTGCATCAGTGTCGCCGTGCGGCAGATGGCGGACGATAAGGCCAACGCTGCTATTGCGCTCGCAGAGAAGCAGAAGGCCGTCTCGGAGCTCGTCGCGCGCATCGAGCTGAACCGAAACCTTGCCGCGGCCCGCGAGTATGTGCGACGCGCGCGACGAGCTCAGCAACTCGAGAAGCTCTCTCGTGTCATATCGAGCGGTGCATCGAAGCAGCTCACGGTGCAGTCGAAACTCGCGAGCGAGGATCTCGTGAACAAGAACTTCGAGACGCTCTTCACCGAAGAGTGCGCCCGCTTGCGCGCTCCACAAGTCGTGCTGCGATTCCAAGGCAGGAGCGGGCAGGCTCAACGTAAGAAGGCGGTCGCGTCCTACAAGCCGTCCGCTGTGCTTTCAGAAGGTGAGCAGAAGGTCTTGGCTTTGGCGGACTTCCTCGCCGAAAGCCGGATGCGGGGGGCGAAAGCGCCGCTGATCTTCGACGACCCGGTGACGAGCCTCGACTATCGTCGGCTCGACGAGGTTGCGGCTCGTATCCAGAACCTCGCCGAGACTCACCAGGTCGTTGTTTTGACTCACAACATCATGTTCGCGTCGGCACTTATCGCGGCTCGGCAGAACAAGAAACTACGAACATGCATCTACGAGGTCCGCGATGGCGGTGAGACCAAGGGAATCCTGGCGCCGGACGTCGAGCCGAGGTTCGACACGCCCGCTGACCTTTCGAAACGGATCAACGTGAAACTGCAGGAGATGCCTAGTGCCGAACCTATAGTTCAAGATGCGCTCATCAAGGAGGCATACGACTTGATCCGCGCCTGGTGCGAAGCTTTCGTAGAGCAGGAGCTGCTGCAGAACGTCACGCAGCGCTACCGCAAGAACGTCATGATGACGCGCTTGTCCAAGATCGACAGTTCTCGCCTCGATGACGCGATCGCGGTAATTGCGCCTCTCTTCGACCGCGCGTGCGAGCGAATGACCGGGCACTCTCACGCGGCCGAGTACATGAGCACCAAACCGACCGTCGGAGATGTCCAGGAAGACTGGGAGAAAGCTAAGGCAGCGCGGGCTGCCTACATCGCAGCCTGAACGATGAAAGGCATCACCAGCGATGCGTCAGCTCGTGGCCGACGTGGTTGTCTGCCTCGTCGAGGTGAGGGTCAGCCTTGGTAGCGGGGCGCTCGCTCCTGGCCGACCGGTGGGATACCCGTGCAGAGCCAGCAGGAAGCCGATAATGAAGATTATGACAGAACCGCGCTGCTACCGGCCCCTGCCCACGGGCGTAGAGCCTGTGAACCTGCCCGCAGGTATCGGAAATGCGCCGGTGAGGACCTCGACGAGCCGCCGCTTCTGGACCGGCCTCCAGACCGTGTCTTGAGCTGTTAGCGGGCCCCGGCCGTCAATTGGCGTATGACCGCTCTCGAGGTGCCCACCCCGGGCTGGCCGGCGGCGAACGCCCGCCGGACCGGAGGCTCAGCCACCTATGACCTGCTTGATGACGCGCCGTCGATGTAGGCCGGCGCGCGGGCCTATCCGCTGAACTGGGCGGGCTGTGGCCGCGTCGTCGGCGCGGCCTTCTCCGGCGCGGACGGCGAGGTGCTCGAGTTGTGGTCGCGGTAGGCCTCGACGACCTCGGCAGGAATACGACCCCGCTCGGAGACGGAGTATCCGTTCTCCCGCGCCCACATACGCACCGCCTGGTTGTGGCGCCGAGCCTCGGTCGAGCCCGCCGCCGTGGCAGTCTCGCGACGGCGTGGGCGACGGCTGCCTCCTGCGGTTCGCGCGGCGGACACGAACGGGGCGAGCTTGTCCCGGAGCGTCGCGGCGTTGGCCGCATTGAGGTCGATCTCGAACTGCTTCCCGTCGAGGGCGAAAGCGACGGTCTCATCAGCTGCCGCGCCGTCGAGGTCGTCGATCAGCTGTACCGTTTCAATTCGCGCCACTGTGTCACCCTCTGCTGTATTGATGCTCGGCGCCGAGGGTAGTGGATGCTCTGCGGGAGACATGCCTTCCCCCGGATTAGCGATAGTGCGGGCCAGTGTTGTCGTGATGGCCCGGGCGGTGGCGCTTCCCGGGTGATAGGCGAGGTAGGTGGCCAGGATCCGCAGGGCGGTCAGTGCCTCGTTCTCCCGCTCGACCCACTCGCTCCGGCGGGCGTCGCATGCGTTGCGGAACGCTGATTGAAGCTCACGGGACAGGGCGGTTCCTGCCACGATGACGGGGTCTGACATCACGGTCCTCTCGCACAGCACCGGGGATAGGGCTCAGTGTGCGACAGGGAGCCGACAATTCTTTAGGCCCGCCAAGCCAGGCTCGGCGGACAAACCGACAGGCACGCGTTGCCGACCCGGCACAAGCGGCACGCCCCTCGAGAATCGGGCCGACGTCCAGGCGGAGGCGCTGCTCAGCTGTCGCTGGAGGCTGGCCGCGACCGGGGTAGCTGACGGAGTGGCCTGATGAGGCGGACGAGCATGGTGTGCAAGGCGGAGCTGTCACCGGCCAGCGAGAGCGCAGACGCGCGGTTGTTCTCGGCGGGGTCCATCGCGGTCCAGCGCAGCTCGTAGCCGGCGTCGTGGGCGAGCTGGGCCAGGAACGCCCGCTGGGTGCGCCCGTTGCCCTCCCGGAACGGGTGCAGGGCGTTGATGTCGGCGAGCAGTTCGGTCAGGCCGGTGACGAAGCCGTCGAGGTCACGCCCGCGCAGCACCTGCTCGGAGTGGAGGCGGTCGAAGATGTCGGCGGCGAAGGTCTCGAGGTGCTGAGGGAGGCAGAACAGCTGTCCCTTGCCGATGGACACGGTGCGCAGCTGACCGGCCCAGTCGTAGAGGTCGCTGAAGATGTGGTGGTGGAAGTCCTGCAGGTGGTCCAGGTCGTAGCGTCCGGGTAGCGGCGCCTGGCGCAGCTCGATCAGGCGTAGCGCGGTGAGCTCGGCCTCGGCCTGGGCGAGCTCTCCCGGATCGGTGATCCCCAGCCGGTTCCGCAGAACGCCGGTGGCGAGGTCGAGGTAGGGGTCCGGGCCGGTCAACGGCGGTAGCGGGCCAGGACACGCTCACGAGCCTCGCCGGTGGTCAACGAGCCGGCAGCGACACCGTCGAGCAACGCCAGACCCTCCGCGCTCGGCTCCAGGCCCTCGGCGCGGACCGAGGCGAGTGCCTCGTCGACATCGGCGCGGCGCTGCGCGGCCCCGATGAGCTGTTCGTAGCGGGCCACCGACATCACCACCGCCTCGGGCTTGCGATGAGCACCGACGAACACCGGCTCGGCCTCGGGCTCCTGCACCCGCTTCAACGTCGCCGCCAACGCCGTACGGAACTCACGAAACGACAACACCTCAGGCACCCACACACCGCCCAGCGTACCCGAACGCGTACACATTCGAGTACGCACCGCGGACTCGTTGAGGGCTAGTGCAAAGCACAGCGCACTGAGCCCTACGCCGATCTGGACTCCGGCCGTGTAAGCGCATCGATCAGCAGGTCGGCAGATCAAGCATCAGAGAAGCCACCGACAGGTAGAACGGTGCGGGCACCGGCGGGCCACGCAGCCGGGAGACCCGCCCGAGCATCAGGCGGGGCCATCGCGGGGCGTCCCGGACGCCCGTCAGCAGCACCGTGACGCGAGCGGGGTTGGCAGGATCGAACGCGAGCCCCGGTCCGTAGGTTCCGCGGGCCATCCAGATTGGAGTACCCGGCGCGTCGGTGTCGAGGAACCGCCGCGGTCGCGACCAGTCCGCGCGGTCGGCGCTGGGACACGCCGCTGTGCTCCACCAGAGGCCCTGCGGCGGGAAGCCGCCCGTGTTGTGCAGGTCGGACCCGCGTGCAAGCAGCATCACCCACCTGTCGCCGCGCGGCGCGATCGCGATGTCGAAGAAGCCCTCGTCCGGCCCGGCGAACACACGCGGCGGTGTCCAACCGGTCAGGCCGTCCTCGCTCTCGACGCAGTGCAGCTCGTAGTCGGGGTGCTCGCCGGGACCGATCTCGTGCGGGTTGGCCTGATACCACATCCGGTAGCGACCCCCGGAATGAACGACGCGCGGTTCGAGCACGCTCCACCGCGGGCCGCTGCCCTCCAGCACCGGCGCTCCGCGCCGCCACCACTGGCCGTCGACGTGCTCCAGCACGCCGATCGCGTACCTGCTCCCGGGCCCGTAAAGCTTGGCGTTCGCCCGGCCCGAGTAATAGATCCGAGCGCCGTTGCCCGCAGCCGGCGGGACGTAGCTCGGGGTGTGCATGCCGGCAGCGTCCCAACTGCCCTTCGGCGGGTCGGCGGCCAGCGGTCGGGCCCGGCCCCGAGGGTCGCAGGCGACCCGCCATGGACCGCCGGGGCCGGTCGCCTCGTCGACCAGGTGCGCGCGGAACAGGCGGTTGCGGAACATGGTGGTGAAGCCGCCGACGAACAGGGTCCACCGGTCGTCGACGAGGTGAACGTTCGGGTCACCGACACCGAGAAGCCCTCGCGGCATCGGACCGTCAAGCATGTCCCACAGCACAATCGGCGCGGGGCTGCCCTGCGATCGCCACAGATCGGGCTGGTCGACGTTCATAGGAGCGACCTCCTGGCTGGAGACGCGCGGCAGCGCGCTGACTCCCCTGCGGATCAGGTAGGTCGGTTCCCAGAAACTACCGCGGTGTCCGGTTCGGCAGCAACCGGCTCACACGATGCCTACGTTCCTGCGGCCCTTACGTCCCGATCACTCACGATGCCCCTCCGCGGCTGGTCCAGCTACTCGCTCAGCAGGTGCTCGAGCAGGTCACTGATGCCCGGCACCGCAAAGAGCACCTCGGCGCCGTCCAGGTCCGGCGGCAGCGTCCGGGCAGGTCCCGGCAGGAGTGTGCGCACAGCGCCGGCCTCGGTCGCGATCAGGCCGCCGGCCGCGACGTCCCATGGGTGCAGGGTCTCGGTGTGCGCATCCAGGCGTCCGGCGGCAAGCCAGGCGAGGTCGAGAGCGGGCGAGGACGCCCGGCGGATGTCCTGGCAGTGCGTGATCAGCCGGCGGATGCGTTCGACGAGCGCGTCGATGTCGGGGCGGACGTGCGGGAACCCGGTGCTGACGATCGCGTCGGCGAGCGAGCCCCGGTCGGTCACCCCGATCGGGGCTCCGTCCAGAGCGGCTCCCCGCCCGAGGATCGCGGTGAACGTCTCGTCCAGCAGGGGAGCGTGTACCACGCCAGCCTGGACGACGCCGTCGATGGCAAAGGCGATCGAGACGGCGACGTAGCGGTGCCCGCGTGCGAAGTTCGCCGTCCCATCGATCGGATCGACGATCCACAACGGTCCCTCGCCGACGACGGGCAGGTCACCGGACTCCTCGCTCAGCACCGGGACGCTTGGGATGCAGCTGCCGAGAACGCCCCGGATGATCCGGTCCGAGCGCAGGTCGGAGTCCGTGACCGGCTCGACGCCGTCCTTCATCCGCAGAACCGGCCCGCCGTCCGCCTGCGCCGCGCGGGCGATCTCCCGCCCGGCGGTCAGCGCAGCTGACACGGCGCAGTCGAGCACCGCGTGCAGGTCGTAGTTACCCATAGTCGTCCACAGTGCAGCACAGCGCAGATCTAGTCCCACCGGAAACGTTCGTGGTGTCGAGCGCAGGGTTGCGGAGTCGGGTGACTCAGGTGGAGCAACGGATTCAGGAGTTTCGGGGTGAACCTCGCGGGTTGCCTGGGTAAAGAGTAGTTCAACAACCTTGATGATCCGCAGGTCCGAGTGCTAATGAGGGGGTGACGCGGCCGATAAGAGGTACGTGACTACGCCGCAGAGCCCCTACCAGGGCCACCCCCAGCAGCAGCCCTACTACGGCCAGTACCCGCCCCAGCAGGGCGGCCAGTACCCGCCGCAGGGCTACCCGCCCCCGCAGGGCCAGTACCCGCAGTACAACCAGGCCCCGCAGATCCC
>JAESFO010000335.1_pt1 | contig 63522 bp, 62 predicted proteins | sample 9269421 | NCBI WGS metagenome assembly JAESFO01 (sample SAMN14502839, study PRJNA617101) | algae metagenome | isolation source: Nostoc desertorum CM1-VF14 and co-occurring heterotrophs from rocky... | place: USA: Clark Mountains, San Bernardino, California | collected 2000-06-05 | reverse complement strand
CCGAGATCGTCGGCGACACCAAGATCTGCAAGGTCAGCATCGTGGGCATCGGCATGCGCAGCCACGTGGGCGTGGCGAGCAAGATGTTCCGCGTGCTGAGCGAAGAGGGCATCAACATCCAGATGATTTCGACCAGCGAGATCAAGACCTCGGTCGTGATCGACGAAAAATATATGGAGTTGGCGGTGCGCGCGTTGCACAAAGCCTTCGATCTGGACCAACCGGCCGCCTGAGTGATGGCATAATCTCGGCTTCTTTCAGGAACTGTGACCGAGTGGCCGAAGGTGCTCCCCTGCTAAGGGAGTATGGGGTGTAGAGCCTCATCGAGGGTTCGAATCCCTCCGGTTCCGCCAGACAACCCCGCTAGTCGAAGGACTGGCGGGGTTTTCTTCTTTTGCGAGCCCATTCGGGTACTCCGCAAGCATCACGCGGAAGCTCTCTGCTGCGCGTAGCTCATCTGCATTGGTCGAGTGCTCTAGCTCGGCTGTCATTTCCGACATCAGCGCAAAGGCTGGGTCCTCTCCGAGGATCGCGCGGAGCTTCCCTCGTATGCGCCAGTTGCAGTGGCGTGTGCCGTTTTTCATCTGGATCAGATTGGCATTTGGCAAGTCCAGCATGTCGGCGAGCTTGCGTTGGCTTCCAGCTATCTTGGATGCTTCTGTGATTAGAAAATCCAATTGATCGGTGGTATCCATTTGATCCCGCTCCTGTAAAAATGGTATCCAAGTGATATCGGTATCACTTTGATCATTTTAGGAGCGGCCATGTCTCAAACCCAAATCTCTTTCGCTGCCTTTGCGCAGCGTCCCGTGTGCCCCCCTGCTGGTGAAAACGAGGCTGAGCCGGGCTTGGCCGCTCCCTCGGCCTCCGGCCAGCAGGCGGGCACACCCGTGCCGTACTGGGGCGTGCTGATACCACGCCGTGCTCTCTTCGCTGAGGAGGTAGCTGGGGGCGTTGACGGGCCGTGGTTCATGGATTGGCAGGCGGAGGGTTTGATGGATGCGCCGGACTGGGTGCCGTCTGGTGGGCATGCGGTGATGTCGTTCGCGCCGTATTACCTCAAGGCCCAGGCAACGATCTTTCGTGACGGGGTGTTGTGGTGACTCCCGCTGAGCGCTGGAAGCTGATCCGCCGGCGTGAGTTCTGGTTGCGGCGATGGCTGTTCTGACCTCGCTACGTCGCTTGCTCGTTGCGCGTTTCCTGAGTGCGCATCCGGCAGTCGATGTGGCTGTGCTTTCTCAAGGGCAATACACCATGCAATCCATCATTCAAATCCTCGTGGTCAACACCAAAGAGGGCAAGTCCAAGAAGACCGGCCAGGATTACAAGATTCCCGAGGCGCAGTGCGTGCTGATCAATGACGACGGCACCGTGGCTGCCGTCGGGGTGCTGGTCATCCCCAAGCAGTTGGAAGAGGTCGCGAAGCCGGGCACCTACACAGGGGCGTTTGCACTCGAAGCCGGCTCTTACGGTGAGAACCAGGGCCGAATCATCGCGAAGCTCGTGGGCCTCACACCGTTGCCCGTCAAGGGTCGCTCTCCTCAACCGGCGCCGTCTGCATCGTGATGGATGCGTTCCTCCTCTCGGTGGCGGTGTTCTGCGTGGCGCTTGAGGTCGCCATGTGGATCGATGCTGCCGCGCGTCGTGGGGAGCGCATCTACAGGGCTCGTCATCGTGACCATTCGAAGGTTCCTGCAATGCGTTGGACGGAGGGTCTGTGATGGATGTTGTTGCTTCTTGTCCGGATGTAGCGCGGTTCATCGCTGATTTGTTCGTGTATGCGGGGGTGTGGGTCGGCGGTGCTGTGGTGGTCGCGATGTTCGTCGGTGATGGCCTATACGACCTCGGCAAGCGTTTCTTTCTGTTCCTGTTTGCTCGTTCTGTCGCTCGTGTGCCCTTCGCTGAGCGTGTGCGTATGTTGGAGGCGCGTGAGGAACAGGCGGCTGTTTTTCGTCGGCGTATTCGCGAGCGGATTGCCCGTGAGGACCAACGTCATGGGGGTGAGTTGTGATCTCGGTGTGGGAGACCGACGTTGTGCGTCTGCTGGCGTGGTTTGCGGCGGTCGCGTGTGTGTGGGTCTCTGTCGGTTGCGTGCGGCGGTTCTTGCATGTGATGTTGGATGACGGTTGGTTCTTCGCTCGGCGCCATCTGTTGGGTGCGTTCGGTTGCTGGTATGGAGTAGCTCTTTTTTCAACTATCGGTGCGGGGTGGGGCTGATGTATTGCGTCAGGGCTGAAACGGTCGTGATCAACGGTGCGTCTCTCGATGTGGTTGTCGCTGATCCTGCGTGCACTACTCGCCACATAGTTGCGACAAGGGAGGAGATAGGAGGTCTGGCGAACCTCATTCAACCGCTCACGGCGCATGAGGCCGGGCAGTTGAGTACCGCAGTGTGGGGCCTGTTGATCTTGGCCTTTGCGCTCGGTTTGGTGATTCGGTTCGTGTGGACGTCTCGCTCTAACGCGTGACGTGACGGACGGTGAAAGCGTAGCCGGTTGTGGGGCATCGTTGTGAAACGCCCTCCATCTCCGGGTGCGCTGTTGCACCGTCACGGAGGTCCACATGGACATGAAGAAGGTGACCCAGGCGGGTCTGGTGGGTGTGGCGGCTCTGGCTGCTGCGGGTGGCGCGATGGCGCAGTCGACGGGTATCGACGTTTCGGTGGTGACCACCGGCATCGATCAAGCCAAGACGGCCATCACCACGGTGGGTGGTGCCCTGATCGGTCTGGCCGTGGTCGTGATGACCTACCGTTGGATCAAGGGCTTCGTTGCGGGCGGTTAAGCCCTGACTTGGGCCGGGGGCAGAAATGTCCCCGGTTTTTTCATGCCCGAAATCGTTGATTACTCAAACAATATCGTGATGCTGGTGGGTGTTGTCGCCCTGTGGCTCATGCTCACCACTGCGGGGATGCGGTGATGGCGGGCATTCGTCGTTGGTGGGCGGTGGCTGTGTGGCTGGTGCTTGTGCTGGTCCTGCTCGCGTTTGCTTCTGTCCCTGCGCACGCCTCTATCCCTCTCCAGACCACTGCATATAAGGCTGGATCTCCCGCGCCTTATGACTCTGTGGTTCCATCGATTGATCAGGCCTGTGTGAATGCTCTCGCCTACTTCAATGCCACGGTTGGCAATCGCTTTTCTCTCGTAGGGTGCTCGGCTGGTTCGCCTCCTCAGGGTGCTCAATTCAAGCGTGATGACGGGGCCACGGGGTATGGCCAGGCGATCATTGTTTTGACCGGTCAGCAGATTTGTCCGGCCAATAGCACCAAAGTAGGGTCCTCGTGTAGCTGCAATTCGGGTTGGGTTGAGAACAGCACTAGCACTGCTTGCGTCATTCCTCCGAATGACTGTCAGGCTCAAGCGGGTCAGTCTGCTGGTCGATGGACGTATGACGGTGGGTATGGCTCGACGGCGAACGCGTTGAACAGTGAGATTTGTAAGGCGGGCACTGGTCGTCGGTGCATCGTTAAGGTCCCTGACGCGAAGTGTGAGCAACGTCGGTTACAGGGTGTGGGTAACCCGTTTTGGTGGTGTCGCGGGGAAGGGTTTTATACAGGTGGCTGGGGTATGGGGGCTGCGTGTGATCGTTCGGTAGCTTCCAATGGTGATGGTGGTAGTACTCCGACTTTGCCCCCTGTCACAGTGGATCCGGTCCCCTACCCATTACCTCCTGGGACTGCTGCGCCTACTGACTGTCCGGCTGGTACTTTCCCTGGGACGGTGAATGGGAGCTCTGTATGTGCTGAGGATGTGTCCGGCCCTACAGAGACTAAGAGTCCTCAAGCTGGGACCGAATCAAAAAAGAACCCCGATGGGTCTACTACGACGACTACCACAACAGGTGTCACGCGGTGTGAGAGTGGTGCCTGTACTACGACTAACAACACCACAACCAACATCACGGGCAATCCGAACAGTACATGCCCGCAGGGCACTACCCCCAGTGGTCCCAATGGGTCTGCGTCAAGCTGTACAGGTACTAGTACCAGTAGCAGTACGAAGGGGCAATCTGTCTTCTGCAAAGACAACCCTGGGAGTGCTCAGTGCAAGGATGGTGAGAGTGCGTTCTCTGGGTCGTGCGCTGGGGGATTCATTTGTAAGGGTGATGCCATTCAGTGTGCGATGGCGCAAGAACAGCATCGCGCTCGTTGCGACTATGAAAAATGGGATGCACCGTGGAAGCAAAACGGCATCAAGGACATACAGGCGTCCGGTGATATCTCGAAAGAGTTTTATGTGAACGATGGGTCGAGTGGGAACGGTGCGTGGACCTCATGGCTTGGGTCAACGTCTGTCACAGCTTCGTGTCCGGCCGGGTTCCCTATGCAGTTGCTCGGTGAACAGTACACCCTGTCTTTGCAACCGCTATGTGATGTTGGTGAGGGTGCTAGGCCGGTCGTTATTGCAGTTGCGTTGCTTTTGGCGCTGCGTACGTTCTTGATGGTCGTCACTAGAGACTGAGGTACAGCATGCCGTTCTTGGTCGGGATCATCATGACCGCCCTCACTGGTGTTGTGGGTCAGGTCCTTATGCGTGTGTTGACGGGTCTGGGTATCGCCTTCGTGAGCTATCAAGGGCTCAATGAGGCGTTCACCATGGCCTCCAACATGATCAATGCGTCGTTCTCGGGTGCTCCTGCGAATGTGCTGGCGATTTTCAAAATCATGGGCATCTATACCGCTGTGCAGATTTACCTTGCATCGTGGGGTAGTGCAATCGCTGTAAAGCTGTCCTTTCGTGTGTTGAGGTTCAAGAAATGAGCATCCTCCTGATTACCGGTTTGCCTGGTGCCGCTAAGACCTTGCGTGCCTTGCTCGAGGTGGATCGTTTGGGCAGTGAGGGGCATCAGGTGTACGTCTCGAACGTACGCGGGTTGAAACGGGATGATTGGAAGGTGTGTGACCCTAAGGACTGGATGAGCCTGCCCGATGGGTCGGTGGTTTTCGTGGATGAGGTGCAGGACTTTTTTCCGATGCGGTCGCCGTCGCATCCCGTGCCAGAGGCAGTGCAGCGACTGGATAAGCATCGGCATCGGGGCTTCATCTTCATATTCACTTGCCAGTACCCCAAGCAAATTGATTTTGCGTTGCGGGCGTTTGTGGATCGGCATATCCATCTGCGTCGCACTTTCGGGCTGCCTAACTCTGTGGCCATGGAGCTCAATCGTTGTATCGACATCGATGACAAGGGCGATCTGAACAAGTCGATTAAGACTACGTTCACGTACCCCAAGCATGTCTACGATTGGTATGAGTCGGCCTCGGTCCATAACATGAAAGTTCGGATTCCCGCGAAGGTCCTGGCCTTTCCGGTCTTGGTGATTGGCTTTCTTGGTCTGTGCTGGTTCGGTTATCAGCAGATTTCGGGGTTCGGTGAGAAGGTGTCTGGTGTTGCCAACCCGTTGAACCCCAAGCCCTTGGGTTCGCAGGTAGGGAGTGGGTCAGTGGGTGGCGATCAGGGGAATCCGTTGGCACAGGGTTCGTCTGTAGCCGCGGCTCGCGATGTGTCCAGTTTCAAGGCCTATCAGCCGCGCGTGGATGGTTTGGCCTTCACGGCTCCACGGTATGACGACGTGTCGAAGCCTGTCCGTGCTCCCTATCCGGCTGCGTGCGTTTACGCGGCTGTGGCGGTGCGTGAGGGTGCGCGCAAGGGGTGTAAGTGCTACACGCAGCAGGGAACTCCCTATCCGGTGTCTGAGGGGATGTGCAAGGACTTCGCGGCGAACGGCTTCTTTCTCGATTTCGAGCCTGATGGTCGGCAAGGGTCCGTCGAGCCGCGAGAACGGCCGCAGCCGCGGTTAACAAGTGGTGGCGGGGGTATGGCTGCTCCAGCCGTTTTTGAGGCCCCACAACCCATTCAGCAGGTCGCATCCAAGTTCGGAGGTGCTGGTCGATGAATCAGGAAATCACGATTCAGGGCTTGGAGCGGTTCTCCTTCTGGTGGGCGCTCGTCGGTACCTTGGCGGCGGGGTTGGTCGGTTTGGGTGCGGCGGTGCACTGGCTGGTTTTGGCGATGGCCGTGCTGTTGGGTGTTTCGTTGCCTGATTTTGCTCAGTGGGGGTATTCGTACTGGTTCTGGGAGGGTCTGTCCGTCCTGGCCGGCGCGTTGTTTGTGTTCGGTGTAGGTGCGGTGGCGGTAGCGGCCTTGTGCGTGGCTCTGGGCGCGTCGCATGGCGGGGGCGGTGACCCTGCTGAGCGGATGTCGGGGGGGATGGGGGGGCCCCCCCATGGTGGCCCTGTCCCACCCCTGGGCCCTGTCGTTCGTCGCTGTCGCCTACCGAGGGCGCGGGAAGGCCGTAGGCCGCGCGCCCGGGGCCGCGCGTAGCGCGGCCGTAATTTATTAAAAGAACACATTACGACCGACACATGTAAACAGTGGTCGGTCGAGGTAGTGCAAGGGGTTTGAAGTAGGGCCGAAGGCCCAAAAGAAAGTCCCGGCGTAGCTGGCAGGCCACCCGGGACAGATACCGCAACGATTCGAGGACTGCGATATGAGCGCGATGGTACAGCGTCGGGGGTTTTGGTGCGAGAAGATTCGTGATGGGGTCACGGTGCGTGTTCAGCGTTTTGAGAATGGACAGGCGGAGACGCTCATACAGCCTCGTTACCTGTACATCCCTGCCACCAGTGATCCTGACAATCCGGATGCTCATGTGGTCGAGGTCGACCAGTCGGGCACTTTGCTTGAGGCGCAGCAGGCGGAGGAACGTGCGAAGCGTGCTCGTTGGAAGTCTGGCCAGCGCGCGAAGCGAAACTGTCGTTGGAAAATCAAGCAAGCTGGCTTTAATGAGTTGCTGACGCTCACGTACAGAGCCAATCAAGTGGATCTCGCTCTCTGTCGCAAACACTTTGCGGCGTGGCTTCGCAAGATGCGTAAGGCGCTTCCGGGCTTCCGTGGGGTCTGGGGGTTCGAGCGTCAGGAACGTGGTGCATGGCATGTGCACGTTGCCTGTGACAGGCTCCCGAGGCTCATGCAGTTTCGAGGTGCAAAGGTCGTGAGCTGGAAGGTCGGCACGGCCTTGTGGCGTGATGTCGTAGGCCCGAACAATGGCCTGTGTTTCGTGGGTGGTCGTGATGGCCGATTTAACCGCTACCGTAGCCCTGCCAAGATAGCTGGCTACGTCTCGAAGTACCTCACGAAAGACTATGAGAATGGCGAGTTTGGTGCGCGTATGTGGGACAGCAGTCGCGACCTCACGCCACCAAAGGCTGTGACGATGGAATTTCCTGGTGTGAGCATGGCCGAAGCTATTGGTATGTCATGGACCTTACCGGAGGGTCATACAGTAGTGCAACACATGTGCAATAAGCTAAACACAGTGTGGTTGCTGTATAGCGAGCCTGATCCGCTGGTCAAGCGCACTACTGAAGCCTCGATGGTCGATGCTGCCGCTCTGCGTTATGCACAGTACGCTGCTCTGGCCAAGAAAAATGGTTTCGCGTCCTGTCTAAGCGCGTAATTTCCATTTAATGCAGCGACGTTGCGTTAATTACTGTAGTCGGCAGTTGTTTGCTCTTAGTTGTGACCTGATCGCGATGGTGCGTTTTTGATCGTCGTTCACTTTTTCTATCGGTTGCCAGTAGCCTTTTGTGTATCGGCCTTCGATTTCGGAGAGTTCGTTGATCAGTCTGCCGCAGTACTGATCGTTGTTTGCGGTTTGTGCGTTGGTGTTTGCGGTTGCCCCGGCGCGTCTCATGTTCGCTTGTGCTTGTTCTACCTGCTGGTCAAACGGGACGTCAGCCACGTTTTCTATGCGGTCTATGAATGCGTTACGGCTGCTGCATGTTCCGTTGGTCCAAAACGTCGATCCGTTGTAGGCCTTGCAAAGGTAGATGGTTGCTGCGTGGCTTTGGCTGGCTGCCAGTAGCGCGAGCGTGATCAGTGTTTTTGTCATTTCTGGTGCTGGTGTGGTCTGCTGGGGATGTTACATATTGACTGATCACTCCCTACAGTGTGGCTCCTCCTTTTGGAGGGTGTCTTGGTCTTTTGCTTGTTACATGTTGGGTCTCGATTCCGTACAGGGGTCGGGCTTCTCGCAACCTGTGCGGTTACATGTTCAACGTGAATTTCGTACAGGTGATCTATGTTGATAGGGTATGCGCGGGTTTCTACGCGCGAGCAGGAGACGGATCTACAGCTTGATGCACTCAACAGGCAGGGCTGTGAGGTGATTTTTCAGGAGAAAGCGAGTGGGGCGTCGCAGCGTGGGCGGCCGGAGCTAGCTCGGTGTATTGCTTCTGTCCAGCGTGGGGATGTGCTGGTGGTCTACAAGATCGATCGGGTGGCTCGTAGCCTGTTCGATCTGTTGGACATTCTTCGTAGGCTCGAAAAAGTCGGGGCTACGATAAAAAGTATTACTGAACCGTTGGACACGACGAACAGTATGGGTGTGTTCATGGTGCAGATTCTTGGGGCGGTTGCTCAATTGGAACGGTCAATGATCCGGGAGCGGTCCATAGCCGGGCAGATAGCTGCTCGGGAGCGTGGTAGGCAGCCTGGGCGTGTTCGTAGTTTGGCTCCGGATGATGAGGCTGCGTTGGTTTTACGCTACAAGCAGGGTGGGGTGACCTATCGGGAGTTGGCTTCTGAATATGGGGTTTCTCTGCATGTTGCTAAGCGTGCTGTGTATCGTGTGACTAAAGGTGGTGAGTACCTGAAGCGTTCCAAGGTGTAGCGAAAATATCCGGTTCCGCCAAGACCCGTGCCGAGGACGCAAGTCCAAGGACGGAAAAGCCCAGAAGCATCGCTGCTTCTGGGCTTTTTTCTTGGCCGCTCGGAATGCGCTCTGGGTGGCGCTTCCTTCTTTTCGTTCCTTCGCGGCCTGACAGCATGGCGGCGGCATTGCATGGCCGCCCGATCGTTTCGCCTACTGCCCGTGCACCGACACCTGCGACTCGGGCATGGCAGGCACGCCCGCCGGCATCGTGTCCACCAGCCGCACTTCCAGCGGATCGCAGGGCGCGCCGTTCTGGCGGCCGTCGAAGCGCACGCGGATGTGCGAATGCGTCGCGCCGGTGATGGTGCCCAGGCGTCCGTCGCAGAACACGCGGCTGCCGCGCTGGAACTGCAGGCCGAAACGGTCGTTGATCTCCTTGAAGCTCATCAGTACCTCCTGTTGTCGATGGGCTGGAGCGATGGTCGGGTGATTTAACAAAGGTTGCCGTCAGTTACCTGATGTCTTTGGTTGTAGGCGGAGTCGTGCGCGTCACGAAGGTCAAAACCTTAGCGTCGCGCGGTCAAGCCTTGTGAACTGCGTCGGCCTGAAAGCCATCGACGACGGCAATGAGGACGTGAAACCGTGAACTGTGAATCCGCAAGCGTGTGTTATTCACAAACCGTCCATGCAAAACGTAACTCGATTCTTCCTACCCATGCAGGGAGGAATTAACTTACGTAACTCGTCACACAAAAAAGGTACAGGGAGTGACAAACACATTGCAGGACAGCTTCGCCTGTCGCGTCAGCATGCCCATCGCCACGGCCGAGGAGCGATGTTTCCGCTACGTGCCGGCGGTCGCCATCTTTCGCCGGATTCCGCCGGAAATGCTCGATACCTGGCTGATGCCCGACGGAAAGGCCCGCGGCGACCGCGAGCTCGCGAGCGAGGTGCTGATCGAGGTGCGGCATGCGGGCGACGACAGCGGCGCCACGCCGCAGCGTTTCGATCTGTCGGAGGTGCTCGAGGTCGGGCGGGCCGCATCGCTGTTCGTCTCGACCTTTCTCTCGAGCCTGCCGCGGCCCTGAGCCGGAACGACAGCGGGCAGGCTGGCCCAAATCCAGTCGAAACATTGCCGAATTGCCAGCAAATCATTTCTGCTTTTGCGCAGAAAACGTGATTTTGTTCCGGCAAGAATGTTAACTTTTGTTGTCGATTTCGAGCCTGAGTCCTAAGATGGAGCGCACATGCACGCTCCCTCCCTCGTTCTCGAACTGCCGGATCACTGGACCGGCGCCTTCGAACCCACGATGAATGCCGACGGCTCCTGCGCCGGCGTGGCCGAGATCTTCCTGGACGGCGTTCCACGCTGCGCCCTGGTGATTTCCGAGCAGCCGACCTGGGACATCGCCTTCCAGCGCGCCCAGGCCAAGGCGGTCCAGTTCGTGCGCGCCTGGAACTGCAGCGCCGACTGAATCAGTCCGCCTTCGCGCCGGTCAGCTTCACCGCGTCGCCCCAGAACGCCATCTCGCTGCGGATGAAGGCCGCGAACTCCTCGGGCGTCCCGCCCTGCGGTTCGCTCGCGTTGTCGCGCATCGCCTGACGCACCTCCTCGGTCTGCAGCGCCTTGTTCGCGGCCTCGTTGAGCCTGCGGATCACCTCGCGCGGCGTATGGGCCGGCGCCACCAGGCCACCCCACGAATAGATGCCGAAGCCCGGCAGGCCCGACTCGGCGATGGTCGGCACCTCGGGCAGCACCGCCGAGCGCGCCGTGGCCGCCACCGCGATCGGCCGCACCTTGCCGGCCCTGATCAGCGACTGCGAGGAGGAGATGTTGTCGAACATCACCTGCACGTCGCCCGACATCAGGTTCGACAGCGCGGGCCCGCTGCCCTTGTACGGCACGTGCAGCAGCTCGACCTGCGCGCGATGGGCGAACAGCGCGGTGGTCAGGTGGAAGGTGCTGCCCGGCCCGGCGCTCGCATAGGCCACGCGCCCGGGCCTGGCCCTGGCCTGCGCGATCAGCTCGCCGACGGTCTTCGCGGGAAAGTCGTTGTTCGCGATCAGCACCATGGTGGTCTTGCCCACGCGCATGATCGGCGCGAAGTCCTTCACCGGGTCGTAGGGCAGGCGCGCGAACAGGTTCGGGTTGATGCCGTGCACCGTGCTCGTGGTGTACATGATCGTGTAGCCGTCGGCCGGCGCGCGCGCGACGAACTCGGCGCCGATGTTGCCCGAGGCACCGGGCTTGTTCTCGACCACCACCGGCTGGCCGAGGATCCTGCCCATCTGGTTGGCGAGCAGCCGTGCCGTAATGTCGGTGGCGCCGCCGGGCGTGAAGCCGGCCACCAGCTTGATCGGGCGCGTGGGGAAGCTGTCGGCCTGGGCGCTGGCCGGCAGCGGGAGCGCCGCCGCCAGCAGGGCCAGGAGCGCGCCGCGGCGCGAGGCGTCTGCGTTCATGAGGAGGTCTCCACGCTCAGGCGCGGGCCACGCCCACGCCCAGCCCGCCGTCGACCATCAGCGCGTGCGCGTTGACGTAGCTCGATTCGTTCGAGATCAGGTAGAGGCAGCCGTAGGCCACCTCCCAGCCCGTGCCCTGGCGGCCGAAGGGCACGGCCGCCGCGCGGCCCGGCCGTCGGCGCGAGGCGTCGCGGCCCATGGGCGTGTCCATCAGGCCCGGCAGCAGCGCATTGCAGCGGATGCCGCGCGGCTCGCCGGCCACCGCGATGGCGCGCGCCAGCGCCACCTGCGCGGCCTTCGAGGATTCGTAGGCCGGGTTGCGCCCGCTGTTGCGCACCGCGGCCAGCGAGGACATCAGCACGATGGCCGAGCCCGGCGCCATGAGCTCGAGCGCCGCCTGGCTGAACAGCATGTGGCTGCGCACGTTGACGGCGTACTCCTCGTCCCAGTCGGCCGCCGTCTGGCGGTCCAGCGGCAGGGCGCGCGAGATGCCGACGTTGAGCACCAGCCCGTCGAGCCCGCCCAGGCGCTCGGCGCAGCGCCGCACCAGCGGCGCGATGGCCGCGGCATCGCGCACGTCGGCGACCTCGGCGAAGGCCCGGCCGCCCTCGCGCTCGACCAGCGCGCAGGTCTGCTCGACCGCGGGCCGCGACATGTCGACGCAGGCCAGGCTCGCGCCCTCGCGCGCGAACAGCAGCGAGATCGCGCGGCCGTTGCCCACGGGCGGCTGTTCCTCGGGGATGTCGCGCTGGCCGGCGCCGATCACGAGCACGCGGCGGCCCTGCAGGCGGCCGCGGCCCGGCGAGCGGCCCAGCGTTTCGTCGTGCATCTGGAGGCCGGGGTCGAGTTCCTGGGGAGCGAGGTTCATGGTGCTGAAGGAAGAAGTTGTTCGGGGAAAGGGCGGGAAGGGCGGCCGTTCACTCGACCGTGCCGGGCGGCTCGATGTCGATCTCGAAGTTCTCGAGGAAGCGGCTCACCAGCATGTAGAAGCCGATCACCAGCGTGAGCTCGGCGACTCCGCCGGGCGTGAGCCGTTCGCACAGCGCCTCGAACATCGCGTCGGGCGCCTTCACGTGCAGCAGCACCTGGTCGGTGTAGGCCAGCACCATGCGTTCGGTCTCGTCGAGCGCGGCGGTGTCGGCGCCTTTCTCGAGCGCGGCGATCTTGTCCTCGGCCAGGCCGACGCGGCGCGCCACGCGCTTGTGCTGGTGCACCTCGTAGCTCGCGCCACTGAGGATGCCCACGCGCAGGATCGCGATCTCGCGCAGCTTCGCGTCGATCCGGTTGTCGCGCAGGATCGCGCCGCCCAGTGCGAGGAAGCCTTCGGCCGCCTTGCCCGCGTGCGGCAGCATGCGGTAGAGGTTGAGCGGCGGGCGCGAGGCGATCAGCCGGGTGTAGGAGTCGGGTGCCTGCGCGAGGTCGAAGTAGGGGATGCGGGCCATGGTGTGTCCGTTGGTGGTTGGAGGAATGGAGCAGCTCAGCGGTCGAGCCAGATCGCGCGCGTGCGGATCACGCTGTTGAGCATCGGCGGCACGTCCCGGACCTTGGGGCTCGCCACCGCGTAATAGGTGACGCGGATCGGGATCAGCTGGAACGCCTCGTCCGACACGATCTGCGCGACCTCGCAGTACATGGCCTTGCGCTTGCCCTTGTCGGTCTCGGCGCGCGCCTTGGCGAGGATCGCGTCGACCTTCGCGGTGTCGTGGCGGCTCACGGGCGCGCCGTTCTCGCCGCCGAAGTAATAGGCCAGCGCCACGTCGGGCTCGCCCACGATGTCGCTGAAGCGCCAGACGTCCATCTGGTAGTCGCCGCTCAGGCCCACGCGCACGTTCTGGCTCTGCTCGACCAGCCGGATCTCGGCCTCCATGCCGGCCTCCTTCACGAACTGCTGCACCATGCCGGCCTGGCGCCGGCCCGCGGGCGTGTTGGTCGACACCAGCTGGAACTTGATCGGCTTGCCCACCGAGGCCACCAGCGCGTGCGCCTTGGCGAGGTCGTAGCCGCGCCAGTTCAGCTTCGGGCAGTGCCATTCCGAGTTCGAGCCCAGCAGGTCGGTGGTGGCGACCGTGGTGCCGAGGAAGAAGGTGTCGAGCATCGCCTTGCTGTTGAAGGCATGCACCACGGCCGCGCGCACGCGCTGGTCATTGAAGGGCTCCTTCGAGGCATTGAAGTTCCACGAGATCGCGCCCGAGCCCTGGTACTCGTGCACCTTGAGCTGCGGGTCCTTCTTCGCGTCGAGCACGTGGTTCGCGGTGTCCATGCGGCCGATGTCGACCTGGCCCGACTTGATGCTCTGGTAGCGCGTGTTGCCGTCGGGCAGCACGCGGTAGACCAGCCGGTCGAGGTAGGGCAGCTTCGGGTCCCAGTAATCGGGGTTGCGCTCCATCACGATGCGGTCGCCGGCCTGCCATTCCTTGAACACGAAGGGCCCGGTGCCGACCGGCTTGCGATGGAAGCCCTCGGGATCGGCCTTGATCGCGGCCGGCGAGCCGAAGAAGTTGACGAGGTTCTCCGACGCCAGCGCCGACTGCAGCGCCGACCACGGCTGCTTCAGCACGAAGCGCACCGTCAGGTCGTCGACCTTCTCCACCGTCTTGACCGGCGCGATGATCGACAGGTTGATGCCGCTCTCGGGTGCCATCAGCCAGGCGTAGTGCGCCACCACCGCGTCGGCGTCGAAGGGCGTGCCGTCGTGGAACCTGACCTTCGGGCGCAGCTTCACGGTCGCGCTCAGGCGGTCGGGCGCCTCGGCGAAGCTCAGGCCCAGCCGCGGCACGATCTGCTTGCCCTCGAACACGAACAGCGTCTCCATCACCGAGGAGGCCGGCGCGCTGGTGTTCTGGTTGAAGATCTTGGCCTTCGCGGCATTGAAGCCGCTGAACTCGGCCTCCATGCCGAGCGTGAGCGTGCCGCCCTTCTTCTGCGCGTGGGCGCAGGGGACGAGCAGGGCGGTGCCGAGCAGGCCGGCGGCGCACAGCGCGGCGATGCGGGAGACGGGAGCGGAGTGCTTCATGCGGTGATTTCCTCGGGTTCCAGGGGGGCGACAGCGGCGGGCGGCGGCACCGCCACCGAGAACGGAAAGTGGCACGCGACCTCCCGCCCGTCGGGCAGGCGCGCGAGCGGCGGCGCGGCGGCCGCGCAGGCGGCCTGCGCGCCCGGGCAGCGGGTGCGGAAGCGGCAGCCCGCGGGCAGCGCCATCGGCGAGGGCATCTCGCCGCGCAGCGCGATGCGCCGCGGCTGCAGGCCCGGATCGGCGCGCGGCACCGCGCTCAGCAACGCCGCGGTGTAGGGATGGGCCGGACGCTCGAGCACCTCCCGCGCGGGGCCGATCTCGCAGATTGCGCCGAGGAACATCACGGCCACGCGGTCGGCCACGTTGCGCACCACCGCGAGGTCGTGCGAGATGAACAGCATGCTCAGGCCGAGCCGGCCGCGCAGCGCATTGAGCAGGTTGAGCACCTGCGCGCGCACCGACACGTCGAGCGCCGACACCGGCTCGTCGCACACCAGCAGCACCGGCTCGAGGATCAGGGCGCGCGCGATCGAGATGCGCTGGCACTGGCCGCCCGAGAACTCGTGCGGATAGCGCCCGAGCACGCTCTCGCTGTCCAGGCCCACGATCTCGAGCGTCTCGCGGATGCGCCGGGCGCTCGCGGCCGGATCGAACAGGCCGTTCACGCGCAGCGGGAATTCGAGGATCTCGCGCACCGTGCGCTGCGGGTTCAGCGAGGAGATCGGGTCCTGGAAGATCATCTGGAAGCGGCGGCGCAGCCGCTGCAGCGCGCGCGCATCGAGCCGCGCGAGCGGCTGGCCCTCGAGCGCGATCGCGCCGCCGGCCACCGGCGCGAGCTGCATCACGGCCTTGGCGACCGAGGACTTGCCGCAACCCGACTCGCCGACCAGCGCCAGCGTCTCGCCGTGCGCGATCTCGAAGCCCACGCGGTCGACGGCGCGCATGGCCTGCCGGCCGGCCAGCGGATAGACCACCTCGAGGTCCCGCACCGCGAGCACCGGTGCCGTCGATGGATCGATGCCGTTCATGCCGCGTGCTCCAGCGGACGCCAGCAGCGACAGGCCCGGTCGCCGCGCCCATCGACGGCTTCGAGCGCGGGCCGCAGCGCCTCGCAATGCGCGCTGCGCCGGTCGCAGCGCGGTGCATAGCGGCAGCCGCCGGCGAGCGAGTGCACGGCGGGCGGCCGGCCGCCGATGGTGTGCAGCGCGGCATGCGGCGGATCGTCGAGCCGCGGGATCGAGCGCAGCAGGTCGCGCGTGTAGGGCATGCGCGGCGCGTCGAAGAGCGCGGCGGTCGGTGCCTGCTCGACGACCTGGCCCGCGTACATCACGGCGATGTCGTCGGCATGGCCGGCCGCCACGCCGAGGTCGTGGGTGACGAGGATCATGGTCATGCGGTGCTCGCGCTGCAGCCGGCGCAGCAGGTCGAGGATCTCGGCCTGCACCGTCACGTCGAGCGCGGTGGTGGGTTCGTCGGCGATCAGCAGTTCGGGTTCGCAGGCGATCGCCATCGCGATCACCACGCGCTGGCGCATGCCGCCCGAGAGCTCGTGCGGCAGCTGCCGCAGGCGGCGCTCGGGCGAGCCGATGCCGACCTGCGCGAGCAGCGCGACGGCGCGCGCCTCGGCCTCGTGGCGCGTGAGCCGCAGGTGCTGGCGCATGCCCTCGGCGAGTTGCACGCCGATCGGCCGCACCGGGTTCAGCGCCGTCATCGGGTCCTGGAACACCATCGCGATGCGCCGCCCGCGCACCGCCTGCATGGCGGCGCGGTCCAGCCGCAGCAGGTCGCGGCCGTCGAACAGGATCCGCGCTTCGGGCGAGGTCGTCGCGGCGGGACCGAGCAGCCGCAGGATCGAGCGCGAGAGCACCGACTTGCCCGAGCCCGATTCGCCGACGATCGCCAGGGTGCGCGAGCGCGCCACCGCGAGCGAGACGTCGTCGAGCGCGTGCAGCGTGCCGCGCGGGGTCTGGAACCGCACGCCGAGCCGGCTCACCTGGAGCAGGGTGTCGTTCATCGCAGACCTCCGCGCCCGCCGCCGCGGCGCTGCCGCAGGCTGTCGCCGAGCAGGTTCAGGCTCAGCACGGTGAGGAACATCGCGGCCGCGGGGATCAGGCTCGCATGCGGCACGCGCTCCAGCGATTCGCGGCCCTCGGCGATCATGCCGCCCCAGCTCGGCGTGGGCGGCGGCACGCCGACGCCGAGGAAGCTCAGCGAGCCCTCCGCGACGATCATCACCGACATGATGGTGAGCGCGTAGGTCAGGAGCGACATGCGCATGTTCGGCAGGATCTCGCGCAGCATGATCTGCAGGTCGCTCGCGCCCGCGGTGCGCGCGGCCAGCACGAACTCGCGGCCGATCAGCGGCAGCGCGTTGGCGCGCGCGATGCGCGCGAAGGCGGGGATCGACATCACGCCGAGCGCCAGCGTCACGTTCTGCACCGAGGGCCCGAGCACCACCGTGAGGCCAAGCGCGAACACCAGGCTCGGAAAGGCCAGCATGGCATCGAGCAGCGCGAGGATCGCGGTGCGCAGCGGGCCGCCGTACCAGGCCGCGAGCAGGCCCAGCGCCGAGCCGAACACCAGCCCGATCAGCGGCGCGACCAGGCTCACGGCGAGCGACACCCGCGCGCCATGCGCGAGCCGCGAGAGGATGTCGCGGCCATCGAGATCCGCCCCCAGCAGGTGGGCCGCGCTCGGGCCCTGCTCGGCGGCCGCGAAGTCCATGTCGGTGGGCGAGGGCAGCGGCAGCCAGTCGGCCGCGATGGCGCAGCCCAGCACCAGCAGCAGCCAGGCGCAGGGCAGGCCCAGGCGCAGCACGCCGCGCAGCCCGATGCGGCGCTTCGGCACGGCGGCGGCGACGGCGGCCTGCGCCGGCGCGGCGGGCAGCGATTCAGCGTGCATGGCGCTCTCCCACGCGAGGGTCGAGCAGCGCGTAGGCCGCGTCGACCGCCAGGTTCACGAGCACGAAGGCCACGCCGATGAACAGCACCACGCCCTGCAGGGTGACGAAGTCGCGCTTCGTGATGGCCTCGATCAGCAGCCGGCCCACGCCTGGCAGCGCGAACAGCGTCTCGATGATCACGGCGCCGCCGATCAGGTGGCCGACGTTGATGCCCATCACCGTGATCAGGCTGAAGGAGGAGGGCCGCAGCGCATGCCGCACCAGGATCTGCAGGTCCGAGAGCCCCTTGGCGCGCGCGACGGTGATGAACTCCTCGCGCAGCGTGCTGGCGATGTCGCTGCGCAGCAGCCGCAGGTAGATCGGCGCCTCGACCAGCGCCAACGTGAGCGCGGGCAGCGCCAGCGAGCGCAGGCTCGCGAGGGGATCGCTCGCGAAGGGCACGTAGCCGGTGGCCGGGAACCAGCGCAGCCAGATCGCGAACAGCAGGATCAGCAGCAGGCCCAGCACGAAGTGCGGCACCGCGAGCACGCCGAAGGCGGCGCTCGAGATCGCGCGGTCGGCCGTGCCGCCCGCGCGGTAGCCGGCCCAGATGCCCAGCGGCAGCGCCAGCGCCAGGGCGATCAACTGCGCCAGAAGCATCAGCTGAATCGACACCGGCAGCCGGTGCGCGATCGCCTGCGACACCGCTTCGCCGCTCAGCGGCGAGGTGCCCAGGTCGCCCTGCAGCGCGTTGCCGAGCCAGCCGAGGAAGCGCAGGTGCATCGGCTGGTCGAGGCCGAGCTCGCGCTGCAGCCGCGCGATCTCCTCGGGGCGTGCGTTGTCGCTGAGCATGGCGTCGATCACGTTGCCCGGCAGCAGCTCGAGCATCAGGAAGGTCGCGATGCTCAGCAGCGCCACCACCAGCAGCACATGGCCGGCGCGGCGCGCGAGGGCCGGCACCGCATTCCCGGTGCCCGCGGCCTCGATGAATCGTTTCACCGCAGCGCGCGGCGAAGGGCATGGGGGCGCGTGGCCTGAGGGGCGCAAGGCTTGTCTCCTGAATCGTTTCATCGCTGGCGCCAAAAAAAAGCGCGAGCAGTGTTTTCGTCGGCGGAATCCGGCGGTGAACGCCGGTCGTAAGAATTATAGGTATGGCTTTCTGGCAAGATCAATGGCGAATTTACTCAGTGTTTTCCCTGCGAAATAATTGACGGCTATAGGGTGTGATCTGGAGAATTAGAAGTTGCAGTATGTTCCCGAGCGAAAGCAGGACGGCTGCGCAGACCCGCCCATCCACCAACGAAAGAGGACGATGTCCAACCGGCACCTTGCCCACCTGCCATCGCACGTGGCGCCGTCGATCCCGATGCCCGCGACGCATCTCTACCGCAACCTCGAGATCTCGGCGCTGCGCTACCCGGACAAGGCTTGCGTGGTCTTCTACGACAACGCCGTGAGCTACGCGCGCTTCCAGCGCGAGACCGAGCGCATCGCGGCCTGGCTGCAGCAGGTCGGCGGCGTGGCGCGCGGCGACCGGGTGCTGCTCTACATGCAGAACAGCCCGCAGTTCATGCTGGCCTACTACGCCATCCTGCGCGCCGACGCGGTGGTGGTGCCGGTGAACCCGATGAACCTCGCGCAGGAGCTGCGGCACTGCGCGAGCGACAGCGGCGCGAAGGTCGCGTTCGCGTCGCAGGAATTGCTGGCGCGCATCCAGCCGCTGCTGGGCCACGAGCTGGCGCACCTGGTGGTGGCCAGCTACAGCGACTACCTGCATGAGCCCACCAGCCTGCCGGTGCCCGATTTCGTGGCCGAGCCGCGGCGTGCGCTGTCCGAGGCCGACATCGCCGCGGGCGCCGTCGCCTGGTCGGACGTGCTCGCGGCCGCGCGCGAACCCGCGCCGCTGGCCGGCGGCCCCGACGACCTCTGCGTGATGCCCTACACCTCGGGCACCACCGGCCTGCCCAAGGGCTGCATGCACACGCACCGCAGCACCATGGTCAACACCGTCTCGGGCGGGCTCTGGTATTCGGGCAACCAGGGCTCGGTGACGCTGTCGGTGTTGCCGATGTTCCATGTCACGGGCATGCAGAGCGGGCTCAACGGCACCATCTACAACGGCGCCACCACGGTGCTGCTGCCGCGCTGGGACCGCGACGCGGCCGCCCGGTGCGTGCAGCGCTACGGCGTCACGAGCATGGCGCTGATCACCGCGATGGTGATCGACTTCATGGCCAACCCGCGGCTCGACGACTACGCGCTCGGCAGCCTGCGGCGCATCGGCGGCGGCGGCGCGGCGATGCCGCGCGCGGTGGCCGAGCAGATGAGCGAGCGGCTGGGCCTGAGCTATGGCGAGGGCTACGGCATGTCGGAGACCATGGCCGCCACGCACATGAACCCGCCGCAGGCGCCGAAGGCGCAGTGCCTGGGCATCCCGATCTTCGACGTCGACGCGCGCGTGGTCGATCCGCAGACGCTGGCCGAGCTGCCGCCGGGCGAGGTCGGCGAGATCGTGGTGCACGGGCCGCAGCTGATGCGCGGCTACTGGAACAACCCCGAGGCCACGCGCCAGGCCTTCGTCGAGATCGACGGCCAGCGCTTCCTGCGCACCGGCGACCTGGGCCGCACCGACGAGGAGGGCTACTTCTTCTTCACCGACCGGCTCAAGCGCATGATCAACGCGGCCGGCTTCAAGGTCTGGCCGGCCGAGGTCGAGGCGCTGCTGCACCAGCATCCGGCGGTGCAGGAGGCCTGCGTGATCGCGGTCAGCGACGCGCGGCGCGGCGAGACCGTGAAGGCGCTGCTGGTGCTGCGCCCGGCCTTCGTGGACAAGATCGGCGCGCAGGAGATCGTCGACTGGTCGCACGCCAACATGGCGGCCTACAAGATTCCGCGCATCGTGGAGTTCGTGGCCAGCCTGCCGAAGTCGGGCACGGGCAAGGTGCAGTGGCGCGAGCTGCAGGAGCGCGAGAACGCGCGCGCCGCGGCGGCCTGACGCGGCCGCCGGCGCGGCGCCGGGCTCAGTCCAGCGCCCGCGCCATCGCCCAGGCCTGCTCGGCCAGCGGCCGCGCGCGCCGGCCGGCCTCGAGCGCCTTCGCATTCGAGGCATTGCCCGCGAGCGCCCGCGCCATGATCCCCTGCAGGATCCCCACCAGCCGGAACATGTTGAACACGAGGTAGTAGTTCCAGTCGCGCGCGCTCACCGCGTCGGGCGCGCGGCCGCTGCGCTCGAGGTAGCGCCGCAGGTGCTCGGCCTCGGAGGGAATGCCCAGCGCGGCCAGGTCCGCGCCCGCGAGGCCGCGCGAGTGGCCGCCCATGCGCCAGCTCATGCAGTGGTAGGCGAAGTCCGCCAGCGGATGGCCCAGCGTCGACAGCTCCCAGTCGAGCACCGCGAGGATGCGCGGTTCGTCCGGATGGAAGATCACGTTGTCGATGCGGTAGTCGCCATGGACGATGCGCGTTTCGTCGCCCGCGGGAATGTGCCGCGGCAGCCACTCGATCAGCCGGTCGGCCGCCTCGATGGTCTCGGTCTCGGCGGCGCGGTACTGGCGCGTCCAGCGCGCCACCTGCCGCTCGATGTAGTGGCCGGGCTTGCCATGGTCGGCCAGGCCCACGGCCAGCGGGTCGACGCGGTGCAGCTCGGCGATCACGCGGTTGAGCTCGTCGTAGTGCGACGCGCGCGCGGCCGGGTCCATGCCGGGCAGCGCCGGGTCCCAGAGGATGCGGCCCTCGACGCAGTCCATCAGGTAGAAGTCGGTGCCGATCACCGACGGGTCCTGGCACAGCGCGAGAGGCCGCGCCACCGGCACCGGCGTGGCGGCCAGCGCGCGGATCGCGCGGTACTCGCGGTCCACCGCGTGGGCCGAGGGCAGGAGCACGCCCGGCGGCTTGCGCCGCATCACGTAGCGGCGTCCGCCCGCGCTCAGGCGGAAGGTCGGGTTCGACTGGCCGCCCTTGAACTGCTCGACCGCCAGCTCGCCCTCGAAGCCTTCCACGTGCGCGCGCATGAAGGCCGCGAGCGCGGCCACGTCGAAGGCATGCTGCGGCGCGACCTCGCGCGTGCCGGTGAAGCTGTCGGTGTCCTGCGATGCGCTCATCGTCGCGCTCCCGCTCAGTAGCCGCGCAGCCGCGCCAGGCGGTCGGCGTGGAAGTCCGCGTCGCCCCACAGCTCCTGCAGCACGCGCGCGCGCTTCATGTAGAGGCCGGCGTCGAACTCGTCGGTCATGCCCATGCCGCCATGCATCTGCACGGCCTCCTGCACCGCGAGCGTGGCGGTGCTGCCCGCGCGCGACTTGGCGATGGAGGCGGCGGCCGCGGCCTCGGCCCCACCGGCGGCCAGCGTCTGCTGGGCATGGACCAGCGCGGCGCGCGTGATCGCGAGTTCGGTGCACAGCAGCGCGGCGCGGTGCTGCAGCGCCTGGAATTCGCCGATGGCGCGGCCGAACTGCCGGCGTTCCTTGAGGTAGGCCAGGGTGCGCTCGAAGGCGACCTCGGCCAGCCCGAGCAGCTCGGCCGCGGCCGCGACGCGGCCCGCGTCGAGCGCGGCCTCGATCGCGGCCGCCGCGCCATGCGCCTCGCCCAGCAGCGCGGCCGCCGGCAGCGCGACGCCGTCGAGGACCAGCCGCGCCGTCGGCCGCGCATCGACCATCGCCACGCGCTCGACCGCGAGGCCGGCGGCATCGGCCGGTACCAGGAACAGGCTGGGGCCCGGGGCTTGCGGCGCGCGCGCCGACACCACGAAGGCATCGGCCGCATGGCCGTCGACCACGAAGCACTTGGCGCCGTCGAGACGCCAGCCCTCGGCCGCGGGCTGCGCGCGCAGTTCGATGCAAGCGGGGTCGTGCTTGCTGCGCTCGTCGAAGGCCGGCGCCACGATGCGTTCGCCCGAAGCGATGGCCGCGAGCCATTCGGCCTGCTGCGCCGGGCTGCCCGCGCGCATCAGTGCGGTGGCCGCGACCACGCCCGAGGCGAGGAAGGGCGAGGCCGTGAGCTGGCGGCCGATCTCCTCCATCACCACGCCGGCCTCGACCGCGCCGAGGCCCAGGCCGCCGTGCGCCTCGGGCACCAGCACGCCCGTGTAGCCCATGCCGGCGAAGCGCGCCCAGAGCTCGCGGCAGAAGCCGTCGTGGTCGTTCGCGTCGCGCAGCCGGCGCAACTGCGCGACGGGGCCGTTCTCGGCGATGAAGCCGCGCGCGCTGTCGCGCAGCAGGGTCTGTTCTTCGGTCAGGACGAGCGGCATCGCCGGGGTTCCTCGCGGTGTCGGTGAAGGAAGAGAGGGGTCAGGCGTCGGGCAGCGCGAGCAGGCGCTTGGCGATCACGTTGAGCTGCACCTCGCTGGTGCCGCCCTCGATCGAGTTGCCCTTGGTGCGCAACCAGGCCCGCGCGTGCGCGCCATGCTGCGAGCGTTCGCTGTCCCACTCGAGCGCATCGCTGCCGCCGGCGGCCATCAGCAGTTCGAAGCGCCGCTTGTTGAGCTCGGCGCCGTAGAACTTCAGCACCGACGAGAAGGCCGGATGCACGCCGTGCTCGCCGCCGCCTTCGGCGTTGCGAGCCAGGTCGCCGGTGCGCGCCATCGCGAGCCGGAACGCGGCCTCGTCGACCTCGAAGGCCGCGATGCGCGCGCGCAGCAGCGGGTCGGCGAGGCGGCCACCTTCGTCGAGCCCGAGCCACTGCGCCGCCAGCTCGCCCATCGGCCGCGGCGCCGCGCGGTCGCCGATGGCGCCGATCATTTCGCGCTCGTGCGTCAGCAGGTACTTGGCCACGGTCCAGCCGGCGTTGAGCTCGCCGACCACGTTGTGCTTCTCGACCCGCACGTCGTCGAAGAAGGTCTCGCAGAACGGCGACTTGCCCGAGATCAGCCGGATCGGCCGCGTGCTCACGCCCGGCGTCGTCATGTCGAACAGCACGAAGCTGATGCCGGTGTGCTTCTTCGCACCGGGGTCGGTGCGCACCAGGCAGAAGATCCAGTCGGCCTGGTCGGCATAGCTGGTCCAGATCTTCTGGCCGTTGACGACGAAGTGGTCGCCGCGGTCCTCGGCGCGCGTCTGCAGCGAGGCCAGGTCGGAGCCGGCATTGGGTTCGGAGTAGCCCTGGCACCAGCGGATCTCGCCGCGCGCGATGCGCGGCAGGTGCTCGCGCTTCTGCGCCTCGGTGCCGAACTTCAGCAGCGCCGGGCCGAGCATCCAGATGCCGAAGCTCTGCAGCGGCACGCGGCAGCCGAGCGAACGCATCTCCTCGGCCAGCACGCGTGCCTGCGCGGCATCGAGGCCGCCGCCGCCGTAGTCGCGCGGCCAGGCCGGCACGGTCCAGCCGCGCTCGGCCATGCGCGCGAGCCACAGGCGCTGCGCCTCGGACCGGAAGCGGAAATGGCGTCCGCCCCAGCAGACCTCGTCCTCGCCGCGCGCGGGCGTGCGCATCTCGGGCGGGCAATGGGCTTCGAGCCAGGCGCGGGTTTCGGCGCGGAAGTCGTCGAGCGAGGACATGGCCCGCTTCCTCAGCAGGTCACGCCGCCGTCGATGACCAGGCTCTGCCCGGTCATGAAGGCGCCGGCGCGCGAGGCCAGGAACACGGCCGCGCCCGCGATCTCGTCGGGGTCGCCGATGCGCCGCAGCGGCGTGCTCTCGGTGCGGCGGCGCAGGTTCTCGGGATCTTCCCAGAGAGCGCGCGCGAAGTCGGTCCTGATCAGGCCCGGCGCGATGCAGTTCACGCGCACGTTGTGCGGCCCGTACTCCACCGCGAGGTTGCGCGCGAGCTGGAAGTCGGCCGCCTTCGAGACGTTGTAGGCGCCGATCACGGGCGAGCCGCGCAGGCCGCCGATCGACGAGACGATGATGATCGAGCCTTCCCTGCGCTCGATCATCTGCGGCGCCGCGAAGTTGATCAGCCAGTGGTTGGCGATCACGTTGTTCTCGAGGATCTTGCGGAACTGGTCGTCCTCGATGCCGGCCAGCGGGCCGTAGTAGGGGTTCGAGGCGGCGTTGCACACCACGATGTCGACGCGCCCGAGCTGGCGCGTGGTCTCCTCGACCAGGTGGCGCAGCTCCTCCTTCGACGAGATGTTGGCCGGGATCGAGATCGCCGCGCCCGCGCCGTGCGCGGCATTGATGGCGTCGCGCACCTCGGCGCAGGGCTCGGGCTTGCGCGACGAGATCACGACCTTCGCGCCGTGCTCGGCCAGGCGCTCGGCGATGGCGCGGCCGATGCCGCGCGAGGAACCCGTGACGATGGCCACCTTGCCGGCCAGCGAGAACAAGGACATGGTTTCGTGTCTCCTCGAAATGGTCAGTTCGCGTAGCGCCCGTACTCCATGCGGGCGATGGAGCGGTTGTGCACCTCGTCGGGTCCGTCGGCCAGCCGCATGGTGCGCATGCTGGCGTACTGCTTGGCCAGGCCGAAGTCGGTGGTGACGCCGGCCGCGCCATGGGCCTGGATCGCCATGTCGATGATGCGCAGCGCGGTGCGCGGCGCCGCCACCTTGATCATCGCGATCTCCAGCCGCGCCACCTTGTTGCCCACGCGGTCCATCAGGTCGGCCGCCTTGAGGCACAAGAGGCGCGTCATCTCGATGTCGATGCGGGCCTCGGCCACGCGCTGCTCCCACACCGACTGGTCGGCGATGCGCTTGCCGAAGGCGGTGCGCGACTGCAGCCGGCGCACCATCTTCTCGAGCGCCACCTCGGCGCCGCCGATCGAGCGCATGCAGTGGTGGATGCGCCCCGGGCCGAGCCGGCCCTGCGCGATCTCGAAGCCGCGGCCCTCGCCGAGCAGCAGGTTCGCCGCCGGCACGCGCACGTCGCGGAACACCACCTCGGCATGGCCGTGCGGCGCGTCGTCGAAGCCGAACACCGGCAGCATGCGCACGATCTCGATGCCGGGCGTGTCCAGCGGCACCAGGATCTGCGACTGCTGCGAATGGCGCGGCGCCTCGGGGTCGGTCTTGCCCATCACGATGGCGATCTCGCAGCGCGGATCGCCCACGCCCGAGGACCACCACTTGCGGCCGTTGATCACGTAGTGGTCGCCGTCGCGGCGGATCGAGGTCTCGATGTTGGTGGCGTCGGAGGAGGCCACGTCGGGCTCGGTCATCAGGAAGGCCGAGCGGATCCGGCCCTCGAGCAGCGGCTGCAGCCAGCGCTTCTTGTGTTCCTCCGTGCCGTAGCGGATCAGCACCTCCATGTTGCCGGTGTCGGGCGCCGAGCAGTTGAAGACCTCGGACGCGAAGCCGACCTTGCCCATCTCCTCGGCGCAGACGGCGTACTCCAGATTGGTGAGGCCGGCGCCCTTGTAGGGGCTGTCCTGCGGCACCGAATCGAGCGGCAGGAACAGGTTCCACAGTCCGGCCTCGCGCGCCTTGGCCTTGAGCTCCTCCACGATCGGCACGACCTGCCAGCGGTTCTCGCCGAAGCCCTGCATCTGCGCCATGTAGGTGGGCACGGCGGGATAGACGTGCGCCTTCATGAACGCGATCACGCGATCGCGCCAGTGCACTTGCTTGTCGGACAGGGTGAAGTCCACGACGGTCTCCTCTTTTTTCGTTCGTCGGATCCGGCGGATGCCGGGCCAGGCGACGATAGCAGGGGAGTCGCTTCCATACAAACCGGTAATTCTAAAATTGTGGAACATAGGTGACTCGCATGGCTGAGTTTGCGTGAATTGCGCATACTTGTTATTCGATTCATGCGCGTGTGTCCTCGCGAGCCTGGGGCGTGCCCGGGCGGAGCCCGGCATAATCGCGGCCCACCGCCACCTGCCGCCGAAGAAGCCTGCCCCCATGACCGCCGTCACCGCCCGCGAGCCGCAGACCGCGCGTTTCCAGGAAAAGCGCGATGCCATCCTCAACGCGGCCGCGGCGCAGTTCAATGCGCAGGGCGTCAAGGGCGCGACCCTGGCCGGCATCGCGGCCAGCGTGGGCCTGGTGACCAACAGCGTCACCTACTACTACCGCAAGAAGGAAGACCTGGCCGCGGCCTGCTTCCTGCGCGCCATCGCGCTGTTCGACGCCATCGCCGAGGCCGCGGCGCGCGAGGCCACGGTGGCGGCGCGGGTGCGTGCCTTCCTGGCGGGCCATGCCGCGCTGCTGGCGGCGGTGGCGCTCGGCGAGCATCCGCCGGTGGTGGCCTTCAGCGACGTGCGCGCGCTGCCGAGCCCGCAGCTCGAGACCGTGCACACCGCCTACACCGGCATGTTCCGCCGCGTGCGCGGCCTGTTCAAGGACGACACCACGGCGCACTGGCCGCGCGAGATGCGCAATGCGCGCACCCACCTGCTGCTGTCGCTGGTGCACTGGCTGCCGGCCTGGTTCGGCCGCTACGAAGAAGCGCAGTACCCGCGCATGGTGGAGCGCGTGGCCGACATCGCGCTGCACGGGCTGGGTGCACCGGCGGCGCGATGGGAGGAGGCGGCGGCGCTGTCCGAGGAGACCGTGCTGCACGCGCCGACCGACAACGCCGCGATGGATGCCTTCCTGCGCGCGGCCACCGCGCTGCTCAACGAGCAGGGCTACCGCGGCGCCTCGGTCGACAAGATCTCGGCGCGGCTCAACGTCACCAAGGGTTCGTTCTATCACCACAACGACAACAAGCTGGACCTGATCTCGGCCTGCTTCGAGCGCACCTTCCAGGTCATCCGCCGGGCCTTCGACCTCGCGGAGGCGTCCGGCGACAGCGGCTGGCAGCGCGCGGGCCTGGCGGCGCGCATGCTGGTGCGCTTCCAGCTCTCGGCCGAGGGGCCGCTGCTGCGCCTGTCGTCGACCAGCGCGCTGCCCGAGGCGGCCGACCGCGCGCGCGTGCACAAGACGCTGCAGCAGCGCATCGAGCGCATGGCGGCGATGCTGGTCGACGGCCTGGTCGACGGATCGGTGCGGCCGCTCGACGCCGCGATCGCGGCGCAGCTGGTGGTGGGTCTGATCAACGGCGCGGCCGAGCTGCACCGCTGGGTGCCCGACGCGAGCGAGGCCTCGGTGGTCGAGCTCTACGTGCGGCCGATCTTCATGGGGCTGCTCAGCGAGGCCTCCGCCACCGCCTGACGGCGCTCACATGCGCGCGCGGTGCGCCTCGTAGCCGGGCTCGAGCTCCACGTCCATCGACTGCAGGAAGCGGCTCACGCAGACATAGAAGCTCGCGGTCAGCACCAGTTCGACCACGGCCGCGTCGTCGAAGCCGAGGGTCTTGAGTTGCGCCACGGTGGCCGCCGAGGCCGAGGGGCCGCGCGTGACCTCCTCGGCCAGTTGCAGCACCGCGCGTTCGTCGGCATCGAAGAGATCGCTGTCGCGCCAGTGCGCGAGCGCGTCGATCCGCGCCTCGCTCACGCCGGCTTCGGTGGCCATCGGCAGGTGATGGGCCCATTCGTAGGCGGTGCCCGAGAGCTGCGCGCCGCGCAGGATCATCAGCTCGCGCAGCGGCCGCGGCGTCTTCGCGTTCAGGCGCAGCGGCCAGGCGAAGTCGAGCCAGCCGCGGAACAGCTCGGGCGCGGTGCCCAGCACGCGGTAGAGATGGGGCAGGTGGAAGTCCGGCCCGCGCGCCGCGCGCACGCGCTCGAACAGCGCGGCGGCGCCGGGGTCTTCGGGATGCTCGGGCAGCAGGGGAACGCGGGGCATGGGCGGGGTCCTCGGTCGGTGGATGTCAGGCGGCGCGGGTGTCGGGCCGCAGGCCGGGCGAGGGCGCGTTGCCGGCCGTGGTGCCGGCGTCGACCGGCAGGATCACGCCCGTGACCCAGCGTGCCTCGTCGCTCGCGAGGTAGGCCACGGCCTGGCCCACGTCCCAGCCCGAGCCCTCGGTCTGCAGCAGCGAGCGCTTGCGGCGCTGCTCGCGCACCTCGGGCGTCATGCGGCCCGCGACCATCGGCGTGTAGACCATGCCGGGCGCCACGCAGTTGACGCGGATGCCCTCGACGCCGTGGTGCGCGGCCATGGCGCGGGTCATGTTGACCACCGCGCCCTTCGAGGTCGGATAGAGCAGGGCCGGCGTGCCGCCGATCAGGCCCGCGACCGAGGCGATGTTGACGATGGCGCCGCGGTTCAGCTTGCGCATCTCGGGGATCGCGTACTTCGCCATCAGCATCATCGAGGTGACGTTGACGCGCAGCGCATGGTCCCAGGCCTCGAGGTCGAGGTCGACCGCGTTGCCGGCCGGCCCGCCGATGCCGACGTTGTTGACCAGGATGTCGACCCGGCCCCAGGCCTCGACCGCATGGACCACGGCCTGGCGGCATTGCGCGGCGTCCGAGACGTCGCAGCCCAGGGCGAGCGCGCTGCCGCCCTCGGCCGCGATCATGCGTTCGGTCTCGCGCGCGCACTCGGGCTGCGCATCGAGCAGCAGCACGCGCGCGCCGCGGCGCGCGAGCAGGATGGCGGCGGCGCGGCCGTTGCCGATCTCGGCGCTGCGCGAGCCGGCGCCGGTGACGATCGCGACGCGGCCTTCGAGGCTGCTGCTGGCGGCCTCGGCATGGGGTGTGGGGGCGGTGGAGGTGTTCACGTTGCGGGCACGAGGCCGGGGACGATGGAGGGAGTGGTCCGCAGCTTAAGTCGCGAGGCCCGTGCCGAAGAACGGTGTTTCTCCCAGAGTGAATCGTTTCATTGAAAGGTGTAGGGGCGGCGCGTCGAACAGCATGGAGGGCCGGGTCAGGCCGCGCGCTTGCGCGGCTTCGGGGCCGTCGGCGCCGGCACCGGCCCGCACGAGCCGCGCAGCACGAACTGCGTGGGTGCGAGCACGCGGCGCGGCGGCGCGTCGGGCGCCTCGCGCATGCGCTCGAGCAGCATCTTCACGCCGTCCTCGGCCGCGCGGTCGAGGTTCACCGTCACGCTGCTGATCGGCGGGCGGTGGCTGCGCGCGAAGTCGGGGTCGCCCATGGTGACCAGAGAGATGTCCTGCGGAATGCGCAGGCCCTGCGCGGCGATGGCGTTGAGCACGTCGGCCAGCACGCTGGTGCCGAGGGTGACGAGCGCGGTCGGGCGCGGCGTGCCCTCGAGCAGCTGCGTGACCGCGTCGAAGGCGGGGCTGGTGGAGGTCGGCAGCCGCACGATGTGCCCCGGTTGCGCGGCCAGGCCGCTGGCCTCGAGGCCGGCCGTGAAACCCTCGATGCGGCGGCGCATCGGCCGGTTCTGCATGTCGGCCACCACCAGGCCCATCTCGCGATGGCCCAGGCCCGCGAGGTGCATCACGGCCTCCTTCATGCCGCGCGGATGGTCGAACAGCAGCTGGTCCTGCGCCACGTCCATGTCGCGGTCGAGGATCACGGCCGGGATGCCGAGCTTCTCGACCGCCTCGAGCACCGCCGGGTCGCGCTCGTTGCCCGGCGCGATGATCACGCCGTCCATGCGGCGGCTCTGGAACATCGAGAGGATCTCGAGCTCCCATTGCGGATCGTTGAGGCTGTTGGCCAGCAGCACCATGTAGCCGGCCTTGCGCAGCTTGGCCTCGAAGGTGCGGTAGAGCTTGGCGTAGAGCGGGTTGGCGACGTCGGTGAACATGCAGCCCACCGTGTGCGAGCTGCGCGAGCGCAGCGTCTGCGCCGCATGGTTGAGCCGCCAGTCGAGCTCGCGCATCGCGCGCTCCACGCGCTCGCGCAGCGCGGGGCTCACGTTCTCGACCTTGTTGATCACGCGCGAGACGCTGCCCAGCGACACGCCCGCGAGGGTGGCCACGTCCTTGATGCTTGCCTTGCCGGCCTTGGGGTTCATGCGCAGTGCGGTGCTCGTGCCCGAAAGCGCGAGATTCTAGGGGCCGGCTCAGCGCGCCGCGGGCGCCACCATGCGCTGCAGGAAGGGCTGGCGCGCGAACACCGCGTCGCGCGGACCGGCGTCGACCACGCGGCCGGCCTCCATCAGCACCACCGCGTCGAAGCGCTCGAGCAGGCTCAGCCGGTGCACCGAGGCCACCACGCAGGCGCGCGGGAAGGCCTGCGCGATGCGCTCGAGCACGCGTGCCTCGGTGGCGGCGTCGAGCGCGCTGGTGGGTTCGTCGAGCAGCAGCAGCGAGCTGCCCTGGGCCGCGAGCACGCCGCGCGCCAGGCACAGCCGCTGGCGCTGGCCGCCCGAGAGGTTGAAGCCACGCTCCGACACCGCCGTGTCGAGGTCGCCGTGGGTGGCGGCCAGCACCTCGTCGAAAGTGCTCGCATGCAGCGCGGCGCGCAGCGCGTCGTCGTCGAAGGGCAGGCCGAAGGCGAGGTTCTCGCGCACGCTGGCCTCGAACAGCTCGGTCTCCTGCGGGATCAGCGTGGCGAGGCGGCGCAACTGCGTCCAGTCGGCGGGCTGGCCGTCGAGCGCGAGCGTGCCGCCCTGCGGCGCATAGAGGCCCGCGAGCACGCGCAGCAAGGTGCTCTTGCCGCCGCCGCTCGGGCCGACCAGCGCCACGCGTTCGCCGCGCCGCAAGGCGAGCGACACCGCGTGCAGGCCGCCGCGCGGGCGTTCCTCGCCGGGGACGGTCGGGGCGGGCGCGTTGCCGCGCGGCGCGTAGTTCCAGTCCAGCGCATCGATGGCCAGCGTCTGCCAGGCGGCCTCGGCATCGATGCGTTCGGCCGCGGGCACCTGCTCGGGCGGCGTGGCCAGCGAGTCGCCCTTCGGCGCCTCCCAGATCGGCGCCGCGCTGCCGTAGTCGGTGTGCATGCGCGCGAAGAAGCTGAAGTTGGCCGCCACCGAGGTGACCACGCCCGCGGCCTGCTGCGCGTACTGGTAGATCATGAACACGCCGCCCAGCATCACCGCCTGGCCCGGCGCGCGCGATTGCCAGACGTAGATCACCACCAGCCCCCAGGTCAGTGCCAGGCCCATCAGGTCGACCGCGAACCACTTGCCCTCGTTGAGCACCACGGTGCGCTTCAGCGGCTCGGACACCGCGCGCATGCGCCGGCGCAACAGCAGCCGCGAGGCGCCTTGCAGCCGCAGGCCGATCACGGTCGAGGCATTGCCGAGGAAGTCGAGCAGCGCCGCCACGTAACGGCGGTCGGCGTCGTTCTCGGTGCGCGCCAGCCGCATCAGCGCGCGGTCGATGCGCAGGATCACGACCGCGATCAGCACGTAGCCCGCGAGCGCGGTGGCGCCGCTGATGCGCGACAGCAGCGCCAGCGCCACCAGCGGCCCGACGAAGTTGACGACGTTGGTGAGCCAGATGAACTGGTTCTGCGCGAAGTCCGACAGCGCGCGGCTGGCCTGGTGCACCCGGTGCTGCAGCTCGCCCGAGTGGTGGCCGTCGTGCCAGGCCAGCGGCGCGGCGGCGATGCGCGCATAGAGCTGGTCGGCCAGGGTCTCGCGCACCTTCACGCCCACGTTGCGTTCGAGGATGCGGCCCGGCCCGTGCAGCGCCCAGGCGCCCACGTAGACGCCGGCCAGCGTGGCGATCCAGCGGCCGGCGCCACCGAAGTCGCCGCGCTGCAGTGCATTGATGGCCTGGCCCGCGAGATAGGGCAGGGTGAGGCGGATCAGCTGCGAGCTGGCCAGCAGCGCGGTGGCGCCCAGCAGCTGGGCGCGCGCGCCGGCGGCGAAATGCCACAGGGCTGCATAGAGTTCGCGGATGGCGCTGCCGGGCCGGGTGCTCGTGGATTGCATGGGGGCAGTGTGCCCAAGGCGGGCCGCCGTCCGGCGTAGGAGCGCGGCACGCACGCGTCGCTGATCCGCAACGAGGCGATGCAAAAGTAACTTTATGTATGGTTAAATCCGCCGCAACTTACGCGAAGTAGAGGACGAGGGGATCCCATGAAGCTGCTGTTGAGCCTTGCGTGCGCGGTCGTGGCCCTGGCCGGCTGCGTGAGCACGCCGCCGACGCCGACCGAGCCCGGAACCGGCCGCGGCCTGTCCTACGTGCCGAAGGTCGCGATGCAAGGCGTGGACCGTGTCCGCTACGACGCCGACGTGGCCGAATGCCGCACGGCCGCCACGCGCATCACCGCGCGCAACGAGGACAACGACTGGATGTGGGCCGCCTTCGGCCTGGGCCTGATCACGGTGCACGGCCAGGGCATCGCGGGCGCCGCGGCCTGGACCGGCCTCGCCGCCGTCATCGTCGACATGAACTCGCGCCCGCCCGAGTCGGTGATCGCCGAGCACCAGCAGATCGCCGTCGTGCACTGCATGGCCAAGCGCGGCTACCGCAACCTCGACCCGAACGTGCGCGACAGCTTCTATGCCTACGGCTACTCGCCGGTCGAGTCGTTCGCGCCGCGGCGCACCGGCGTCGACACCTACAACGTCGAGCGGATCGCGAAGAACGGCCGCTGCAACCTGCAGCCGCGCGCCGAACTCACGGCCAAGGGCCCGGGCTACGAGGCCTATACCGTGCCCTGCGAGAACGGCGGCACCTGGGCCGTGCGCTGCGAGTTCGGCCAGTGCCGCGTGCTGGCGCAGGCGCCGGTCCGGCGCTCCTGAGGCGGCTTCCCGCCGGCCAAGAAAAAGCGGCGCCTCGAGCGCCGCTTTTTCTTTGGGTCAGGCTCAACGCCAGACGTAGTGACCGCGCACGTAGCGGCCATGCTCGCGATGCGCGGGCACCCAGACCTTGTGCTTGCGGTGGACCGGTGCCATGTGCGGCCGGTCGTAGCCCGGGCCGGGATGCGGCTGCGCCAGGGCGGCGCCGGAGGAAGCGAGCAGGCCGAGAGCGGCCGCGAGGATGAAGAGGGTCTTTTTCATGTTGGAGTCCTTCATGGGAGTGGATGCGCGGCGAAGCACCGTCGCAGGGGCTTCGATCCGCACGGTGGAACCTTAGTTCGCTTCGGTGACGGCGCCGCGTAGGCGCTCGCGCAGTCCGCGCGCGGGCGCTCGGCCCTTGAGCGCGTGCAGCTCAGTTCACGACCAGCCCGCGCAGCGCGGGGTCGGCCGGCGGCGGCTTCAGGTCCATCTCGTGCAGGGTCTTCACCAGCAGCTCGGCGATCATGAGGTTGCGGTGCCGCTTGCTGTTGGCCGGGATCACGTGCCAGGGCGCATGCGCGCTCGAGGTCGCGGCCAGCGCCTTGTCGTAGGCGCGCTGGTAGGCATCCCACTTGGTGCGCACCTCGAGGTCGGCCATGCTGAACTTCCATTCCTTGCCGGGCGTGTCGATGCGCGCCTGCAGCCGCTGGCGCTGCTCCTCCTTGTCGATGTGCAGCATGCACTTCACGATGGTGGTGCCGGTCTCCACGAGCAGGCGCTCGAAGTCCTCGATCTGTGCATAGCGGCGCTTGGTCTCGGCTTTGTCGATCCAGCCTTCGACCACCGGCACCAGCACGTCCTCGTAGTGGCTGCGGTTCCACACCATGACCTCGCCGGTGCGCGGCACCACGGCATGGCAGCGCCACAGGTAGTCGTGCGCGCGCTCCTCGTCGTTGGGCGCCTTGAAGGCGCTCACGCGCACGCCCAGCGGCGAGGTGCGCGAGAACACCCAGCGCACGGTGCCGTCCTTGCCGCTGGTGTCCATGCCCTGCAGCACCACCAGCAGCTTGCGGCGGCCTTCGGCATGCAGCAGGTTCTGCAGCTCGTCGAGCTCGATCGCCAGGGCGTCGAGGCGGTCGCGCTGCGCGGCCTCGTTGCCCTTGAGGAAGGGCGTGTCGCCGGGATCGATGCGGGAAAGCTGGAACTTGCTGCCGACGCGGTACTTCTTGAAGCTGGCCATGGCCTGCGGTCTCCGTTGAATGAACGAAGGCCACAGGGTACGCGATGCGCGCGCCGTGGCTGTCAGCGTTCGTCGGGATCGATCGAGGCGCTCCAGCGGCTGTCCCACTCGGCATGGCGCGCCGCGTCGTCGAGCACGCGCCGGTCGCGCTTGGTCGGGCGGCCCTGCTCGATGGCGAGCGCGGGCTCGCTGCCCATGCGGCGCTGTTCGCGGAAGGCGGCCTGCGCCGCCAGGCTCTCGGGCGTTTCCTCGTAGAGCTGCTGGGCCACCGGCGCCGGGCCGCGCTGGCCGCTGAGGCCGCGCACGGTGACGGTGCGCGTCAGCGGGCCGAGCCGCATCGCGACCGCGTCGCCGACCTTGACCTCGCGCGAGGCCTTGGCGACGTCGCCGTTCACCAGGATGCGGTTCTTGCCGATCTCCTCGGCCGCCAGCGAGCGGGTCTTGAAGAAGCGCGCGGCCCAAAGCCATTTGTCGATGCGAAGACGATCCATAAATCAGGAGGTGTGCCGGTCCAGGGGCAGGTGCACGACGGCGTCGAGCCCGGCGATATTGTCCCGCGTGTCGGGGCCCGTGCGGTTGTCGAGCGCGATCCGGCCGTCGAGCGCGAGCACGATCTCGCGGCAGATCGCGAGGCCCAGGCCCGAGCCGCTGGCGCTGTCGCCGGCCGAGAAGGGCGCGAACAGCCGCCGCCGCAACTCGGCGGAGATGCCCGGGCCGCTGTCGCGCACCCGCAGCATCGCCTCGCCGGCCTCGGCGCGCACCGCCACCGAGAGCGCGCCCCCGGCCGGCGTCTGCTTGATCGCGTTGTGCAGCAGGTTGCGCGTGAGCTCCTGCAGCATCCAGCGGTGGGCGCGCACCGGCACGGGTTGATCGGCATCGAGCTCGAAGTCGAGCGCCTTGTCGGCGATCAGCGGCGACAGGTCGAGCACGATCTGGCGCGCCACCTCGGCCAGGTCGAGCCGCACCGACTCGGGCTGCTGGCGCAACTGCTCGACCTTGGCCAGCGACAGCATCTGGTTGGCCAGCGCGGTGGCGCGGTCCACGGTCTGGGCGATCTCGACCAGCGCCTGCTCGGGCGCCAGGTCGCCGCGCCGGGCCGACTGCACCTGCGCCTTGAGCACCGCCAGCGGGGTGCGCAGCTGGTGCGCGCTGTCGCGCACGAAGCGCTTCTGGTGGTCGAGCAGCCGCTGCAGCCGCCCCATGACCTCGGTGGTGGCATCGATCAGCGGACGCAGTTCGCGCGGCGCATCGGGCGCGTCGATCGGCGACAGGTCGTCGGCGGCGCGCCGCTCGATCGCCTCGCCGAGCTGGCGCACCGGCCGGGTCGCGCGCTGCACCACGAACACGGTGACGGCCGCGATCACGCCCATCAGCAGCAGTTGGCGCCACAGCGTGTCGAGCAGCAGCTTGCGCACCAGGGTCTCGCGCAGCTCCAGGGTCTCGGCCACCTGCACCACGGCCATGCCGCGGCCGCGCGCGCTGGCCACCGGCTGCAAGAGCACCGCCACGCGCACCGGCTGGTCGCGAAAGCGCGCGTCGTAGAAGTCGACCAGCGCGGCGTAGGGCGTGCGATCGGGAATGCGGCCGTGCCAGAACGGCAGCTCGGCGAAGCCCGAGATCATCTCGCCGTGCAGCGTGGAGACGCGGTAGAAGAGCCGGCTGCGGTTGTCGGCCTCGAAGGCCTCGAGCGCCGAGTAGGGCACGATCGCGCGCAGCTCGGCCTGCTCGTCGTAGCCCGCCACGTCGAGCTGCTCGCCGATGGTCTTGGCCGAGGCGAGCAGCGTGCGGTCGTAGGCGGTGGTGGCGGCGGCCAGGCTCTGGCGGTAGAGGCTCACGCTGTTGATCACGATCAGCAGCGCGACCGGCGCGAGGATGCCGAACAGCAGCCTCGCGCGCAGCGACAGGTTGGTCGTCATGACTCCGCGCGAAGAAGGTAGCCGAGCCCGCGCAGCGTCATCAGCGCGGCGCCGGTGCCCACGAGCTTCTTGCGCAGCCGGTAGACCACCACCTCGACCGCCTCGTACTGCACGTCGGTCTCGCCGGGGAACACGAGCTCGAACAGCCGTTCCTTGGTGACGGCATGGCCGGGCTTCATCATCAGCGCCTTGAGCAGCGCGAGTTCGCGCGGCGTGAGTTCGAGCACCTCGGCGCGGTGGTAGATGGCGCCGCTGTCGGGCTCGAAGCGCAGGCCGCCGACCTCCTGCGGGTTGAGCACCGGGTCGGGCCCGGCGTTCTGGTTACGCCGGCGCAGCGCGCGGATGCGGGCCTCGAGCTCGTCGAGGTCGAAGGGCTTGGGCAGGTAGTCGTCGGCGCCGGCGTTCAGGCCGACGATGCGGTCGCCCACGGTGCCGCGCGCGGTCAGCAGCAGCACGGGCGTGCGCAGGCCCTCGGCGCGCGCCTGCGCCAGCACCTGCAGGCCGTCGAGGTTCGGCAGGCTCAGGTCGAGCGCCACCACGTCGGGCTCGACCGCGCGCCAGTGCTCGAGCGCGAGCGCGCCGTCGCCGCACACGCGCACGTCGATCTTGCGGCGCGCGAGGCTGCGCTGCAGCGTGACCTGCATCGAGGGATCGTCTTCGACCAGCAGCAACTTCATGGATCGGGGCGGCCGGCGGGGCGCGCGCGCAAGGCTTGGAAAGGGACTCGGCAGTGGGCCTGGAAGAGGGCTCGGGGCGGGGAGCGGGCTTCGGTGTTTTCCCCAGTCCGCCGGACAGCCAACTGACAGCGGGGCGGCGCATGATAGCGGCTCAGGTCCTAGTCAGGTTCCGTTCTTTCCCCTCAGGAGACACCAACGATGCGTCGCGATACCTTTTTGAAGTCCCTGGCCGCGCTGGCCGCCGCTGGCGCGCTGCCGCTGTCGGCGCGCGCCGCCGCCAACGTCAAGATGATGATTCCCGCCAACCCCGGCGGTGGATGGGACACCACGGGTCGCGCGCTCGGCAAGGCACTGACCGATGCCAAGGTGGCCGACACGGTGGCCTACGACAACAAGGGCGGCGCCGCCGGCGCGCTGGGCCTGGCCCAGTTCGTCAACGGCTCCAAGGGCGACCCGAACGCGCTGATGGTCATGGGCTCGGTCATGCTGGGCGGCATCATCACCGGCAAGCCGCCGGTCAAGCTCGAGCAGGCCACGCCGATCGCGCGCATGACCACCGAATACAACGTCTTCGTGCTGCCCTCGAACTCGCCGTTCAAGACCATGAAGGACGTGGTCGAGCAGCTCAAGAAGGACCCGGGCAGCGTCAAGTGGGGCGGCGGTTCGCGCGGCTCCACCGAGCACATCGCCGCGGCCATGATCGCGCAGAAGGTCGGCGCCGATCCCTCGAAGATCAACTACGTGGCCTTCCGCGGCGGCGGCGAGGCCACCGCGGCCATCCTCGGCGGCAACGTCACCATCGGCGGCAGCGGCTACAGCGAGTTCGCCGAATACATCGCGGCCGGCAAGATGAAGCCCATCGCCGTCACCTCGGCCCAGCGCCTGCCCGGCATCAACGTGCCCACGCTCAAGGAGCAGGGCATCGACGTCGAGATCGGCAACTGGCGCGGCGTGTACGGCGCGCCCGGCATCAGCGCCGAGCAGCGCAAGGCCCTGACCGACATGGTGCTGGCCGCGCTCAAGAGCGCCTCGTGGGCCGAGTCGCTCAAGAAGAACGACTGGACGCCGGCCGTGATCTCGGGCGACGCCTTCACCAAGTTCGTCGACGACGACTTCGCGAGCCTGCGCGCCATCATGGCCAAGTCCGGCATGGTCTGAACGCCCGCTCTGCCCAGCCCACACGGCGCGCTGTCACTCACGACAGCGTGCCGTTTTCAAATCCAGCCCGTCTCGCTCGAATCCGGGAGCAGAAATGACAACACCACATCCCTCGATGGCGCCGCCCGAAGCGGGCGCCCCCCCCGCCGCGCCCTGGCCTCAAACCGCCGTCGGCATCGGCGTGCTGCTGACCGGCGCGGCGCTGGCCTTCGGCGCGATCGGCATCTCCTCCGAAGCCGGCTATGGCGGTGTCGGGCCCAACTTCCTGCCCTGGCTGGTGTCCATCGTGCTGATGGTCTGCGGCGCCTGGATCACCTGGGAGGCGCGCAGCGGCGGCTTTCGCGAACTCGAGGCGCCCTCGGGCGGCGACCGCGCCTACTGGCCCGGCTTCGTGTGGGTCTCGGCCGGGCTGCTGCTCAACGCGGCGCTGATCACCACCATCGGCTTCATCCTGAGCTGCGCGCTGTGCTACCTGCTCGCGGTGCAGGGCCTGCGCCGCGCGAGCGGCCAGCCGACCGCCGGTTCGGCGCGCACCTGGGTGGTCGACTTCCTGACCGGCGCCGCGATTTCGGCGCCGGTGTTCTGGATGTTCACCAAGTTCCTGGCCATCAGCCTGCCGGGCCTCACTGCCACAGGGTGGATCTGACATGAACCCCCACGCTCATCACTTCGTGTATTCGCTGCCCCCCGAGGGGGCGCAGGCCTCCCTCGGGGCGGCCCAGCGGGAGGCCTGACATGGACATCTTCAACGCACTCCTGGCCGGCTTCGCGGCCGCGATCACCCCGATCAACCTGCTGTGGTGCCTCATTGGTTGCGCCCTGGGCACGGCCGTCGGCGTGCTGCCCGGCATCGGCCCCGCGGTGGCGGTGGCGATGCTGCTGCCGATCACCGGCAAGGTCGATATCACGGCCTCGATGATCTTCTTCTCGGGCATCTACTACGGCGCCATGTACGGCGGCTCGACCACCTCGATCCTGCTCAACACGCCCGGCGAAACCGCCAGCATGGTGACGGCGATGGAGGGCAACAAGATGGCCAAGAGCGGCCGCGCGGGCGCGGCGCTCGCCACCGCGGCCATCGGCTCCTTCGTCGCCGGCACCATCGCCACCGTGGTCGTCACGCTGTTCGCGCCCTTCGTGGCCGACTACGCGGTGCGGCTCGCGGCGCCCGAGTACTTCCTCCTGATGCTGCTGGCCTTCACCACCGTGAGCGCGGTGCTCGGCAAGAGCACGCTGCGCGGCATGACGGCGCTGTTCGCGGGCCTGGCGATCGGCTGCGTCGGCCTCGACCAGATCTCGGGCCAGGGCCGCTACACCGGCGACATGCCCGAGCTGCTCGACGGCATCGAGATCGTGCTGGTGGCCGTGGGCCTGTTCGCGGTGGCCGAGGTGCTCTACGCGGTGCTCTACGAAGGCCGCGTGGTCGAGGGGCAGAACAAGCTGACCCGGGTGCACATGACCGGGCGCGACTGGAAGCGCTCGATCCCGGCCTGGCTGCGCGGCGCGGCCATCGGCACGCCCTTCGGCTGCATCCCGGCCGGCGGCACCGAGATCCCGACCTTCCTGAGCTACGCCGCCGAGAAGAAGCTCGCGAAGGACGAGGAAGCGAAGAAGGAGTTCGGCACCGTCGGCGCGATCGAGGGCGTGGCCGGTCCCGAGGCCGCGAACAACGCCACCGTGACCGCGGCGCTGATCCCGCTGCTCACGCTCGGCATCCCGACCTCGAACACCACGGCCATCATGCTGGGTGCGTTCCAGAACTACGGCATCCAGCCGGGCCCGCAGCTGTTCACCACTTCGGCCGCGCTGGTCTGGGCGCTGATCGCCTCGCTCTACATCGGCAACCTCATGCTGCTGGTGCTGAACCTGCCGATGGTGGGCCTGTGGGTCAAGCTGCTGAAGATCCCGAAGCCGCAGCTCTATGCCGGCATCCTGATCTTCGCGACCGTCGGTGCCTACGGCATGCGCCAGAACACCTTTGACCTGTTCCTGCTCTATGCCATCGGCCTGCTGGGCGTGGTGATGCGGCGCTTCGACTTCCCGACCGCACCGGTGGTGGTCGGCATGATCCTGGGCCCGCTGGCCGAGGCCAACCTGCGCAACGCCATCGCGATGGGGCAGGGCAGCCCGGTGGTGTTCTTCCAGCGGCCCGAATCGATCGTGATCATCGTCGTGATCCTCGCCGTGCTGGTGCTGCCGCGCGTGGCCAAGCGCATGAGCGAGAAGAAGCTGGCGCGGCTGGCGGCCTCGGGCTGAGGCCGGTCTTTCTTCGACAAAGCGCCGCGGGCAGTGATGCCCGCGGCGTTTTTTCTTTGGGTTGCCGCCCTGTGCGCGAACGCGAACGGTTTCAGAGGTCGGTCAAATTCCATAAAATGAGAACCATTCTTATTCGTTGATGGGTGCCCGGCACTCGTTGGAGGAGTGCCATGGCCGCGGCCGAATCCGCCTTGCAGCAGGAAGTCCGAAGCTTGTACAGCGACCATCACGGCTGGCTGCAGGGCTGGCTGCGCCGCCGCCTGGGCAATGCCTTCGATGCGGCGGACCTCGCGCACGACGTCTTCATCCGCCTGCTGGCGCGCAGGGAACCGGTCGCGATGAAGGAGCCGCGCGCCTACCTGTCGTCGGTGGCGCGCGGCCTGGTGATCGACCACTGGCGCCGCCGCGAGCTCGAGCAGGCCTGGCTCGAAACGCTCGCGCAGATGCCCGAGGCCACCGCGCCTTCGCCCGAGCAGCGCCTGCTGATCCTCGAGGCGCTGGTCGAGATCGACCGCATGCTCGACACGCTCAAGCCCGCCGTGCGCACCGCCTTCCTGCTGGCCCAGTTCGACGGCCTGAGCTGCCGCGAGATCGGCGAGCGGCTGGGCGTCTCGCTCGCCACCGCCGAGCGCTACGTGGCGAAGGCGCTGCGGGCCTGCTACGCCTTCCGCTTCGAGGCATGAGCGCCGTTCTGCCCGACAGCGTGATCGACGCCGCCATCCTGTGGTCGGTGCGGCTCGACCATGGCGAACCCACGCCGAGGATGCGGCGCGCGCACGCGCAATGGCTCGAGGCCGATCCGCGCCATGCACAGGCCTGGCAGCGCGTCGGCGACCTGCGGCGCGGCTTTGCCGGCATGCCGGCGGGCCCCGCGCGCGACACCCTGCAGGCCGCGCAGCTGCACCGGCAGCAGCGCGGCCGCCGTGCCGCGCTCAAGCTGCTGTCGCTGGCCGGCGTGGCGCTGGGCGCGGGCTGGCTGCTGCGCGAGCACGCGCCCTGGCAGCGCCTGCTGGCCGATGCCAGCACCGGCACCGGCGAGCAGCGCACCCTGCGGCTGGCCGACGGCACGACGCTGGTGCTCAACACCGACAGCGCGGTCAGCACCGACCTGAACGGCGAGCGCCGCCTCGTGGTGCTGCGGCGCGGCGAGATCATGGTCAACACCGGCGACGATGCCGGCGCCGCCGCGAAGCGCCTATTCTGGGTCTACACGCCGTTCGGCCGAATGCAGGCGCTGGGCACGCGCTTCGTGGTGCGCATCGACGAACGGCGCGCGCGCGTCAGCGTGCAGCAGGGCGCGGTGGCGCTGCACCCGGGCGACGGTCCCGCCGAGGCCGTGGTGCAGGCGGGCCAGAGCCGCTGGCTCGCCGAATCGGGCAGCACCCCGGCCGCCAGTCGCGGCTTCGACGAGGACGGCTGGGTCGACGGCGTGATCGCCGGCCGGAACATCCGCATGGCCGACCTGCTGGCCGAGCTCGGCCGCTACCGCCATGGCGTGGTGCTGTGCGATCCGGCCGTGGCCGAGCTGCGCGTCTCGGGCGTGTTCCATGTGCGCGACAGCGACCGCGCGCTGCAGTTCCTCGCGCAGACGCAGCCGATCTCGGTGCGGCTGCGCACGCGCTACTGGGTCTCGGTCGGCCCGTCGGCCTGAACGGGCCTTTCAGAAAAATTTCGAGGACGACGCGAAAAAACTGAGGGGATCGCGTTTCTCGTCCGACCTCCTGGATGAACCCGCTCGGCGACGAGCGCCTTCCATCCTTCGAGCCTGTCCAGACCCATGAGCCTTTCCCGATTCCGCGCCGCCGGCGCGCCGACCTTCGCGCTGCACACGGCGCTGCATGCCGCGCTGGCCCTGGCCGTGTTCGCCGCCGCCGCGCTGCCCGAGGCGGCGCGCGCGCAGGCGCCCGACGAGATCCGCAGCTTCAGCGTGCCCGCCGGCCCGCTCGATGCCGCGCTCGACCGCTTCGCGCGCAGCGCGGGCGTCAACCTCAGCTACGACCCGGCGCTGGTCGCGGGCGCCGTCACGCGCGGGCTCGAGGGCCGCCACGGCATCGCGAGCGGCCTGGCCGCGCTGCTGGCCGGCAGCGCGCTCGAGGCCGTGCCGCGCCAGGGCGGCGGCTTCTCGCTGCGCCGCGTGGAGACGCGCGCGCCCGTGGTCCCCGGCGCCGGCGGCGCGGCGCTGGCGCCGGTGACGGTCACGGCCGCCGGCCCCGCGGCCGACGTGCTCGCGGCGCCCTACGCGGGCGGGCAGGTGGCGCGCGGCGGCCGGCTCGGCATGCTGGGCACGGCCGACATCTTCGAGACGCCGTTCAGCACCAAGGCCTACACGGCCGAGCTGATCCGCAACCAGGGCGCGCGCAACGTCAACGACATGGTGGCCAACGATCCCTCGATCCGCACCAGCCTGTCGGCCACCTCGCCGCTCGACCAGAGCTCGATCCGCGGCTTCCTCACCAACAGCGACGCCTACCTGTTCGACGGCCTCGAGGGCCTGTTCGCGTACAGCAACATCCCGATCCAGCACTACGAGCGCCTCGAGGTGCTCAAGGGGCCGGCGGCCGGGCTGGTCGGTGCCTCGGGCTACGGCAGCACCACCGGCGGCAGCTTCAACCTGGTGCCCAAGCGCGCCACCGACACGCCGGTGCGCTCGATCACGCTGTCGGCCAACCAGCGCTCGCTGCTCGGCACCCATGTCGACCTGGGCCAGCGCTTCGGCGCCGACCACCAGTTCGGCGCGCGCATCAACCTCAGTGCCGAGGACGGCCGGGTCTACGACGGCGCCGACCGGCGCCTGGCCGCGGCGCAGATCGCGCTCGACTACCGCGGCGACCGCTTCCGCGCCGTGCTCGATGCCGGCTACACGCGGCGCACCTCGTCGCCGCTGTTCAACCACTGGCTGCTGCAGGCCGGTGCCGCGCTGCCGCCGCCGCCCGATCCCAAGGTGCATCCCAAGCCCTCGTGGGAGATGCTCGAGGTGCGCCAGCCCTTCGCGCTGCTGAGCACCGAGTGGGACTTCGCGGACAACTGGACCGCCTATGCGCGCTTCGGCAAGTTGCGCGAGACCGCGCCCGAGCGCCGCTACATCGACCAGACCACCATCAACGGCCTGGGCCAGGTCAGCTACAGCAGCGCCTCGAGCCTGTTGTGGACGCAGTCCAACCAGGTGGCCGACGTCGGCGTGCGCGGCAGCTTCTCGCTCGGGGCGACCAAGCACAAGCTCGCGCTCAGCGCCGTGTCGCAGCGCCAGCAGCTGCTCGACATGCGTTCGCAGTCGCTGCCGCTGCCCCAGCGCGTGGTCGGCAGCATCTACACGCCGAACCTGGTGCCGAATCCCTTCGCCTTCGGCGTGCCGGTGGTGCAGGGCGTCGACAGCCCGGCGCTCGACCTCGACAGCCTCGCCGTAGCCGACACGATCTCGGCCTTCGACGATCGCCTGTTCGTCACGCTGGGCGCGCGCCACCAGCGCATCAGGAAGCTGCCCTACGACCAGTCGAAGACCACGCCCACGGTGGCCGCGCTCTACAAGTTCGACAACGGCATCTCGGTCTACGGCAACTACGCCGAATCGCTGGCCCAGGGCGCGGTGGCGCCGGCCGGCGCGCGCAACGCGGGCGAGCAGCTCGCGCCCTATCTGTCGCGCCAGCACGAGTTCGGCCTCAAGTGGGACCGCGGCAGCCACGGCCTCACCGTCGCGTACTTCGACATCCGCAAGGCCACGGCCTTCGTCGACAGCGACAACTTCTTCCGCGCCGCCGGCCTGCAGCGCAACAAGGGCGTGGAGATCGAGAGCTTCGGCGAAATCGGCAAGGGCCTGCGCCTGCTGGGCGGCGTGGCGTGGATCGATGCGCGCATGTCGAAGACCGCGGGCGGCGCGAGCGACGGCAGGAAGGCCATCGGCGTGCCCGAGTTCACCGCCAATCTCGGCCTGGAGTACGACGTGCCCGCCGTGCCCGGCCTCACGCTGACCGGCCGCTACATCTACACCGACAGCGCCTGGGTCGACCTCGCCAACACGCAGCGCGTGCCCTCGTGGAAGCGCATCGACATCGGCGCGCGCTACGCCACGCGCGTGAACGGCGTGGCCACCACCTGGCGCGCCGGCATCTCGAACCTGCTCGACGACAACTACTGGACCATCGCGGGGCGCAACTTCATCTCGGTGGCGCCGCCGCGGACCTGGCAGGTGCAGGCCAGCTTCGACTTCTAGGGCGCCTTCGCCAGGTCGTCGTCGATGTGCGGATCCGGCGGCTGCCCGCGCAGCCTGCGCACCGTGCGCCGGATCCAGTGCTCGATGTCGTCGACGTAGGTGAACACGGCCGGCACCACCAGCAGGCTCAGCACCGTCGAGGTGATCAGCCCGCCGATCACCGCCATCGCCATCGGCGAGCGGAAGCTCGAGTCGGCGGCGCTCCAGCCGAAGGCGATCGGCGCCATGCCGGCGCCCATGGCCAGGGTGGTCATGATGATGGGCCGCGCGCGCTTGTGGCAGGCATCGAGCAGCGCCTCCCAGCGGTTCATGCCGTGGTCGCGGCGCGCCACGATCGCGTACTCCACCAGCAGGATCGAGTTCTTGGTCGCGATGCCCATCAGCATGATCAGGCCGATCAGCGAGGGCATCGACAGCGCCTTCTGCCCCAGCAGCAGCCCGACGAAGGCGCCGCCCAGCGCGAGCGGCAGCGCGCACAGGATGGTCACCGGGTGCAGGAAGTCCTTGAACAGCAGCACCAGCACGATGTAGATGCACAGCACGCCGGTCAGCATCGCCAGGCCGAAGCTGTTGAACAGCTCGGTCATCACCTCGGCGTCGCCGACCTCGGTCACGCGCACGCCCGGCGGCAGGTTGCGGATCGAGGGCAGGGCCATCGCGGCGTTCTTGGCGTCGCCCAGGCCGACCGAGGAGAGCTCGATCTCGAAGTTGACGTTGCGCGAGCGGTCGTAGCGGTCGATCACGGCCGGGCCGCCCTCGACCGTGAGCTGCGCCACCTGGCCCAGCATCACCGGGCCGCGGCTGCCGGGCACGGTCAGCCGTTCGAGCAGCGCCAGGTCCTGCCGCGCGCTGTCCTCGAGCTTCACCAGGATCGGCACCTGGCGCTGCGCGAGGTTGAGCTTGGGCAGCGACTGGTCGTAGTCGCCCAGGGTGGCCACGCGCAGCGTCTCGGCGATGGCGCTGCTGGTCACGCCCAGGTCGGCGGCGCGCGCGAAGTCGGGGCGCACGGCGATCTCGGGCCGGATCAGGCTCGCGGTCGAGGTGATGTTGCCCAGGCCGGGGATGGTGCGCAGGTCGCGCTCCACGTCGCGCGCGGCGCTCACCAGCGTGGCCGGGTCGTCGCCCGACAGCGAGAGGATGTACTTCTCGCCCGAGCCGCCCAGGCCCACCGTGCTGCGCACGCCGGGCAGGGTCTCGAGGGCGCGGCGGATCTCGTTCTCGATCACCTGCTTGCGCGGCCGGTCGCCGCGCGGGTCGAGCTTCACCGTCAGCGTGGCCTTGCGCGTCTCGGGCGTGCCGAAGTTCGCGAACGGATCGCCGCCCGCGCTGCCGCCACCCACGGTCGTGTAGACGCTGCGCACGTGCCGGATCTTCATCAGCCGGTGGCGCGTCTCCTCGGCCGTGGCCTGCGTCTGCGCCAGCGTGGCGCCGGGCGCGAGCGACAGGTAGACCTGGGTCTGCGAGTTGTCGTCGGGCGGGATGAAGCCGGTCTTCAGCAGCGGGATCATCGCCAGCGAGCCGAAGAAGAACAGGGTGGCCAGCACCATGGTCTTGAAGCGGTGCGTCATGCACCAGGTGACCCAGCGCATGTAGACCGACAGCCAGCGCGGCTCCTTCTCCTGGTCGACGATGGGCTTGAGCAGGTAGGCGGCCATCATCGGCGTGAGCACCCGCGCCACCACCAGCGAGGCGAACACCGCGAGCGAGGCGGTCCAGCCGAACTGCTTGAAGAACTTGCCGGCCACGCCGCTCATGAAGGCCGTGGGCAGGAACACCGCGATCAGCGTGAAGGTGGTGGCGATCACCGCCAGCCCGATCTCGTCGGCCGCCTCCATCGCCGCGTCGTAGGGCGACTTGCCCATGCGCAGGTGGCGCACGATGTTCTCGACCTCCACGATCGCGTCGTCGACCAGGATGCCGATCACCAGCGACAGCGCCAAGAGCGACACCACGTTGATCGAGAAGCCCAGCAGGTGCATGCCGATGAAGGCCGGGATGGCCGACATCGGCAGCGCCACGGCCGAGACGAAGGTGGCGCGCATGTCGCGCAGGAACAGCCACACCACCAGCACCGCGAGGATGGCGCCTTCGTACAGCAGGTGCAGCGAGCCGTCGTATTCCTCCTGCACCGGCTCCACGAAGTTGAAGGCCTCGGTGAGCTCGATGTCGGGGCGCTGGGCCTTGAGGTCGTCGAGCGCCTTGTGCACCAGCGCGCCCACCTCCACCTCGCTGGCGCCGCGGCTGCGCGCCACCTCGAAGCCCACCACCGGCTTGCCGTCGAGCAGCGCGGCCGCGCGCGGCTCGGCGATGGTGTCGCTGATGCGCGCCACCTGGTCCAGGCGCACGCGCCGGCCGTCCGACAGCGCGATCTGCATCGCGTTGAGCTGGTCGGCCGAGGTCACGGTGGCGAGCGTGCGCACCGGCTGCTCGCTGCCCGAGAGGTCGAAGCGGCCGCCCGCGCTCTCCACCTGCACCTGGCGCAGCTGGCGCGAGATGTCGGCGGCGGTGGCGCCGAGCGCCTGCAGCTTGTTGGGATCGATGTCTACGTGCACCTGGCGCGTGACCCCGCCCACGCGCGAGACCGCGCCCACGCCGGGCTGGGCCAGCAGCTTCTTGCTCACGTCGTTGTCGACGAACCACGACAGCGCCTCGGCGTCCATGTGGCTCGAGGCGATGGTGAAGGCCAGCACCGGCTGGGCCGCGAAGTCGAGCTTGGTGATGACCGGGTCGCGCACGTCGGCCGGCAGGTCGGCGCGCACCTTCTGCACCGCCGAGCGCACGTCGTCCACGGCCTCCTGCACCGGCTTCTCGAGCCGGAACTCGACGATCAGCGTGACCGCGCCGTCCTGCACCTTGGTCGTGATGTGCTTGAGCCCCTGCACGGTGGCGATCGAGTTCTCGATCTTGCGCGCGACGTCGTTCTCGAGCTGCGAGGGCGCGGCGCCCGGCAGCGAGGCCGAGACGGTGACGGTCGGCAGGTCGATGTCGGGGAAGTTCTGCACCTTCATCGCGTTGAAGGACAAAAGCCCGCCGAAGGTGAGCAGCACGAACAGCATCACCGCCGCGATGGGGTTGCGGATGGACCAGGCGGAAACGTTCATGGCGGTTTCTCCGGGGCTGGCTTACTTGCCGTTGCCGGCGGACGGCGCGGCCGGTGCCGATGCGGCGGCGGCCGGGGCGGTCGCTGCGGCATCGACCACCTTCACCAGGTCGCCGTCGTTGAGGAAGCCCGCGCCCTGGACCACCATGCGCGCGCCCTGCGGCAGCGCGCTCGTGATCTCCACGCGGTCGCCGACGCGGCGGCCGGTCTGCACCTTGAGCTGCGAGACGCGGTTGTCGTCCTTCAGCAGGAACAGGTTGTTGAAGCCGTCGCGCGGCACGATCGCGCTCTGCGGCACCGTGGGCGCGCTGCTGCGGCCGAGTTCGAAGTCGCCGCGCGCGAACATGCCGGCCTTGATGCCGGTGTTCTGCTGCACCGGCGGCAGGTCGACGTAGACCAGCGCCGCGCGCGTCTGCGGATCGACCGTGGGCGCGATGCTGCGCACCTTGCCCTGCACCTGCGCGCCGCTGGCGCCCACCACGAACACCGGCGTGCCGAGCGCGATGCGCGCGATCTCGGCCGAGGTGACCTCGGCGCGCCATTCGAGCCGGCCCTGGCGGATCAGCCGGAACAGCTCGGTGCCCGCGGCCACCACGCTGCCCACGGTGGCGCTGCGCGCGGAGATCACGCCGTCGTCGGGCGCCAGCACCTGCGTGTTGCGCCCGCGCACCTGCTGCGCCGCGAGCACCGCCTCGGCGGCCTCGACGCGCGCCTTCGCGGTCTGCTCGCTGGTCTGGTACTGGTTGATCTGCTGCTGGCTCAGCGCGCCCGTGGCCTGCAGGGTGCGCGCGCGTGCCGCGTTGCCTGCCGCGTCGGCCGCGGTGGCGCGGGCCTCGGCCAGCGAGGCCTTGGCCTGCGCGATGTCGGCCTGCACCGTCTCGGGCGAGAAGGTGGCGAGCACCTGGCCCTTCTTCACCGCGTCGCCGACGTTGACGCGCACCTCGGCCAGCCGCAGGCCGTTCGACTCGGAGCCCACGCTGGCCTCCTGCCAGGCCGCGACGTTGCCGTTGGCCGCGAGCGTCACCGCGAGCTCGGTGGCCTCGGGCTGGCCGATGGTGACCGTGAGCACGGGGCGCGACGCGGCGGCCTTGCCGTCCTTGGCGGGCGTTTGCCGGCCTTGCGGCGCCGGTGCGTCGGCGGGCTTGCCGCGGCCGAACAGGAACAGCGCCCCGGCTACGGCGGCGACGACGACCAGGACGACGATGAGGGTGGTGCGGGAGGGGCTTTTCATGGCGACGTCGCGACCTTGGCGGCCGGGGTGGAAGAGCGGTGGATGGTGAGGGTGCGGCCCGGCGTGGTGATGATGGTCACGGGGGGGCGCTTCGGCGCGGCTTCGGCGGCGGCTGCCGCGGTGCCCGGGCGGGTCCAGCCGCCGCCCATGGAGCGGTACAGCGCGACCCAGGCCTCGGCGCGCTCGCGCTGCAGCGAGACGCGCGCGGTCTGCGCGCTGAACAGCGTGCGGCGCGCATCCTCGAGCTCGAACAGGCTCGCCAGGCCGCTGTCGAAGCGCGCCTGCGTGGCATTGAACGAGGCCTGGTAGTTCTGCACCGCGGCGTCGGCGTCGCCGGTGCGCGCATCGGTGGCGTCGAGGTTGACCAGCGCCTCCTCGACCTCGCGCACCGCCTGCCGCACGTTGGCGCGATAGAGCGAGACGGCCTCGGTGTAGCGCGCCTTGGCCGCGTCGGCATTGGCCGCGCGCGCGCCGCCGTCGAGCAGCGGCACGGTGAGCGCCACCGGGCCGACGGTCCAGGTCTCGATCGATTCGCGGAAGCCGCTGACGCGAAAGCCCGTGCGGCCGATGTTGCCGGAGATGGTGAGCCGGGGATAACGCTCGGCCTCGGCCGAACCCACGTCGGCGCTGGCGGCCGCCACGCCGAGCTCGGCCGCGTAGACGTCGGGCCGCTGGGCGATGGCGTTGGCCGGCACGCTGTCGATGCGGCCCACGGCCGGCAGGGCGCGCTGCGCGGGTGCCGCGGCGAGCCGGGTCTCGAGCTCGGTCTCGGCGATGCCCGTGAGCGCCACCAGCGCCTTGCGCTGCACCGCGCACTGGGCGCGCTGCTGCGTCAGCCGGCCCGAGGCGTCGGAGGCGCTGGCGCGCGCGAGCGCGGCGTCGGCCGGCGCGGTGAAGCCGGCGCGCATCGACAGATCGGTCAGGCGCGCGGTCTCGCCGCGCGAGCGGGTGTCGGACTCGGCCACGCGCAGCTGCTGCTGGCAGGCGCGCTCGGCGAAATAGGCGTTGGCGGTTTCGGCCGCGACCGAGACGCGTGCCTCGTGCCACTTGGCATCGGCGCTGCGCTCGCGCTGCACGGCCGCGTCGCGGTCGGCGCGCAGGCGGCCGAACAGGTCGATCTCCCACTTGGTCTGCAGGCCGGCCTGCAGCGTGGTGATCGGCGTGGTGGCCGAGGTGCTGCCCGAGCCCGAGCCGGCGCCGCCGCTGTTTCCCGATGGCGTGCCGCCCGTCAGCCCTGCGGTGCCCCGGCTCGCCGAGCCGGTCGCATCGAGGCTGGGCAGCAGCGCGGCGCCGGCCTGCACGCGGGTCGAGCGTGCCTCGGCCAGCCGCGCCGCGGCGCTCGCCACGTTGGGGCTCGCGCCTTCGGCGGCCGCGATCAGGTCGACCAGCAAGGGATCGTCGAGCTGGCGCCACCATTCGGCCAACTGGGCGAGCGAGCCGCCATGCGGCAGCGGCGCATGCCATTGCGCGGGGGCGGGCGCGCCGACCGCGGCGGGCGGCCGGGTCAGGCCGCAGCCGGCGAGGCCGGTGGCCAGGCCGAGCCCGAGGCCTGCCTTGAGGCAGAGGATGGCGATCGGTCTTGGAACTCGTCTCATGCTGTCTTTCTCCCGGAGCGGGATGGGGGGCGGCGCACCTGCGCGCGCGCGGGCGGCACCGGTTCGGCGGCGCGGCGCCGCGCCTCGGTCTCGACCAGCGCCACCGCATAGCCGGCGAGGCGCCGGGCCCAGGTGTCGACGGCGCGCGGCGTGCGCAGCAGCGCGGGACGGATCGCCTCGATCACGTCCTGGCTCACGAACAGCTGCATCGCGAGGCCCGTGATCGCGAAGGTCAGCCGGTGGATGTCGTCGTCGGCGCGCGCCACGCCGAGATGGCGGCACAGCATCGCCGCGATCGCGCGGTGCGGGTCCTTGATGTCGCGCTCGAGCTCCTTGGCCCACAGGCTGGTGGGCTCGAGCATCTCGCGCATGTGCAGGTGGATGCACTGGCGCACCACCTCGCCCTGGTCGAAGGGCTCGACCATCTTGGCGAAGAAGATGCGCAGCGATTCCTCCAGCGACAGGCCGGGCGCGGCGTAGAGCGCCACGAAGTCGCCCGCGTTGCCGCCCATGGGCTCGCTGAAGGTGGCGGCGTAGAGGCCGGCCTTGTCGCCGAAGTAGTAGCTGATGGCCGAGATGTTGACCCCGGCCTCGCGCACGATCTCGCGCGTGGAGGTCTTGGCGAAGCCCTTCTGCGCGAACAGCCGCAGCGCGGTGTAGAGCAGCCGCTGGCGCGCCTCGGCGCCGTCGCTGCGGGGCGCGCGCGGGGCGGCGGCGGTCTTTTGCGCCGGCAGCGTCGAAGGAGGAGCCGTGGACTTCATGCGGGCGATTACACCATGCCGAAAATCAAACGATTGATTAACTTAGGCCCGACTGAGGCGATGCTGAAGGCCTCCTGAAGACAGGTGCGGCGCAGGCCGGTGGGCACACGGGAGCGGGACGGAGCGTTCTGGCGGGGCGCGTGGGTGGCGGGGGAGGGGCTCCATCGCTGCCTGGCGGCGGCACCCTGTTCTTGGTGTGGTTGTCGATCGCGGTGCCGGCTCGCGCGCCCGTGCATTCTGACCCGGCCGCGCCGGCCGGCGATGCCGGATTTGTTGCGGATTGATGCAGGCTACGATCCGCGCATGCCAGCCCCTACCGCCGCCGCGCCCTCCGCCCTGCCGCTCGATGCCGACGGCATCCTCGCGCTGGCCGCGCGCTCCATGTTCCACCTGTTCTCGCGCATGAGCCAGGGCATGTTCCTGGTCGACCGCAGCGGGCGCATCGTCTGGGTCAACGAAGGCTACCGGCGCTTCCTGCCCGCGCTGGGCTTCTCGTCGATCGACCAGTTCCTCGGCCACATGGTGGAGGACGTGATCCCCAACACCCAGATGCGCCGCGTGCTCGAGAGCGGCGAGCCGATCCTGATCGACCTGCTGACCAACAAGGCCGGCACCTTCGTCGTGAGCCGCATCCCGCTGCGCGAGGAGCGCGCCGACGGCGCGGGCGAGGTGATCGGTGCCATCGGCATCGTGCTGTTCGACCAGCCCGAGACCACGCTGCAGCCGCTGATCAGCAAGTTCGCGCTGCTGCAGCGCGACCTCGACGATGCGCGGCGCGAGCTCGCGAGCCAGCGCAACAACCCGCTCTACCAGCAGGCGGCCGAGGGCCAGCGGCGTTCCAAGTACACCTTCGCGAGCTTCATCGGCAGCAGCCCGGCCGCGGTCGAGGTCAAGCGCCATGCGCGCCGCGCGGCGCAGTCGGCGAGCCCGGTGCTGCTGCTCGGCGAGACCGGCACCGGCAAGGAGCTGCTCGCGCATGCGATCCATGCAGCTTCGGCGCGCGCCAGGGGCCAGTTCGTGAGCCTCAACATCGCGGCCGTGCCCGACACCCTGCTCGAGGCCGAGTTCTTCGGCGTCGCGCCGGGCGCCTTCACCGGCGCCGACAAGCGCGGGCGCGAGGGCAAGTTCAAGCTGGCCGACGGCGGCAGCCTGTTCCTCGACGAGATCGGCGACATGCCGCTGGGCCTGCAGGCCAAGCTGCTGCGCGCGCTGCAGGAGGGCGAGATCGAGCCGCTCGGTTCGAACAAGCTGATTCCCTTCGATGCGCGCGTGATCGCCGCCACCTCGCGCGACCTGCCCGAGCTGGTGCGCCGCGGCCAGTTCCGCGAGGACCTCTACTACCGCCTCAACGTGCTGCCGCTGCGCGTGCCGCCGCTGCGCGAGCGGCGCTCCGACATCCCGGCGCTGGTCGAGGCGCTCGGCGAGGACATGGCGCTGCGCAGCGGCGAGGCCCCGCCCGAGCTCACGCCCGATGCGCTCGCGCTGCTGGCCGGCCAGCACTGGCGCGGCAACATCCGCGAGCTGCGCAACGTGCTCGAGCAGGTGACCATGCGCAGCGACTCGCAGCGCATCGACGCGGCGCAGCTCGAACGCATCCTGCGCGAAGCCGGCCTCGAGCAGATCGCGCAGCCCGCCGCGCTGCGCGACGCCCACGATGCCGACGAGGAGGCCGCGCTGCTGCGGCCGCTCGCGCAGCAGGTGGCCGAGCTCGAACGCCGCGCGATCGGCGCGGCGCTGGCGGCGACCGGGGGCAACAAGCTCGCGACTTCGCGGTTGCTGGGCATCTCGCGCGCGACCTTGTACGAGCGCATGACGAACCAGGCGGATTGACCCGCGCGCCGAGCGCGGACCACGAAGGAGGAGAGCATCGATGAAGGGCTTGTTGACGCGATTGAAGGGGGCGCTGGGCCGGCCGGCGCCAGGCCGCGCCGAGGAGGCCGGGCAGGGCGAGCGGGTCCTGGTCAACGCCTACTGCACGCGCGCCGATGTACCGGCGCTCGAGTTTCCCCATGCCCTGCAGGGTCGCCGCGATCTGTCGGACCCCGCACTCGCGCCCCACCTGGCCGGTTTCGTCGGCTACGTGCTGAGTCGCGGCGACGGGACGATGTCGCGCAACCGCTATCACGTGATGCGTCATGTCCAGCGCGTGCGCCAGCACCTGAGCCTGTCGCTCGACGAGGGCATGCTCGATGCGTTCTCGGACTGGGCCGTGCGCGCGAACGCGATCGTGTTCCTGCCCGACGGCAGCATCCGCGATCCCCGGGGGCGCATCCTCTTGTCGGCGGCGGGCGAGGAGCCCGATGGCGAAGCCGCGCTGCCCTATCCGGCCGAGGCCTGGGAACGCAAGGCGCGCACCGAGGCAGCGCTCGCGGCGCGGGGCATCGAGGTCCCGCGGCACCTGCCGCCGCTGGTCTGCGAGCCTGAGCTGCGGCTGCGCGCGCCGCAGGAGATCGCGGGCCGGGCCTTCGCGCTGCTGGCGGTATCGGCGCGGGCCGAGTCCCTCGCGAGCAAGGAGCCGCTGGCGCCAGAGGACCTGTTCGAGCGGCTGCCCTCCGCACGGGCGCACCTCACGCCGGCGGAGCAGGCTTTCCTCTCGGACCCCGAACCGCTGGCGTCCGATGTCGTCCAGTTCGGCTGGCGCTACGAGTGCCTGTATCTGCTCGAGTGGGCGATGGGCCTGGTCGATGCGCTGCCCTTTCCCGGCGCGATCTGCGACGTGCCGCTCGCCGCGCGCACGATGCTGGAAGCCCGCGACCTGCCGGGCGCGCTGCGTTCGCTGCGCATGCGCGGCGAAGGCGAAATCCTCGATGCGCTCGACCTGCACTACCGCCTGCACTGGCGGGTACGCCAGGCCGGACTCCAGCAGGTCCCCGTGCCGCCGGAACTCGATGCGGGCGTGATCGCCGAGCGGCATCGCGCCTTGAACTGGCTGGTGCGCTTCGAGGACCGCGAGTGGGACGAGGTCGACACGCCCACCTGACAATGCGGCCTCCACCCACCTCCGAACCTGCCTTCCACCAGAGCCTTCCATGAAGACACCGATCCGCTCCCTCGTTCTCGCCGCATCGTGCGCCTGTGCCGGCGCCGCCCTGGCCGCGCCACCCTGCGCCGACGAGGCGGTCGCGCGCGCGAAGAAGCTCTTGGTGTTCCATTTCGGCGAGGACGATCGCATCCGCGTCGGCTCCGAGGTCAAGGAGCTGCCGCCACTGCGCAACCCCGCCAACAAGGCGCAGCAGTTCCGCGTGCTCGAGGTCTGGGGCTCGATCTACAAGGGCAACTACCGCATGCGCCTGATCTATCACGTGGCGGGCAAGGACTGCACGCTGATGGGCCAGGAAATCCTCGAGTACGCCAGCCTGTGAGCGTCCGCGCACTGCGTTCGACCTTCGGCCCCAACTGCCACTGGTGCGGCCTGCCGATGGACTTCGACGAACCGCATGGCCGGCCCGAATCGGCCACCATCGAGCACCTGGTCGACGCCACCCTGGGCGGCGTGCGCTCGCCCAAGCACCGGCGGCTGGCCCATGCGGCCTGCAACCATGCGCGCAACGAGTTCCGGCTGCAGGCCGAGCGGCAGTTCAGGCAGTGGATCGAGGAGCGCCGGGCCTCCGAGAAAACCCTGACTGAAAAATAGACAGTCGCCTGAAATTCAGACACGCCGACTGTTCTGAATTCAGCCGATTCACGCCTCCCTCGAATGAGGAAACCTTTGTAATCAACGGTTTAGCGCGTGGCACGAAGTGTGCAATATTCAGTCATCTTTATCAGGAGACAACGAATGAACCGTCGCCACCTCGTCGCCCTGGCCGCGCTCGCCGCCTGCGCCGCCGCCGCACCCGCCTGGGCCCAGTCCGGTGAGATCCGCATCGCCCACATCTACAGCAAGACCGGGGCGCTCGAGGCCTACGGCAAGCAGACGCAGACCGGCTTCATGATGGGCCTGAACTACGCCACCGAAGGCACGATGACCGTCGCGGGCAAGAAGCTGGTCGTGATCGAGAAGGACGACCAGGGCAAGCCCGACCTCGGCAAGTCGCTGCTGGCCGCCGCCTATTCCGACGACAAGGCCGCGCTGGCCGTCGGCCCGACCGCCTCGGGCGTGGCGCTGGCGATGCTGCCGGTGGCCGAGGAATACAAGAAGATCCTGCTGGTCGAGCCCGCCGTGGCCGACTCGATCACCGGCGACAAGTGGAACAAGTACATCTTCCGCACCGGCCGCAATTCGAGCCAGGACGCGATCTCCAACGCGGTGGCCGTCGACAAGGCCGGCGTGACCGTCGCCACGCTGGCGCAGGACAACGCCTTCGGCCGCGACGGCGTGAAGGCCTTCGGTGCCGCGCTCAAGAAGGCCAAGCTGGTCCACGAGGAGTACCTCCCGCCCGCCACCACCGACTTCACGGCCGGCGCCCAGCGCCTGATCGACAAGCTCAAGGACCAGCCGGGCCGCAAGATCATCTGGATCGTCTGGGCCGGCGCGGGCAACCCGTTCAAGATCGTCGACCTCGACCTCAAGCGCTACGGCATCGAGATCGCCACCGGCGGCAACATCCTGCCGGCCATGGCGGCCTACAAGGCGCTGCCGGGCATGGAAGGCGCGGCCTACTACTACTTCGGCATTCCGAAGAACCCGGTGAACGAGGCGATGGTCGCGGCGCACTACAAGGAATTCAAGACGCCGCCGGACTTCTTCACGGCCGGCGGCTTCTCGGCCGCGATGGCGGTGGTGACGGCGCTCAAGAAGACCAACGGCGACACCAACACCAACAAGCTCATCAGCACCATGGAAGGCATGAGCTTCGACACGCCCAAGGGCAAGATGACCTTCCGCAAGGAAGACCACCAGGCGATGCAGTCGATGTACCACTTCAAGATCAAGGTCGACCCGGCCTTCGCCTGGGGCGTGCCGGAGCTGGTGCACGAGATCAAGCCCGAAGAGATGGACATTCCCATCAAGAACAAGCGCTGAGTCCGGCGCTTCCCGCCACCTGAACGCGGCGCCGAGCGCCGCCCACCTTTTTCTTTCTCTTTCGCCCCGGATGGCCGCCGGGCGAAGCGCCAGCCTGCGTCCGCGCGGGCGGCGCGCTCCACGGCCGAGTCCTCGATCAGCCAAGCAGCGTTCTTACACCCATAACGGAAGGAGACAGCGATGCCAGCGATGAATTGGAACTGGAAGAGATCGGTCATGGCCGCGGCCATGGCGGTGGCCGCGCAGGGCGCGGCGGCGGCGGTGCCGCTGCCGGCGCTCGGCGCGAACCCGGCGGAGGTCAGCGTGTCCGGCCTGTCGGCCGGCGGCTTCATGGCGGTGCAACTGCACGTGGCCTATTCGGCCACCTTCAAGCGCGGCGCCGGCGTGGTGGCCGGCGGTCCGTACTACTGCGCCGAAGGCTCGGTGCTCAACGCCACCGGCCGCTGCATGACGCATGCGAGCAGCATCCCGGTGTCCACGCTCGTGAGCACCACCAACAGCTGGGCCGCCAGCGGCGCGATCGACCCGGTGTCGAACCTCTCGGGCTCGAAGGTCTACCTGTTCTCGGGCACCTCCGATAACACGGTCAAGCAGCCGGTGATGGACGACCTCAAGACCTACTACCAGAGCTTCGTGCCGGCGGCCAACACGGTCTACAAGAACAACCTCGGCGCGGGCCATGCGATGGTCACCGACGATTTCGGCGGCGCCTGCGCCACCACGGCCTCGCCCTACATCAACAACTGCGGCTTCGATCTCGCGGGCGAGATCCTCCAGCACCTCTACGGCCCGCTCAACGCGCGCAACAACGGCACGCTGGGCGGCAGCTTCACCGAGTTCAACCAGGGCGAGTTCTCGGGCGGCTCGGGCATGGCCGCCACCGGCTGGCTCTACACGCCCGCGGCCTGCGCGGCCGGCAGCGGCAACAGCTGCCGCGTGCACGTGGTGCTGCACGGCTGCAAGCAGAACTACACGGACGTGGGCGACCAGTACGTGAAGAAGACCGGCTACAACCGCTGGGCCGACACCAACAACATCGTGCTGGTCTATCCGCAGACCAGCACAGCGGCCACCAACAGCTGCTGGGACTGGTGGGGCTACGGCAGCGTCAACTACGCCAAGAAGTCCGGCCCGCAGATGGCGGCCGTCAAGGCCATGGTCGACCGCGTGACCGGCGGCGGGGGCGGCAGCGCGCTGCCCGCGCCCACCGGCGTGGGCACCTCGGGCGCGACCAGCAGCAGCATGGTCATCGGCTGGACCGCCGTGGCCGGCGCCAGCGGCTACAACGTCTACCGCGGCGGCAGCAAGGTCAACGCCTCGCCGGTGGCCGGCACCAGCTACACCGACACCGGCCTGGCACCCTCGACCAGCTACAGCTGGACCGTGACCGGCCTCACCGCGGCCAATGCCGAGGGCGCGATGTCGGCCGCGGCCACCGGCACCACCACGGGCGGCAGCGGAGGCGGCACCTGCTTCACCGCGAGCAACTACGCCCACACCGTGGCCGGCCGCGCCTATGCGCTGTGGGGCCTGACCTATGCCTACGGCTCGGGGCAATCGATGGGCCTGTGGAACATCTACGTGACCACCACGCTGAAGCAGACCGGCCCCAACTACTACGTGATCGGCAGCTGTTGAGGCCGGTCGACCTTCCTGGATTTTTCGTTTTCGCAATGACCAACGATGCTTGAGACCCGAGATCTGACCATCCGCTTCGGCGGGCACGTGGCCGTCAACGGCGTGAGCTGCGCATTCGCGCCGGGCACGCTGACGGCCATCGTCGGCCCGAACGGCGCGGGCAAGACCACCTACTTCAACCTGATCTCGGGCCAGCTCAAGGCGAGCGCGGGCACGGTGTCGCTCGACGGCCAGCCGCTGTCGGGGCTGTCGCCGTCGGCCCGCACCCGCGCCGGGCTGGGGCGGGCCTTCCAGCTCACCAACCTGTTCCCCAACCTCACGGTGCTGGAGAACGTGCGCCTCGCGGTGCAGGCCACGCGCGAGGGCGCGCACCGCCGCGGGCTCAACCTCTGGAGCATCTGGAGCGACCATGCGGCACTGACCGCGCGCGCCGACGAGCTGCTGGCGCAGACCAACCTCAAGTCGCGCGAACACGCCACCGTGGCCAGCCTGCCGCATGGCGACCAGCGCAAGCTCGAGGTGGCGCTGCTGATGGCGCTCGAGCCCAAGGTCTTCATGTTCGACGAGCCCACGGCCGGCATGAACGCGGCCGAGGCGCCCGTGATCCTCGACCTGATCCGCCAGCTCAAGCAGGACCGCAGCAAGACCATCCTGCTGGTCGAGCACAAGATGGACGTGGTGCGCGAGCTCGCGGACCGCATCATCGTGCTGCACAACGGCACGCTGGTGGCCGACGGCGATCCGGCCACCGTGATCGCCTCGCCGGTGGTGCAGGAAGCCTACCTGGGCATCGCGAAGGAGGCTGTGGCATGAGCTCCAACCTGCTGACCCTCGAGGGCGTGCACACGCACATCGGGGCCTATCACATCCTGCACGGCGTCGACCTCGCCGTGCCCAAGGGCCAGCTCACGATGCTGCTGGGCCGCAACGGCGCGGGCAAGACCACCACCCTGCGCACCGTCATGGGCCTGTGGCATGCGTCGCAGGGCAGGGTGCGCTTCGGCGAGCGCGACATCACGGCCCTGCGCACGCCGCAGATCGCCGAGCTGGGCATCGCCTACGTGCCCGAGAACATGGGCATCTTCTCCGACCTCACGGTGAAGGAGAACATGCTGCTGGCCGCGCGCGGCGCGAAGAACGCGCAGCAGATGGACGACACGCGTTTGCAGTGGATCTTCAAGCTGTTCCCCGCGGTCGAGAAGTTCTGGAACCACCCCGCGGGCAAGCTCTCGGGCGGCCAGAAGCAGATGCTGGCCGTGTCGCGCGCCATCGTCGAGCCGCGCGAGCTGCTGATCGTCGACGAGCCCAGCAAGGGCCTCGCGCCGGCCATCATCAACAACATGATCGACGCCTTCGACGAGCTCAAGCGCAGCGGCGTCACGATCCTGCTGGTGGAACAGAACATCAACTTCGCGCTGCGCCTCGGCGATGCGGTCGCGGTGATGGACAACGGCCGCGTGGTGCACAGCGGCTCGATGGCGGCCTTCGCGGCCGATGCGCAACTGCAGCAGTCGCTGTTGGGATTGGCTCTATGAAACTCGAATTCGACTGGAAGCCGCTGCTGCTGGTGCCCGTCCTCGCGCTGGTCGCGCTGCCGCTCACGGGCTCGTTCTCGACCTGGCTCACGCTCACGGTCGCGGGCCTCGCGATGGGCATGATCATCTTCATCATCGCCTCGGGCCTCACCCTGGTGTTCGGCCTGATGGACGTGCTGAACTTCGGCCACGGCGTGTTCATCGCGCTGGGCGCCTTCGTGGCCAGCAGCGTGCTCGGCCTGATGGGCGACTGGACCGGCTCGCAGGAACTGTGGCGCAACCTGGTGGCGGTCTTCCCGGCCATGCTGGTCGCGATGGCGGTGGCCGGCGCGGTCGGCCTGGCCTTCGAGCGCTTCATCGTGCGGCCGGTCTACGGCCAGCACCTGAAGCAGATCCTCATCACGATGGGCGGCATGATCATCGGCGAGGAACTGATCAAGGTGATCTGGGGCCCGGCGCAGGTGCCGCTGCCGCTGCCCGAGGCGTTGCGCGGCTCGCTGCTGGTGGGCGACGCGGCGATCAGCAAGTACCGGCTGCTCGCGGTGGCGGTGGGCGTGGTGGTGTTCGGCCTGCTGGCCTGGACCCTGAGCCGCACCAAGATCGGCCTGCTGATCCGCGCCGGCGTGCAGGACCGCGAGATGGTCGAGTCGCTCGGCTACCGCATCGGCCGCCTGTTCGTCGGCGTGTTCGTGGTCGGCAGCGCGCTGGCCGGGCTGGGCGGCGTGATGTGGGGCCTGTTCCAGCAGAACCTGGTGCCGCAGATGGGCGCGCAGGTCAACGTGCTGATCTTCATCGTCATCATCATCGGCGGCCTCGGCTCCACCGGCGGCGCGCTGCTCGGTGCGCTGCTCGTCGGGCTGATGACCAACTACATCGGCTTCCTGCTGCCCACGCTCACGCAGTTCGCGAGCATCTTCCTGATGGTGGCGGTGCTGCTGTGGCGCCCGCAGGGCGTGTACCCGGTGGCGAACCGATGAACAGCCAATACGGACATCCGGACGCAGAGGACGCGAAGGTTTCGCGAAGGACGCAAAAGGAAATTCAAATCATTTTTCTGGCTGTTCTTTCGCGACCTTCGCGGAACCTTCGCGTCCTTCGCGTACGGACCCCGTTCCCGCTTTCAGGTGCCTTTCCATGCTGAGACGACTTCTTTCCAACGACATGCCCCGAAGCCGCCTGCTGGCCGTGCTGCTGGTGGCGCTGTTCCTCGCGCTGGCCTTCGCGCCCTTCCTGTTCCCGGGCGTGAAGGCGCTCAGCGTCGCGGCCAAGATCCTGGTGTTCGTGGTGCTGGTCGCGAGCTTCGACCTGCTCTTGGGCTACACGGGCATCGTGAGCTTCGCCCACACCATGTTCTTCGGCATCGGCGCCTACGGCATCGCGATCTCGGCCTCGCGGCTCGGGCCCGACTGGGGCGCGGTGCTGGTGGGGCTGGGCGCCTCGCTCGCGGTCTCGCTGGTGCTCTCGTTCGCCATCGGCCTGTTCTCGCTGCGGGTGCGCGCGATCTTCTTCGCGATGATTACGCTGGCCGTGGCCTCGGCCTTCCAGACCCTGGCTTCGCAGCTGTCGGACTTCACGGGCGGCGAGGACGGCCTGACCTTCAAGCTGCCCGAGCTGATCTCGCCGAGCTTCGAGTTCGCGGAGGAGCCCTTCCTCGGCGTCTCGCTCGACGGTCGTCTGCTGTGCTACTACCTGCTGTTCGTGGCCGCCGTGGTGCTGGTGCTGGCGATGCTGCGCATCGTCAACTCGCCCTTTGGCCGCGTGCTGCAGGCGATCCGCGAGAACGAGTTCCGCGCCGAGGCGATCGGCTACCGCGTGGTGGTCTACCGCACCACGGCCGCGGTGCTGTCGGCGCTGTTCGCCACGCTGGCCGGCGCCATGCTCGCGATCTGGCTGCGCTACAACGGCCCCGACACCTCGCTGAGCTTCGAGATCATGGTCGACGTGCTGCTGATCGTGGTGATCGGCGGCATGGGCACGATCTACGGCGCGGCCATCGGCGCGGTGCTGTTCGTGGTCGCGCAGAGCTATCTGCAGGATCTGCTGCGCATGGGCAGCGAGGCCGCGAGCGGCCTGCCGTGGCTGGCCGCGCTGCTGTCGCCCGACCGCTGGCTGCTGTGGCTCGGCGTGCTGTTCGTGCTGTCCGTCTATTACTTCCCCACCGGCATCGTCGGCAAGCTGCGGGCCCGCCGCGCGAATGCCGCGTGAGGCCGCGCGATGAGCGACTCCATGACTTCCCGCATCGTTCCTTCCTCCCACTACGCACGGCTCGCGGGCCGCGAGATCCACTGGCTCGACTGGCCCGCGGCCGGGCCCGATCCGCAGGTGCTGATCGCCTGGCACGGCCTGGCGCGCACCGGCCGCGACATGGACGAACTGGCCGAGCACTTCGCCGCGCGCGGCTTCCGCGTGATCTGCCCCGACACCATCGGCCGCGGCCTGAGCGAATGGAGCCCGCTGCCTGACGAGGAGTACCGGCTCGCCTTCTATGCGCAACTGGCCGAGGCGCTGTGCGACGAACTGAAGCTCGAGCGCGTGCACTGGGTCGGGACCTCGATGGGCGGCGCGATCGGCACGGTCTGCGCGGGTGGCCTGGTCGTGCCGCGCATGAAGGCGCGCATCGCGAGCCTGGTGCTCAACGACAACGCGCCCGAGCTCGCGCAGGCCGCGATCGAGCGCATCCGCGCCTATGCCGGCAACCCGCCGGCCTTCGACACGGTGAGCGAGCTCGAGACCTTCTTCCGCGGCGTCTACAAGCCCTATGGCTGGCTCAGCGACGCGCAGTGGCGCCGGCTCGCCGAGACCTCGACGCGCCGGCTGCCCGACGGCCGCGTCACGCCGCACTACGACCCGGCCATGGTGCGCCAGTTCAGCACGCGCGAGGACGACTACCTGATCTGGCCGCACTACGACGCCATCGAGGCGCCGGTGCTGTGCCTGCGCGGCGCCGAGTCCGACCTGGTGCTGCCCGAGGTGGTCGAGGCCATGCGGCAGCGCGGCCCGGGCGCGGCGGGGCGGCTCGAGGTGGTCGAGATCCAGGGCTGCGGTCACGCGCCCGCGCTCAACGTGCCCGAACAACTGGAGTGCATCGAAGGGTTTATTCGCGCCGCCGGCCGCTGAGGGAACGGCGGCCTCCACAATCGCCGCCGGTCATCACCCCACAGCAACACACAGAGGCATTCGCACCATGGCGCTTTCGATGTACGACATTTCCGTGCCGGTCTTCACCCGCGGGCTGGCCCAGCTGCGCCACGTGCTCGGCAAGGGCCTGGCCCATGCGCAGGCCAACGGCATCGATCCCTCGACCCTGGTCGATGCGCGCCTCGCGCCCGACATGCTCACGCTGGCCGGCCAGGTGCAGCGCGCGAGCGATGCCTCCAAGCTCGGCACCGCGCGCATCGCGGGCGTGACCGCGCCCAGCTTCCCCGACGAGGAGAAGAGTTACGACGAACTGCTGGTGCGCATCGCGAAGACCGAGGAGTTCCTCCTGAGCGTGGACCGCGCGCAGATCGACGGCCACGAGGACCGCCCGGTGGTCGTCACCGCGCGCGGCACCGAGGTGCATTTCACCGCGCAGCGCTACCTGCTGCAGTTCGCGCTGCCCAACTTCTTCTTCCACGCCACCACCGCCTACGACGTGCTGCGCAATGCCGGCGTGCCCGTGGGCAAGATGGACTATCTCGGCAAGTTCTGAGGCCGCGAAGGGCGGCGGCCCTGACCCTGGTCTTCACGCCGCCGGGACAAACTTCAAATTGCCGTGACACCTGCGCACGCACGGCGCGTGCCGCGAACAATCGCGCCTGACCGCTGTCGGTCTGACATTCGAGCGAGGTTCGCGATCATGAACATGGTGTCCAGAAGGGCGTTCTCGGGGCTGGCCGCCGGCGCTTCCGCGTTCGTGGCGGCCGTGGGCGGCGGATGGCCGGTGCGCAGCGCGCTGGCCGTGTCGCCGGGCCTGCGCGACTACGGCAAGGCGCCCGAGTTCGCGGGCATCGACCGGTGGCTCAATTCGGAGCCGCTCACCCTGCGGGGGCTGGTCGGCAAGGTGGTGCTGGTCGATTTCTGGACCTACTCCTGCATCAACTGCATCCGCACGCTGCCGCACGTGGTGCGCTGGTACGAGAAGTACAAGGACCAGGGCTTCGTCGTGGTGGGCGTGCATTCGCCCGAGTTCGCCTACGAGAAGTCGACGCGCAACGTGCAGGACGCGATCGAGCGCTTCGGCATCCGCTACCCGGTGGCGCAGGACAACGGCTTCGCCACCTGGAAGGCCTACGACAACCAGTACTGGCCCGCGTTCTATCTGGTCGACGCCAAGGGGCAGGTGATGCGGCGGCATTTCGGCGAAGGCGAATACGCCGAGATGGAAGCCGCGATCGAGGCGCTGCTGGCGCGCAGGCAGCCGGCCTGAATCGGCAGCGCTACTTCGCCGATTCGAGGATGCGCCGCACCGCCGCCTTTCCCGCCGGCGTGAGCACCGGGCCGAGTTCGGCGTAGGGCACTTCGATCTCGATCGCGCAGCCGTCGCCGAAGTCGGGCTGCGCGAAGCGCATGCCCTTGGCTTCCAGCGTGAGGTCGTAGTAGGCGTCTTCCTTGTAGTTGGACTCGCAGTTCTCCTCCGCCTTCCCGGGATCGATGCCCTCGTGGCGGAACACGAAGCGGCGCAGCTTCGGCGTCATCGAGCCGCCGCTGGTGGCGACGACGGGGCCAGCTCCGGGGACGCGCAACGACTCCTTGCGGGAGCCGAACCATGTCCACAGGTCGACCTGCTTGCCGGTCTGGCCAGCGACAATTATCTTGAGCGGTCGGCGACAACTATCCTGAGCGGTTGACGCGCGCGCCCGGGGTGCGTTTGCGGTCGGGTTTTAAAGTGGATTGCCTCTAGAGGAGGCAGCCACATTGCCC
>JAESFO010000334.1_pt1 | contig 64050 bp, 47 predicted proteins | sample 9269421 | NCBI WGS metagenome assembly JAESFO01 (sample SAMN14502839, study PRJNA617101) | algae metagenome | isolation source: Nostoc desertorum CM1-VF14 and co-occurring heterotrophs from rocky... | place: USA: Clark Mountains, San Bernardino, California | collected 2000-06-05 | reverse complement strand
GGAGTTCAGGAGTGGGGGAGTAGGGGAGTGAAGAGCGGTCGAAACGCCACCTTTGTAACTCCACCCTCCCCCACTCCTGAACTCCCCCACTCCTGAACTCCCCCACTGTCCTCGTCACGGCCGCGGCGTGAAGCCGATGCGGCGGTTGGGGTAGTCGAACACCACCGTCCCCGGGCCGAGGGCCGCCGGGCCGAACGCCCCGAGTGCGTAGGGGTACGTCTCCACCCCAAACTCGCCGGTCACGAACCGCGTCTCGACCTGCCGGAGGGTGCGGCCCAGCACCCGGAACTCGGCCCCGGTGCCGCGGTACGCCTGCGTCGCCCCGTCCACCCCGTGGACCAGGAACGGCTCGGTCTGCCGGCCCGCCAGCAGGTCGCGCCCGCGCACCGCGCCGGGGGTGAACATCAGCGTGCCGTCGGTGGCGGTGGCGAACTCGAACAGGCCGGTGTGCCGGCCCTCGAACGTCCCCGACACGCACGGGGCCGCGTGGCCGAACCGCACCGCCTCCCACGCCAGCCCGGGCGCCGCCCGGTACGCCCGCGGGTCGTGGACGGCCGCCGTCCCCGCGCCCCAGTCCGCCTCCAGCACCACGCGCGCCAGCAGGTCGCCCCCGAGTACCCCGCCGATTTCGACGCCGGCCTGCTTACTGAGCTCGGCCATCCCGTCCGCCGGGAGCTCGATCAGCACCAGCCCGGACACCGCCGCCGGCCCGACGGCGAACGTGTCGGCCACCCGGAACCGGGAGTCGATCCCGCCCAGCCTGGTCGCCGCGGTCTTGCCGAACACCGGGAGCCCGAGCGCGTCGGCCGCGGCGGCCGTCACCGCGCTGGAACTCGCGCTGGTGGTCAGCGCCAGCCAGGGGCCGGCCTTCCCGTTGACCGTCGGCCGGACCAGGAGGAACCCGAGCTTCTTCGTCAGCTGGGCCTCGGCCGCCGGCGCCTTGGCCGGGTCGAACCGGATGTCTGCGGCCGGCGCCGGCAGGGCGAACACGTCCGCCCCCGCCGGCGCGGCCGCCGCGGCGGTGTCGGCGGCCAGGATGTACCCGCCGGCGTAGCGCCCGACCGCCACCCGCCCCGGGATCTTCGCGCCGCCGACGTCGCGCCAGTCGGCCACCTCGACCACCGACTCCGACGGCCCGATGAAGACCGAGTACCGGGTCGGGAGCCCGGTGGTCGGGTCGGTGTACACGCGGGCCGCGACCCCCGGGCAGTCCGGGTGGCGGACGACGACGCAGGGGCGGTACGGGCGGGACTCGCGGGGGTCGGTGGCGGCGGTGAACCCGCCGTCCGGGGCCAGCCAGCGGTGGGTCAGGAACCCGTAGTAGAACCGGGCGGCGTCGGCGGCGACGAGGTCGGTGGGGGTGGCCGGGTTGGTGAACGTGCGGGTCCACCGGGTCTTCCCGTCGAACCCCTCGGCGTAGGCGGCCTTGGCGTCGATGACGGTGGCGTACCGGCCGTCCGGGTGGAGGCGGAGGCGGAACGTGCCTGGGAGGCCGTTGAACTCGGCCTTCCCGCCGAGCTCGACCCCGTGTTCGAGCTTGCGGAACGCCTCGTACCCGACCGCCTTGCGAACCCCCTCCCGCACCGCCTCGGCGGCGGGGTCGGCGTCCGCGTGGGCGGCGACGGCGAGGGTCAGGGTGAGGACGATGAGCCAGCGGCGGACCATGCGGGTTCCCTCCCGGCCGGGGACGTTCGGCCGGGAGCGTAGCCGACCGACGGCCGACGCCGCAAGACGAGCGCGACCGTCTTACGGTGGCCGGTCGGCTCAGGGGGGCGGGGCGAGGGAGAAGTGGTGGGGGTCGCTCGCGGAAACCGCGGGCACTCCGGCCAGCTGGCCCAGGTTCAGGCCGCCGTTCGACCGGGGGGCGGGCGTAGGCCGGCGCATGCCCCGGCGTGCCGCTACGGCCGGCGGCTCCGGATGTCGGCGATCCGGGCGAGCATCCGCCGGGCCGCGGCCGCGGGCGAGAGCTTCGCCTCCACCGCGGCCCGCCCGCGCGCGGCCACGGCTGCCGCCTCGTCGCGGCGCTCGTAGACCCGCCGCATCAGCAGGGCGGCGTGCACCACCGACGGCTCCGCCCAGGTGCACCCTTTCGCGTAGGGCGGGTGGTCGCGGCCGAGGACGCCCCGCCGGGCGTGCACGAGGTAGCTGTTCCCCTCGGTCATGAAGTCCAGGTTGCCCGAGTAGCCGGTGGCGATCGTCGGCTTGCCCATCAGCATGGCCTCGGCCATGGTCATGCCGAACCCCTCGGACCGGTGCAGCGACACGTAGGCGTCGCACAGCGCGAGGAGCGCCTGCACGTCGGCGCGGTCCATCACGCGGTCGATGACGGTCACGCCGGCGGCCGCCGCCTCCCGCACGAGCCGGGCGAACTCCTCGGGGTGCTCCGCGCCGCGCGACACCTTCAGCGCCAGGTGGACGGGGGCCGCCGGCGGGAACGCCGTCCGGAAGGCGCGGATCAGCCCGAGCGGGTTCTTCCGCTCCAGGCCGCTGGCCATGTCGAACATGAACAGGAAGAGGAAGCGGTCGTCGGGCAGGTGGAAGTACGCCCGCGGCCGGCGCTCGAACGGGTGCGCGGCGATGACCACCGGCATCGTGTGGACCGGCACCCCGGGCGCCGCCGCGCGAACGGACGCCGCGCAGAACTCCGACACGGCCCAGACCTCGTCCGCCAGGCCCGCGGCCCCTTCGACCGCCGCGCGCGGGAACTCCTCCACCTCCCACGACCAGCAGACGACCCGGTAGACCCCGGGGCGGGGGTGCCACCCGGCCCGGCGGTACGCCTGGTCCAGCGGGAGGTGCGCCCCGAGCTTGACGATGGTGATGTCGCCCAGCTCGGGGTCGAGGAAGCGGCGGCCGCCGGCCACCCGCGGGAGGCCCACCGGCAGGTCACGCAAGTAGGTCGCAAACCCGTGCTGCGCCAGAATCTCCGTCTGACGGCAGACCTCTTCCTGAAGGCCGGACTCGTAGGTGAAGTGGCCGAGCAGGTTGACCGACGGCGTGCCCAGCTCGTGGGCCGCCATGTCGAGGGGACGCTCGGCGGCTCGAACCCAGCGGTCCGCCCCGCCGCGGTATCGCCCGGCCAGCCAGCGCTTGAGGTCATCCCAGCCACGCTCCGTCAGCCCGTCGGGAACCGCGTGCTGCCACTCGGGCGACAGTAGGTACGTCTCGCTCAAGCCTCTCGAAGGGTCGGCCGCCTGGTCGCGGAGGAAGCGGACGACCTCGTCGGGGGTGAAGCCGTACTCGGGCCGGCCGTGGCGGAGGAGCCAGTCGCCGTAGTCGTCGAGCTGGGCGGGGGTCAGGCCGAGGGGGAACGCCTCCCGCAGGTCGGCCCTCAGCTGGTACACCGCACGCACGCGGTCGGCGGCCGCCGCGCCCCGGGCCGCCCGCAGGTTCTTCGCGGGTGGCGGCAGTCCGAACCTGGCGCACAGGCGGGCCAGGTCGGGCGTTGGTCCCGCGCCCGTACCGCGAATGGTGGCGAGTACCCGCCGGAGTAGGCTCCCGCCCCTGAGCACTGGCATCCTCGGCTCCCGGTTTCCCGGGCACCCTTTACCCCGGACGCCGCGTCCGGGGCGAGGCCAATCTCCGGGCGCCTCACCGCTCGGACGTGGGCCGCGTCCGCGCAGGGGCGGTCCCACGTCATGCGCGCGAGAGACAGCGTAACTATAAATGGCAAAGCAATTTCTGCTAACTCGGCTCGGCCCCAACGCGGCGTCCAGTGACTGGGCTGCGACCAACCCTCATGTCCATCGCCCGCTTCTATTTTGCAATTTTTCGGCTGAACGTTCGATACCGATCCCGAGCCCCGGGCGGCCGCTCCCGCACCGGCGCGCTCTCACCCGGAATGGGCCGCACGAAGCCGGATGAGGTTCTGGCGACCGACGACCTGCGGGTGGTTCGGGTTCACCGAGGCGAGCGACGAGCCCGACTCCCGCGCCTTGGCCGACACCTGCGACGATAAGCCGCCCACCCCCGAGGTTTTCCGGGTCACGATCGAGACCCCGTTCACCCACCTGAGTGCCGCCCGCGCGGCGGCCGACAGGGGAGGCTCCTCCGACCTCCCCGGCAGAGCCCTCACTATCACCATCCCACCCCAACCCCGTTTCGCCTGACGAGGCCCGACATGCAAGCGACACCGACGGCAGCCCCCGCGTTCCCGGCCGCGATTACCACCGCGGTCCGGGCGGCCGCGAAGGAGTTCTTCACGAGCTCCTGCAAGGTCGAGGCGGCCGAGCGGCCCGCCCCGCCCGACGGGGAGCCGTGCCCGGCGGTGATGGCGGTGATGTCGTTCTTCGGCGACCCGGTCTGGTCGTTCGCGCTCATCCTGCCGGAGTCCGTGGCGGTGGCGGCGACGAACGGGTTCGCCGGGTTCGACATCCCGTTCGACAGCCCGGACATGGGCGACATGGTCGGGGAGATGGCCAACGTCATCTCCGGCGACGTGGTCGCCCGGCTGGAGAAGGTCCGGGTCAAGGCCCAGATGTCCCTCCCGACGGTCGCCCGCGGGAACGACGTCGAACTCCTCTCGGCCACCAACACGCACGAACTCCGGCTGGACTTCGGGAGCCCGGCGGGCGGGTTCCAGATCCGCCTGTTCCAGGCTCTGGTCAGCGCCCCGGGCGGGTAACGGCCCGGCTCCCGCACCACACCGCGTCAGCGGCGTCCCCCGGCGACAGTCGGGGGCGCGCCGCTGACGCCGCTTTCCGGGCGGTTCGAGCTGGCGGAGTCCGGGCGACGTGAGCCGCCGTGTCCCCCGGGTCGCTACCCCTTCCGGTGCACAGGAGGGCACCCGCATATATAATGGCATCGACTTGACGTTCACGGTTGGATCGGTAGTTGACATCATCTCGATCATGATTCAAATCTGATTAGACCAAAAAAAGTTCGATGATCGACCTCAACTCGTGCAACTACCTGCCGCGATCTTCGATCTGATGCTGCGCGTCAGGGTTCACCTGACAGCTTACCCGGCCGGCCCGCACGGACGGCATCGGGGGGTGACCGATGGCGAAGACCGTACTGATCGTGGACGATTCGCCCACGATGCGGCGGATGGTGTCCGACACCCTGCGCGGGGCCGGGTTCGCGGTGGTCGAGGGGGTGAACGGCGAGGACGCCCTCGGCAAGGTTGCCGGCCGGGCCGTCCAGCTCGTCATCACCGATTTCAACATGCCGGTCATGGGCGGGATCGCCCTGATCCGCCAGCTGCGGGCCAGGGCCGAGTTCCGGTTCACCCCGATCCTGGTCCTGACCACCGAGTCCGAGGCGGCGCGCAAGGACGAGGGGCGGACGGCGGGGGCGACCGGCTGGATGGTCAAGCCGTTCGACCCCACCCGGCTCGTTCAGGTCGTGAACCGCCTGGTGCCTTGACCCGAAGCCGCGGACGCCCCGCCGCGACCCCCGCGTCGGAAGCGCCCGCGGGCACGCCGGGCGGTGCGGTCACCGGGTCAGAACCGGACGGCGAACCCGAGACCGGTGAAGAAGTCGTCCGCGTGCCGGTTCAGGCCCAGACCGCTCCGCACGTCGAGCTGGAAGTCGGGCGTGACCCGGTACAGGAATCCGCCGTTGAAGTAGTACTGCGGCCCCACGCCCGCCGCGGACGCCCCGGACGGGAAGAGGGCGTAGCACTCGGTGTACGCCCCGAGGCGGTCGGTCAGGGTGTAGCCGACGGACAGCGACTGGGCCAGCTGGAGGTACGTACCGCCGTCGTCGTCCGCGGCGCCGGTCGCCACGGAGCTGCCGGCGAGCGACACCCGGTCCGGCACGACGTCCCACGAGTAGAGGTAGAGCAGCCCCGGTAGCACCCGCCCGGCCGTCTGGTCGCGCGAGCCGGTCGGGGTGGTGGCCTGGAGGGTCACGGCCGTCTCCGGCAGGGGGCCGGCCTGCGGGGTGAGTGCGAACTTGATGGCCAGGTACAGATCCTGCGGGCCGACGGCCCGGCCCGGCCCGTCCGGCCCGGCGGTCCGGTTGCTCAGGAAGTTCTGCCCGACCTGGAACTCGAACCACTCCTCCAGCATGCCCACCCGCAGGAGAGCCTCGGGGAAGGAGTGCGACGTGACGCGGCCCCCGCCGCCCCGGTCGGCGGTGAAGGTGTACCCGCTCTCCAGCTGGACGCGGCCCTTGCCCACGGTCCTACTGGAGTTGGTAAAGTCCGGGCGCTCGGTGGTGAGGGGCTCCTCCGCCTTCCGCTCCGCCTCGCTCCCACCGCCGTCCCCGTCGGGGTCGTCGGGAACCTCCGGCCGGGGCGAGTCGGCCGGGTCCGACTTGCGCCAGGCAAAGAGGGCGGCCGGTGCGTCCTCGTCCGCGGCCGACGGGCGTGCGACGCGGCAGCCGGGCCCGGTGACGAGCAAGGCGGTCACGAGTACCAACAGGGCGCGGGGCACGAGTTCCTCCACCGGGGCGGGTGGTAGCGCCTGTCATCGACGCTCCGACGGGCCCACTTGAGTCGATCCCGCGGAAGACTCCGGCGGGGAGCCCGGCCGGCCCGTGACGGGCCAGCGGTTATCAATAAACGAGATACTTGTCAATTATTCCTGTGACTGATTCGACAACTAATCTGTCGATCGATATCTGTCGTGAACCCTAGACTGTCCGCGCCCAGGAGCCTGCCCCATGAAAGACGGCCCGTCCGCCCAAGAGCAGCCCGGTCAGACCGCCGACAGCAACCAGTTCCTGACCTTCTCGCTGGCGGAGGAGGAGTACGGGCTGGAGATCCTGCGTGTGCAGGAGATCAAGGGTTACTCGAAGGTGACCCCGTTGCCCAACACGCCGCCGGAGGTCCGGGGTGTGATGAACCTCCGCGGCACGGTGGTGCCGATCATCGACCTCCGCGCCCGGTTCGGGCTGCGGGAGGCCGCGTACGACCGGTTCACCGTCATCATCGTGGTGACGGTCGGCACCAAGGTCGTCGGGCTGGTCGTGGACGCCGTGTCTGACGTCCTCAACGTCGGCGCGCGGGAGGTCGTCCCCGCCCCGGACTTGGGGGTCGGCGTGGACACGTCCTACCTCACCGGCATCGCCCGCACCGGCGAGCGCCTGGTCTCCCTGCTCAACATCGACCGCCTCGTGGGCCGCGACGAGCTCGCCGCCACCCCCGCCTGACGCCGGCCCGCCCGGGCGCCGACCTGTAACCACCCCCGCCCGCGCCGGTGCGCGGGGGGCCGCCCTTACACTCCCCTTACGGACCCGAGAGACTCGCCATGTTCGCCGCGGTCGCAACGACGTTCCACAACCTCCGCATCGGCCACCGGCTGATCGGGGCGTTCCTCCTGCTCGCCGTCCTGTGCGCGGCGGTCGGCTGGTGGGGCATCCGCTCCATGTCGCAGATGAACGAGACGCTGGAGAACGCCAACGACAACCTCATCCCCTCGATCCAGGGGCTGACCAACCTGCGGGGCGCGCTGGGCACCGTCCAGCGGACCGAGCGGTCGATCATCGTGGCCGCCGGCAACAAGGACGCGGCCCGGACGGAGCAGGCCAAGGGGGCGCAGGCCAAGGCCTGGGAGCAGGCCCAGGCGTCGATCAAGGCCTACGAGGCTCTGCCCCAGAGCGAGAAGGAGAAGCTGATCTGGGCCGACCTCTCCCCCCGCCTGACCGCGTTCCGCCGGGACCACGAGGCGACGATGGCGGCCGTCGCCGCGGGCGACATGGAGCGGGCGGAGAAGCTGTGCCTGACGTCGGCCGACGGGGCCGCGGTGATGAACGCCAAGCTGAACGAGCTGATCGACCTCCAGGGCGAGATCGCCAAGCAGGAGCAGGTCCAGGCCGAGGTGATGTACGCGTCCGCCCGCACGACCATGTTCGCCGTGATCGGGGTCGCCGTCCTCGCCGCCCTCGGCCTCGGGTTCCTCATCGCCCGCAGCGTCACCCAGCCGATCCAGAAGACGATGGCCGTGCTCGACGCGGTGTCCAAGGGCGACCTGGCCCGGCGGGCCGACGTGGACTCGAAGGACGAGGTCGGCCAGATGGCCGCGGCGCTCAACGCCACCGCCAAGAACATCCAGGTCGCCCTCCAGGTCGAGAAGGTCGACTGGACCGACCTGGGCAAGCAGCGGGAGCGGAACGCCGACTTCCAGGGCCAGATCGCGGCGATCGGCCGGGTCCAGGCGGTGATCGAGTTCAAGCTCGACGGGACCGTGGTCGGGGCGAACGACAACTTCCTGGCCACCCTCGGCTACACCCTGCCCGAGATCCAGGGCCGGCACCACAGCATGTTCGTCGAGCCGGCCTTCGCGGCCACCCACGAGTACAAGGACTTCTGGGCCAAGCTGAACCGCGGCGAGTACCAGGCGGCCGAGTACAAGCGGATTGGCAAGGGCGGCAAGGTGGTCTGGATTCAGGCCTCGTACAACCCGATCTTCGACGTCAACGGCAAGCTGTACAAGGTCGTCAAGTACGCCACCGACGTCACCGCGACGAAGAACCTGGAGCAGAAGGTCAAGGACGACGCGGCCGAGCTGCAGCGGAAGGTGAACACCATCCAGGTGACGGTGTCCGCCCTGGCGGCGGGCGACTTCACCCAGAGCGTGCCGGACCTGGGCACCGACGCGGTCGGCCAGATGGCCGCCGGCCTGAACCAGGCGGTCGGCGCCGTCCGGACCGCCCTGGAAGGCGTCCGCGACGTGTCCGAGCAGTTGGCCGACGCCTCGGGTCAGCTGGCCTCGGCCAGCGAGGAGATCTCCAGCGGGGCGCAGGAGCAGGCGTCGAGCCTGGAGGAGACGGCGTCGACGCTGGAGGAGATCACGGCCACCGTCCGCCAGAACTCGGACAGCGCCCAGCAGGCCCGCCAGCTGGCCAGCAGCAGCAAGGAGGTGGCGGAGAAGGGCGGGCAGGTCGTCGGCAGCGCGGTCGGCGCGATGGGTGAGATCAACCAGTCGAGCAAGAAGATCGCGGACATCATCACGACGATCGACGAGATCGCCTTCCAGACGAACCTCCTCGCCCTGAACGCGGCGGTGGAGGCGGCACGGGCGGGTGAGCAGGGCCGCGGGTTCGCGGTGGTGGCGGCGGAGGTGCGGAACCTGGCCCAGCGGAGCGCGACGGCGGCGAAGGAGATCAAGGGGCTGATCCAGGACTCGGTGAAGAAGGTCGAAGCCGGGACGGACCTGGTGAATCGGTCGGGTTCGACGCTGGACGAGATCGTGACGAGTGTGAAGCGTGTGACGGACATCGTGACGGAGATCGCGGCGGCGAGCCGGGAGCAGTCCACCGGGATCGACCAGGTGAACAAGGCCGTCACCCAGATGGACTCCGTCACCCAGCGGAACGCCTCTCAGACCGAGGAGATGTCCGCCACCGCCCAGACCCTGACGGAGCAGGCGGGCCAGCTGCGCGAGCTGGTCGCCCGGTTCAAGCTGTCCGAGACCGCCCGCCACGCCCCGCGGCCGGCGGCAGCCCCGGCCCGGCCGGCGGCGAAGCCCGCCCCGAAGCCCCGGGCGGCGGTCGCCCGGGTGGCCAAGAACGGCCCGGCCGGCGGCCGGCACGAGCTCGACGCCCTCGGCGGGGATGACGGGTTCACCGAGTTCTAGACGGTCGGCTCCGGGTGACGTCGGTCGTCACCCGGATGCGGCGGGCGGCCCCGGGCCGTGCGAAGGGGCGTGGGTCCGTTCGCCGACCGGGCCGCCGTGTGACCCTCCGGTTGCCGGTGCTCTGGTGCGTCAAGATCTGCTGATCGTCAACTCATTGCCCTGCGGCCGGCGGGACGCCCGCCGGCCGCAGACTCCTCATCCGCCTCTCATGTAAATAACGGGCAACGATCGGGGCGATCTCGTCGATCATACGGGCGTCGATTCGGTTCACGGAGAGGCGCCGTGTCACGAGACGGAAACACCATCGGCCCCCGGACCGGGCCGACGGCGGACAGCAACCAGTACCTGACCTTCTCGCTGGCGGAGGAGGAGTACGGGCTGGAGATCCTGCGGGTGCAGGAGATCAAGGGTTACTCGAAGGTGACCCCGCTTCCCAACACCCCGCCGGAGGTCCGGGGTGTGATGAACCTCCGGGGCACGGTGGTCCCCATCATCGACCTCCGCGCCCGGCTCGGGCTGGCCCAGACCGAGTACGACCGGTTCACCGTCATCATCGTGGTGAACGCCGGCGCCAAGGTGGCCGGGCTGGTGGTGGACGCCGTGTCTGACGTCCTCAACGTCGCCGCGTCCGAGCTGGTCCCGACCCCGGACCTCGGGGCCGGCGTGGACACCGCGTTCATGACCGGCATGGCTCGCGCCGGCGACCGACTCGTCACCTTGCTCAACGTCGATCGACTTCTCCGACAGGACGACCCGGCCGCTCTCCCCGTTTGACCGGGACGGTTTCAAGCCGACACGCGACTCGCACCCAGCCCGGCGTCGCCGGGCGGCCACGGCCCCACGCACTCCCGCGCGGAGAAGGACGTTCCGATGAGCTGGTTCCGAAACATGAGGATGGCACGGAAGCTGGCGGTCAGCTTCGCGGCCCTGACCGCCCTGATCGCCGCCGCCGGCGGTCTCGGGCTGTATGGTCAGGCGAAGATCAACGCCCTGTCGGCCGACATGGCCAAGCACGCCGACGGGCTGAACCACCTCCAGGAGGCGAACGGCGAGATGCTCCGCGTCTCCCGCGCCGTCCGCAACGCCATCCTCGACGAAACCGCGGCCGCGGTGGAAAAGCGGGAGGCCGACATCCGTCGGTACGATGAGCGGTTCCGGGCCGAGTTCACCCAGTTCCGCCAGACGCTCGTCAGCCCCGAGGCGAAGGCGATGGCCGCGGAAGCGGAACAGATGTACCAGGAGCTCCGCCCGCTCCAGGACGAGATCGTCGCCCTGGCCCGCGCCGGGAAGGACGCCGAGGCCCGGGCGAAGCTCCCGCGGATCCGGACGATGGCCGACGCCCTGGACCAGAAGTTCAACTTCCTGGTCGAGTCCAAGCAGCAGCGGATGGCCGAGGCCCGGGCCGAGGCGACCGCCACCTACGACCGGCTCTACTGGGTCGTCGGGGGGGCGGTGCTGGCCGGGTGCGTCCTGGCGGTCGGGCTCGGGGTGGTGCTGTCCCGGCTCACGTCCCGCCCACTCGTGCAGGCGGTCGGGGTGCTCGAGGCGGTCGCCGTGGGTGACCTGACCAAGCGGGCCGATGTCAACTCGACCGACGAACTGGGCCGGCTGGCGACGGCGCTCAACACCGCCATCGGCAACACCCAGGTGGCCAACGCCAAGAACCTGGACTTCGTCAGCCAGCTGGAGGCGGTCAGCAAGACCCAGGCGGTGGTCGAGTTCAAGCCGGACGGGACGGTCGTGTCGGCCAACGACAACTTCCTCGCCGTCACGGGCTACGCCGCGGCCGAGGTGACCGGCCGGCACCACAGCATGTTCATGGACCCGGCCGAGGCGGGAGCTCCCGCGTACCGCGACCTCTGGGCCAAGCTGGCCCGCGGCGAGCACCACATCGGGCTGTTCCGCCGGGTCGCCAAGGGCGGCCGCGAGGTGTGGATCAGCGGCGGGTACTACCCCATCGCCGACGCCGCCGGGAAGGTCCAGAAGGTCGTCAAGTTCGCGTCGGACGTGACCGAGGCCAAGCGGCTGGAGCGGGAGAGCCAGGAGGCGGCCGAGCGGCAGGTCCGGGACGCCGCCGAACTCCGCCGGAAGGTGGACGCCATCCAGGTCACGGTCGGCGCCCTGGCGGCGGGCGACTTCACCCAGAACGTGCCGGACCTGGGCACCGACGCGGTCGGCCAGATGGCTACCGCTCTGAATCAGGCGGTGACCGCCGTCCGGACCGCCCTGGAGGGGGCGCGGGCGGTAGCCGAACAAGTAGCCGACGCCTCCGCCCAGCTAGCCGCCGCCAGCGAGGAGATCTCGGCGGGGGCGCAAGAGCAGGCGAGCAGCCTGGAGGAGACGGCGTCGACGCTGGAGGAGATCACGGCCACCGTCCGCCAGAACTCGGACAGCGCCCAGCAGGCCCGCCAGCTGGCCAGCGGGAGCAAGGACGTGGCGGAGAAGGGCGGGCAGGTGGTGGGCAGCGCGGTCGAGGCGATGGGTGAGATCAACCAGTCGAGCAAGAAGATCGCCGACATCATCACGACGATCGACGAGATCGCCTTCCAGACCAACCTCCTGGCCCTGAACGCGGCGGTGGAGGCGGCGCGGGCGGGCGAGCAGGGGCGGGGGTTCGCGGTGGTGGCGGCGGAGGTGCGGAACCTGGCCCAGCGGTCGGCCACCGCGGCGAAGGAGATCAAGGGTCTGATCCAGGACTCGGTGAAGAAGGTGGAGGCGGGGACGGACCTGGTGAACCGTTCGGGCTCGACGCTGGACGAGATCGTGACGAGCGTGAAGCGTGTGACGGACATCGTGACGGAGATCGCGGCGGCGAGCCGGGAGCAGTCGACGGGGATCGACCAGGTGAACAAGGCCGTCACCCAGATGGATACTGCCACCCAGCAGAACGCCGGGCAGATGGAAGAGCTGTCCGCCACCTCCCAGACCCTGACGGAGCAGGCGGGCCAGCTGCGGGATCTGGTCGGCCGGTTCAAGCTGTCCGATACGCCTCTGCCCGCGGTCGGGCGGGGGCCGGCTGCTCCCCCGGTCCGGAAGGGCCGCCCCGCGGCCCGTACCACCAAGCCCCGGGCGGCCGTCACCAAGGCGCTGGCGAACGGCCCGGCCGGCGGCCGGCACGAGCTCGACGCCCTCGGCGGGGACGACGGGTTCACCGAGTTCTAGTCCACCACCCGGCCGCGGCGCTTCCCTGGCGCCGCGGCCGGGGTTTCTCCCGTCTTGCACGACCGCTCACGGAGCCGACCACGGTGAACACCCCCTCTCCCTCCGACACCCCGCCCGGGGGCGGGCCGGAGGCGCGGGCCGACGAGTTGGAGGCCATCCGCGCCTTCCTGTACGCCGAGACCGGGATCAACCTGGGCACCGCGAAGCGCGACATGGTGCAGGCCCGGCTCGCCAAGCGGCTGCGACACCACGGCCTCGACTCCTTCGGCGACTACCTCCGACTCGTGCGGGACGCCGGCCCGGCCGGGGCAGAGTGGCAGGCGTTCATCAACGCCCTGACCACGAACAAGACCGACTTCTTCCGCGAGCCCCACCACTTCGACTTCCTCCGCGACGCCGTCATCCCGCGGGCCGCGGCGGCCGGCCGCCGGCTCCGCATCTGGAGCGCGGGCTGCTCGACCGGGGAGGAACCCTACACCCTGGCCATGACCCTCCGCGAGCACTGCCCCGCGGCCGGCGGGTGGGACGTGCGCGTCCTGGCGTCGGACATCGACACCGCCGTCCTGGCGGCCGCCGAGCGGGGCGTGTACGACGAGGACCGGGTCGGCCCGGTGCCGCCGGACCTGCTCCGCAAGTACTTCCTCCGGGGGACCGGGGCGAGCGCCGGCAAGGTCGCCGTGCGCCCCGCGCTGCGGGATCTCATCACCTTCCGCCAGATCAACCTGACCGGCGGCAGCTGGCCGGTCCGCTCCCGGTTCGACGCGATCTTCTGCCGCAACGTGGTCATCTACTTCGACCGGCCCACCCAGGAGAGGCTCCTCGGCCGGTTCGCCGCCCACCTCAACCCGGGCGGACACCTCGTCCTCGGGCACTCCGAGAACGTCCACTGGATGGCCGACACGTTCACCCCGGTCGGCGGCACGGTCTACCAGATGCGGGGGGGCGGAGCTGCCCCGAAACCGGCGACCGCCCCGGCGCGGCCGCCGGCCCCGCGGCCGGGCGAGGAAGAGCACACCCTCATCGTCGGGGACGTGAAAGCGACGCGTGGGCCGGCACTGCTGAAGACGCTGCTCGGGTCGTGCGTGTCGGCGTGTGTGTACGACCCCGAGACCGGGGTCGGCGGGATGAACCACTTCTCCCTCCCCGCCGCCTCGGACGCGGCGGCGGGCGCCCGGTACGGAGCCTACGCGATGGAACTGCTCGTCACCGCGGTGATGAAGAAGGGCGGCAACCGCGACCGGCTCCGGGCCAAGGTGTTCGGCGGGGCGAAGGTGCTGAACGTCGAGTCCGAGCGGCTCGACGTCGGGGCGCGGAACGCGGAGTTCGTGGTCAACTTCCTCGCCGACGAGGGCATCCCGATCGACGGGAAGTGCCTCGGCGGCACGGCCGGGCTGCTGGTCCGGTTCCGCCCGCACACCGGGCAGGCCGCCGCCAAGCCGCTCGCCGGCCGCGACCTGCCCCCCGTGCTGCGGGACGAGGAGCGGTTCGGGATCGAACTCGACCGACAGACGGGCTCCCCCGGCGGCGACATCACCCTGTTCTGAAGCCGGCGGCGGGGCGTGGGCGGCCGGCCCCGTGCGCCCTACCGGCGGACCGACGGCCCGAAGCCGTCGTCCCCGAGCAGCATGAGCATCCCCCAGAACCCGAACAGGGCGCCGGGGACGCAGCACAGGTGCGGCAGGTTCAGCGCGGCGGCCAGACAGCCGACCTGGGCCAGCCGGTAGTTCTGCCGGCGGACGAGGCTCAGCCCGCCGGCGAACGTCAGCCCGGCCAGCGCGCCCGCGGCCGGCCACACCCAGAACAGCTTCGGCGCGAGTTCGGCCGCCGCCTTCTCGTCGTCCGCGGCCGGGTCGCCGCCCCCGGCCGGGGGGGCCAGCCCCATCTGGCGGACCGCCGGCAGCTGACCCTTCAGCCAATCCTTCCCCCCGTCCGGCCCGGCCACGAACGTCGTGAACAGCATGGCGTTGGCGATCAGCGACGACACCCCGACGAGCATCAGCCCGAAGCCCGGGAGGGTCAGGAACGGGTCGGGCCGGGACGGGGCCGGGGCTGCGGTCGGGGCGGGGGCGGCGATCAGCACCGGGTCGGTGAGCCGGCCGCCGTCGCGGACGGGGGCGGTGAACGTGGCCCGGCACTCGGGGCACTGGACGGTCTGCCCGAGCCAGTCGGTCGGCACCCGGAGCGTGTGCCGGCAGGCCGGGCAGGCGATCACTTCGGTCGCAGACATGTGGTGACGGGGTGAAGGGGCAGGGCTGCCAGGGTGCCCTTGTTCGAGCCCATCTTACTGTGCCGCCGCCACTCGCGGCATTCCCCTCCGGGAACCCGGGCGGTGCCGCATCACGCCCGCCGCCGTTGCCATTCGGGGAAGAACGAACCGCTGCCGGCCCGCGGCGGGTAGATTGAGCCCCATGAACCCGATCGTCTTCGCCCTCCGCAACCCCGTCACGGTGATGGTCGGGGTGGTCGCCGTGCTGATCGGCAGCGGGCTGGCTGCGTACCGGACGCGGGTGGACGTGTTCCCGGCCCTCAACCAGCCGGTGGTCTACGTCTGCCAGCCCTACGGCGGCATGACCCCGCAGCAGATGGAGGGGCTGCTCACCTCGTACTACGAGTTCCACTTCCTGTACGTGAGCGGGGTCCACCACATCGAGAGCCGGAACATCCAGGGGATGAGCCTACTCAAGGTGTACTTCCACCCCGGCACCGACATGGGGCAGGGGATGGCCGAGGTGGTCGCGGCGGTCAACCGCGCCCGCTTCATGATGCCGCCCAACACCGTCCCGCCGTTTATCACCCGGCTCGACACCGGCAGCGCCGGCGTCGGCTACCTCGTGCTGTCGAGCAACACCAAGTCCATCAAGGACATTCAGGACATGGCCACCCTGAAGGTCCGGCCGATGTTCGCCAGCGTGGCCGGCATGTCCAGCCCGCCGGCGTTCGGCGGGAACCAGCGGGCCGTGGTGGTGAGCGTCGACCCCGAGCGGCTGCGGGCGCAGGGGCTCACGCTCGACCAGATCACCGAGGCGGTGTCGGCCGGGAACGCGGTCACGCCGTCGGGGAACATGCGGATCGGCGACCGCAACTACCTCGTCACGAACAACGTCATGGTCGGCGCCGACCCGGCCCGGGAGCTGGGCCTCCTCCCCGTGCGGCTCGGGGAGCACCCGGTCATGCTCCGCGACGTGGCGACCATCGAGGACTCGGCCGACATCACCGCCGGCTACGCCCTGGTGAACGGCCGGCGGTCGGTGTTCATGATGGTCACCAAGCGGGCCGACGCCAGCACCGTCTCGGTCGTCAACGGGTTGCGCGAGGCGCTGCCGCGCATGCGCGACGCGGTGCCCGAGGACGTGACCATCGACTTCGCCTTCGACCAGTCCGAGATCGTTACCGCGTCGATGTGGGGGGTCGCGGCCGAGGGGCTGATCGGGGCACTGCTCACCGGCCTGATGGTGCTCCTCTTCCTCCGCGACTGGCGGAGCGTGGTCGTGGTGGTGCTGAACATCCCGCTCGCCCTGTGCGCGGCCCTCTTCGCCCTGTGGGTCGCCGGGCAGACGGTCAACCTGATGACGCTCGGCGGGCTGGCCCTGGCGGTCGGCATCCTCGTGGACGAGGCGACGGTGGAGGTGGAGAACATCCACACCCAGATGCTCCGCTACGAGGCGGTGGCGCGGGCCGTGCGCCGGGGCAACCAGGAGACGGCCGTGCCCCGGCTCCTGGCCATGCTGTGCATCCTGGCGGTGTTCGTGCCGTCGTTCTTCATGGAGGGGGCGGCCCGCGAGCTGTTCGTGCCGCTGTCGCTGGCGGTCGGCTTCGCCATGATCGCCAGCTACCTCCTCTCCAGCACGTTCGTCCCCGTCCTGTGCGTCTGGCTCCTCAAACCGGTCCCCGCGCACGAGGCCGGGAGGGTCGGGTTCTTCGAGAAGGTCCAGGCCCGCTACGAGGCGGTGGTGGCGCGGCTCGTTCACCACCGCCGGCTGACGGTCGTGCTGTACCTCGCGGCCGCGGCCGGGCTGGTGTTCGCCGCCTACGCCACCCTCGGCACGGCCATCTTCCCGCCCACCGACCAGGGGCAGTTCCTCCTGCGGATGCGGGCGCCGACCGGCACGCGGATCGAGCGCACCGAGGAACTCGCCCAGGAGGCCACCCGCCTCATCAAGGAGGAGTTGGGCGCGGACCGGGTGGCGGCCACGGTCGGCTACGTGGGCATGTTCCCGACGAACTACCCGATCCAGGCCGTCCACCAGTGGACGAGCGGGCCGGACGAGGTGCTGCTGCGCGTGTCGCTGCGGCAGGGTGCCGGCGGGCGGATGGAGGACCAGAAGGCCCGCCTCCGCGACCGCCTCGACGCCGGCCTCAAGGAGTGGCTGACCGCCCGCTACAAGGACGACGGGCTCCCCGCCGACCAGGTCGCCGGCCGCCTGCCGGGCCTCCGGCTGTCGTTCGAGCCGGGCGACCTCGTGAGCGAGGTGATGAGCTTCGGCTCGCCGACGCCGGTCGAGGTGCAGGTGAGCGGGCCGAACATGGCGGCCAACCTGGCCTACGCCGAGGGGGTGCGGGCGAAGCTGGCCGCCGTGCCGACGCTCCGCGACGTGTACCTGAGCCCCGCCCAGGACTACCCGACCATCGACATCGGCCTCGACCGGGTGAAGGCGGCGACGATGGGGGTGACGAGCCGGGCCGTCGGGTTCGCGCTGGTGCCGGCGACGGCGTCGAGCCGGTACATGAACCCGATCTACTGGCGCGACGCGGCGGCCGGGCAGGCGTACATCGTGCAGGTCCAGGTGCCGCCGCCGGCCATGAACTCGACGACGGAGATCGGCATCATCCCCGTCCGCTCCGCCGCCGGCATGGGCCTGAACGGCCACGGCTACGGCGGGACGACCGGCATGACCGGCGCGGCGGCCGGCGGGAGCGTCCACCTGCGCGACGTGGCGGCGATCCGCGAGACGACCGGCCCGGCCGAGATCGACCGGTACAACATGCGCCGGCTGGCGAGCGTGACGGCCACGGTGGCGACGCAGGATCTAGGGCTGGTGCGGCGGCAGGTGCGGGAGGCGTTGGCGGCGTGCGGCGACCCGCCCCGCGGCGTGACCGTAGACGTCCGCGGCCAGCTGGAGACGCTGCGGGTGGTGCAGTCGAGCCTCGGCCGCGGGCTGGCGGCGGCGGTGCTGGCGATCTTCCTGCTCCTCGTCGCCTACTTCCAGTCGATCCGCCTCGCCCTCGTCTCGGTCGCGGCCCTGCCGGCAACCCTGTGCGGCGTCGGGCTCGCGCTGCACCTCACCGGCACCACGCTGAACCTCCAGTCGTTCATGGGCGCGATCATGGCGCTGGGGGTGTCGGTGGCGAACGCCATCCTGCTCGTCACGTTCGCGGAGCGGAGCCGCGAGGTCCACGGCGGCGCGGTGCGGGCGGCCGTGGAGGGCGGCCGGGCACGCCTCCGGCCGATCCTGATGACGAGCTGCGCGATGGTGGCGGGGATGCTGCCGATGGCGGTCGGCTCGGCGGCCGGGGGCGAGCAGACGGCCCCGCTGGGACGGGCCGTCGTGGGCGGGCTGGTCGCCTCGACGCTGGCGACGCTGTTCCTGCTGCCGGCGGTGTTCGCGGTCGTGCAGCGCCGCACCACGGTCGCGGCCGCGTCCCTCGACCCGGACGACCCGCACAGCAGCTTCTACGACGAGGACAAGGTGAAGCTGTTCGACGACGGGCGGTGACGGAACGCCACTGAGCCCGGTAGGGCGTCGGCGAGTAGCCCGGGGTGGAACCCCGGGCGGCCGATGCGGTGTCCGGGGGCGGAACCCCCAACTGACCGCTATCGCCCGCCCGGGGTTCCACCCCGGACTACTCGCCGACGCCCTACCGGGCTCCAACAGCCGGCTTACGCCGGCCGCTCGCTTAACGCCTCCGTGGCCGACGCAGTGTCCGAGGGCGGAACCCCCAGCCGGCCGCGATCGCCGCGCTTGGGGTTCCACCCCGGGCTACTCGCCGACGCCCTACCGGGCTCCAACAGCCGGCTTACGCCGGCTGCTCAGCTTCGTCAGCTACACCCGCTCGTCGCCCCGCAGGTGTCGCACTTCGCGCACGCCCCGCTCCGCACGAGCGTCAGCTGGCCGCACTCGGAGCAGGGGTCGCCCTCGTAGCCCTTCTGGCGGGCCTGGCGGATCTTCTCCTCGCGCGACCCGGCCGGCGGGGTTACCGTCGTCACCCGGGCCGGGGCCGTCGCCACCGCGCCCGACCCGCCGTTTCCGTTCGACTTCCCGTGGCCGTTGCCGTCCCGCGAGGGGGCCGGCGTCACCGTCGGGGTCGAGCCCGGCCGGAGGTGGGTCGAGCGCGGCGGGGCCAGCGACGACTTCGCGGCAGTCGTCTCCGAGGCCGGGACCGTCCGGGTGCTGACCACCTCCTCCGACTCGAAGTCCGGGTCGTCCTCCTCGTCGTGGAGGGTGTCGCCGCGGAGGTCTTCGGGGAGGACGTGGGCCAGGTCCTTGCGGTCCAGGTACGTGATCGCCAGCTCCCGGAAGATGTAGTCGATGATCGACGTACTCATCTTGATGTACGGGTTGCCCTGGACGATCCCGTTCGGCTCGAAGCGGGTGAACAGGAACGCGTCCACGTACTCTTCGAGCGGAACCCCGTGCTGCATCCCGAGCGACACGGCGATGGCGAAACAGTTCGTCATGCTGCGGAAGGCGGCGCCCTCCTTGTGCATGTCGATGAAGATCTCGCCGAGGGTGCCGTCCTCGTACTCCCCGGTGCGGATGTACATCTTGTGGTTGCCGATCCGCGCCTTCTGGGTGTAGCCGGCCCGGCGGTCCGGGAGGCGGCGGCGGCGGGCGATGTAGCGGTGGACGATCTTCTCCGTGATCCGCTCGGCCGCCTGCACCACCACCGGCTTCGGCTCCTCCTTCGCCGGCTCCGGCTCGGCCGTCACCGCGGCGAGCAGCGCCGCCTCGGGCGAGTCGGCCACCGAGTTGAGCGGCTGGCTGAGCTTCGACCCGTCCCGGTAGAGGGCGTTGGCCTTCGTCATCAGCTGCCAGCTGAGCCAGTACGCCCGCTTCACCTCCTCCACGGTGGCGTCGTTGGGCATGTTGATGGTCTTCGAGATCGCCCCGCTGATGAACGGCTGGGCGGCGGCCATCATGCGGATGTGCGACTCCCACGACAGGAACCGCTTGCCGAGCTTGCCGCACTTGTTGGCGCAGTCGAAGACCGGGTAGTGGTCCGGCTTCAGGTGCGGGGCGCCCTCGATCGTCATCGTGCCGCAGACGTAGGTGTTCGCCTCCTCGACCTGCTTGCGGGTGAAGCCGAGGTGCGTGAGCAGGTCGAACCCGGGGGCGTTCGAGACGGCCTCGGGGATCTTCAACACGTCCTTGAAGAAGGCGTCGCCCAGGGTCCAGCGGTTGAAGACGAACGGCAGCTCGAACGCCCCGGGGAGCGTCTCCTCGACCTTCAGCACGGCCTCGTCGGTGAAGCCCTTGGCCTTGAGGCTGGCCGGGTTGACGTGCGGGCAGCCTTGCAGCGTGGCGGCGCCGCGGCAGTGGCGGACGACGTCGTCCACCTGCCAGGGGGCGTAGCCGAGCTTGGCGAGTGCCGGCGGGACGGACTGGTTGATGATCTTGAAGTAGCCGCCGCCGGCCAGCTTCTTGAACTTCACCAGGGCGAAGTCGGGCTCGATGCCCGTGGTGTCGCAGTCCATGATGAGGCCGATCGTGCCGGTGGGCGCGACGACCGTCACCTGGGCGTTGCGGAAGCCGTGCCGTTCGCCGAGTTCGAGCATCCGGTCCGACTCGAACCGGGCGGCCGAGAGGAGGTCGGCCGGGCAGTAGCGGGCGTCGATGCCGACGGGGGTGACGCTCAGCCCCTCGTACTCGGCCGGGGCGGCGTTGTAGGCGGCCCGGCGGTGGTTGCGGACGACCCGGAGCATGGCGTCCTTGTTCGCCTCGTAGCGGGCGAACGGCCCGACCTCGGCGGCGATCTCGGCGCTGGCGGCGTAGGAGCCGGCGTGCATGACGGCGGTGAGCGCCCCGCACTGCGCCCGGCCCTCGGCCGAGTCGTAGGGGATGCCCTGGACCATCAGCAGGGCGCCGAGGTTGGCGTAGCCGAGGCCGAGGGTGCGGAAGTCGAACGACTTTCGGGCCACGGACACGCTCGGGAACTGCGCCATGTAGACGCTGATTTCGAGGATCAGCGTCCAGATGCGGACGGCGTGGCGGTACGCCTCGATGTCGAACTTGCCGGCCTTGGCGTCGTAGTACGTCAGCAGGTTGAGCGACGCGAGGTTACAAGCGGTGTCGTCGAGGAAGGCGTACTCGCTGCAGTTGTGGACCACGATGCCGTTGGCGACGAAGTGGTGCGTGACCGGCTCCGTGAGGTCGTACACCGCCTCGACGCCGAGGTACTCGAACGACTCAACCCGGTCATCGAACCGGTCGGCGTAGGTGGTGACGGAGCGGTTCAACTTGGCCAACTGTTCGGCCTTCGGGCTTCCCGCGACGAAGCCGATCTCCTGCTCGAAGGCGACCCGCGAACTGCGGCTGATTCGCAAGCTGTGAACCTGCGCGACCGGGTACTCCTTGACCCCACCCTTCCCGTCCGGGAGCAGGGCGGTGGTCGTACCGGCGACGCGGCGGTCGCGGTACAGCTTGGCTTTCACCCCGAACCCGAGCAACAGGACTTGCACCTGATGGAGCAGCCCTAGCGACGTGCTATCGAGGGAGACGTACTGCGACTTGCTGCCGTAGTTGGCGACCGTCCCGTCGGCGGTGAACAGGCCACGGAGGACGCCGGCCAGCGAGGCCCGGTCGAGCCGGAACACGTCGTCGGTGAACCGCTTGTTGTGGCTCCCCTGGTCCAGAACGGCGAAGCGCTTCAGCCGGTCCACCACGCAGCGCGACCCGGTGCCGACGCGAACAGTCGTTTGCGGCTGGGTGATCGTCGTCTCCCGCGCCCCGCGGCCGTCGGCCGCGAACTCGGCCTTGAACGACCGCAGGTCTTCGTGGACCCGGGCGGCGACGGCGGCCTCCTCCGGAGCAAGGGTGACGACCGCGTGCTCACGGTCGCCCATCAGGCAGCCGTCGCCCACCATCAGCCCGAGGTACTCGCGGAGGCGCGCGTCGAGTTCGAGTGAACCGAACTCCCGACCGAACCCCTCACCCAGCAAGAGGACGTCGTCCTTCGTCAACTCGCAGGCGGCCACGTCGCCGCGGTTGGCGGTCAGCACGCGGTGGTCGCCCGTCAGCCGGACCTCGAACCCGGCCCCGGTCCGCAACCGGTACACCGGCTTCTCACCGGTCTTGAAGGCCGGCTTCACCGGGTGGAACTGGCCGTCGCCGCCCAGCACCTCGAAGGGGGCTTCGAGGAGCGTGTCGATCCGCCGCCAGCCGTCCCGGGTGGCGACCAGCGTGTCGCCGGTGACGCACGGGTTGGTGGCGTTGATCCGCCCGTCGGCCGGGCAGGTGTGCCAGTCGTTGAAGGTGGTGTCGAACTGGACGCCGGGGTCGGCGCAGCCCCAGGCGGCGAAAGCGATCTGGTCCCACAAGTCGCGGGCCTTGAGCGTCTTCTTGGGCTTCGGGGCGCGGCCCTGCTGCTTGGCCTTCTCCAGCTCCGTCCGCCAGTACAGGTGCCAGGGGCCGTCCGCCTCCACGGCCTTCATGAAGTCGTTGGTGATCCGCACCGAGTTGTTGCTGTTCTGGCCCGAGACGGTGTAGTACGCCTTCGAGTTCCAGTCGGTGTCGTACTCCTCGACCTCCAGGTGCGTGAACCCCTGCTTCGCCAGCTGCATGACGCGGGCGATGTAGTTCTCGGGGATCAGCGCCGTGCGCGACTCCAGGATCGCCTTGCGGAGCGGGGCGTTCTTGGCCGGGTCGTACCGCTCGGAGGCGTTCGGGTGTGTATGAATGGCCTTGAGGACGGCATTCAGGTGCTTGTTCATCAGCCGGGAGCCGGTGACGAGGTCCGCGACCTTCTGCTCCTCGGTCACCTTCCAGTTGACGAACTCCTCGATGTCCGGGTGGTCCAGGTCGAGGACGACCATCTTGGCCGCGCGCCGGGTCGTGCCGCCGCTCTTGATCGCCCCGGCCGCCCGGTCGCCGATCTTGAGGAAGCTCATCAGCCCGGACGACTTCCCGCCGCCGGACAGCGGCTCGCCCTCGCCCCGCAGCGCGGAGAAGTTCGACCCGGTGCCGCTGCCGTACTTGAAGATGCGGGCCTCGCGGACCCACAGGTCCATGATGCCGCCGTCGTTCACGAGGTCGTCGCTGACGGCCTGGATGAAGCACGCGTGCGGCGCTGGGCGCTCGTAGGCCGAGGCGCTGCGGACGACCTCGTCCGTGGCCGGGTCCACGAAGTGGTGGCCCTGGGGCGGGCCTTCGATGCCGTAGGCCCAGTGGAGGCCGGTGTTGAACCACTGCGGGCTGTTCGGTGCGGCCATCTGCGTGGCCAGCATGTAGCACGTCTCGTCGTAGAACGCGCGGGCGTCGCGCGGGCCGCTGAAGTAGCCGCCCTTCCAGCCCCAGTACGCCCAGCACCCGGCCAGCCGGTGGAACACCTGCCGGCTGTCGGTCTCGCCGCCGAGCGGGGTGTCGGCCTGCTCCGGCGCCGCGCGCTGGAGCCACTGCGGGAGGCCGTCCTCGTGGACCCGCGTGGTGCGGGCCGGCACCCCGGCGCGGCGGAAGTACTTTTGCGCGAGGATGTCAACCGCCACCTGCGACCACCCGGCCGGCACCATCACGTCCTTCATCTCGAAGACCACCGACCCGTTCGGGTTGACGATCTTCGAGGTCCGGGGGGCGAAGGTGATCCCGGCGAACGGGTCTTGACCTTCCCGGGTGAAGCGACGGGTAATTTGCATGGCTCGTCCGTCTAGGGTAACCGGCCGGCGGTGCCCCGCGTGGCCGGACTTCATCATGGCTTCACGGCCCGCCCGGGGAAGCCGGATCGGGCGTACATCTACCGGGAAATACCGCGCGGCCGCTCGCGCCTTCGGCGCCGTCGATCCCCGAGCGCCGCCGAATCATCCCGGTGCGGCTGCGAGAACCGTTCCAACCGACAGCCGAGGCGCTCCCGAGCGGGAGGGCTCGGCGTCCCCTCATCCGTAAGGTCTGCGGGTCGCAGCGGGGGTGCGGGCGAGTTGGCGCGGGTGTACTGTAGCCGAGAGGTGATCGGGCGCACAGTCCCATCGCCACCGGCCCCGGCCGACCCGCCCGCAACCCCCCACGCCCCCCGGCCGGCTCGCGCCTGCCCGGGTCGGAGGAGTTTCGCGCGTCAGCCGGTCTTCCCGTCGGCCGGCTCGGTCCCGGGGACGAACGGCAGGGTCAGCCCCGCTTGGTCCTGGTACTTGCCCTTCTTGTCGGCGTAGCTGGTGCGGCACACTTCGAGTGCCTTCAAGAAGATGATCTGCGCGATCCCCTCGCCGGAGTAGATCTTGGCCGGCAGCGGGGTCGTGTTGCTGATCTCGATGGTCACCCGGCCGCGCCACTCGGGCTCCAGCGGGGTCACGTTCACGATGATCCCGCAGCGGGCGTAGGTCGACTTGCCGACGCACACGCACAGGATGTCGCGCGGGATCTCCAGGTACTCCACCGTCTCCGCCAGGGCGAAGCTGTTCGGCGGGATGATGCAGTAGTCGGCGTCCACGTCCACGAACGACTTCGGGTCGAACTGCTTGGGGTCGACCGTCCGCCCCCAGACGTTCGTGAACACCTTGTACTTGCGGTCCACGCGCACGTCGTACCCGTAGCTCGTCACCCCGTAGGAGATCACCCCGGGGCGGTGCTGTTGCGCGGCGAACGGGACGATCTTCACGTCCCGCTCGATCATCCAGTCGGGGAGTACGCCCATGGAGCGGGTCGCCTTCGTGCGTGGGGCGGCGGGGGCGGGTCCGTCGCCCCCGGTCGAATGCTCCTCCCATATCGGCCCCCCGTGGCGGGCCTTCACACTCCGTCCGCGAGCAGACCCGGGAGCAGGCGCGGGGGCAATCTCAGTTGTCACCCAACCCGCGCATCCGCTACAAGTGGCGCCGTAGGCGGGATGCCGGGGCGAACGTCCCGGGGCAACGTGGGGGGCCGGGCATGGCGTTCTGGTTGTTCAAGGTGGAGCCGGACTGCTACAGCTTCGCCGACCTGAAGCGGGACGGGAAGACCAACTGGGACGGCGTCTCCAACGCGGCCGCCCAGAAGAACCTGCGGGCGGTGGCGAAGGGCGACCGGGTGTTCTTCTACCACACCGGCGACGAGAAGGCGGTAGTCGGCGTGATGGAGGTGACCGCCGGCCCGACCCCCGACCCGGCCGACGAGGCCGGCAAGCGGGTCGTCGTGACCGTGAAGCCGGTGAAGGCGCTGGACACCCCGGTGACGCTGGCGACGATCAAAGCCGACGCGGCGTTCGCCGGCTGGGAGCTAGTCCGGCTGCCGCGGCTCTCGGTGATGCCGGTGACGCCCGAGCAGTGGGCGCGGGTCGAGGAGTTGGGGGCGGCATGACGCCGGCGCAGCGCGAAGTCCGCCCGGGCAACCGGGCGGACTTCGCGCTGCCGACGATCCTCATTTCTCGTTACTGGAAGCCTCCGGGGCGTGGCCCCGGGCCGGCGACTACTCGGCGGTGAGGGTGAAGGTTCGGTTGTACGCCAGCATGGCCTGGAACACCGCGCAGTCGTTCAGGCCCGACGTGTCGGTGTACCCGTACCGGTAGCCGCGGACCGACCCGTCCGCGTACAGGACCGGGGAGCCGCCCGTGTGCGGGCCGCCGAAGTGGTTCTCGTCCACGGTGTTGTCGTCCTGCACGTACCCCTTGCCCCGGCTCGAACCGTTGCCACCGGCGTCGGCCCAGCGCATGTGATCGAACCCCGGGGCGGGGCTCGTCATGGCGGTGAAGGCGTACCCCTTGTCCTGGTTGACCATGTTGCCGGCGTAGTGCTGGGGTTGCAGCGACTTGTGGGCCAGCAGGATGGTGTTCGACGTGCCAGCCCCGTTCGTGACGGTCGTCATGGCCACGCCCCGCGCCCGCGGGCCGGGCGTGTAGGTGTCGAGGATCGAGTTGTAGCCGGCCGTCTCGATCGTCACCCCGTTCACCACCGAGCCCTGGAGCGAACCCGTGTGGATGCCGCCGTGGTAGGCTCCGGCGTAGTCGATGTACGGCCCCGGCTGGGTCCGGCGGGACGGGCAGACGAACACCGGCACCGGGGTGGTGACGGTCGCGGCCGCGGCCGTGTACTGCGCGGTCGCGTTCGTGCCGGCCAGGTCCAGCTGGTAGGCCGCCTGGAAGGCCGGCCACACGAGGGCGTAGAGGCTCCCCTGCTCGATGCCCGGGAGGATCTGGATCGGCCAGCCGATCCCCTGCCCCGTCCCCTCGACGGGGAAGGCGTTGTTCTGGTCGTGGAACCCGTGCATCGCCAGCCCGATCTGCTTCATGTTGTTCTGGCACTTGGCCCGGGCGGCGGCCTCGCGGACCTTCTGCACGGCCGGGAGCAGGAGGCCGATCAGGATCGCAATGATGGCAATGACAACCAGCAGCTCGATCAGCGTGAATCCGTTGCGGCGACACCGAAGGCGGAGAGCGGACATCAGAGCCCCTTCAGGCTAAAGGGTCAACGAAGCCCCGGCACCGCTCAGGCTCTCCCCGCACAAGGGGAACCGAGGGTGTGTTCGGGTGAGGCTTGGGATGGGTAAGAGCGATCACCTATCGTGGCGGACGACACCGGCCTGCAGCAGGCAAGGTGATAGGCATGGCACTTATCGATTATAGGTAGCGTGAGCAGCCCAGAACAAGTCGAGAGATGTCATTTAGTCATAATATTGGCCAATTTCTATCCAATTGCCTTGCCTGCTCAAGAGTGGATCGGAGAGCTGATCGCAAATAAATTCTCTGTCATCCTGAACTTAGGTCAGGCTGCCTGTGAGGCGGCGCATCTCGTACCAAATCGTAGAGATCTCACACCGAAGTGATATCCAACCGTCCGAGGGTGCTTCGCCCGCCGCAGCGATAGCTGTTATCAGTGCAGCGATAAGAACATCCTCCGGATAACCCGTCCGGCCTGTTGGGTTGTGAGGCGGTATGCGACTCGGCATTCTGTCCGACACACACGATGAGCTGCACCGTACCCGCCTCGCTGTCCAGCTTCTGGCCGAGGCCGGGGCGGAGGCACTTGTTCACTGCGGCGACGTGACGACCCCACCCGTACTCGCCGCCTGTGCCGTTCTGCCGTGCTGGTTTGTGTTCGGGAATCACGACGCCGACGCGGTTCCGCACCTCCGCCGGGGCGGGGTTGAGGCCGGGGTGGTGTGCCTGGAGTGGGGTGGAGTGGTGGAACTTGCCGGTCGGCGGGTCGGAGTGACCCACGGCCATTTGACCAGTGACATGCGGCACGTCCTCGCCGACCGGCCGGACTACCTCCTCACCGGCCACGCGCACATCCCGTCGGATCGCACCGACGGGGCCGTCCGGCGCATCAACCCTGGCGCGCTGCACCGGGCGGACGTGTTCACCGTCGCGTTACTGGACTTGATGAGCGGCGAGTTGCGAATCCTCCCCGTCGTGGGCTGACGGCGGCCGGTCGACGGTCCGCTCGTAGACCGCGGAGATGTCGGCCAGGTCATCCACCCAGTTGGGGGCGTCGAGCGCGGCGGCGGGGGCGCGCCACGTCCAGTTCCCGGCGGTCGTGCCGGGGGTGTTCATGCGGGCCGCGCTGCCCAGGTCGAGCAGGTCTTGGAGAGGGCACACCGCCAACTCCGCGACCGACGACCACGCCAGTTGGATCAGTGTCCGCACCGGGTCGGCCGCGGCGCCGGGGGCGTAGCGGGTGAAGTCGGCGCGCTCGGCGGGGGTGAGCTTGTCGGCCCAGCCGGCGGTGGTGTCGTTGTCGTGGGTGCCGGTGTAGGCGACCGCGTCCGGGGCGAACCGGTGCGGGCGGAACCGCGGCTCCACCGCCCCGCCGAACGCGAACTGGAGAATCCGCATCCCCGGCAGCCCGAACCGCGTCCGCAGCGCGTCCACCTCCGGGGTGATGAAGCCGAGGTCTTCGGCGATGATCGGCAGCGGGCCGAGTCGGTCGCGGAGGGCGGTCAGGAGTTCGAGCCCGGGCGCCTTCTTCCAGGTGCCGTGCTCGGCGGTCGGGTCGCCGAAGGGGACGGCCCAGTAGGCTTCCAGGCCGCGGAAGTGGTCGAGGCGGATGAGATCTACCTGCCGCAGCGCGGCCCGCACCCGCCGCTCCCACCACGCGAACCCGTCAGCCCGGTGGGCGTCCCAGGCGTACAGCGGGTTCCCCCACAGTTGGCCGGTCGCGGCGAAGTAGTCCGGCGGCACCCCGGCCACGTGCGTCGGGTTGCGGGCGACGTCGAGCTGGAACAGCTGGGGGTTCGCCCACACGTCGGCCGAGTCGTGGGCCACGTAGATGGGCAGGTCGCCGATGAGCCTCACCCCGAGCGCACCGGCGTGCAGGCGGAGGGCCGACCATTGGCGGGCGAAGAGGAACTGCCCGAACCGGTGCGCCGCGACCGCGTCGGCGAGGTCGGTCGCGGCCCGGGCCACGGCGGCGGGGTCGTGGGCCGCCAGCGGGGCCGGCCACCGCCACCACGGCGCCCCGCCGTGGGCGTCCTTGATCGCCGCGAACACGGCGTACTCGTCGAGCCAGCCGGCCGCGGACTGCGCGAAGGTGGTGAACGCGGTGTGGAGGTCGGGCGCGCCGGCGCCGGCCACGAACCGCCCCCAGGCCGACCGGACCAGCTGGCGCTTGCGCGGGATCACGTCCGCGAACACGACCGGGCCGCCGGCCGGGAGTTCGCACGCGGCTACGTCGTCGGCGGACGCGAGCCCGTCCGCGGCGAGCGATTCCGGGCTGAGCAGGTTCAGGTTCCCGGCGAACGTGGACGGCGACTGGTACGGCGAGTCGGCGTAGCCGGTCGGGCCGACGGGCAGCACCTGCCACCACGTCTGCCCGGCCCGGGCCAGCGCCTCGACCCACCGGAACGCGGCGGGTCCGAGGTCACCGACCCCGAACGGGCCGGGGAGGCTGGTCGGGTGGAGCAGCACGCCGGACGAGCGGGCAAACGGGTCGGGCATCGGTCGCTCCCGAGGACACGGCCGCACCGTGGGCTGCAACCGGGGTGCCGGTCGTGCAGCAAGACCATTTTTGACAGGACGGACAGGACAAAACAGGATGAGAAAGAGTGATTTCCGATCCTGTTTCGTCCTGTCAAGAATGCCTTCTCAATGCCTGTGGTGGTCGTGACCACTCTGGAACAGGCGGTGGCGGGCGTCGGCGCCGGAGCGGACGTAGGCGATCAGGTCCAGCACCTCGTCACGCGAGAGTCGGTCGAGCAGCCCGCGCGACATCATTGAGGTCGTCGCCCTCGTCCGGCCGGCGATGTCCGCGGCCTTCAGTTCCTTCGGCGTCGCCGCGGCCAGCGGGTTCTCGATCACCTTCACCACGCCGTCCTTCTCCGACAGGATCATGCCGGTGACGACCGTGTCGTCCGTCTTCAGCAGCCGGTAGGTGGCGTACTTGTCCTCGATCCGTAGCGACGGGTCGAGGACGTGCCGCAGCAGTTCGGTGGCGTTCGGGAACACCTTCGCGTCGAGCTTGGCGAGGTCGGGGCCGAACTCGTTCCCCTGGCCGCCGAACTTGTGGCACGCCGCGCACGTCGCCACCGTGAACATCTGCCGGCCGTTGGCGAAGCTCCGGCCGCCGCGGGCCTCCACCTCCCCGACCGCCCCGGCCAGATCCTCGAACCGCCACTCGGTCCGCGGGCGGATGTGCTTGAGCAGGTCGTCCCGGACCGGCACCGGGTTCTTCGCCAGGTACGCCTCCGGGTTCTCCAGGTAGCCCTCCAGGTCGGCCACCACGTACAGCGCCCCGTGCATCCGCCGCCAGTGGCCGGGGTAGGTGCAGACGAACGGGTACACGCCCGACTCGGCCGGCGTCTGGAACCTCAGCTGTTGCGCCGACTGCGGCGCGAGGAGCCTGCTGGCGAGCAGCACCTGACCGGCCGACGCCGGCGGGACGTAGTGCGCCTCGGCCGCCCCCGGCTGCGTGGCGAACTGCTCCGCCGCGTTGCCCACCGCCTCCAGCGCCCCCGGCCGGGTGACGACGAAGTTGTGGGGCATGATGTCCGTGTTCTCGAACACGAACTCGACCGGCCGCCCGGCCTGCACGACGAGGCGGTCGGTGCTGAAGAGCATCTGGTCCGTCAGCGTGCCCACACGGACCACCCGAACGCCGACCTCGGCCAGCTCGCGGCGGGCGCGGCGGGCCTCGTCCGGCGGCAGCAGGCCGGCTAGCGACTCGCCGAGCTGCATGGCGTCGAGCGCCACGGGGGTCGTGCGGTCGGCCACCGGCAGCGAGCGGATGAAGGCCATGACCGCGTCGAGGGCGGGCCGCGCCCGGTCCTTCGGCCAGTCCTTCGCGGGAATCCGCAGCAGGGCCGACAGGGCTGCGGGGCGCTCGTCGGGGTCGGGGACGAACCGGGCGATGGCCGTGAACGCCTCCGCCTCCTTGCCGCGGACGCTGGCCAGCGCCAGCATCGCCGACCGCCGCACCACCCGCTCCGGGTTCGCGGCGCCCACCGCGAACGCCTCGCTCAGCTTCGGCGGCGGGTTCTTGTCCTTCTGGAACACCGTGCGGCGGGCGCCGTCGAGTACCTTCAGGGTGAAGTTGTTCAGCCGGCTGCCGAGGCTGCCGTCGCCCCGGTTGTAAACTTTCGCCACCTCGACCGGGTACTCGCCCCCGAGGTCCACTTCCCACCAGGGGTTGTCCGTCCCCTCCTGCGTGTGGGTCTGGCCGCCGGCCCCGTAGGTGGGGTTGGTGTTCCCGTCCACGCCGCGGGCGGCCGCGCCGCCGTAGGCGGTGTTGCTCTGCGTGGCGGCCTTCTTCAGAGCCACGTTCTTCCCGTCCGAGAACACCTCGACCTCGGCCAGCGTCAGCGTCCGCTGCTTGCCCGGGAGTTCGACCCGCACGTAGCGGCCCCGCACGGTCTTCCCGGCGTCGGGGGTCTTGAGGCTGGCGGGGAGGCCGGTGAGGAGTCCTTCCACCTTCGGGTACAGGGCCGCACGCTGGCCCGGGTCGCGGACCAGCGGCATCGCCGCGACCAGATCCTGCAACGCACCCACCGACCGCGTGCCGAGCGCCCAGGCGGGGTCACTCGACCCGTCCGCGGCGAGGAGGGCGACGAAGCCGAGCTGCCGGGTGACCGGGGTGCGGGCGGCGGTCGCCAGCTGTTCGAGGTCGGCGCGGGCGGCGGCGAGTTCGGCCGCCGGGCGGCTCGTGAGCAGTCGGACGAGGTCGAACGCTACCGCTTCTTGTGCCCCGACCGCCTTGTCGTGCGTGCGGATCGCCGCCAGCAGCACGGCGAGTTCGCCCTTCCCCTCGGCCTTCGCCAGGCCGGCCAGGGCGTCGCGGCGGACCTCGTCACGCACGCCGGCCCGGGACAGGAGTTCGGTGTTCACGGCGGCAGTGCGGTCCATCCGCACGAGGTCGTCGGTCGGCACGGCCCGGAGGAAGTAGCGGGCACCGGCCGGGGTGGTGAAGGGGATCGGCCGTTTGGCCGTCACCGCCTCGCGGATGAGTGGGTCGAGCGCCTTCATCGTCTCGCCCGCCAGGAACGTCAGGTACTGGTCGGTCGGCTTCTCCTGGGCGATGAACACCACCTCGGCCGCCTCCGGCACGGGGAAGTAGCTCGCCCCCCAGACGGCCATCAGCCGGACGCGCGGGTGGTCGTCCGCGGCGGCCGTGCGCAGCTGGTCGAGGGCGTCCGGGATGCGCTCGCGCTGGTACGTGAGGATGCGGACGGCCGCCGCCCGGGCGCGGAAGTCCGGCGACCGCAGCACGCGGCCGAGGGCGGTCGGGTCCACGACGTTGTGCGACTGCCGCAGCCACGCCGCTTCGAGCAGGGCGTGTTCCAGAGCTTCCCCCGTCAGCCGGCGCGGGCCGGTGGAAATCGCCCGCACCCAGTCCTTCAGGCCGAGCATGACGGCGTCGGTATCGCGGGCGCCGAGTTCACTGCGGGCACGGCCGCGGACGCGGTCCTCGGGGTGGGTGAGGAGGCCGAGGAGTTCGGGGATCGGTCGGCCGGCGACCGCGGGCGACTTCGAGGGCTCGCGCCCCTCCGCCGTCACCTTGTAGATGCGGCCGTGGGTGCGGTCACGGCTGGGGTCGCGGAGGCTGTGCTGCATGTGGCCGATGATCGGGTTGTGCCAGTCCACGAAGTACACCGCCCCGTCCGGCCCAACCTTCATGTCGGCCGGGCGGAAGTTCGGGTCGGTGCTGGAGAGCATCGGCTCCAACTCCTCGGCCCCGAGGCTGGAGCCGGAGTCGGTGAGCCGGTAGCGGAGGATGCCCTGGAAGCCGATGACGTTGCCGACGAGGAGGTTCCCGTCGTACTCCGGCGGGAAGTGCCGGCTGGAGAGTACCTCCATCCCCGGGCACGGCCGCGTCCTCTGCTGGTACACCGTCGGCGGCTGGCCGTGCTTGATCGGGAACGGCAGGTGGCCGCTGAACAGCGGCGCGTGGTACGGAACCGCGCCGGTGCCGTCCACGACGACGTCCTGGCCCCAGCGGTCGAAGACGTGGCCGTGCGGGTTGGCGAAGCCGTAGCTCACGTACACGTCGAACCGCTGCGTCCGCGGCTCGTAGCGGAACACCGCCCCGTTCGCCACCCGCTTCGGCGGGCCGTAGGGGTCTTCCACCTGCGAGTGGTGGAACGTCCCCTCCTGGAAGTAGACGGCCCCGCCCGGGTCGGTCACGAAGCTGTTGGCGGTGTGGTGGGTGTCGGCGGTGTCGAGCCCGTGGAGGACGCGCCGGCGCACATCGGCCTTACCGTCACCGTCGGTGTCCTTGAGGAAGACCAAGTCCGGGGCGCCGGCCAGCAGCACGCCGCCGTTGAAGAACTCGAAGCCCGTCGGGTTGTGGAGCTTGTCGGCGAAGACGGTCATCTTGTCGGCCTTGCCGTCGCCGTCCTGGTCCTCGAAGACGAGGAGCTTGTCGTCCATCGGCTCGCCGGGCTTCCAGTGCGGGTAGGTGGGCCACACCGCCACCCACAGCCGGCCGGCCGGATCCCAGGCCATCTGCACCGGGTTCACCAACTCCGGGAACCGCGTCTCGTCGGCGAAGAGGGTGACCTTCAGACCCTTCCCGACGGTCATGCTCTTGATCGACTCCTCCCCGGAGAGGAACAGGTGCGCGCCGTTCGGCCCCTTGCCGGGCTTGTTGGTGACGACCGCCAGCTGCGCCGGGAGGTTGGAGTCGTCCGCCTTCACGACCCGCCCGCGGGCGGCGGCCCACACGACCTTGTCGCGGTTGCGGACCATCTGGTCGATCACCTCCAACTCGCGCTGGGCGACCTCGTAGTTGGTCTGCCCGCCGACGAAGCGGAGCCAGGCCCGGCCGCCGAACACGCTGTACCCGTCCGTGGCCCGGTAGCGCTGGAACCACAGGGCGTTCTTCTCGACCACCGCCGGGCGGACGCGGTCCAGCACCGCGGTCGGGGGCGGGGCGTACTCCCCGACGGCCGGCGGCAGGAGGGCGGCGTCGATGACCTCGGCGAGGGCGCGGTTGCCGGCCTCGGTGAAGTGGACGCCGTTGATGGTGAGCCGGTCCTTGGCGGCGGCGTACCGGGCCTGCGTGGGGGTGAACAGGTCCACGAACGGGACGCCCCGCTTCGCGGCCACCTCGCGCACCGCCTCGGCGTAGAGGGCGAGGTTCGTGTTCTGCTCGCCGCCGCGGGGGAGGTTGGGGCTCTTGTGGTTCTCGAAGGCGGGCGGCGAGAACAGCACCACCCGGGGCGGCGACTTGCGGTTGTACCGCTGGGTCGCGGCGTGGGCGAGGAAGGCGTCGAGCTGGCCCTTGAAGCGCGGCAGCCCGGCCGGGCCGGCGTAGCTCTCGTTGTACCCGAAGAAGGCGAAGATCACGTCGGCGTTGGTGCCGACGTTCTCGAACCGGTTGAGGTTAGCGGCGGCCGGGGCGTCCACGCGGTCCGGCACGGGGACGGGGGCGGCGCCGGCGAGCCACTGGTCGCCGCTGCCGAAGTCCTGCGAGCGGAGCCGCTGGTTGAAGTCGGGCTGGGCGGTGTAGCCGCCGACCTCGTCGCCGGAGAAGCCGAGGTTGCGGAACGTCAGGTCGTGGTCGGGGAAGCGGGCGTGGAAGAAGGTTTCGAGCCACCCGTCGTGCTGCATCCGCTCGGCGAGCGTGTTGCCGATGAGGCAGATGTGGTCGCCGCGTTCGAGCCGGAACGCCGGAGCCTGCTGGGCCGCGGCCGGCTGTGGGCGGTGGGCGAAGTACGCGGCGGCGGCCAGGGCGGCGAGCGGGACGGCGAGGGCGAGTGACGGGCGAAGGCGGCCGCCGGGCATGAGGGGGACTCCGGGGAGAGGCCGGGGGGGCGGGTGTACTACAAGGGCCGGGGGGCGTGAAGAACCTGGGGCAGGCGGTCCGCATCGGATGCCGAGTCCGGTTGATCCGTGGCAGCCCGTGCGGGTCGTGGCGCGTAGCTCACACCCTACCCGGTCGGGTACGAGGCCGCAAGCCGCCCGCACGGATCACCCGGCCACCGGGCCGACGTTCTCGAAGAAGGGGGCTGCTGGGCGGCCGGTCAGTTCTTCTTCTTCTTCACTGGCACGACCGGCCACGGCTCCACGTTCGCCCGCGCGGCCCAGGCGTCGTAGCGGGCGGTCATGTCACGGACGCGGCCCGGGTGCCGGGCCGCCAGGTCGGTCGCCTCCACCCGGTCGGTGGCGAGGTCGTACAGCTCCCACGGCCGGTTGTGCTTCGCCACCAGCTTCCAGTTCCCCACCCGCACCGCCCGGTTCCCCTCGTGCTCCCAGAACAGCGCCTCGCGGGCGACCGGGCCGTCGGCGAAGGCCGGGCGGAGGCTGCGGCCCTCCAGCGCCGGCGCCCCGGCCGGGTAGGTCGCGCCGGCCACATCGTACAGCGTGGCGGCGACGTCGATCAGGTGGCCGGGCTGGCGGCGGAGGCCGCCCCGGGCCGCGAACCCTGCCGGCCAGTGGACGACCAGCGGCGTGCTGATCCCGCCCTCGTGGACCCAGTGCTTGTACTCCCGGAACGGCGTGTTCGACACGTTCGCCCACCCCTCCCCGTAGGCCACGTAGGTGTCCGCCGGGCCGGGCACCACGTTCGGCCCCTGGCGCACCGGGTAGCCGTCGCGGGTCTGCGCCGGCACCAGCGCCGAGGGGAGCGCCGGGAGCGGGATCGGCGGGAGGGACGGCGCGGCCGCCCGCGGGCCGTCGGTGCGGCCCTTTGTCACCCCGCGGCCCATCAGCTCGGCGCAGCCGCCGTTGTCCTGCATGTACAGGATCAGGGTGTTGTCGAGCCGGCCGGTCCGCCGCAACTCGGCGACGATCCGCCCGACCCCCTGGTCCATCCGGTCCACCATCGCCGCGTACACCTCCATGCACGCGGCCTCGCGGGCCTTGTTCGCCACGTCCGCCCACGCCACCGGCGCCGGGCCGGGCTTCTGCGCGGGGTCGATCAGCCCGAGCTTCGCGGCCCGCTCGAAGCGGGCGGCCCGGATCGGCTCGTAGCCGCCGTCGTACTTCCCCTTGTACTTGGCGACGTCAGCTGGGAGGGCATGCATCGGCCAGTGGGCGGCGGTGTAGGTCACGTACAGGAAGAACGGCCGGTCGGCGTGGCTCCGGGCGTGGTCGGCGAGGAAGCGGGTGGCGTGGTCGGTGATGGCGTCGGTGAAGTAGTAGGGTTCGGGCCGGTAGTCCGGGTCGGCGAAGGGGGAGATGAGGGTGTTGTCGCGGCAGAGGGTGTACGGGTCGTAAAAGCTGCCGCCGCCAGAGATCATGCCGTAGTAGCGGTCGAAGCCGCGCTGGAGCGGCCAGTTGTGCTTCGGCCCCTCGGCCGCCGTGTGCCGGGTGACGTGCCACTTGCCGACGGCGTAGTTCCGGTAGCCGGCGGTCCGCATCACCTCGGCGAGAGTGCGGGCGTTGGGGCTGAGGTCGCCGCGGTAGCCGGGCCGGTTCCAGTCGGCCATCATGTGCCCGACCCCGGCCTGGTGCGGGTACAGCCCGGTCAGGAGTGACGCCCGCGTGGGGCAGCAGCGGGCGGTGTTGTAGAACTGCGTGAACCGCAGCCCGCCGGCGGCGAGGCCGTCCAGGTTCGGGGTGGCGATCTCCCCGCCGTAACAACTGAGGTCGGAGTAGCCCATGTCGTCGGTGAGGACCACGACGACGTTCGGCCGCGGGGCCGGGTCGGCCGCGGTCGTCGCGTGGGGGTGGAGTAGGGCCGCGACCGCGACGGCGGAGTACCGGAGAAGACGGGTCACGGGGTGGCTCCGGGGAGGCGGTGAACCCCGGTCATGCTAGCCGCCCGTGGCGGGAGGGGAAACCGGTCCGCCGGTCAGGAACGGTCCGGTTCCGCTCCGGGAACCTTTCCTGCCTCCTTCCCGCCGCGGGCGATCCCCTTGGCGTGGTCGTAGCGTTCGCCCCACTCCTGCGACTCGGTCGTCTCCTGGGGGGCGGCGGCCGGGTGCTTGTCCGGTTGCAGGGACACGTCCGGGGCCGGTTCGTTCTTTGCGGGCGGGTTCGGGTCGGCCGACATGGCACTCCTCCGGGGCGTGGGCGACTACACTCACCCGAGGCAAAGCGTGTGCCGGGGGGTCCGATGCGGGAACGTGACGCGGTGGTAGTTGGGTCCGGGCCGAACGGGCTGGCGGCGGCGGTCGCCCTGGCCCGGGCTGGGCTGTCGGTGCTGGTAGTCGAGGGAGCCGACACCGTCGGCGGCGGCGCCCGGTCGGCCGCGCTGACCCTCCCCGGCTTCACCCACGACGTCTGCTCGGCCGTCTACCCGATGGGGGCGGCCAGCCCGTTCCTGCGGTCGCTCCCGCTCGACCGCTTCGGGCTGGAGTGGGCCCACCCCCCGGTTCCGCTCGCCCACGCCCTCGACGGCGGGGCAGCGGCGGTCCTCGACCGCTCCGTCGAGGCGACGGCCGACCGCCTCGGCCCGGACGCGGCGGCGTACCGCCGGCTCATGACGCCGCTCGTCCGGGCGGCGGACGGGCTGTTCGCCGACCTGCTCGGGCCGCCGTTCTCCATCCCCCGGCACCCGCTGGCCGCGTTGCGGTTCGGAGTGCCCGGGCTGCGCTCCGGTCGGGGGTTCGCGGAGGCGTACTTCCGCACCCCCGAGGCCCGGGCGCTGTGGGCCGGGGTCGCCGCCCATGCGGTTATCCCGCTCGAATCCCGCCCCGGGGCGGCGGTCGCGCTGATGCTGGCGCTGGCCGGCCACACCCACGGCTGGCCCGTGGCCCGCGGCGGAGCCCAGACGGTGAGCGACGCCCTGGCCGGCTACTTCCGCTCACTCGGTGGGGAGATCGAAACCGGCCGGTGGGTGAGATCGCTGGCCGACCTGCCTCCCGCGAAGGCGGTTCTGTTCGACACCACCCCTCGGCAGCTCGTGGCGATCGCAGGCGACCACCTCCCGGCCGGGTACGTGCGCCGGTTGGCGAAGTACCGCCACGGCCCCGGGGTGTTCAAAGTGGACTGGGCGCTGTCCGGTCCGGTGCCGTGGACGGCCCCGGAGTGCCGTGGGGCGGGCACGGTCCACCTCGGCGGGACGCTGGACGAGGTGGCGGCGGCCGAGCAGGCTCCGTTCGCGGGGACGCACGCCGACCGGCCGTTCGTGCTATTCGTACAGCCGAGTGTGGCCGACCCGTCGCGGGCGCCGGCCGGGAAGCACGCGGCCTGGGGTTACTGCCACGTCCCGCACGGCTCGACGGAGGACGCGCTGAGCCGGGTCGAGGCCCAGGTGGAGCGGTTCGCCCCCGGGTTCCGCGACGTGGTGATCGGCCGGCACGTGATGAACACGGCGGCGATGGAGCGGTACAACCCGAACTACGTGGGCGGCGACATCAGCGGCGGGGTGACCGACCTGTGGCAGCTGTTCACTCGCCCGGTCGCATCGCTCGACCCCTACCGCACGCCGAACCCCCAACTGTGGTTGTGTTCGTCGTCCACGCCCCCGGGCGGGGGCGTCCACGGGATGTGCGGCTGGGCGGCGGCGCGGTCGGTGCTGCGGCGGCTGGGAGGGAATGCCTGAAATTCGAAGCACGAAGTTCGAAGCCAAGACCGATCCGGATTTGGCTTCGAACTTCGTGCTTCGAATTTGCCCCCCGTCACGAGAAGTCGATGTCCAGTTTCGTGGTGTCGGACTTGACGGTCTTGGTCATCCCGGACGTCTCCGGGTCGTGGTACTTCTTCGGCAGGACGACCGCCGGCTTCGCCGCCTTTTCCGCCTTCTTGCCGCTCGAATCGCCCACGCTCCGCGGCCCGTTGTCGGGGAGGACACCGACCTTCACCTCGCCGGGCGGGACGTCGGTGATGATGTAGCTCCCGTCCTTCTGGACGACCGCGAACGCGACCTCGTTGTTCGCGCCCACGAACCGCACCGTGCCCGCTTGGAGCGGCTCACCCTTGTAGCTCACCGTCCCGCGGATCTCCCGCACCTTCCCGCCCGACTCCCCGCACCCGGCGGCGACCGCCACGGCGAGCAGGGGGAGGGCACACCACACGCGAAACCGACGGAGTTGCTGGGTCATGATGGTGTTGGGGTCAAAGGGAAACGGGGCGTGACCCTACGGTCGCGCCCCGGCTGAGTGGCCCGCACGGGCCGGGTTACCAGTCGCCGCCGAGGACCAGCCCGTCGTTCGGCCAGAGCACCCGGGCCCACGTGGTCCCGGCGACGCTCGGGGTCACGAGCCGCACGCTGCCGTCCATCATCCCGACCACGGCCGCGCCGTTGATCGCCTGCACGTAGTAGGGGTTGCAGGCGTCCACCCGCGGGTTGTTCTGCGGCGTGGCGGCGGTGGTGGTGTCGATCGGGTTGGTGGTGTCGTTGCTGATGAGGCGGGTGTCGATGTAGGCGCCGCGCTGCCAGCGCCACGGGGTCCAGTAGGCCCAGAGCTTGTGCCAGTACTTCGGGTTGCCGGCGCTCGACGGCTCCGTCTCGCCGAGCCCGCACACCGCGTACTGCTCGCCGAACCCGACCGTGTTCGACGTGCCGTCCTGGAGGGCCACCAGGGCCGTCTTGCCGTCCGTGTGCCGGGCGCCGCCCTTGGGGTCGCCGAACACCGCGTGGTTCGCGCCGTAGTTGCAGTGCGCCCAGGTGCCGCCGTTGTCCTCGACCCACGTGTCGCCCGGGTTGGACGAATCGCGGGGGGAGAGGTACGTCTTCACCTTCACCGAGCCTGGGGAGGTGGACCCGCCGACCCAGAAGTTGGCGTTCGCCGACCCGGCGGTCCAGAGCGGCCCCTGCTCGACGTACGGGAGGATGTAGCAGAAGAGCGAGTACTGCTTGTCGGCCTTGTTGATGTCCGTCGCCATCGGGGGCAGGGCGTTGTTGGCGTCGTGGTAGCTGTGGCAGGCGAGCGCGATCTGCTTGAGGTTGTTCTGGCTCTGGGAGCGGGCGGCGGCCTCGCGGACCTTCTGAACGGCGGGGAGGAGCAGGCCGATCAGGATGGCGATGATGGCGATCACCACCAGCAACTCGATCAGCGTGAACGCACGCGCGCGCCGATGCGGGAAAGGCATGCCTCGGTCTCACGAATGGAAAGAATGGGCGAGCCGGACAGTGGACGATTTGGACGAATAACTATCAGACGTGTACTAAACCGAGAGACAGGCCCACGTCTCTATCGATAATATAGCCGGCGCCCGCCCCGGAGGCAACTGATCTGGACAAATGGGGGCCGGTTGGTCGGGCAACACTGGACACCGAAGCCACCGATCCTGGGGGAGGGCCGGACGGCGGCCTTCGCCGGGTACGGCTTCCCGGGCGCGGACCCCCGCCCGCCTCATGCCGGCCGCTCTCTGCTCTGCCCGTGGCGACCTGGCCGATGTGCCCGGCCGCACCCTCCCCCGGCAGGGAGCCTGATACGCCCCCACCAACCCAGGTCGCCGTCCCGTACCCGGGCGCCCGTCCGGGTGAGTCGTCCTCCGGGCGGTGGATGTGGCCGGGAAGGGCAGCGCCATCAAGCACGTGACGAGCGGGGTGAACCCGCAGTGCTGCCGGGTGTTCAGCTTCACGAAGTCGTCCGCCGAGAGCCCCCGCACAACTTCCTGAGGCGGCACTCGAAGAGCGTTCCCCTCGCGCGGGCGCGGCGGTATACTCAGTCGATCGCACCACGATAACGTGCTGGTGACGAAGGTCCACTCCGGACGGATCGGCCGCGCGCTGGGAAGAGCGGCACGAGGGCACCCGCGCGTCCGAGCGGCACCTCGTCCGGAGCGGGACGGTAATCCTCAAGCTCTTCCAGGGCGTCTCGAAGGGCGAGCAGAATCGCTGGTTCCTGGAGCAGCTGGACCAGCTGGAGAAGAACGGGACGTTCGCGGCTTCACCGCAGGAGGCAGGCGACGGTGTTGGACGCGGTCCGGGTGGTGGGGCGCTCTGGCTGCCGCCGCCGACCGGCACCCCCTGGCGGGGCCGCCAGCCGTTCTCCCCGGCCGAGGGGACGGACCTGGAACCCGTGCCGGGGCACGACAAACCCCTCCTCGGCCGGCCGACCGAACCGGAACGGGTGCTTCGATGAGCGCCGAACAGGCCCGGCTGGACGAGGCCCGCGAGCGGGCGGTGCCGTGGCGGAAGTGGGGGCCGTTCCTCAGCGAGCGGCAGTGGGGGACCGTCCGCGAGGACTACAGCGAGGGCGGCAACGCCTGGGACTACTTCACCCACGACCAGGCCCGGAGCCGGGCTTACCGGTGGGGCGAGGACGGGCTCGCCGGCGTCTGCGACGACCACCAACGGCTGTGCCTCGCCCTGGCTCTGTGGAACGGGGCCGACCCGATCCTCAAAGAACGGCTGTTCGGCCTGACCAACGCCGAGGGGAACCACGGCGAGGACGTGAAGGAGTACTACTTCTACCTCGACAGCACGCCGACCCACTCGTACATGCGGTACCTCTACAAGTACCCCCAGGCGGCCTTCCCCTACGCCGACCTCGTGGACACCAACCGCGGCCGCGGCCGGGACGAGTTCGAGTACGAGTTGCTCGACACCGGCGTCTTTGACGGGGGCCGCTACTTCGACGTGTTCGTGGAGTACGCCAAGGCCGGCCCCGAAGACCTGCTCGTCCGCGTCACCGCCCACAACCGCGGGCCGGAGCCGGCCGACCTCCACGTCCTCCCGACCCTGTGGTTCCGCAACGAGTGGTCGTGGCGCGCGGCCGCGGGCCGCCCCTCGCTCCGGCAGGTCGCCGGCCCCGCGGGGCGCGCGGTGGTCCAGGCCACCCACCCGGCGCTCGGCGAACGGTACCTGTCCTGCGAGGGCGACGTCCCGTTGCTGTTCACCGAGAACGAGACCAACACCGAGCGCGTCTTCGGCGCCCCGAACCTGTCCCCCTACGTGAAGGACGGGATCAACGACCACGTCGTCCGCGGCCGGGCGGGGGTGGTCAACCCCGACCAGACGGGCACGAAGGCCGCGGCCCACTACCGGCTCACCGTCCCCCCCGGCGAGTCCCGGGTGGTCCGGCTGCGACTCTCGGACCACTCGCCGGCGGCCAACGGCTCGGCCGCCGGGCCGTTCGGCGACCCGTTCGACGCGGTTCTGGAAACCCGCCGGCGCGAGGCGGACGAGTTCTACGCCGGGCTCGTCCCGGCGGCGGTCGGTCCGGACGGGGCCAACGTGATGCGGCAGGCGCTGGCGGGGATGCTGTGGAGCCAGCAGTTCTACCACTACGACGTGGACCGGTGGCTGGACGAGCGGGGGGCCGGCCCCTACAAGCCGGCCCGCAAGGCGGCGCCGCGGAACGACCAGTGGCACCACATGTACAACGGCGACGTCATCTCGATGCCGGACAAGTGGGAGTACCCGTGGTACGCCGCCTGGGATCTGGCGTTCCACGTCCTCGCCCTCACGCTCGTGGACCCGGACCTCGGCAAGCAGCAGCTCGCGCTCATGCTCCGCGAGCGGTACATGCACCCGAACGGCCAGATCCCGGCCTACGAGTGGAACTTCGGCGACGTGAACCCGCCGGTCCACGCCTGGGCCACGGTCTTCACCTACCTGCTGGAGAAGGGCCGGACCGGCGTGGGCGACCGGGAGTGGCTCAAGGCGAGCTTCCAGAAGCTGCTGCTCAACTTCACCTGGTGGGTGAACCGGAAGGACCGGACCGGGCGGAACGTCTTCGAGGGCGGGTTCCTGGGCCTGGACAACATCGGCGTGTTCGATCGCAGCGCGCCCCTGCCGACGGGCGGCTACCTGGAGCAGGCCGACGGGACCGCCTGGATGGCCCTGTTCTGCCAGAACATGCTCCAGATCGCCGCGGAACTCGCCCTGTCGGACCCGGACTACGCGGACATGGCGCTGAAGTTCTTCCAGCACTTCATGTGGATCGCCTCGTCCATGACCCACCTGGGCGGCGAGGTCGGGATGTGGGACGAGGAGGACGGCTTCTTCTACGACGTGCTCCGCCACCCGGACGGCCGGGCCGAGCGGCTCAAGGTGCGGTCGATGGTCGGCCTCCTGCCGCTCTGCGCCGCCACCGTCTTCGACGGCCGGCTCCTCGCCGCCTACCCCGAGCTCGCCGACCGGGTCCGCTGGTTCCTGGAGGCCCGGCCCGAGCTGTGCGCCGCGATCCACGACCCGCGCGCGGTCGGGGCGGCCGGGCGCCGGCTGGCCTCCGTCCTCACCGAGGGGAAGCTCCGCCGCGTGCTGGCGCGGATGCTCGACGAGAACGAGTTCCTCGGCCCCTACGGCGTCCGCTCCCTGTCGAAGTATCACGAGGCCCACCCGTTCGTGACGCACGCCGGCGGGCAGGAGTACCGGGTCGGCTACCTCCCGGCCGAGTCGGACACCGGCATGTTCGGCGGGAACTCGAACTGGCGCGGCCCGGTGTGGGTGCCGGTGAACGTGCTCCTCATCCGCGCCCTCCTCCAGTACTACGCCTACTACGGCGACGACCTCACCGTCGAGTGTCCGACCGGCTCCGGCCGGCTGATGAACCTGTACCAGGTGGCCGAGGAACTCGGCCGCCGGCTGGCGGCCACCTTCCTCCGCGGCCCGGACGGCCGCCGCCCGGTGTACGGCGGGACGGAGGTCTTCCAGACCGACCCGCACTGGCGCGACCTGATCCTCTTCTACGAGTACTTCCACGGCGACAACGGGGCCGGGCTCGGGGCCAGCCACCAGACCGGCTGGACCGGGGTCGTCGCCCGGGTCATGCACCTGTTCGCCACCGTCAACCCGGAGCAGGCGCTCGGGCAGGGGCGGGCGGCGTACTTCCAGGCCGGCCGACCCGCCCCGGCCGACCCGGCGGCCGCAGCCGGGGCGCCCGCGTGACCGCCCCCTCTCCCACCGGTGACCTGTCATGACGCCCGCGACGCCCGGCCGCCCCGGCCCCCTCGGCGCCACCGTGCGCGACGGGGGGTGAACTTCAGCCTGTACTCCCGCACCGCGGCGGGCGTCGAACTCCTGCTCTTCGACCGCCCGGACGCCCCGGCGCCGGTCCGCGCGGTCGCCCTCGACCCGGCCGCCGACCGGACCTACCACTACTGGCACGCGTTCGTGCCCGGGGTGCGCCCCGGCCAGCTGTACGGCTACCGCGTCCGCGGCCCGGCCGACCCCGACCGCGGGCTGCGGTTCGACCCGACCAAGGTTCTCCTCGACCCCTACGCCCGCGGCGTGGTGGCCCCGCCGGGCTACACCCCCGACGCCGCCCGCCGGCCGGGCGACAACGCCGCGGCCGCGCTGAAGGGCGTGGTCGTGGACCCCTCCGCCTACGACTGGGAGGGGGACGCCCCGCTGCGCCGGCCGGCCGTCCGAACGGTCGTCTACGAGATGCACGTGCGCGGCTTCACGAGGCACCCTAACTCCGGGGTCGCGGAGGCCCGCCGCGGCACCTACGCCGGCCTGGTCGAGAAGATCCCGTACCTCCGGGATCTCGGCGTCACCGCGGTCGAGCTCCTCCCCGTCCACGCCTTCGACCCGCAGGCCTGCCCGCCCGGCCGGGTCAACTACTGGGGCTACCAGCCCGTGTGCTACTTCGCCCCGCACCCGGCCTACAGCTCCCGCCCGGACCCGACCGGCCCGGTGGACGAGTTCCGGGACATGGTGAAGGCTCTCCACCGGGCCGGGATCGAGGTCATCCTCGACGTGGTGTTCAACCACACCGCCGAGGGGAACCACGACGGCCCGACCCTCGGCTACCGCGGGATCGACAACCCGACCTACTACATGCTGGAGCAGGGCGGCGCCCGGTACGCCGACTACTCCGGGTGCGGGAACACGCTCAACGCCAACCACCCCGTCGTCCGCCGGCTGATCGTGGACAGCCTGCGCTACTGGGTGACCGAGATGCACGTGGACGGGTTCCGGTTCGACCTGGCGTCGATCCTGGCCCGCGCCCCGGACGGCCGGCCGCTGCCGCACCCGCCGGTCCTGTGGGACATCGAGTCCGACCCGGCGCTCGCCGGCACGAAGCTGATCGCCGAGGCCTGGGACGCGGCCGGGCTGTACCAGGTCGGCAGCTTCGTGGGCGACGCCTGGAAGGAGTGGAACGGCCGGTTCCGGGACGACGCCCGGGACTTCTTCCGCGGCGCCCCGGGGTCGGTGGGCCGGTTCGCCGACCGGCTGGTCGGCAGCCCCCAGGTGTACGGGCACAAGGGGCGGGAGGCCGAGCAGAGCGTGAACTTCGTCACCTGCCACGACGGGTTCACGCTCAACGACCTGGTGAGCTACGACCACAAGCACAACGAGGCCAACGGCGAGAACAACCGGGACGGGGCGGACGACAACCGCAGCTGGAACTGCGGGGCCGAGGGGCCGGTGGGTGACCCGGCGGTGGAGACGCTGCGGAGCCGGCAGGTGAAGAACTTCCACGCCGTCACGCTGCTGTCGCTCGGGCTGCCGATGATCCTGATGGGGGACGAGGTGCGGCGGACGCAGGGGGGGAACAACAACGCCTACTGTCACGACGACGAGGCGAATTGGTTCGACTGGACGCTTCCGGAGCGGCACGCAGACGTCCACCGCTTCGTGAAACTCCTCCTGGCTCGGCGGGTGAACCGGGACGCGGGCCACGAGCAGCGGCGGACGAGTCTGACCGAGCTGCTACGGGGGGCCAAGAAGGCGTGGCACGGGGTTCAGCTGAACGCGCCGGACTGGGGGGAGGACTCGCGCAGCGTGGCGTTCGGGTGGGAGAACCCGGCGGAGGGGCTGGTGTTCCATCTGATCCTGAACGGGTACTGGGAGCCGTTGGAGTTCGAGCTGCCGCCGCCCGCGGCCGGGAGCCCGTGGCGGCGGTGGATCGACACGTCCCTCCCGTCGCCGGACGACATCGCCGAGTGGCCGGCCGCGCCGCCGCACCCGGGCGCCACGTACCGGGCCGGCCCGCGGTCGGTCGTCATGCTGTACGCCGGGGCGATCCGCCGCTGAACTCCGGCACCCGGCCGACTGGCCAGGACTCGTCCCCCGTCAGGGGGAGCGGTCAGCCCGAGGTCGTCGGGCTGGATGAGAGCAGCGGTCCCGCGGCCGGCCAGGAGTTCGGCCAGCACCGCCCGGTAGGGGGCGTCGTCGCCCCTCCTACTGAGCCCGGCGGCGTGACGGTGACCATTTCCGTCTAACGCGGGTTCCGCGTCACGCCGCCTGGTAGTGCCGGTTGATCAGGTCGTTCTGGACCCACAGCAGCTTCCCGAACGCCCGCAGCGTCGTCACCTCGGTCTCGCGCGGCAGGTTCAGGCTCAAGATCGTCGCCGTCAGGGCGTCCGCCACGAATCCCATCAGGGCGTTCATCTGCACCAGCGGCACGTCCAGGGTCGCGCTCCCCGCCTTCGGGGTGTGCATCTTCCCCACCATGTCCAGGTACTCGGCCATCTTCCCGTCGTAGGGCTTCGTCACCAGGGTCACGAGGTAGCGGCCGAGGTGCTGCTTCCGGAAGGCGATCTGCGGGTGGTCCATCGTCAGGGCCGCGAGGGTGGCCGGCACCTCGCCCGCGTAGCCGTGCTGCCGCGGCAGGAAGTGCCGCCAGGTCGCGTCCTGCGCCTGGAGCTTGGCGTACACCGCGTCCACTAGCCCGGGCACCAGCGGGGCCAGCAGCGGCGCGGCGGCGTGGACCGCGGCCACGTCCTCCGGCCCGAAGCCGATGAACCCGGCCACGTACCCGAACCGGTAGCCGAGGTCGCGCTCCAGCCGGGGCTCGTCGATCGTCGTCATGGGCGTACTCCGTCCGTCGGGGAGGGGTCGGTCGGGATAAATAGGACTAATCGATCCGATTTACACGCAATGGTAGCCCACTATAATCAGAGGTCAAGGTCGGAATTCGGAATCCCGCCGGAGCCGGGTCGATGTTCTCGCAGACCGTCGAGTACGCCTTGCGGGCGGTCGTCCACCTCGCCCACGAGGCTCCGGCGGCGCGGACCACGGCCCAGATCGCCGACGCCACCCAGGTGCCGCGCGACTACCTCGCCAAGATCCTCCAGGGGCTCGCCAAGAAGGGGATCGTGACCACCCAGCGCGGGGTCGGCGGCGGGGTGGCGCTCGGGAAGGAGCCGGCCGGGCTGACCATCCTCGACGTGGTCAACGCGGTCGAGCCGATCGAGCGCATCCGGACCTGCCCGCTCAAGCTGAAGACCCACGGCGCCCGGCTGTGCCCGCTCCACAAGCGGCTGGACGACGCGATGGCCCAGGTCGAGGAGGCCTTCCGCCGGACCACGCTGGCCGAGGTGCTGGCCGAGCCGGGCGAGAGCGTCCCCCTCTGCGAGGGCGTGGCCGGCGAGGTTCTGCCGGTCCGACGCCGGCCGTGACGGGGCCGCCCGCCCCACCCGCCCGCCCCGCCACCCCGTCACGGTGAGATGGACGACCTGTTCCCGTACTTCCTGGTCTGGCTGGCGGTCACCGTCCCCGGGGCGGTGGTCGGCTGGGTCGGCACGTTCCGCAAGGCCGGACAGCCGTGGTGGAAGGCGGTCGTGCCCGTCTACAACGTGTTCGTCCTGGTGGTGTCGGTGGCCGGGCTCAGCCCGTTCTGGTTCGCGCTGCTGTGCGTGCCGGGCGTGAACCTGATCGCGGCACTCCTGGTGAACGTCGAGGTGGCCCGGCGGTTCGGCCGGAGCGAGTCGTTCGGGCTCGGGCTGGCGGTGTTCGGGTTCGTCTTCTACCCGGTCCTCGGGTTCGGGCCGGCCCGGTACCAGCGGTAGCCGGCGCACCGGTCGTGCCGGTCCGGCCGCGGGTGCGCCCGCCGCGCCCGCGCAGCTCCCCCAGCTTCTCAACCCGCCGCGAGAACGCCCCGGCGCCCGGCCGAAACTGGGGGTACTCACTGCCAGCCCCGGTGAGGAGTTGTGCCACCCCCCCGTCCGGGTTAGGATGGCCGAGAACCCGCGGGGCCGGGGCGACGACACCCACGACCAACACCACGACCGGGGCGGGTGGCCCCGGTCCCAGACACCGCGGCGGGGCCGGAGGCACCGGCCCCGCCGCCTGCGAGGCCCGTGCCCATGCTCGACGTGACCCTCGGCCGCCGCCCCGCCCGCACCTGTTCGGGCTCCTCCCGCCGCGACTTCCTCCGGGTCGGCGGGCTGGGGGCGGTGGCCCTCCCGTCGCTCCTCCGGGCCGAGGCCGCCGCCGGCACCGCGCCCGGCGCCCGGGCGCGGTCGGTGGTGCTCGTGTACCTCGGCGGCGGGCTCAGCCACCACGACAGCTTCGACCCCAAGCCCGACGCCCCCGAAGAGGTCCGCGGCCAGTACCGGCCCGTCCCGACCGTCGTCCCCGGGCTCCAGGTCTCCGAGAAGCTGCCGCGGATGGCCCGGGTGATGGACAAGGTCGCCCTGGTCCGGTCCGGGGCGCACACCAACGACCACCACGAGACGGCCACCAACTGGGTGCTGTCCGGCCGCTTCGGCACCCCGTTCGGCGACTACCCGGCGGTCGGGGCCGTGGTCGCCCACGAGGCCGGCTTCAGCGGCACCCTGCCGCCCTACGTCGCCGTCCCGCGGAACCCGTCCTTCACCTGGGAGCTCGGTAAGAGCGCGTTCCTGGGCGGGCGGTACGAGTCGTTCAAGGCCGGCGACCCGAGCCAGCCCAACTACCAGGTCCAGGATCTGACCACCGACGGCCTCACCCCGGCCCGGTCCGAGCGCCGCACGTCCCTCCTCGCGGCCGTGGACGGGCTGGCCCGGCGGGTGGAGGGGAACGACCAGATCGCCACCTACGACGAGTTCCACACCCGCGCCCGGGAGATGGTGCTGTCGCCCGAGGCCCGCCGGGCCTTCGCTGTGGACCGCGAGCCCGAGCGGCTCCGCGACCGCTACGGGCGGAACACCGCCGGCCAGTCGATGCTCCTGGCCCGCCGGCTGGTCGAGGCCGGGGTCCGGTTCGTGACCGTGAACTACGGCGGCTGGGACCACCACGGGCGCATCTTCGAGGGGCTCGACCGCAAGCTCCCGGAGTTCGACACCGCCCTGTCGGCCCTCGTCGAGGACATGCACGCCCGGGGGACGTTCGCCGACACGCTGCTGGTGGTGATGGGCGAGTTCGGCCGGACCCCCAAGATCAACAAGGACGCCGGCCGCGACCACTGGGGGCCGGCCGCGTCGCTCCTGTTCGCCGGGGCGGGCGTCCGGCCCGGCCTGGTCCTCGGCCGGACCGACCGGCAGGGCGCGTACACGACCCAGCGGCCGGTGGCCCCGGCCGACGTGGCCTACACGATCCTCGACAGCCTCGGGATCGACCCCCGGAAGGCGCTCCACACCCCGGACGGCCGCCCGATCGAGATCCTCGACGGCGGCGAGCCGGTCCGCGAGCTATTCGCGTAACCGCCGGACCGACAGGTTCGTTGCGGCGGCCCGAGGGCATTCCCCTCGGGCCGCCGTCATTTCCGCACCAGTGGCCGCGCAAGTCCGGTCGGGTTTCGCGTTCCCCCGTCAGAACGCCCCGGCCGCTGCGCCCGGCGTTCGGGCCAAACCCCTGATCCGGTGCGGGTTTCCGATGTTCGCCGCGTGCCGTCTCCGCTGTCTGATGCTGGCGGCCGTTGCCCTCGCGGTGGCCGGCACGGCGTCAGCTGCGGAGGCCGGGTGGGTGACGGTCCAGAACGACACCGGCCGTGTCGTCGTCGTCCAGACGACCGTCACCGTCGGCGGGCAGACGAAGCGCGGCCGCCCGGTCCGCCTCCTCCCCGGGGAGCACGTCCGCGAGTTCCACACGACGACCTCGCTCCAGGTCGAGGTCTTCGACGGCGGCGCCCACGAGTGCTCACTCTACGCCGGCACGCTCGGCCTGCGGGTCGAGAACCAGGCGTTCCGCGTGGCCCAGGCCGGCCGGGGCGTCACGGTCGCCCCCGCGCCGGCCCGCTGACCCCCGCCGGCCGGATTCGGTCGTTGCCGGCCCGCACGTCACGCGGCTACAGTGTGAGGGTTTCCACCCTCCCACCCCGGCACCTCAATGACCAACGGCCCCTCTCCGGGCAAGTCCGCCCCGCCGAGCCGCGTCCGCTACTCGGTCCTCGGCCTGCTCTGCCTGCTGGCGATGATCACGTACCTCGACCGCGCCATGTACGGCAGCGCCAAGGGCGACATGATGGCCGCGGTCGGCCAGCCGGAGAAGAACTTCTACCTGGTGCTGGTGTTCTTCCAACTCGCCTACGCCCTGTTCGAGATCCCCGCCGGGTGGATGGGCGACACCTACGGGCCGCGGAAGACCCTCCTGCGGATCGTGGTCTGGTGGTCGCTGTTCGTGGGCCTGACCGGGTTCGCCGGGTTCGCCCTCCCGGGCACCGGGGTCGTCGTCATCGGGTTCGCGGTGCTGGTCGGGATGCAGTTCCTGTTCGGGATGGGCGAGGCCGGGGCGTTTCCGAACATTGCGAAGTCGATCTACAACTGGTTCCCGGAAACCCAGCGGGGGTTCGCCAAGGGGGCGATCTGGATGAGCGCCCGGCTGATGGGCGGGCTGACCCCGTTCGTGTGGGTGCTCCTGGTCACCATCGGCGGGCTCAGCTGGCGGCACGCGCTGTGGCTGTTCGCCGGGCTGGCGGCGGCATGGTGCGTGGCGTTCGCCTACTGGTTCCGGAACACCCCGGCCGAGCACCCGGCGGCGAACGCGGCCGAGGTCGCCCTGGTCGGCGCCGGGAAGGAGCACGGCGGCGGGCACGCCGGGGTTCCCTGGCGGCGGATCTTCGGGAGCCGGAACGTGTGGGCTCTGTGCCTGATGTACACGGTCACGAACTTCAACTGGTACTTCCTGATGTACTACCTGCCGGGGACGCTCAAGGCGCAGTTCCCGCAGTGGGGCGAGGACGACGGGGGGAAGCTCCTGCTGGCCCTGCTCGGCGGCGCCCCGCTCCTGGTCGGGATGGCCGGGTGCCTGTTCGGCGGGCTCCTCACCGACTGGTACATCGCCCGGACCGGGAGCCAGAAGTGGGGGCGGCGGGTGTTCGGGATGCTCGGGTACGGGCTGGCCGGGGTGTGCTACCTGACGGCCACGTTCTTCACCGACAACCTGGTGGTGTTCGCCGGCTGCCTGATCCTGGTCGGGCTGACGAACGACCTGATCATGGCCCCGTCGTGGGCCGCCGCCCAGGACATCGGCCGCCGGTACTCGGCGATCGTGTCCGGGATGATGAACATGGTCGGCAACCTCGGCGCCGCCCTCGGCAATCTGGTGACCGGGCTGATCCTGGCGGCCTACACGGTTAAGGTGACGGCCGACGGGGCGGAGAAGGACGTGGTTCAGTCCCAGGGGTTCATCATCTGCTTCACGATGTACGCGGTGGTCTACGGCCTCGGCGTCGTGTCGTGGCTGTTCATCGACCCGACGAAGTCGGTCACGGCCGGCGAGGACGGGCACCCGTAGGCCGCCCCCGGCCCGGCCGCGGGGGTGACAACGGTTATCACCCCCGCGTCGGTCAGTTGACCACGTTCCGCAGCGGCTCGCCGAGGAGCGCCCGGCGGCAGGCCTGGGCGCCCTTCACCCGCATGTCGCGCAGCCCCTCCTCGGAGTAGAACGCCGAGTGCGGGTTCACGATCACCCGGTCGTGGCACGGGTCGGCCGGGTTCCGCCACGCCGCCAGCAGCGGGTGGTCGTCCGGCGGCGGCTCGAACGGCAGCACGTCGATCGCCGCCCCCGCCAGCTTGCCGCTCCGGACGGCGTCCGGAACGGCGGTCGCGTCCACGGTCGCGCCGCGGGCGGTGTTCACGAGGTACGAGCCGTCCGGCATCAGGCTGATGGCGCGGGCGTCGACGATGTGCCGCGTCTCGTCCGTCAGCGGGCAGTGGACGCTCAGCACGAAGCTCTGCCGCAGCAGGTCGTCCAGCTTCTCCACCCGCCGGACGCCGGCGGCCTTGTCGTAGCCGTCCGCCTTGAACGGGTCGTAGAAGGCCACGTCCATGCCGAGCGCCCTGGCCCGCAGCGCGGCGGCGGTGCCGATGCGGCCCAGGCCGATCACGCCGAACACCCGGCCGCGGAGCCGGACGAGCGGCGCGGCCGCCGTGTACATCCAGTCCCCGACCTTGCGCTGGAGCCGGTTGTTCAGGAAGTTGATGCCGCGGGTGAGCGCCAGCATCATGCCGATGGCCGAGTCGGCGACCTCCTCGGTGCCGTAGTCGGGGACGTTGCCGACCGGGATGCCGCGCTCGCGGGCGTACACCCGGTCCACGTTGTCGAAGCCGACGCCGCAGCGGACGATCAGCTTGCACCGCGTCAGCCGGCCGATGGTGGCGCGGGTGAGGGCGATGTTGTGGTAGAGCATCACCGCGTCGGCGTCGTCCACCTTGCCGGCGAGGTCGGCCTCGGAGGTGGCGTCGTAGGCGACGATGTCGGCGATGTCGCCGAGGATGTCACGTTCGGGGGCGAGGTCGTCGGTGATGAAGTCGGCGACGGCGACGCGGAACCGGGGCATGGGCGGATCGTCCGGGGGGAGGGTTAGGGAGCCAGGGCGCGGGCCACCTCGCGGGCGATGGTCACGTCCTCGCGGGTGTGGACGACGAGGACGGCGGCCGGGTCGAGGCCGAGGAACGCCAGCGGCTCGCAGATGCGGGCGCGGAGCGCGGCGGCGTGCTGGCCGATGCCGCCGGTGAAGACGAGGGCGTCGAGTCCGCCGAGGGCCGCGGCCATCGCCCCGACGCCAGTGCGGACGCGGTAGGCGAACATCTCCAGGGCCAGCGCCGCGCGGGCGTCGCCGGCCGCGGCGGCGCGGTCGACCTCGCGCACGTCGGCCGACACGCCGGACACGCCGAGCAGGCCGGACTCCTTGTTCAGCGCGTGTTCGATCTGATCCGTGGTGAGCCCGTGGTGCCGCCGCACGTAAATCAAAGCGCCGGGGTCGATCGAGCCGCAGCGCGTGCCCATCATCAGCCCGTCGAGCGGGGTGAAGCCCATCGTCGTGTCCACGCACGCCCCGCCCCGCACCGCGGCCAGCGAGCAGCCGCCGCCGAGGTGGGCGACCACGACGCGGAAGTCCGGGGCGCCCACCCGGCCGCGCACCTCGGCGGCGTGGCGCGAGCAGTAGGCGTGGCTGAGGCCGTGGAAGCCGTACTTGCGGACGCCCCAGTCGTGCGTCCAGTTGCGGGGCACGGGGTACGTCGCGGCGAAGTCCGGGATCGTGCGGTGGAAGGCGGTGTCGAACGCGGCGACGTGCGGCACGTTCGGCAGCAGCCGGCGGGCCTCCGCGAGGGCGGCCAGGGCCGGCGGGTTGTGGAGCGGGGCGAGGTCGTTCAGCTTCTCCAGCTGGGCCGTGACCGCGTCCGTGACGACCACGCCGGCGGAGAAGTCGGGGCCGCCGTGGACGATCCGGTGGCCGACCGCGTCGATCAGCGGCAGGTCGCCCGCCTGCCGGAGCGCGGCGGCCGGGTCGTGCCCCTCGGTGTCGCGTGCGAAGACCTCGTCCTCGCCGTCCAGCACGGACAGTTTGACGGTGGCCGACCCGGCGTTCACGACTAGAACCCGCATGCCGGCGTTGTACCACCCGCGGCGGCGGAAATCCACCGGGCCGGTTTCCGCTAGGATAACCCCCTGCCGCCCGCCCCCGAGACACCCATGCTGACCCGCCGCTCCCGCGCCCGTGAAGTCGCCCTCCAGCTCCTCTTCCAGAAGGACCAGAACCCGGCCGTGATCCCCCGCAAGGCGATCGTGCGCTTCGCCCACGACCGGCTCGTGAACGAGGAGAAGTTGAAGGGCGGGGCCGCCCTCAGCGTCTTCGCGCTGGCCCTGTACGATGGGGCTCTCGCCCACCAGCCGGCGATCGACCCGAAGATCTCGTCCGTGGCCGAGAACTGGCGGCTGTCGCGGATGAACCCGGTGGACCGGAACGTCCTGCGGCTCGCCACCTACGAGCTCCTCCACGACCCGGCCCGGCAGCCGGTCGAGGTGGTGCTGGACGAGGCCATCGAGCTGGCCCGCCGGTTCGGGTCGAAGGAGTCGCCGGCGTTCGTGAACGGCATCCTCGACCGCATCGGGAGGATGCGGGAGACGGCGGCGCCCCCCGCCCCGACCGCCTGACCAACTCCGGGCGTCAGCGCGGCGCAGGTCACGCACACCTCCCCGGGCCGCTCGTAGCCCAGGGCGGGAGCCCTGGGCTACGAGCGGGACGCCCCTCCGGGGCTCGAAAACCCTCGCCCGAAAAGCCCCACGAGCCGCCACCGCCGGGGAGCGGCCGCCCGATCACCCGACCCCCCTATTCCGCCGCCGTGAGACGTTCGCCCTTCACCGCCCTCTGCTCGCAGCTCCACCGGCTCGCCAGCCCGCCGCGGGCCGACCTGCACGTCCACACCACCGCCAGCGACGGGGAGTACACCCCGTCCCAGGTGGCGGCGCTGGCGCGCGAGGCCGGCCTCGCCGCCGTCGCGGTCACGGACCACGACACCCTCGCCGGCGTGCCCGAGGCGGCCGAGGCGGCGCGGTCGTTCACCGGCCCGGCCGTCGAGGTCGTGCCCGGGGTCGAGCTCACCACCGAACTCGACGGCCGCGAACTCCACCTGCTCGGCTACTTCGTCCGCCCCGACCACGCGGAACTGGCCGACGTGCTGCGCCGGATGTGCGAGCGCCGCCGGGAGCGGTTCTTCGACTACGTGGCGAAGCTGACCGCGGCCGGCCACGTGCTCCCGGCCGACCGGGCGGACCTGGTCGCGGCCCGCACGCCGAGCCTGGGGCGGCGGCACGTCGCCGGGCTGCTCGTGGCCTGTGGGTTCGCGGGGAACACGAACGGGGCGTTCTACCGCTACCTCCACCCGCTCCGGTCCGGCGTCGTGCCGAAGCTCCTCCTGCCGATCGCGGACGCCATCCGGCTCGTGCGCGAGGCCGGCGGGGCGTCCAGCCTGGCCCACCCGCCGGACCTGTCGGACGACCAGTTCGCCCGGCTCCGCGCCGCCGGCCTGGACGGGATCGAGGCGGACTACCCGTTCGGCCGGTCGTCCCCGGGTGGGTGGCTGCGCGAACTCGCCGGGCGGTTCGGGTTCGTCCGCACCGGCGGGAGCGATTGCCACGGCCCGACCCCCGCCCACCGCCGGATCGGCAGCACGGCGGTGCCCCTGGACCGACTCGACGAGTTGCGCCGGCGGTGCGGGTAGGGGTGTTGTGGATCGGGGGTGTCGGGTGTCGGGGATCGGGGATGCCGGGTGTCGGGGATGTCGGGGATCGGGTGCCGGGGGTCGGGGGTCGGGGGAAGAGGGAAGACCAAGTAGGCCACCCGGGGCGTTGCCCCGGGCTATCAAATCCCAGCGCTTCGGGCTGAAGAGGGCCGCTGGGTTTCAGGCCAACGGCCTGGGATCGCATAGCCCGGGGCAACGCCCCGGGTGGCCTACCGAGCAACCCGGCGGGGGTGATAACCGCTATCACCGCGGCCCGGCCCCCAATCCCGACACCCGACACCCGACACCCGACATCCCCGATCCCCGACCCACCGGCGCGAAGCCATTCCGGTTGTTCCCGCGCCGCCGATCGGCGCTGTTGCGCACCGGCGCGGTTGCACTTCCGCCCCACACGTTGCGGGCTTCCGCTGGCAGGGTCTGGGAATCGGGGCAATGGTAGACGGCCCGGATCAGGGACGGGGCCGGGGCAAGGCTCCGGTCCGGGCGGCACCCTGCAAGGACGAGCCCCGATGAGACGGACCCTCGCGGCCGCGGCCCTCGCCGCCCCGCTCGTGGCACTAACCGCCGGGACGGCGGACGCCGGCCCCGGGCCGAACACGTTCGGCCTGCGCTGCGGCGGCTGGGCGCTGCACATGTTCCCGTACAAGCACCAGCACGGCCCGCTGTTCAACTACGGCCCGTACTACGGCTACCCGCCGTTCGAGCCGTACGGCCCGTGGGACGCGTACCTCCGCTACCAGGGCGGCTACGGCCAGGGCGGCGGCGGGAACATGTACGGCTGGCTGAACGGCTGGCAGCCGGGGAGCAACCTCGGCGGTCATGGCTTGGGCCACGGGCACGGCTTGGGCCTCGGGTACGGGCTACTCCACCACGGCAGCCACGGCGGGTGCGCCAGCTGCGGCGGGGGCCACCTGCACCGCGGGCACGGTCACAGCCACGGCCACACCGGCGGGTGCAACTCGTGCGGGGCCGCGGCCGCCGCGGCGGTGACGAGCGGGCCGGTGCTGGCGAGGTACAACGGGTTCGGTGACCCCACCGCCTCCGCCGCGTTCTACGCCGAAACCCCGAACCTGATCGTGCCCGTGTCCGGCACCGCCGCCCCCTGATTCGACCTGAGACCCACGCTCGGTGCGCTCACGGAGGTGCGCCGAGTCCCACGGAGGAGGACGACCGAGATGCTGAGCCTTCGGAAGACCCTGTTCGCCGCCGCCGTCGTGTTGGCCGCGGCCCCCTCGGGTGCGTCGGCGCAGATGCACGGCAGCCCGTTCATGAGCCAGCCGCGGCAGCCCCACTTCGGGCCGTACCTGTTCGCCAACCACCACAACCGCCAGCTGCCGGCCTTCCAGGCGGCCCCGTGGTACCTGTACTGGCCCTACGACGGGCATTTCATGACCCCGGCCCCGGTCCACGGCGCGTTCTACGGCCCGCCGACGGGTGGCAACTTCCCGGTGAACCCGTACTTCCCGAGCCCGGCCGGGTACTACGGCCCGGTCCCCGGCGGCCCGGCCCCTGGGGGCGTCGGCCCGCAGCCGTACCCGTTCGCGCCGGTCGCCCCAGGGGCTCCGGTCGCCCCACCCGCCGGCGGGGTCGGCCTCCCGGCCATCCCGCCGACGCCCATGCCTGCCGCCCCCGGTGACACCGCGATCCCGCGGCAGCGGTAAAGTTTTCGCAGCGCCCCCGACCGGAGCAGGCCGCCCGGTCGGGGTTCTCCCCACCCGTCTCGTACCCGCGTTCGCGGGTTTCGCCCGTTCCCCCCCCGCGCGTGACCGGTTAGCATGGATGAATTCGGCCGGGCGGTCCCGGCCGGGTTCGCCTTCATTCTTGTCACGCCCGTGTGGCGGGCGAGGTCTCTCTCATGCAGGCACGCGAGCGCGGGGAGTTGGTGCCGGTCGGCGGCGGCGACGCGATCCCCCTGGCCCGGGACGTGATGACCATCGGCCGGCGGGAGTCGTGCGACATCTGCCTGAAGTTCCAGAACGTGTCCAGCGTCCACGCCGAGCTGTCGCTGAAGAGCGGCGTGTGGTTCGTGCGCGACATGGGGAGCACGAACGGGGTGAAGGTGAACGGCGAGCGGACCCTCCGCCGGCCGCTGCGCCCCGGGGACGAGATCGGCATCTCGAACCACAAGTACACGATCCAGTACCAGTTCGCCGAGGGCACCGCGATCGACGACGTGTTCGCCGAAGAGGAAGACGTGTTCAACACGTCGCTGCTGGAGAAGGCCGGGCTCGCCAAGCCGAAGAAGCCCGGACCGGACCGGCGGTAGCCTTCCAGGCCGACGCCAGCTCGCCAGCTCCCGTCAGACTGCCCGGGAACCGCCCGGGCCTTTCGTCGCAGGCCATTGACCCGCAAGGGAATGGGTTCTCGACTCGGCGGCGTAGCGAGGTGCGATGGCCGGAGCGGCACACCGAGTGGTGCCGCCCCGGCCATCGCACCCCACCACCCCTCCCCCTGTCCACTTCCGGGCCGCGCGATATTCTCCCCTTGAAGCCGCGGCGGCGCCCGATACATTGCTGGGTGCAGTGGTACACATGCGGGTGTAACTCAGTGGTAGAGTACCTCGTTGCCAACGAGGTTGTCGTGGGTTCAAGTCCCATCACCCGCTCTTGACCACAGTCTGCCGGGCCGGGAAGTCGCGGGCACTTGGCGGGGATACAATACCCGCCGCCCACAACTTCCCGGTCTTTTGCTTTTCCCGGACCGACCCCTGACCCGCACCGCGCCGCCGCCGCGACGACGGAGGACTCCGATGGCCGACGAACCCACCCCCCCGGACACCGCCGACGCCACCACCGCCGTCGCCGCCCCGGACGCCGAGGCGCCCGTCAAGCTCGTCCAGACGGTCGAGATCAAGGACGTCGGCCCCTGCAAGAAGCACATCAAGGTCACGGTCGAGCGCGCCCAGATCGACGAGCGGTTCGACGAGAAGTTCAGCGAAATCACCCTGAGCGACCAGCCCACCGTCCGCGGCTTCCGGCCGGGTAAGGTGCCCCGCAAGATCATCGAGAAGCAGTACTACCCGACCGTCGCGCAGGAGGTGAAGACGCAGGTTCTCATGGCCAGCCTCGAACAGCTGGCCGACGAGCAGGACATCTCGCCGCTCAGCCCGCCGGACCTGAACCCGGACGCCATCGAGATCCCCAAGGAAGGCCCGTTCGTCTACGAGTTCGACATCGAGGTCCGGCCCGAGTTCGACCTCCCCGATTACAAGGGGCTCAAGCTCCGCCGGCCGACCCACGCCTACACCGCCGCCGAGGTCGCCAAGGAGAAGAAGCGGCTCCTCGAACCCTACGGCCAGCTGGCGCCGAAGGACGGCGACAGCCCCGCCGTCGAGCTGGACGACACCGTCACCGCGGACGTCGAGATCAAGTACGGCGACAAGGTGCTGAACTCGCTCAAGGAGGTCCGCTTCAAGGTCGAGCCCCGGCTGGCGCTGTCGGACGGCGTGGCCGAGGACTTCGGCGCCAAGCTGAGCGGCGCGAAGGCCGGCGAGACCCGCGCGGTGGACATCGTGCTGTCGCAGGAACTCGGCACCGCGGCGATGCGGGGCCAGAAGGTCCAGGCTCTGTTCACGATCCACGACATCAAGACCACCCGCGCGCCGGAACTCACCCGCGAGCTGCTCGAAGGGGCGTTCGGCGTCAGCACGCCGGAGTCGTTCGACGAGCTCGTCGGCACCCTGCTGAACCGCCGGCTGGAGTACACCCAGCGGCAGGAGGCCCGCAAGCAGGTGCTGGAGTCGCTCGCCGCCTCCGCCAGCTGGGAGTTGCCGCAGGACATGCTCCGCCGCCAGGCTCGCAAGACGCTGGCCCGGCGGGTGATGGAGATGAAGAACGCCGGCATGAGCGACGCCCAGATCGCCGGCCGCCGGCGCATCCTGGAGCAGGACGTGCTCACCAGCACGGCCGCCGCCCTGAAGGAGCACTTCGTCCTCCAGAAGGTCGCCGAGGTGGAGAAGCTGGAGATCGAGGACGACGACCTGGACGCCGAGATCGACCGGATCGCCGACCAGTCGGGCGAGAGCCCGCGCAAGGTCCGCGCCCGGTTCGACAAGGAAGACCTGATGGAGGCGCTGGCCACCGACCTCCTGGAGCGGAAGGCACTCGACCTGATCCTGGCCGCGGCCACGTTCGAGGACTACGAACTCACGCCGGAGCAGAAGGCCGAGCAGACCGAAGAGGTGGCCACCGTGTCGGCCGAGGCCGCCCCGGGCCACGAGGCTCCGCCCGCGGAGGGCGAGACGACCGGTTGACCGCCTGCGTACAGTGCTGATGACCCCGGAGGGATGAGGGATGAGGGATGAGGGATGAATGCCCCGGGCGGGATTCATCCCTCATCCCTCATCCCTCATCCCTCCCTCCAGAAAGGGTGACGCCTGATGTTCCCCCCCTTCGACCCGACGGCGGCGGCCGGCCCGATCCAGCCGCTCCTCCAGCGGGGCAACTACTCCCGCCAGCGGACCCTGACGCTGGCCGACCTGCTGCTCGAGAACCGCATCGTGTTCGTCGGCAGCAGCCCGGAGACCGGCGGCAGCTCGGTCATCTCCGACTACCTGGCCAACCTGACCATCCAGAAGCTGCTGTACCTCCAGTACGAGAACAAGACGGCCGACGTCCACATGTACATCAACAGCCCCGGCGGGTCGGTGTCCGCCACGCTGGCGCTGTACGACACGATGCAGTTCCTGGAGTGCCCGATCCTCACCTACTGCATGGGGATTGCGGCCAGCGGCGCGGCCATCCTGCTGGCCGCCGGGACGGCCGGGAAGCGCTACGCCCTGCCCAACTCGAAGGTGATGATCCACCAGCCCTACGGCCAGGTCGGCGGGCAGGTGTCGGACATCGAGATCCAGGCCAACGAGATCCTGAAGGAGCGGGAGCGGCTCAACGAGATCCTGGCCAAGCACACCAAACAGCCGATCGACGCCATCGCCCGCGAGACCGACCGCGACCGGTACTACACCGCCAAGGAGGCCAAGGCGTTCGGCCTCGTGGACGAGGTGCTGGAGAAGCCGGCGGACGCGAAGAAGTAGGCCGCTCCGCGGCGCGGAGTAGAGGAGTAGAGGAGTGGGGGAGGAGGGGAGTTCGGACGAACCCGAATAATACTCCCCCACTCCCCTCCTCCCCCACTCCTCTACTGTCGGAACACCCCGCAAGTCCGGCCGGCGTCCCGGAAAACCCGGCCGGTCCGAACCCCGAACCCTGATTCACCGCCGGCCCGCCGCCCGATCCGGAGTGTGCGGCGGTCCGCCCGGAGGAACGACCATGCCGCTGGTGCCGATCGTGGTGGAGAGCCGGGGCCGCGAGGAGCGGGCCTACGACATCTACAGCCGGCTGCTGAAGGACCGCATCATCTTCCTCCAGGGCGTCGTGCAGGACGACATGGCGAACCTGATCGTCGCCCAGATGCTGTTCCTCCAGTTCGACGACCCGAAGCGGGACATCCACCTGTACATCAACAGCCCGGGCGGGAGCGTGACCGCCGGGATGGCCATCTACGACACCATGCAGTTCGTCACCTGCGACGTGGCGACGTACTGCATGGGGCAGGCCGCGAGCATGGGGGCGATGCTCCTCACCGCCGGGACGAAGGGCAAGCGGTACGCCCTCCCCAACGCCCGGGTGATGATCCACCAGCCGCTCGCCGGCACGGAGGGGACGACCGAGGAGATCCTGATCCACGCCAAGGAATTCCTCCGGACGAAGAAGACGCTCAACCAGCTGCTGGCCAAGCACTCCGGGCAGCCGCTGGAGATGATCGAGAAGGGGACGGACCGGGACAACTTCATGTCCGCGGCCGAGGCCCGGGAGTTCGGGCTGATCGACAAGGTGCTGGAGCGGATGCCGGCCGACCAACTCGGGTCGCGGCCGGCGGCCGACTAGCGCCGCCACCAGGGCGGTGACGAGAGTGGGGACTGACCCGCGGAACCCCGGCGCAGGACGTGCCACCGGCCCCCGGGCCGGGCTCCGCGCCCGCCTGTTCCTCGGCCTCGCCGCCGCCCACGCCCTCCTCCCGGCCGCCTGCCGGCCGAACAAACGCTACGACCTGATCGAGGCCGAACTCCGCACCCGGGACCGCGAGCTCGCGGAAACCCGGGTCGCGCTGGAGGCCGCCCGCAACCTCAACCGTGCCCACGAGCAGCAGCGCCCGCCCGAGTTCCCCGGCGCCCCGCCGCCCAACCCGGGGGCCGGCGGGGCCGGCGTGTTCATCCGCGAGATCGCCGTCGGCCGGGGCACCGGCGGCGTGGACGACGACGGCGTCCCGGGCGACGAGTGCCTGATGGTGGTGATCGTGCCGACCGACGAGGACCGGTCGGCGGTGAAGATTCCCGCCCGCGTCACGGTCGCCGCGTGGGAGGTGACCCCGCAGGGGCTCAAGCAGCCGATCGGCACCTGGGAGCTGACCCCGGACCAGCTGCGGCCGACGTGGCGGTCCGGGCTCCTCTCGACCGGTTACTTCGTCCGCCTGCCGTGGCAGACATACCCGACTTCGGGCAAGGTGCGGGTGGCGGTCCGGCTGACGACGCTCGACAACCGGGCCTACGAAGCCGACCGCGACATTACCGTCCGCCCGGTGGTCGGCGCGCCGCCGCGGCCGGCCCCGGCGCCCGCCGGACCCCAACTGCTCACGCCGGGGGGGCGAGAGCTACTGCTGCCGGGTACCGCGCCGCCGGGCGCGGTGGAAGAGTTGCCCCCACCCTCGGGGCTGAACCCGCCGGAGCGCGGGGCTCGGCTGCTGCCGCCGCGGTGACACCGCTGAGGCCGCCCAGGGCGGGAGCCCTGGGCTAAGAAACAACGCCCCATCCGGGGCTACAAGCCCCGAGCCGCGGATTCAAGCCCCGGAGGGGCGACGTTGCGTAGCCCAGGGCGGGAGCCCTGGGCGGCCTACACGGCCCGGGAACCAGGCATGTCCCCCCTGACCCACTTCGACGAGTCCGGCGCCTCCCGCATGGTCGACGTGGGGGGCAAGGCCGAGACACACCGCACCGCCCGGGCGTCGGCGCTGATCCGGATGCAGCCCGCCACCCTCGCCCTCATCCGCGACCGCAAGGTGTCCAAGGGCGACGTGTTCGAGGTCGCCCGCCTCGCCGGCATCATGGCCGCCAAGAAGACCGCCGACCTCATCCCCCTCTGCCACCCGCTCCCGCTCACGTCCGTGAAGCTCGAATTCGCCGTCCGCGAGCCGGACGCGGTGCGGGTGGAGGCCACGGCCGCGGTTTTCGCGCGGACGGGTGTTGAGATGGAAGCCCTCACTGCGGTTAGCGTAGCGGCCCTGACGGTGTACGACATGTGCAAGGCGGCCGACCGCGGGATGACGGTCGAAGCGATCCGCCTGGAGGAGAAGGAGGGCGGGGCGGGCGGGCACTTCACCCGGCCGCCCGACCAGCCCACCTGACCCCCGCCGCGGGCCACCCGATACCGGGAGGAGGGCCGCGCCGTGGGACCGGTTCTGACCATCACGCCGCCGGCGCCGCCCGCCGGCCTACCCGCCCGGGCCGCCGCACCGATGTTCGCCCCCGTCGCCGCCGACGTCGAGGAAGCCGACCGCGTCTTCGCCGCCACTCTCGCCGCCTACCGGTCGCCGTTCGGCTCGCTCGTCCAGCACCTGAAACACTACCGCGGCAAGCGCCTCCGCCCCGCGCTGCTCCTGCTCGCCGGGAAGGCGTGTGGCGGGGTCGTGCCCGCCCACCACACCCTCGCCGCGGCCGTGGAGATGATCCACACCGCCACCCTCGTCCACGACGACGTGCTCGACGAGGCGGAGGTCCGCCGGCACGTCGCCACCGTGAACGCCGGCTGGGGGAACAAGGTCAGCATCCTCCTGGGCGACATGCTGTTCACCCACGCCTTCCACCTCACCAGCACGGTGGACGGCCGGGCCTGCCGGATCATCGGCGAGGCGACCAACCGCGTGTGCGCCGGGGAGTTGCGCCAGGTGACCGAGCGCGGCAACCTCGACCTCACCGAGCCCGACTACTTCGCCGTGATCGACGGCAAGACCGCCGCCCTCACCGAGTGCTGCGGCCGGCTCGGGGCGCTGTACGCGGGTGCGTCCGACGACACCGCCGACCGCCTCGCCGCCTACGGCCGGGCTCTCGGTCGGGCCTTCCAGATCGCCGACGACCTGCTCGACCTGGTCGGCGACGAGGCGACCGCTGGGAAGACGCTCGGCACCGACCTGGAGCAACAGAAGCTGACCCTCCCGGTGATCCACTGCCTGAACCGCCTCCCGGCCGCGGAGGCGGCCCGACTGCGGGACGCGATCCGCGCCGGCGGCCCGGGCCTCGGGGCGAAGGTGTTGGCCGCGCTCCAGAAGACCGACTCCGTCGCCCACGCCCGCACCCGCGCCGCGGACCTCGCCCGCGCCGCCCGGGCGGAACTCGACCCCCTCCCCCGCACCGAGGCCCGCGCGGTCCTCGACGCCCTCCCCGAGTGGGCCGTCCGGCGCGAGAAGTAACCGTCCACAAAAAGTACGAAGCACGAAATTCGAAGCACGAACCCCGGGCCGCCAGGCCTCGGATCGGTTTCGAGTTTCGTGCTTCGAGTTTCGTGCTTCGAGTTTCGTGCTTCGAAATACAGGTCGCCGCGGAATCCGCGTAAAGCCGGCGGGTACTGCTGGTGTCACAGTCGCCGGCCGCCGGGCGGGACGCGGGAATCCCCCCGAGAGGGTTGCGAGCCTCCACCCCGGCGGGCAGAATGGCGACGGCAGCATGGGCCCGGCCGGTGTCCCGGCCGAAGGGGGATCAACAATGAGCGTGTCACGCATCGGACTGGTCGCCGCGGTCGCCCTGGGGCTGGCCGGGTCTGCCGGGCGGGCGTCGGCCCAGGACAACTGGGTGCCCGGGAAGCGGTTCACCGAGTCCGCCACCCGGGTGCTCGGGGGCATCCAGCGGATCACCGAGACCACCAAGTACGGGTACGTGGACGGGATCTGCTTCCTGTCCGCCTTCCTCCACAAGAACCAGGACGTGAAGTTCACCCGGGACTTCGAGGCCGGGGTGAAGTACGCCGTGGTCGGCGGCGGGGACAACGGGACGAAGGATCTGGACGTCCACGTCCTCGACGAGAACGGCCAGGAGGTGGTGAAGGACGACCTGACCGACAACAACCCGATCGTCCAGTTCACCCCGCGGCGGAGCGGCCGGTACACCATCAAGGTGGTGATGTACGATGCGGGCGAGAACGGCGGGTTCGGGACGATCGGCATCCTCAAGCAGGGCGGGTACGAGGTGCCGGTGCGGAACCAGTCCACGGCCCTGGCCAACCTGGTCGCCGAGGCCAACAGCCTGGACCGGCGGGTGAAGGAGACGGTGTACTTCAGCAGCGGCGGGAACCAGTGGGCGGTGTTCGGGTCGATCATCCCGAGCGGGGCCGACCTGACCGTGAACAACCTGACCCCGGGCGCGGGCCAGCGGGTGTGGGTGTGCGGCGGGGACACGACCGTGGAGGACGTCGACACGTACCTGTACGACCAGGACAACAAGCTGCTGAAGAAGGACGAGGACGACGACGCCCGGCCGTTCCTGAGCCACCGGACGCAGGCCGGCGAGCGGTACTCGGTCAAGATCAAGAACGTCCGCTCCCGCGGCCCGGCGCTGATCCTCCTCGGCACCCTGACGCTGCAATAACGCAGGGCTGACGCCGAGCCGGTCACGAGCCCGGGGAACCTCCCCCGGGCTTTCGGCTTTCTGGAACTACCTCGTCCGCGAGCAACCGTCCCGCGCACGAACACCCCGACCCAGGGCTGTTCGGTAGGTGGGCTTGGGTAGCGGCGGTAGGTTGGGTATGCGGTCGTCTCCCCGCCCGGAGGTGGCCCATGCCCCCGTCCCTGATCGAACTGCTGGCCGAACTCCCCGACCCCCGGG
>JAESFO010000330.1_pt1 | contig 64411 bp, 60 predicted proteins | sample 9269421 | NCBI WGS metagenome assembly JAESFO01 (sample SAMN14502839, study PRJNA617101) | algae metagenome | isolation source: Nostoc desertorum CM1-VF14 and co-occurring heterotrophs from rocky... | place: USA: Clark Mountains, San Bernardino, California | collected 2000-06-05 | reverse complement strand
GGTCGTGAAGCTGGTGCCGATGAAGTCCTTGAGGTCGAGGCCGGGGTTGGTGAACTCCTTGCCCGCGCCGCCCATGTACTCGGTCAGCGACATGATCTTGCCGTAGCGGTAGTGGGTGCCGATCAGGTCGGAGTCGGAGACCCAGCCGTCGTAGATCGACTTGCCCGACTGCATCGAGGTCTGCAGCTTCTCGACCACGTCGCCTTCCTGGATCAGGTCGTGCTTGACCTTGATGCCGGTGATCTCCTCGAAGGCCTTGGCCAGCGTCTTCGACTCGTATTCATGGGTGGTCAGGGTCTCGGAGACCACCGAGATCTCCTTCACGCCCTTGGCCTGCAGCTTCTTCGCGGCCTCGATGAACCACTTCATCTCGTCCATCTGCTTGTCCTTGGACAAGGTCGAGGGCTGGAACTCGCTGTCGATCCATTTCTTGGCCTCGGCCTCCCCGGCCGACGCACCGTGCGCGGCGAACATCGCAGCCGCCAACGCCAACGCTGTGTAGCGCATCTTCATGAACGTGTCTCCTCGGTTGATTGCTTCCCCGGTTTTGTCGATCACGGCTCCGGGGAGGCGGAGAGCCGGATTCGTTGTGGAAAGAAGAGAGCGTGCCGCGTTCAGCCCTTGCGCAGGATCAGCGCGAGCAGCAGCATCGACAGCACGAAGCTGATCCAGACCGAGGGCTCGGCCTCGAGGCTGAACCAGGCCTGGAACTTGTCGGCCAGGCCGACGAAGGCCAGATTGACGTAGGCCGCCGACAGCAGGCCGATGAACAGCCGGTCGCCGCGCGTGGTGGCGATCGGCAGCCAGCCGCGGCGCAGCGTGGTCGGCGACTTGAGCTCCCACAGTGTCATGCCGGCCAGCATGAGCACGATGCAGATGAAGAACACGGCCACCGGGGTGGTCCAGACCATCCAGTCGAACATCTCTGTTGTCTCCTCAGACGCGACCCATCGCAAAGCCTTTTGCGATGTAGTGACGCACGAACCAGATCACGATCGCGCCCGGCACGATGGTCAGCACGCCGGCCGCCGCCAGGGTCGCCCAGTCCATGCCCGAGGCGCTCACGGTGCGCGTCATCGTCGCCACGATCGGCTTGGCATTCACGCTCGTGAGCGTGCGCGCCAGCAGCAGCTCGACCCAGCTGAACATGAAGCAGAAGAAGGCGGCCACGCCCACGCCGGCCTTGATCAGCGGCAGGAAGATGGTGAGGAAGAAGCGCGGGAATGAGTAGCCGTCGATGTAGGCGGTCTCGTCGATCTCGCGCGGGATGCCGCTCATGAAGCCCTCGAGGATCCAGACCGCGAGCGGCACGTTGAACAGCAGGTGCGCGAGCGCCACGCCCAGGTGCGTGTCCATCAGGCCGACCGTGCTGTAGAGCTGGAAGAACGGCAGCAGGAACACCGCGGGCGGCGTCATGCGGTTCGTGAGCAGCCAGAAGAACACGTGCTTGTCGCCGAGGAAGGAATAGCGCGAGAAGGCATAGGCCGCCGGCAGCGCCACCGTCAGCGAGATCACGGTGTTGATCGCCACGTAGATCAGGCTGTTGATGTAGCCCGAGTACCACGACTCGTCGGTGAAGATGCGCGCGTAGTTGGCCCAGGTGAGCTGCTGCGGGAAGAACGAGAAGCTCGAGAGGATCTCCTCGTTCGTCTTGAAGCTCATGTTGATCATCCAGTAGATGGGCAACAGCGCGAACAGGATGTACAGCACCAGGAAGATGCTGCGCTTGTGGAACCGTTTCTCGTTCATCGCTCGACCTCCGCTTCCTGCGTACCCACCCGCTGCATCCAGTTGTAGAGCACGAAGCACAGCAGCAGGATGATGAGGAAATAGATCAGCGAGAACGCCGCCGCCGGACCCAGGTCGAACTGGCCCACGGCCTTCTGCGTCAGGTACTGGCTCAGGAAGGTAGTGGCGTTGCCCGGCCCGCCGCCCGTCAGCACGAAGGGCTCGGTGTAGATCATGAAGCTGTCCATGAAGCGCAGCAGCACCGCGATCATCAGCACGCCGCGCATCTTGGGCAGCTGGATGTAGCGGAACACCGCGAACTTGCTGGCGCCGTCGATGCGCGCGGCCTGGTAGTAGGCGTCGGGGATCGAGCGCAGGCCGGCATAGCACAGCAGCGCCACCAGCGGCGTCCAGTGCCACACGTCCATCACCAGCACCGTGAGCCAGGCATCGGTGGCGCTGCCGGTGTAGTTGTAGTCCACGCCGAGCTTCTGCAGCGCGTGGCCCAGCAGGCCGATGTCGGCGCGGCCGTAGATCTGCCAGATGGTGCCGACCACGTTCCAGGGGATCAGCAGCGAGAGCGCGACCACCACCAGCACGGCCGAGGACTTCCAGCCCTTGGCCGGCATCGACAGCGCGAGCGCGATGCCCAGCGGGATCTCGACCAGCAGCACCGCGAGCGAGAAGCCGAGCTGGCGCCACAGCGCCTGGTGCAGCTCGTCGTCGCGCATCACGGCGGCGAACCACTCGGTGCCGACGAAGACGCGGCGCTCGGGCGAGATGATGTCCTGCACCGAGTAGTTCACCACCGTCATCAGCGGCACGATGGCCGAGAAGGCCACGCAGACCAGCACCGGCAGCACGAGCCACCAGGCCTTCTGGTTGATGGGCTTGTTGATGGTGCTCATGCCACCAGCTCCTCGTCCTTGTAGTAGCAGGTGTGCGCATCCAGCACGCGCAGCCACACCGTGTCGCCCACCGCGGGCGGCTGCTCGTCGGGATGCAGGCGCACCTTGAGCGGGCTGCCGTCCGCATGGGCGCTCACCATCGTGTAGGTGCCCACGTCCTGCACCTGCGCCACCGTCGCGGGCACGGCGCCGCCGGCACCGGCCGGGGCCAGCCGCAGGTACTCGGGGCGGATGCCGATCTTGAGTTCGCCCGCCGGCAGTTCGCGCGTGGGCACCAGCGGCGTGCCCGCCACCTCGATGGTGCCGTGAGCGCTCTTCGCGGCCAGGAAGTTCATGCCCGGCGAACCGATGAAGTGGCCGACGAAGGTGTGGGCCGGGCGCTCGAACAGCGCGTCGGCGCTGCCCACCTGCACCGCCTTGCCGCGCGTCATCACCACCACCTCCTCGGCGAAGGTCAGCGCCTCCACCTGGTCGTGCGTGACGTAGATCAGCGTGAGCTTGAGCTCGCGGTGGATCTGCTTGAGCTTGCGCCGCAGCTGCCACTTGAGGTGCGGATCGATCACGGTCAGCGGCTCGTCGAAAAGCACCGCCGACACGTCGCTGCGCACCAGGCCGCGGCCCAGCGAGATCTTCTGCTTGGCGTCGGCCGCGAGGCCCGCGGCGCGCTGGTCGAGCTGGCCGCTCATGTCGAGCATCTCGGCGATCTCGCCGACGCGCTTCCTGATCTGGTCGGCCGGCATCTTGCGGTTGCGCAGCGGGAACGCGAGGTTCTCGGCCACGGTCATCGTGTCGTAGATCACCGGGAACTGGAACACCTGCGCGATGTTGCGTTCCTGCGGCGTGGCCTGCGTCACGTCGCGGCCGTCGAACCTGACCGTGCCCTGCGAAGGCACGAGCAGGCCCGAGACGATGTTGAGCATGGTGGTCTTGCCGCAGCCCGAGGGGCCGAGCAAGGCGTAGGCGCCGCCGTCGCGAAAGCTCATCGTGAGCGGCAGCAGCGCATAGTCGCTGTCCTGCGTCGGGTTCGGGCGGTAGGCGTGGGCCAGGTCGAGGTCGATGCGGGCCATCTCAGTTTCCTTTGCGCCATGCCGGCGCGCGCGCCAGCTTCTCGCCGGCATCGAACACATAGGCCCGCGCCGCGCTGAAGTACAGCGTGATCGAGGCCCCCAGCTCGAAGCGGTGCACGCCGGTGAGCTGCGCCACCAGTTCGCCGACCGCGGTCTCCACGTGCACGAAGGTGTCGGAGCCCGAGATCTCGGCCAGCTCCACGGTGCCGGGCAGCGCGATGTCGCCCTCGCCCGCTTCCACGTCGAGCGCGCTCGCGCGCAGCCCGATGGTGACCGCGCCCGCCACCGACTCGGGCAGCGCGAGCGCCAGCGCCGGCCCGCCGGCCAGTTGCACGCTGCCCGCGGCGGCGGTGCCGGCCAGCAGGTTCATCGGCGGATCGCTGAAGGCGCGCGCCACGCGCAGCGACCGCGGCGCATGGAACACCTCGGCGGTCGGGCCGTACTGCAGCAGCTCGCCGGCATCCATCACCGCGGTGTGGCCGCCGAGCAGCAGCGCCTCGCCGGGCTCGGTGGTGGCGTAGATCACGGTCGAATCGCCGGCCGCGAACAGTTGCGTGAGTTCCTCGCGCAGGCCTTCGCGCAGCTTGTAGTCGAGGTTCACCAGCGGCTCGTCGAGCAGCATCAGCGGCGCGTTCTTGGCCAGCGCGCGCGCCAGCGCCACGCGCTGCTGCTGGCCGCCAGAGAGCTCCTGCGGATAGCGATCGAGGAACATGCCGATATGCAGCTTGTCGGCCAGCGCGCGCACGCGGGCGTCGATGTTCGATTCGCCGCGCAGCTTGAGCGGCGAGGCGATGTTGTCGGCCACCTTCAGCGAGGGATAGTTGATGAACTGCTGATAGACCATCGCCACGTTGCGTTCGCGCACCGGCATGCCGGTGACGTCCTGGCCGTCGACCAGCACGCGGCCCTCGGTGGGCGTGTCGAGGCCGGCCATCAGCCGCATCAGGCTGGTCTTGCCGGCCTGCGTGGCGCCGAGCAGCACGGTCACCGCGCCGCTCTTGGGCGCGATGCTCTGCTCGTAGAGCCAGGTTTGCGCGCCGACCTTCTTGGTCACGCGCTCCAGTGACAGCTGCATCAGCCTTCCCTCCCTTGCATGTCCACCCTTCCGCGATGCGCATCCAGCCAGTCGGCCACCTGACGGCGCTGCTGCGGCGTGTAGCGCAGCCCGAGCTTGGAGCGGCGCCACAGCACGTCGTCGGCGCTCACCACCCATTCGTCGCGCTGCAGGAAGCACAGCTCGCGCTCGTGCAGGCCGGGCGCCACCTCGGCGCCGAGGTCGGCCATCGATGCGGCATCGCCGAGCAGCTCGCCGATGCGCGCGCCGTAGGCACGCGCCAGCCGCCGCGCGAGCTTCGCGTCGAGCCAGCCGTGGCGCTGCTGCACGGCGGCCAGGAAGCGCTCGAAGTCGCCGTCGGGCCGCTGCGCCGCGCCGATCCAGGCCGACAGGTCGCCGCCCGCGAGGAAGGCGCCCTCGGTCCAGGCCGGGCGCTGGCTGTTCGGCTGGCCCAGCATGCGGCCGACCTCGTCGGCGGCGTCCTCGGCCAGCTTGCGGAAGGTGGTGATCTTGCCGCCCCACACCGACAGCAGCGGCGCGGCGGCGGTGTTCGACTCGAGCATGTAGTCGCGCGTGACCGCCGACGGATCGCCCGAGGCATCGTCGAGCAGCGGGCGCACGCCCGAGTAGGTCCACACCACGTCGCTCGGCGCGATCGGCTTCTCGAAATAGCGGCTGGCCTGGGTGCAGAGGTACTCGACCTCCTCGTCGGCGATGCGCGCCGCGCCCGGGTCGTCGCCATGCAGCTCGATGTCGGTGGTGCCGATCAGCGTGAAGTCGTCCTGGTAGGGGATCGCGAAGATGATCCGCTTGTCGGGGTTCTGGAAGATGTAGGCGTGGTCGTGCGCGAACACGCGCGGCACCACGATGTGGCTGCCCTTCACGAGGCGCAGGCTCTTGGTGGCCAGCGCCTCGCCGTGGGCGGGCTTCGCCACGCCGCGCAGGAAGGATTCGGCCCAGGGCCCGGCGGCGTTCACGACCGCGCGGGCGCGCACCGTGCGGTGCGTGCCGTCGGGGCCCTCGAGCACCGCGGTCCAGCCGTCGGCCTCGCGCCGCGCATGCACGCAGCGGGTGCGCGTGAGCACCTCGGCGCCGCGCGCGCGCGCATCGAGCGCATTGAGCACCACCAGCCGAGCGTCGTCGACCCAGCCGTCCGAATAGACGAAGCCGCGCTTGAACTGCGGCTTGAGCGGCGCGCCCGCGGCATGGGTGCGCAGGTCCACGCCGCGCGAGGCCGGCAGCACCTCGCGTTTGGCGAGGTGGTCGTAGAGGAACAGGCCGATGCGGATCATCCAGGCCGGGCGCATCGAGGGATCGTGCGGCATCACGAAGCGCAGCGGCCACATGATGTGCGGCGCGCTCTTGAGCAGCACCTCGCGCTCCTGCAGCGCCTTGCGCACCAGCGAGAACTCGTAGTACTCGAGGTAGCGCAGCCCGCCGTGGATCAGCTTGGTCGACGACGAGGAGGTGTGGGAGGCGAGGTCGTCCTTCTCGCACAGCACCACGCGCCAGCCGCGGCCCGCGAGATCGCGCGCGATGCCGCAGCCGTTGATGCCGCCGCCGACGATCAGCACATCGCAGTCGGTGGCCGGTGCCGGCGGATTCTGGGAGAGATCGCTCACTGGAATGCCACCTGTCCTTTCGCCCGTCTTTTGTTGTTGCGATGCATGACCGAAGTCATCGAAGGCGGCCATTGTATTTTCGGTTTTTTTCACTTGAGTTCCTTATGGCGCGATTTTCCCCCGAGTTTTCCCTGATGAATGTTCGTTTTTTTTCGTTCTATAAAGTGACGCATCGGGCGCTCCGGCAACGGCCCCGGCGCGTTTTTTTGCGTACTCTCGGCTTACTTCCATTCGTTTTCGCCCCCACTCAGTGAATTCCAACCCCCGCCAGATCAATCTCCTCGACACCGTGCGCGCCCGCGGTTCGGTCACGGTCGAGCAGCTCGCCGACATGCTCGGCGTGACCCTGCAGACGGTGCGGCGCGACGTGCAGCGGCTGGCCGACGAAGGCCTGCTGACCCGCTTCCATGGCGGCGTGCGCGTGCCGAGCTCGACCACCGAGAACATCGGCTACCAGCAGCGCGAGACGCTGCATGCCGACGGCAAGGCGCGCATCGCGCGGCGCGTGGCCGAACTGGTGCCGAACGACTGCTCGCTGATCCTCAACATCGGCACCACCACCGAGGCGATCGCGAAGGCGCTGATGCGCCACACCGGCCTGCGCGTGATCACCAACAACCTGAACGTGGCGACCATCCTGAGCGGCAACAGCCAGTGCGAGGTGATCGTGGCGGGCGGTTCGGTGCGCGCGCGCGACCGCGCGGTCGTGGGCGAGGCCACGATCGATTTCATCCGGCAGTTCAAGGTCGACATCGCGCTGATCGGCGTGTCGAGCATCGAGTCCGACGGCTCGCTGCGCGACTTCGACCTGCGCGAGGTGAAGGTGGCGCAGACCATCATCGCGCAGGCGCGCGAGGTCTGGCTCGCGGCCGACGCGAGCAAGTTCAACCGCCCCGCCATGATCCAGCTCGGAACCCTGTCCCAGATCGACCGCCTCTTCACCGATGCGGAACCGCCCGATCCCTTCCCGACGCTGCTGCGCGACGCGCAGGTGCGGCTCGAGATCGCCCGGCCCCATCAGACCCCGAAGGAATGACTCCCGCATGACGACCACCTACCTGCTGGCCCTCGACCAGGGCACTTCCAGCTCGCGCAGCATCGTGTTCGACCGCGGCGGCCACGTGGTGGCCATCGCGCAGAAGGAGCTCACGCAGATCTACCCGCAGCCGGGCTGGGTCGAGCACGACCCGCTCGAGATCTGGGACAGCCAGCTCGCGACCGCGCGCGAGGTCATCGCCAAGGCGAAGCTGCGGCCCGAGGACATCCACGCGATAGGCATCACCAACCAGCGCGAGACCACCGTGCTGTGGCACCGCGAGACGGGCAAGCCGGTGCACCACGCGATCGTGTGGCAGGACCGGCGCGCCGAGCCGCTGTGCGCGCGGCTGCGCGAGGAGGGCCTGGCCGACACCATCCGCGAGAAGACCGGCCTCGTGATCGATGCCTACTTCTCGGGCACCAAGCTGCGCTGGCTGCTCGACAACGTGCCCGGCGCGCGCGAACAGGCCGAGCGCGGCGAACTGGCCTTCGGCACCGTCGACAGCTGGCTGATGTGGCAGCTCACGGGCGGGCGCAAGCACGTGACCGACGTGAGCAATGCCTCGCGCACCATGCTGTTCAACGTGCATCGCAACGAATGGGATGCCGAGCTGCTGGCGGCGCTGCGCATCCCCGCCGCGCTGATGCCGGCGGTGCAGCCCTCGGCCTCGCACTTCGTCGACACCGACGCCGCGCTGCTGGGCCGCTCGCTGCCGGTGGGCGGCGTGGCCGGCGACCAGCAGAGCGCCCTCTTCGGCCAGGCCTGCTTCGAGGCCGGCATGGCCAAGAACACCTACGGCACCGGCTGCTTCCTGCTGATGCACACGGGCGAGGCCTTCCAGCCCTCGAGCAACGGCCTGCTCGTGACCAGCGCGGCGCAGACAAGCACGCAACCGCAGTACGCGATGGAAGGCAGCGTGTTCGTGGGCGGCGCCGTGGTGCAGTGGCTGCGCGACGGCCTCAAGGCGATCAAGGGCAGCGCCGAGGTGCAGTCGCTGGCCGAGAGCGTGCCCGACGCGGGCGGCGTGATGATGGTGCCGGCCTTCACCGGCCTGGGCGCGCCCTACTGGAACGCCGACGCGCGCGGCACCATCACCGGCCTCACGCGCGGCACCACCGTGGCCCACATCGCGCGCGCCGCGCTCGAGAGCATCGCCTACCAGAGCGCCGCGCTGCTGCAGGCCATGAGCCGCGACGCGGTGGCCGCGGGCGGCAAGCCGGTGGCCGAGCTGCGCGTCGACGGCGGCGCCAGCGTGAACGACCTGCTGATGCAGTTCCAGGCCGACCTGCTGGGCATCCCGGTGGTGCGGCCCGAGGTGGTCGAGACCACCGCGCTGGGCGCGGCCTACCTCGCGGGGCTGTCGAGCGGCGTCTACGGCGACGTCGGCCAGCTCTCGAAACAGTGGAAGGTGGAGCGCCGCTTCATGCCCACGATGGGCCGCGCGCAGGCCGAGGAATCGATGGCGCGCTGGGAGCGCGCGGTGCGGCAGGCCACGCAGGCCTGAGCGCCTGGCCCGGGCCTACCAGCCCCAGGTGAGGCTGGTCGCCACCCAGCCCACCGCGCCGCCCTCGTGACGCACCTTGGTCCACTTGCCGCGCTTCTCGAGCGTGCGCAGCACGTCGCCGTAGCCGGCCTTCTTCACGATCGGACCGCGCGCGCCCGGCGCGCGCCGCAGGTTCGCCACCTGCGCCTTCACCACGCGGTGCGGCACCTTGTTCGTCATCGAGCGGTAGACCCAGGCGCGGTCGCCCTCGAAGTCGCGCACCTGCAGCCAGTCGCCCTTGCGCTGGAGCACCTGGAACGGATAGCCGCGCGTCACGGTCCAGTGCGCGGGGTTGCCCACGCCGGGGCCGCTGCGCAGGTTGAGCGTCCTGACCGCGGAACTGACCATCTCGCGCGCCCAGGCGGCCGGGGCCGAGACGAGCAGCAGGGTCATGACGAGCAGGAGTGCGGGCAGTCGGCTGAATCCGTTCATGGAGGAGGGTTTCCTTTCTCGAGAAGCAAGGGTTTTCCAGAGGGCCGGCGAGGCCGGCGCGAGCCCTTCTGGGCCGCATGCGCCGCAGAAGTTCCGCGGCCGATCGATGGCTGATCGATACTTGCGCGATGTCCCCGTCTCCCTGGAATCATCGAAACAGCCGCGCGCGGACGCTGTCGCGCGCCATCCCATGGGCCGCCACCGCCGCGCTGCTCGCCCTCGGCCTGCTCGTGTCGGGCTGCACCGACGGCTATCCGAGCGAAGACGCGCCCAACGTGCGGCACATGACGGACGACCAGCACCTGCGCGCCCTCAACCACTACCTCGCGCTCGGCGCGACCGCGAGCGGCACCGTGCACCGCAAGCTCGTGAGCCAGGACGACTGCCACGTGGTGCTCAAGAAGCGCCGCGAGGCCGGCCAGACCCAGCGCATCGTGATCCCGCTGCTCGAGTCGAGCGTGGAGATCGCCACCCAGCCCGGCGGCAGCGGCCTGCGCGTGAAGCTCGCGCAGCACCTGGAAGACGGCGAGCGGGAGGTCCGGCTCAAGCTCGACCTGGACCGCTGGATCGACGCGGTCGCATGGCGCTCGCACTTCCAGCAGCTGCAGATGAACTGCCGCGAGATCAGCGAAGGCGCCGACGCCGCGTAGCGCCCCCCCGTGCGCCGGCGAAGCCCTCCCTCGCGACGGGGGCACTGCGCGGAACACCCGTCCACGGCGGCAGAATCGCGCCCGCGATCCACCCCTCCGCCCGCTCCGCTTGATCCAGCCGCCCGCCCAAGCCCCCGACCTGCTCCAGGCGCCGGCCATTCCCTCCCCCGACACCGCGCGCAGCAACGGCCTGCTCGCCTGTGGCGTGGTGGCCGCCACCCTGCTCGCCGTGATCGTGCTCGGCCACGACGGGCGCCGCATCGCGCAGCTCGCGGTGCTGGCGCTGCCGATGGTGCTGTGGCTGGCCTGGCCGGTGCGCAGCGCGCGCGTGCGCCGCTGGCGCACCGTGCTGGCCTGCGCCTGGACCCTGGCCTTCGCCTTCGACGGCGCCTTGCGCGCCTACCTGCTCGACACCTACCAGGCCGCGCCCGACGGCGCCATGGTGCTGAGCGCCGCGGCCAACACCAACGCACGCGAGAGCGGCGAGTACCTGCAGATGCACTGGCGCTCGGCGCTGCTGTGGAGCGGCGCGGCCGCCGCCGCGGCCCTGCTGGTGGCGGCCTTCGCGCGGCGCGGAGCCAGCGCGCCGGCCGGGGCGCGCGCGCGGCCGCCGGGCTGGGCCACGGCACTGCTCGCGCTGCTGCTGCTGGTGGCCTGCGTGGGCTATGCGAGCAAGCCCTGGCGGCGGCTGCATCCGGTGCTCTTCTGGTCGCAGTGGGGCCAGTCGATCCATGCGCTGCGCGGCCTCTGGGCCGGCCAGGAGCGGATGCGCGAACGGATGCTCGCGCGCGCCAAGGCCATGGCGCCGGTGATCGAGCACGCCGGTCCGTCGACCGTGGTGCTGGTCATCACCGACAGCATCAACCGCGACAACATGGGGCTCTACGGCTACGGCCGCCCGACCACGCCGCGCCTGCTGGCCCACAAGGCGCAGGCGGGCGCGCACATGGAGGTGCTGCCCAATGCCTGGTCGGTCGATGCCACCACCGTGCCCGCGCTGCGCAACATGTTCCATTTCGGCCTGCCCGAGAGCGAGAACCCGCCGCACCTGCTCGCGCTCGCGCGCGCGGCCGGCTACAAGGTCTGGTGGATCAGCAACCACGACGACCTCGCGATCGAGCAGCAGCATGCGCGCTACGCCGACGTGGTCGACATGGTCAACCGCACGCCGGGCCGCGCGAGCGCCTCGCTCGACGGCGAGATCCTCGACTGCATGCAGGAGGCGCTGGACGACACCAGCGCCGAGCGCAAGCTGATCGTGGTGCACCTGATGGGCGCCCATCCGCACTACAGCCTGCGCTTTCCGCCCGATGCCAACCCCTTCGACGACAGCGTCGACGCGGTCGAGACCGGGCTGATGAAGAACGGCCGCTCGGCCTGGGTGCGCCACTACCGCCACGAGTACGACGCCGCCCTGCTCTATCACGACTTCGTGGTGTCCGAACTGCTGCAGCAGACGCGCAGCGCCGGCCCGCCGCAGGAGCCCCGCGCCTGGATGTACCTGTCGGACCATGGGCAGGAAGTGGGCCACGGCAGCGACCGCGCGGGCCACAGCCCCGCGACCGCCTCGGGCTACCGCATCCCGACCGTGATCTGGCGCCGTCCGCAGACGCCGTTCGCGGACCATGCGCCGCAGCAGCCGCAGCAACCGTTTCGCGCGGACTGGGCCGGCTGGACGCTGATGAACCTGCTCGACATCCGCTGGAACGGCCAGCGGCCCGAGCGCGACGTGCTCGGTGCAACCTACCGCTGGGAAGCGCCCACGCTGCCGGTGGCGGTGGAATCGTTCGAGCGCTGAGGTAGCGGCGCGTTCAGGCCGCGCCGTACATCACGTCGGAGCGCAGCACGTACTTCGTGCCGGCCTCGATCGCCGCGCCCTCGTGCCAGGTGTCGTGCACGAACAGCAGCGCGGCGCCGGCCTCGGGCTTCACGCGGAACTCGCGGAAATCGGTGTCGCCGCCCGTGAAGCCGTCGTTGAGATAGACCAGCAGCGTGAGCCGGCTCGCGAGGCCGTCCTCGCGCCAGGGACCGTCCTTGTGCATCTTGAAGCGCTGGCCCGGCAGGTACTTGTAGAAGCGCAGCTCGCGCGGCAACCCGAGCGCGGCCTCGCCCTCGAGCACCGGCAGTTCGACTTGGCCCAGGCGCTGCCAGAGCAGCGCCACCCATTCGGGCGCCGCGAGCATCGCGCGCTCGTTGTTGCGGATCGCGGGCATGGCCTTCGGGCCCTCGGCGGTGCGCACGCCGGCCGCCGCGAAGCCCTCGCGCTCGGCCAGCGCGATCAGCGCCTCGCATTCGTCGGCCGACAGGAACTGCCCGACCGAAAACGCGCGCGGCGAATGGACCACGAGGTGCATTCGCCGCTTTCGCTCCGGGAGGTCGCCGTTCAGTGGGCCGGTACCAGGAAGTCCTGGCTGATGCGCACGCCGAGTTCGTTCACGCGGTCGAGGAACTGCGTGAGGTAGGCATGCAGGCCGGTCGCGAGGATCTCGTCGACGCGCGCGTACTGCAGGTCGGCCAGCAGCTTGCCGGCGCGGCGCTGGGTTTCGGCGCTCTGCTCGTTCTGCACCTTCGCGAGGTTGGCCACCACCTCGGCCAGGCTCGCATGCAGCGAGCGCGGCATGTCGGCGCGCAGGATCAGCAGCTCGGCCACGCGCTCGGGCTTGATCACGTCGCGGTAGACCTTGCGGTAGACCTCGAAGGCCGAGACGCTGCGCAGGATCGCGCTCCAGTGATAGAAGTCGTACTCCTGGTCCTCCTCGGTGGCGGCACCGAAGAACTCGCTGTTGAGCGCGTGGAACTTCACGTCGACCAGCCGCGCCGTGTTGTCGGCGCGTTCGAGGAAGGTGCCCAGGCGCGAGAAGTAGAAGGCCTCGTCCTGCAGCATCGTGCCCAGCGTGACGCCGCGCGAGAGGTGCGAGCGGAACTTGACCCATTCGAAGAACTGGCCGGGATCGCGCTCGAAGTCGCCCGCGCGCAGCATGCGGTTGACCTCGAGCCAGGTGGTGTTCTGCGTTTCCCAGGCCTCGGTGGTCAGCGCGCCGCGCACCGCGCGCGCGTTCTCGCGCGCGGCCTTGAGGCAGGAGAGGATCGAGGACGGATTGCTCTCGTCCTTGACCATGAACTCCATCACCTCGTTGGGCGCGATCTGGTCGTACTTCTGGTTGTACGAGGGCAGCAGCTCGCTGATCGAGAGCACGCCCTGCCAGCCGTACTTAGCGACCTCGGCCGATTGCGGCAGCAGCGAGGTCTGGTAGTTGACGTCGAGCATGCGTGCGGTGTTCTCGGCGCGCTCGGTGTAGCGGGACATCCAGTAGAGGTGGTCTGCGGTGCGGGACAGCATGTGGTTCTCCGGGCTTCTTGCACTCAGGCCGACTGGCTCTGCGACTGGGACTGCGTCTTCGGCTTGGCCGTGCGGTCGGCTTCGAGGATCCAGGTGTCCTTGGTGCCGCCGCCCTGCGAGGAATTGACCACCAGCGAGCCTTCCTTGAGCGCCACGCGCGTGAGGCCGCCGGGCACCATCTGCACCTCGCTGCCCGAGAGCACGAAGGGCCGCAGGTCGATGTGGCGCGGCGCGATGCCGGCGTCGACGAAGGTCGGCGAGGTCGACAGGCTCAGCGTGGGCTGGGCGATGTAGCCGTCGGGCTTGGCGATCACGGCCTTCTTGAAGTCCTCGATCTCGGCCTGCGTGGCGGCCGGGCCGATCAGCATGCCGTAGCCGCCGGCGCCGTGCACTTCCTTGACCACGAGGTCCTTCATGTTGTCGAGCGTGTACTGCAGCTCGTCCTTGTTGCGGCACATGTAGGTCGGCACGTTCTTGAGGATCGGCTGCTCGCCGAGGTAGAACTCGATCATCTTCGGCACGTATGGATAGATCGACTTGTCGTCGGCCACGCCGGTGCCCACGGCATTGCAGATCACGACGTTGCCGTCGCGGTAGGCTCGCATCAGGCCCGCGCAGCCCAGCGTGGAGCTCGGGCGGAACACCTCGGGGTCGAGGAAGTCGTCGTCGACGCGGCGGTAGATCACGTCGACGCGCTTCGGCCCGCGCGTGGTGCGCATGTAGACGAAGTTGTCCTTGACGAACAGGTCCTGGCCCTCGACCAGCTCGACGCCCATCTGCTGCGCGAGGAAGGCGTGCTCGAAGTAGGCGCTGTTGTACATGCCGGGCGTGAGCACCACCACCGTGGGCTCGGCCGTCGCGGCCGGCGCGCTGGCGCGCAGCGTCTCGAGCAGCAGGTCGGGATAGTGCGCCACGGGCGCGATGCGGTTCTGGTTGAACAGCTCGGGGAACAGCCGCATCATCATCTTGCGGTTCTCGAGCATGTAGCTCACGCCGCTGGGCACGCGCAGGTTGTCCTCGAGCACGTAGTACTCGCCGTTGCCGTGGGCATCGGGGGCACGCACGATGTCGATGCCCGAGATGTTCGAGTAGACGTTGTGCGGCACCGTCACGCCCATCATTTCGGGGCGGAACTGCGCGTTGTTGAGGATCTGCTCGGCCGGGATGATGCCGGCCTTGATGATTTCCTGGTCGTGGTAGACGTCATGCAGGAAGCGGTTGAGCGCCGTGACGCGCTGCACCAGCCCCTTCTCCATGCTGTCCCACTCGTGCGCCGGAATGATCCGGGGCAGCAGGTCGAACGGGATCAGCCGCTCGGTGCCCGAGCCGTCCTCGTCCTTGGCGCCGTACACGGCGAAGGTGATACCGACCCGGCGGAAGATCATTTCCGCCTCTTCGCGCCGCGAACGCATCACCTCGCCGGGTTGCTTCGCGAGCCATTGGTCGTATCGCTTGTAGTGCTGCCGGATCGCGGCTCCCGCATAGGGGAGCTGCTCATACATCTCGTCGAATTTGTGCATGGAACGACCAATCTCCTTGAGCCATAGCTTAGCAAGTTCGAGGCCAGTAGAACCCCTGATGCCAAGCCCGGCCGGGCGACGGTCGGATTTTTATTCGCGCGTTTCGGGAACGGCGGCCGCGTCGGCCGCGCGCTTCTTGCGCGGCGACAGGAAGGCCTTGATGCGCTCGGCGCTCTCGTCGCCATAGAGGCTCGCGACCGAGGATTCGCGCTCGGCATCGAGCTGCTCGCGCCGGCTGCGCCCGCGCGCCGCGTGCACCAGCTGCTTGGTGCGCGCCTGCGCCTCGAAGGGCCCGCGCGCGAGCCGCTGGGCCCACTCGATCGCCACCGCGCAGGCTTCGCCGGACGGCACCACCTTGTTGACCACGCCCCAGCCGTGCAGCCGCTGCGCCGTGCAGGGCTCGCCGTCGAGCAGCAGTTCGAGCGCGGCCTGCGGCGGCAGCGCGCGGGTCAGCGAATCGGTGGCCCCGCCGTCGGGCGTCAGGCCCATGCTGACGAAGGAGGTGAAGAACTTCGCGTCCTCGGCCGCCACGACCAGGTCGCAGGCCAGGGCCAGCGAGAAGCCGCCGCCGGCCGCCGCGCCCTCGACCGCGGCGATGACCGGCTGCGGCGCCGCCTCGATCGCGAGGATCCAGTCGTGCAGCGCCGCCAGGTGCTCGTGCTGCTCGGCGGCCGGCAGCCGGCGCTGCCGGGCCAGCCGGCGCAGGTCGCCGCCACCGCTGAAATGCGCGCCCTCGCCGCACAGCACGATGGCGCGCACGGTGCGAAAGCCCGCGGCATCGCGCATGGCCTTGGCCGCGGCGCGGTAGACCGGGGGACTGAGCGCGTTGCGGGCGCCGGGGTTGCTGAGCGTCAGCACCAGCACCGGGCCCTCGCGATGGGTCTTGAGCCGCGCCGTGGAGCCGCCGCCGACGTGGCTGCTGGTGATGGCGGGAACGGCGGCGGTCATGGCGCGATGCCCGCGAGCGGGCGCGGGAAGAAGGCCTGGCGGTGATGCGATGTCATGGGTCCCCTGCGTCGTTGGTTTTCGCTACAACGCATGGGACGCCGCCGCGCCCGACCTGGCAAGGGTTCGCCCGGCGGGTTTTTAACAACTAGTTCACAGTTTCAACCTCAGTGACCGGCCGGTGCTGCCAGTAGCGCGGCGCGCGTTCGCGCTCGCAGCCCACCTCGACCGGGCGGGCGCTGCTCCAGTGCGCGGCACCGCAGCGCACGTTCTCGACCAGGCGCACGCCGCGCTCGGCATGGCGCGCCGCCACCTCGGGCACGGGATGGCCGAAGCGATTGCGGTAGCCGGCCTGGACCAGGCCGATGCGCGGGCGCACCGCATCGAGGAAGGCGGCACTCGACGAGGTCCTGCTGCCGTGGTGCGGTACCAGCAGCACATCGGCGCGCAGCCGCTCGGGCACGCGCTCGAGCAGCGCGGCCTCCTGCAGCCGCTCGATGTCGCCGGCCAGCAGCGCGGTCGCGCGGCCGTTGCCGATGCGCAGCACGCACGAGATGGCATTGGGCCGCGTGAGGAACAGGTAGTCGCCGGAGCGCGGGTGCAGCAACTCGAAGTCCACGCCGTCCCAGGTCCAGCGCTGGCCCGCCTCGCAGCGCCGCGCGCGGCGTTGCGACTGCAGCGGGTGTTCGGCCTCGATCGAACTCAGCAGTCCGGCGCGCGGATGCATCGCGAGCACGGCGCTCGCGCCGCCGGTGTGGTCGCTGTCGCGGTGGCTTAGCACCAGCAGGTCGAGCCGCTCGCCCAGGGCGCGCAGCAGCGGCACCAGCACGCGCTGGCCAGCATCGCTCTCGAGGCTGTAGCGCGGGCCGCTGTCGTAGAGCAGGCTGTGGTTCGCGGTGCGCACCAGCACCGCGTTGCCCTGGCCGACGTCGGCCGCGAGCAGTTCGAACTCGCCGAGGGCGGGACGCGCCGGCTGCCACAGCAGCACCGGCAGCAGCAATGGCAGGCCGAGCGCTCGCAGCGACCATGGCAGCCGCATCGCGGCGAGCACGCCGCCCGCCACGCCGCAGGCCGCCAGCCACGCCGGCGGCGCGGCCATCGAGATGCTGGCGAACGGCAACGCCGCGAGCCACGACAGCAGCAATCCCAACACCTGCACCGCGCGCGCCGCGAGGTCCCACAGCGGCGCGGCGACGGTGCCGAGCATCGCGAGCGGCGTGATCACCAGCGTGACCCAGGGAATCGCGACCAGGTTGGCCACCAGTCCGACCAGCGACACCTGCTGGAACAGCAGCAGGCTCAAGGGCGTGAGCGCCAGCGTGATCGTCCATTGCTCGCGCAGCAGCCGCCACAGCCGCGCGCGCAGGCCCGGGCGGGTGTCGCCAGGCAGCCCCGCATCGGTGGCGAACAGCACGCCCACCGCCACGAAGCTGAGCCAGAAGCCGGCCTGCGTCAGGGCCCAGGGATCGAGCGCGACCACCACCGCCGCGGTCAGCAGCCAGCCATGCGGCCAGGGCCAGCGCCGCCCGGTGAGGCGCAGCAGCGCCACGGTCGCGAGCATCCAGACCGTGCGCTGCGCAGGCACGCCCCAGCCGCTGAACAGCGCATAGAGCGCGGCCAGCAGCACGCCGCCCACGAGTGCCGCGCGCTGCGCCGGCAGGCGCAGCATCAGCCGCGGGCCGCGGCGCCAGAGCGCGCCGACGACATGCGCGGCGAGCCACGCGAACAAGGTCACGTGCAGACCCGAGATCGACATCAGGTGGGCCACGCCGGTGGCACGGAAGACGTCCCAGCCCTCGCGGTCGATCGCGCCCTGGTCGCCCGTGACCAGCGCGGCGATCACGCCCGCGGCAAAGCGCTCGGGCACGCGCGCGAAGATGGCATCGCGCACCGCCTCGCGCGCGCGTTCGACCGGGTGCCGCCCCGTGAGGCCCAGCCGCGCGGGCGCCACGTCGCGCGCGCCGAGTCGCACATGGCCGCTGGCGCGCAGGCCCTGCTCCCACATCCACAGCTCGCTGTCGAAGCCATGCGGGTTGCGATGGCCGTGCGGCGCCTTGAGGCGCACGGTCAGGCGCCAGCGCTCGCCGGCATGCACCGGGCTCTCGGGCAGGAGGTCCGGCGCCGACGCATCGGCCGCGCCGTTCCAGAGGCTGCTGCCCTCGGCATACCAGCCGAGCGCGATGCGGTCGGGCACCGCGGGCGATCCGGCCACGGCGGGGTCGGCCCAGCGCGCGGACTCGACAGCGAAGCGAAAACGCGTGCCGGCATCGCCGCGCTGCGGCATCTGCGAGACCACGCCCACGAGCTGCAGGTCGCGCCCCTCGAGCGCGGGATCGAGCGCGCCGGCTGCATAGACCGTGGCCCGTGCGCCCGCGAGCCCCGCGCCGATCGCCGCACCGGCCAGCGCGGCGCAGACCCAGGCGGTGCGCGCATGCCGCGGCAGGCGCCAAACCCCGATGAGACCTGCGATGCCCGCGAGCAGTCCGCCTGCGTAAGCCATGCCGTCCCACAGCACCGGCTGGCGCAGCTGCAGCGCCACGCCCGCGAGCGCTGCCGCGAGCGCGACGAAGGCGCAGCGCGCGCGCACGACGGCATCGGATGCGTCTCGCACACCCTTGGCGATCATGATGCAAACCCTCCCCCAACGACGCTTCGTGGCGCGCTAATTGCTTTGTCTTCTGGGCTAGTATGCGTCTCACCAGAGACATCTTTTCGATGCAATCTGCCAGTACTGCACACAAAAACGCATGTCCATCCACGCCGCGCTCCACCACGTCACCCACTACAAATACGACCGCCTGGTGCAACTCGGCCCGCAGGTCGTCCGGCTGCGTCCGGCGCCGCATTGCCGCAGCAACGTCATCTCGTACTCGCTGCGCGTCGAACCGGCCGAGCACTTCGTCAACTGGATGCAGGACCCGTTCGCCAACTACCAGGCGCGGCTCGTGTTCCCCGAGAAGACGCGCGAGTTCAAGGTCACGGTCGACCTCGTGGTCGAGATGGCGGTCTACAACCCCTTCGACTTCTTCCTCGAGCCGCAGGCCGAGAACTTCCCGTTCAAGTACACGCCCTCGCAGGCCGAGGAACTCGCGCCCTATCTGGTCACCGAGGAGCCCACGCCGCTGCTCGCGGCCTACCTCGACAAGATCGACCGCAAGGAACAGCGCACCATCGACTTCCTGGTCGGCATCAACCAGCAGGTGCAGCAGGACGTCAACTACCTGATCCGCATGGAGCCCGGCGTGCAGACGCCGGAAGAAACGCTCACCAACGGCAGCGGCTCCTGCCGCGACTCGGGCTGGCTGCTGGTGCAGCTGCTGCGCCACTGCGGCCTGGCCGCGCGCTTCGTCTCGGGCTACCTGATCCAGCTCACGCCCGACGTGAAGGCGCTCGACGGCCCGAGCGGCACCACGGTCGACTTCACCGACCTGCATGCCTGGTGCGAGGTGTTCCTGCCGGGCGCCGGATGGATCGGCCTCGATGCCACCTCGGGCCTGCTGGCCGGCGAGGGCCACATCCCGCTGGCCTGTACGCCCACGCCCTCGAGCGCCGCGCCCATCGAGGGCGGCGTCGACGAGTCGAAGGTCGAGTTCGGCCATGACATGAAGGTCACGCGCATCTACGAATCGCCGCGCGTGACCAAGCCCTACACCGAGGAGCAATGGACCGAGGTGCTGGCACTGGGCGAGGCGGTCGACAAGCGGCTGCAGGCCGGCGACGTGCGCCTCACGATGGGCGGCGAGCCCACCTACGTGGCCACCAGCGACCGCGACGCGCCCGAATGGAACACCGACGCGCTCGGCCCCACCAAGCGCGGCTATGCCACCGAGCTGGTCCACCGGCTGCGCGCCGAGTACGGCCAGGGCGGCTTCCTGCACTTCGGCCAGGGCAAGTGGTACCCGGGCGAGCAGTTGCCGCGCTGGGCGCTGTCGATCTTCTGGCGCGCCGACGGCCAGACGTTGTGGCACGACCCCGAGCTGTTCGCCGACGAGCGCTTCCCCACGCACTACACCAGCGAGGACGCGCGCCGCTTCACCAGCCTGCTGGCACGCAAGCTCGGCCTGACCGACCGCTACGTGCAGCCGGGCTTCGAGGACATCTACTACTACCTGTGGCGCGAACGCCGTCTGCCGGTCAACGTCGACCCCTTCGACTCCAAGCTCGACGACGAACTCGAACGCGTGCGCCTGCGCCGCGTGTTCACGCAGAAGCTCGACGCGGTGATCGGCTACATGCTGCCGATCGAGCCCGGCAACGCGAACCGCGACGCGCCCGCGCTCGAGGGCCCGGCCTGGAAGACCGGCCCCTGGTTCCTGCGCGACGACCGCCTCTACCTGATCCCCGGCGATTCGCCGATGGGCTACCGCCTGCCGCTCGACTCGCAGCCCTGGGCCAGCAAGGGCGACTACCCCTACCTGATCGAGCGCGACCCGACCGCGGCGCGCGACGCGCTGCCGAGCGCGGCCGACTACCGCGCGCGCTACACCGTGGGCGCGACCGGCGGTACCGGTGCCGACCTCGGCGCCGTGCCCTATGCCTTCGGCACGCCCGCGGCCGTGCCCGCGGCGCTGCGCATGCAGGGGCCGGGTACCGGCATCGGCGAAGGCACGGGCGACGGCAGCGCGGCCGATGCCGACGCCGCCCTCGACAGCGCCGCCACGCGCCAGCCGCTGCGCGGCGAGTCGGCCCACTGGGTCACGCGCACCGCGCTGTGCGTCGAGGTGCGCGACCCGCGCCGCGCCAACGGCCCGGCGGCCGAGAAGAAGGGCAGCGCCTCGGGCGTGCTCTACGTCTTCATGCCGCCGCTGGCACGCCTCGAGGACTACCTCGACCTGGTCGCCGCCGTGGAAGCCACCGCGCGCGAGCTCGGCGTGCGCATCGTGATGGAAGGCTATCCGCCGCCGCGCGATCCGCGCCTGAAGATGCTGCAGGTCACGCCCGACCCCGGCGTGATCGAGGTCAACATCCATCCGGCCCACAACTGGAAGGAACTGGTCGACCACACCGAATTCCTCTATCAGGCAGCGTTCGAGACCCGGCTGTCGGCCGAGAAGTTCATGACCGACGGCCGCCACACCGGCACCGGCGGCGGCAACCACTTCGTGATGGGCGGCGCTACGCCGACCGACAGCCCCTTCCTGCGCCGGCCCGAGCTGCTGGCCAGCCTGCTGCTCTACTGGCACAACCATCCCTCGCTGAGCTACCTGTTCTCGGGCATGTTCATCGGCCCGACCAGCCAGGCGCCGCGCGTGGACGAAGCGCGCAACGACCAGGTCTACGAGCTCGAGATCGCGCTCAGGGAGATCGCGAAGAACCGCGAGCTGTACGGCCAACACATGCCGGCCTGGCTGGTCGACCGCACGCTGCGCAACATCCTGATCGACGTCTCGGGCAACACGCACCGCAGCGAGTTCTGCATCGACAAGCTCTACTCGCCCGACTCCAGCACCGGGCGCCTGGGCCTGCTCGAGCTGCGTGCCTTCGAGATGCCGCCGCATGCGCGCATGAGCATCGCGCAGCAGCTGCTGATCCGCGCGCTGGTGGCGCGCTTCTGGGACGAACCCTACAAGGCGCCCGTCACGCGCTGGGGCACCGAGCTGCACGACCGCTTCCTGCTGCCGACCTTCGTCAAGATGGATTTCGACGACGTCATCAGCGAGATGCGCCAGGCCGGCTTCGCCTTCGATCCCGACTGGTTCGCGCCGCACTTCGAATTCCGCTTCCCGCTCGTGGGCCAGGTGCAGGCGATGGGCGTCGAGCTCTCGCTGCGCAACGCGCTCGAGCCCTGGCACGTGATGGGCGAGGAAGGCTCGGCCGGCGGCACGGTGCGCTACGTCGACTCCTCGCTCGAGCGCATCGAGGTGCGCGTGACCGGCCTCAACGAGAGCCGCCACGTGGTCACCGTCAACGGCCGCGTGCTGCCGCTGCAGCCCACGGGCGTGGCCGGCGAGTTCGTCGCCGGCGTGCGCTACAAGGCCTGGAACCCGCCCTCGGCGCTGCATCCGAGCATCAAGGCCCATGCGCCGCTGACGGTCGACCTGGTCGACACCTGGATGAAGCGCTCGCTCGGCGGCTGCCAGTACTTCGTGGCCCATCCGGGCGGCCGCAACTACGAGACCTTCCCGGTCAATGCCTACGAGGCCGAGAGCCGGCGCCTGTCGCGCTTCACGCGCACCGGCCACACGCCGGGGCTGATGCGCACGCCGGCCGCCACCATCGAGGTGCCCGGCAGCCGCGAATTCCCGTTCACGCTCGACCTGCGGCGCTGAGCGGCGCCCACGGCCCGCCCCTCGTCCACGGGGCGCGGGCCGGGCCGCCGGGTGTGTCGTCCCGCCCACACGGATGGCTGCAGCGGGCATTTCGCACGCCATCGCCGGCGGGCCCGGTGACAGCGATGTGACAATCCCAACCCTGTGGAACCCCTCAACGAATCCCTGTTCGACGCCCAGGCACTGGATTTTCCGGCCGCCCTGGCGTCGGCGCTCGCCCCGCCCGCCCTGCCCGGCCACTTCGACGAGCTGCGCGGCATCGCGACGCCCGAGGCGCCCGCACGGCCCGCCGCCGGGCCGGCAGCGCCCACGGGGCCGCACTTGCACGATGCGACGGCGGGCAGCCAAAGCCAATCCCAGGCGCAGGGCGGCCAGACCCAGGTGCCATCCCCGGCCCAGCGCGCGCCCTCCGCCGACACCGCCGCGCCGGCCCCCGCCGCCGGCGACAAGCCCCCGCTGCTGCCGCCCTGGCATGCCTTCTTCGAGCAGCTCGGCCCCGACGGCTTCGGGGACCTGCCGCGGCGCGCGGTCAGCCTGGAGCGCCAGATCCGCGACAACGGCGTCACCTACAACGTCTACGCCGACGCCACCCACGGCCCGCAGCGGCCCTGGTCGCTCGACCTGTTCCCGCTGATCGTCTCGCCCGAGAGCTGGGCGCAGATCGAGACCGGCGTGCTGCAGCGCGTGCGCGTGCTCGACCGCGTGATGGCCGACGTCTACGGCCCGCAGCGCCTCCTGGCCGAAGGCCTGCTGCCGCCCGCGCTGGTGCGCGGTCATCCGGGCTACCTGCGCGCGCTGCACGGCGTGAAGCCGCCGGGCGACACCTGGCTGCACATCGCGGCCTTCGACCTCGCGCGCGGCCCCGACGGCAACTGGTGGGTGGTGTCGCAGCGCACCCAGGCGCCCTCGGGCCTGGGCTACCTGCTCGAGAACCGGCTCGCGATCACGCGCCAGTTTCCGCAGGCCTTCGAGGCGCTGCACGTACAGCGGCTGGCCGCCACCTACAGCGCCATGATGGACGGCCTGCAGCGCATGTGCCCGGCCGGCGTGCCGCCGCACATCGCGCTGCTCACGCCCGGTCCCTACAACGAGACCTACTTCGAGCACGCCTACCTCGCGCGCTACCTCGGCGTCACGCTGGTCGAGGGCAACGACCTCACGGTGCGCGACCAGCGCCTGTACCTCAAGACGCTGCAGGGCCTGCGCCCCGTGCACGGGCTCATCAAGCGGCTCGACGACCAGTTCCTCGACCCGCTCGAGCTGCGCCCCGACTCCACGCTCGGCGTGCCGGGCCTGCTGCAGGCGATCCGCGCCGGCAACGTGCTGGTGGCCAACATGCCGGGCTCGGCCTTCCTCGAGTCGCCGGCGCTGCTGGGCTTCCTGCCCGGCCTGGCGCGCCACCTGCTCGACGAGAAGCTGCTGCTGCCCGCGCTGCCCACCTGGTGGTGCGGCGAGCGCGCGGCGCTCGAGGCGGTGCTGCCGCAGCTCGGCGACTGCTTCATCAAGCCCACCTACCCGGGCATCGACGGGCGCGAGAGCTTCGACGCGGTGCTGGGCCGCCAGCTCGGGCGCCGCGAGCTCGACGAATGGGCCGGGCGCATCGTGCGCGAGGGCGAGGCCCACACGGTGCAGAGCTACCTGCCGCTGTCGCAGATGCCGACCTGGGCCAGCGACCTCGGGCCCGGCCACATCGCGCCGCGCGCGGTGCTGCTGCGCGTGTTCGCGGTCAGCGACGGCGCGCAATCGTGGCGCGTGCTGCCCGGCGGGCTGGCGCGGCTCGCGGGGCCCGATGCACAGATCGCCTCGATGCAGCGCGGCGGCAGCAGCGCCGACGTCTGGGTGCAGACCCATGGCGAGGTCGACCGCACCACGCTGCTGCAGCCGCAGGCCACGCCGGCCTCGCTGGCGCGGCACCGCGCGCCGGTCACCAGCCGCGCGGCCGAGAACATGTTCTGGCTCGGCCGCTACACCGAGCGCGCCGAGAACGCGGTGCGGCTGGCGCGCCTCACGCTCAACATCCTCGGCGGCGAGGACCAGTCCTCGCGCCCGCTGCTCGAATGGCTGCACCGCATGGCGGTGCGCAATGCGCTGGTGCCGGCCGGCGTGCCGAGCGCGCCGCAGTCGCGCCGCGTGTTCGAGCGCGCGCTGATCGCCGAGCTCGGCGACGTGGCGCAGGGCGGCAGCGTGGGCTACAGCCTGCGCAGCATCCGCCAGGCCGCGGCCGCGGTGCGCGAGCGGCTCTCGCCCGACCACTGGAACCAGATCGTGCGCGCCGAGGCCGACTTCCTGCGCCGCGCCGCCGAGCAGGCCGGCGAAGGCAGCTTCGCCACCGGCGCGGCGCTGCGCTCGCTCGAGTCGGCCAGTTCGGCGCTCGCGGCCATGACCGGCGCGCAGACCGACCGCATGACGCGCGACGATGCCTGGCGGCTGCTGTCGATCGGCCGCCACATCGAGCGCCTGAGCTTCCTCGCCAACGCCCTGCTCGCGGGTTTCCAGAACCACGCGGTGCACGAGGTCAGCGGCTTCGAGGCGATGGTCGCGCTGTTCGACAGCACCATCACCTTCCATGCGCGCTACCAGCAGCGCCGCGACGTCGCCACGCTGGTCGACCTGCTGGTGCTCGACGCCGAGAACCCGCGCTCGCTGGCCTGGGTCACGCAGACCCTGCGCGGGCGCATCGCGCGGCTGGCGGGCAGCGCGCCCGGCAAGCTCACGGCGCTGTCGTACGAGCTGCCCGACCCGGCCACCTGGACGCTCGAGCACCTGTGCGACCCCGGCCCCGCCGACGGCGAGGACGGCCCCTATGCGGCGCTGGCCGCGCTGCTCGCGCACTGCGAGGCCGCCGCCTACCATGTGTCCGATGCCATCGGCATCCGCTACTTCACGCTGACCTCGGAATCGCTGCGCTCCGTGGGCGCCTGAGCCCTCGCTGCGCGCGCCGCGCGACCAGACCACCCCTACAAGCAACGACAGACCAAGGAGGGCTTCCCATGACCACGATCCATCGCCGCTTCGCCCTGGCCGCCGGCCTCGCCGCGGTCCTCGCGCTCGCCGGCTGCGGCAAGCAGGAGACCGCCGCGCCCGCCGCCGCATCGGCCCCGCCCGCACCGTCCGCCGCGCGCGTGCTGGTCGTGGGCACCGATGCCGCCTACACGCCCTTCGAATCGCAGAACGAGAAGGGCGAGATCGTGGGCTTCGACATCGACATCGTGAACGCCGTCGCGAAGAAGGCCGGTATCGAGGTGAAGTTCGTCAACACGCCGTGGGAAGGCATCTTCAACACGCTCGACCAGGGCGACCGCGACTTCCTGGTGTCGGCCATCACCATCACGCCCGAGCGCCGCCAGACCATGGACTTCTCGCAGCCCTACTTCGACGCGCGCCAGCTGATCGCGGTCAGGAGCGACGCGAGCGTGACCCGCTTCGAGGACCTGAAGACGCTCAAGGTCGGCGTGCAGAACGGCACCACGGGCGACGAAGTGGTCGGCAAGCTGCTCGGCAAATCGAGCGCGAACATCAAGCGCTTCGAATCGACGCCGCTCGCGCTCAAGGAGCTCGAGGCCGGCGGCGTGCAGGCGGTGGTGGCCGACAACGGCGTGGTGGCGCACTATCTCGCGAACAACGCGGGCGCGGGCTTCAAGACCGTGAGCGATGCCGGCTTCGCGACCGAGCAGTACGGCCTCGCCGTCAAGAAGGGCAATGCCGAACTGCTCGCCAGGCTCGACAAGGGCCTGGCCGAGATCAAGGCCGACGGCAGCTACGACAGGATCTACGCCTCGCACTTCGGCGCCGCGTCGAAGTAATCTCGCACCCGCGCCATGCGACTCCACGTCACCCACGAAACCCGCTACGAGTATTCGCCGCCGGTCGAGACCGCGCAGCACCTCGCGCACCTGCGGCCGCTGGTCACGCCCTCGCAGCGCCTGCTGAGCCACCGGCTCGCGATCGAGCCCTCGCCCGCGCAGCGCGTCGAGCAGGCCGACCTCTACGGCAACGTGCGCGCCTTCTTCGCGCTCGACACCACGCACGACAGCCTGGTGGTCACGGCCGAGAGCGTGGTCGAGACCTCGGCGCCCGTGCTCTCGAGCGCGGTGGCGCGCGAGCTGCCGTGGGAGTCGGTGCGCGAGCGCTTCCGCTTCCGCAAGGACGCGCTGTTCGACCCGGCCTCGGAGTTCGTCTTCCCCTCGCCCTACGTGCCGCGCCACGACGACTTCGTCGCCTATGCGCGCGCGAGCTTCGCGCCGGGCCGCCCGGCCTTCGACGTGGCGATGGACCTCACCGAGCGCATCCATCGCGACTTCGACTACGACGCCGACAGCACCGAGATCAACACGCCCGCGGCCGAGGCGCTGGCCCAGCGCAAGGGCGTGTGCCAGGACTTCGCGCACATCATGATCGCGTGCTTCCGCGGGATGGGCCTGCCGGCGCGCTACGTCAGCGGCTACCTGCTGACGCAGCCGGCGCCGGGCCAGCCGCGGCTGATCGGCGCCGATGCCTCGCACGCCTGGGTCTCGGTCTACCTGCCCGGCGAAGGCGACGGCCCCGACAGCGCCGGCGACTGGGCCGACTTCGATCCCACCAACGGCCGCCAGCCCGGCGAGGACTACGTGACGCTGGCGATCGGCCGCGACTACTCCGACATCTCGCCGATGCGCGGCGTGCTGCACGGCGGCGCGCGCCACACGCTGCACGTGGGCGTGACGGTGCAGCCGGTCGACGAGCTCGAGCCGCCGCAAGCCCCCGGCGGCGCAGGGCCTTCGGCCGCGGCGTCGCCTACGATCGCGGCTTCGCCGGTACAAACGCCGGTCGATTCCCCGCAGCCGCCCTCCGCGCGGCCGCCTCCACCACCGTCTCACCAGGAGCCTTCTTCATGAGCGTCTACGACAAGCTTTCCAGCCTCGGCATCACCCTCCCGCCGGTCTCGGTTCCGGCCGCCGCCTACGTGCCTTTCGTGCAAACCGGCAACCTCGTGTTCCTGTCGGGCCACATCGCCAAGAAGGACGGCAAGGTCTGGACCGGCCAGCTCGGCGCCGACGTCAGCACCGAGCAGGGCAAGCAGGCCGCGCGCGCGGTCGCCATCGACCTGCTGGGCACGCTGCATGCGGCCGTGGGCGACCTCAACAAGGTCAAGCGCATCGTCAAGGTGATGAGCCTGGTCAACTCGGTCGGCAGCTTCACCGAGCAGCACCTCGTGACCAACGGCGCGAGCGAACTGTTCGCCGAAGTGTTCGGCCCCGAGAAGGGCGCGCATGCGCGCAGCGCCTTCGGCGTGGCGCAGATCCCGATGGGCGCCTGCGTCGAGATCGAACTGATCGCGGAGATCGGCTGATTCGCCTGCCGCGGTCCCTGTGGCTGGCACTGCCGCTCGCGGCCATCGCGCCGCTGGCGGCCGCGGCCGACGAGATACCGGCGCCGCTGCGCGAGCCGGTCGCGCGCTATGCCTGCCTCAGTTGCCACGGCATGGTGCGCAAGCAGGTAGGCCCGGGCTTCGCGCAGATCGCGGCGCGCTACCGCCACGACCCCGAGGCACCGGCCCGGCTGGCCGACAAGCTGCGCGACGGCAGCGTCGGTGCCTGGGGCCGCGTCATCATGCCGCGCCAGCCCCACATGAGCCTCGACGAATCGCGCCGGCTCGCGCAGTGGGTGCTGTCGCAGCCCTCCCCGCCCTGAATGTCCGCACCACCATGACCGATGCACTGCTGATCTGCGACGCGCTGCCCGAATCCCGCGACGCGGTGAAGTTCGAGGCGCCGGGCCGCGGGCCGGCCTTCGTCGTGCGCTGGCAGGGCCGGGTCCATGGCTACCTCAACCAGTGCGCGCACGTGGGCGGCCCGATCGATTTCGAGGGCCAGGTGCTCGAGCGCTCGGGCCGCTACCTGATGTGCGCGCGGCACGGCGCGATCTACGAGCCCGACACGGGCTTGTGCGTGGGCGGCCCCTGCAAGGGTGCGCGCCTGGTTCCCCTGGCGGTGGAAGAGTCGGCCGACGGCAAGGTCTGGCTGCGCGCGGCCTGAGCCGGAGCGGGCGCCCCGGCATCGAGGATCTAATGCGCGGCCACGCCGCGTTCGCCCCCCGACCCGTCGGCGCCGGCCCAGAAGTTGTCCGGGACGCCGCGCGGCTGCCGCTCCTCGATCTCGACCGTGACGCTGACCGAGATGTCGGCCGCCTGTTCGCGGCGCTTCAGAAAGCTTTCGAACTGGTCGAGGTAGTGATGTTCTTCATTCACGGATCGGGCCTCCATCTGGTTTTCGATACCGGAGGTTTTAATCCGTCGCAGCGTGTCGCCAAAGGTTGCGGATGCCGCCGCCGCGTGCAGGACAAGAGGCCATCGCCGCCGCCGTACCGCGCTGGCAAGGCCTACGACCTTCCGTAGTTGTCAGGCCGCCTTCGCCGCGCGCGCGCCGGTCAGCGTCGGCATCTCGGTCGCGCTCGAGTTCACGTTCACGCTGCGGTCGAGCCGCAGGTAGCGCGAGGCGAAGCGGCAGATCACGGTGTCGCGGAAGGCCGACTCGACGAAGGTCCAGTTCATGACGAAGGTGCGCTCGTCGAGCCATTCGCCGCTCGCGACCACGCGCATCACCGCGGGCTGGTACTCGTGGTGCAGGCGGTTGCCGGTCATGGTGGTGTCGCCCTCGATCGGCTTCTTCAATCTCACCTGCACCGTGTGCGTGCCGCGTTCGTCCTCGAGCGTGAAGCTGCAGGCCTCGGCGCCGAAGTCCAGGCGCGCGGCCTTGATCCTGTCGGGGTTGTCGGGAAACTCGTAGCGCTGGCCCGACACGGCCGCGGCCACCGGCGACGCGGTCGACCGCACCGGCGGCAGCAGGCGCAGGCCCGCCATGCGCCGGCGCAGCGCGGCGCTGGCCCGGCCGCCATCGGCGGGCGCGTTCTCGAACGCGGCCGGGAAGTGCTTGTAGAGCAGCCCCGCGTTGAAGCCGGCCTTCGGCGGCAGCGCCGCGTTGATCGCGAGCACCGCGTCGTGCGCGGGAAACACCACCGCGTACTGGCCGAACAGCCCGTCGGCGTTGTAGGCGCCGTTCGGGCCCAGCCACCACTGGTAGCCGTACTTGTCCTTGGTGTGCGGCTGGTGCACCGCGTCGACCCATTCCTTCGTGAGCACCTGCCTGCCGTTCCACAGGCCGTTCTGCGCATGCAGGATGCCGAGCTTGAGCGAATCGACGGTCTTCCAGCTCAGGCCGTTGGCGCCCGGCGAGATGCCCTCGGGCCCGACCTCCCATTCGTAGCCCGTGATGCCCAGCGGATCGAAGAAGCGCGGCTTCAGGTAGTCGGCCACCGGCTGGCCCGTGGTCCTGGTGACGATGGCCGACAGCATGTAGGTGGCGGCACTGGTGTAGACGAACTGCGTGCCGGGCGGATTCACCACCGGGATCTTGAAGAACTCGGCGATCCAGCTGGTGCGGATCTGCCGCCACACCGAGCCCGAGGTCATGGCGGCGTGGCCGGTGCGCATGGTCAGCAGGTCGCGCACCGTCATCGCCGCGAGGTTCGGGCTCACCACCGGCGGCAGGTGCTCGGGGAAGAAGGACACCACCTTGTCGTCGAGCCCGAAGCGCCCCTCGGCCACCGCCATGCCGACCGCGCAGACGGTCACGCTCTTGGTCAGCGAATGCGTCATGTGGCGCCGCTGCGGGCCGTAGGGCTCCCACCAGCCCTCGGCCAGCACCTGGCCGCGGCGCCACAGCATGAAGCCGTGCAGCTCGAAGGCGCCGCGCTCGGCCTCGTCGAGGAAGGCCAGGATCGCCGCCGACGACACGCCCTGCGCCTCGGGCACGCCGCGCGGCAGGCCATCGGCGGGCACGGGCGCGGCCAGCCCGGTGGCGGCCCAGCCGAGGCCGGACACCGAGGCCATCGCCATGCCGCCGAGCGACAGGCGCAGCGCGCCGCGGCGCGAGAGCGCGGGGAGAGAAGAAGAGGAAGAAAGTGCGGGCATGGCGGTGGTCTCGGATGCTGTCGTTGTTCTTCTTCCGAGTGTGGTCCGCGCAACTGTCATTCGCCTGTCGGCTCCGCCAGGGGAAACCCGTCGGAGGTTCCTATTACACGCGTCGCGCACGCGACAGTGCCACTTTGGTCCGACGGGAAAACGCTAGGCGCCCTGCCCCGTTTCGTTCCTACAGTCCACGGGCCGGCATCGGCGCAATCGAAGAAGAAGCAGGAAAGGACGCGGGGCGATGGAGTTCGACTACGTGATCGTCGGAGGCGGCTCCGGAGGCGCCACGCTCGCCGCGCGGCTCAGCGAGGATGCGCGCGTGCGCGTGTGCCTGATCGAGGCCGGCGGCGACGGCCGCGGCATCCTGGTGCGCGCGCCGGCCGCCACGGTGGCGATGCTGCCGGGCCGCCCGCCGATCAACAACTACGCGCTGCGCACCGAGCCGCAGCCGGGCCTGGACGGCCGCCGCGGCTACCAGCCGCGCGGGCGCTGCCTCGGCGGCTCGAGCGCGATCAACGCCATGCTCTACGTGCGCGGCCACCGCGAGGACTACGACGACTGGGAGCGCGCCGGCTGCGGCGGCTGGTCCTTCGGCGACGTGCTGCCCTGGTTCCGCCGCGCCGAGGGCAACCAGCGCGGCGCGAGCCCGCTGCACGGCGCCGACGGTCCGCTGCAGGTGGCCGACCAGCAGACGCCGCGCGCCATCAGCGAGGACTTCGTGCGCGCCGCGGTGCAGTCGGGCGTGCCCTTCAACGACGACTTCAACGGCATCGAGCAGGAAGGCGCGGGCCTCTACCAGGTCACGCAGTTCCATGGCGGCGCGAGGAACGGCGAGCGCTGCTCGGCCGCGGCCGCCTACCTGCATCCGGCGATGACGCGCCCCAACCTCGCGGTGCTCACGCACACGCAGGCGCTGCGCGTGGTGATCGAGCATGGCCGCGCCGTGGGCGTGGAGGTGCGCCGCGGCGGCAACGTCGAGCGCATCCATGCGCGGCGCGAGGTGGCGCTGTGCGGCGGCGCCTTCCATTCGCCGCAGCTGCTGATGCTCTCGGGCATCGGCGATCCCGCGCAGCTGCAGCAGCACGGCATCGCGGTGCAGCAGGCGCTGCCCGGCGTGGGGCGCAACCTGCAGGACCACCTCGACTTCATCCTCGCCTACCGCTCGAAGCACCGCGACCTGTTCGGCATCGGCCTCGGCGCGAGCTGGACCCTGCTGCGCCAGGCGCTGCTGTGGCGCAGGACCGGCACCGGCCTGGTCGCCACGCCCCTCGCCGAGGGCGGCGCCTTCGTCAAGTCCTCGCCCGAGCTGCGCCGGCCCGACCTGCAGCTGCACTTCGTGATCGCCATCACCGACGACCATGCGCGCAAGCTGCACGCGGGCTACGGCTTCTCGTGCCATGTCTGCGTGCTGCGGCCGAAGAGCCGCGGCGAGGTGCGGCTGGCCGACGCCAACCCGGCCTCGGCGCCACTGATCGACCCGCGCTTCCTGTCCGACCCCGAGGACCTCGCGCTGCTGCTGCAGGGCGTGAAGAAGACGCGCGAGATCATGGCGGCGGCACCGCTCGCGAAGTACCGCCAGCGCGAGCTCTACACGGCCGATGCGCGCGGCGACGAGGACCTGGTGCGCCAGATCCGCGCGCGCGCCGACACCATCTACCACCCGGTCGGCACCTGCCGCATGGGCGCGCCCAACGACGCGGGGGCGGTGGTCGACCCACGGCTGCGCGTGCGCGGCATCGAGGGCCTGCGCGTGGTCGATGCCTCGGTGATGCCGACCTTGATCGGCGGCAACACCAACGCGCCCACGGTGATGATCGCCGAGCGCGCGGCCGACTGGATGCGCGGGCCTGCGCGCTTCGCGGCCGAAGCCGACCCGGCTACGCGGGGACAGGCGCCTTCGACGAGCCCCGCACCTGCAACTGCCCCGGCAGCAGCAACTGCCGCGGCGGGCTTTCGAGCCCCCGCAGCCGGTCGATCAGGCAGCTAGCGGCGGCGCGCCCGATGTCGTCGGTGGGCTGGGCGACGGTGCTGAGGCCCGGGCCGATCAGCGAAGCCCATTCGGGATCGTCGAAGCCGACGAAGCCGAGGTCGGCGCCGAACTGCCAGCCCAGCCGCGCCATCGCCTGCGCCACGCGCAGCGTGACGACCGCGTTGCCCGCCACCACGGCGGCGCGCCGGCCGCGCCTGGCGCGCTTGCGCAGCGCCGCGAGCGCATCGTCGAGCGCCTGCTGTTCGCCCTCCACGCTCTCGAACACCTCGCCGGCCATGCGCGGCCCGTTCGCGGTCACGCAGGCGCCGAAGGCCGCGGTCCGCTCGCGCCGCGAGCTCACGCCCGCGAGCGGCTCGGTCACGTAGAGCAGCTCGCGAAAGCCGCCCTCGACCAGGTGGTCGCAGGTGGCCTTCATCGCGGCCTCGTTGTCGAGCGAGACGAAGTCGGTGTGCATGCCCGCGTGGCGCCGGTCGACCAGCACCGCGGGCTTGCCATGCAGCGCGACCGCGTCGAACACGCCGCTGCCGCGGCCCAGGGTGTTGAGGATGAAGCCGTCGACCTGGTAGCCCGCGAGCGCGTCGATGGCCTCGCGCTCGCGTTCGCTCTCGTTGCCGAGGTTGAACAGCATCACGAGGTAGCCGGCGTCCTGGCAGGCCTTCTCGGCGCCGCGCAGCACCGCCACCGAATAGGGGTTGGTGATGTCGGCCACGATCAGGCCGATGAGGCGCGAGCGGCCGTGGCTCAGCGCCTGCGCCATCGGGCTCGGCGAATAGGCGAGCTGCGCGATCGCGGCCTCGACGCGCGCGGCGATGTCGGGGCTCAGCAGCCGCTCGCGGTGGTTGAGGAAGCGCGAGACCGTGGCCTTGGAGACGCCCGCGGCCTGCGCCACGTCGGCGATGGTGGCGCGGCCTGTGGGTTTCATGCGCTGGCCGTGTCGTAGGGCGCGGTCGGCCTCTCCCCGGCCAGCACCTGCAGCAGGTTGGTGGTCGCGAGCTCGGCCATCGCATGCCGGGTCTCGTGCGTGGCCGAGCCGATGTGCGGCAGCGGCGTCACGCGCGGATGGGTGCGCAGCGGCGAATCGGCCGGCAGCGGCTCCTTGGCGAACACGTCGAGGCCGGCCGCGCGCAGCGTGCCCTTGTCGAGCGCGTCGAGCAGCGCCTGCTCGTTCACGGTCGCGCCGCGACCGCCGTTGATGAAGGCGGCGCCGGGCTTCATGCGCGCGAAGAAGGTGGCGTCGGCCATGCCGCGCGTGGCCTCGGTCAGCGGCAGCATCGCGAGCACGATGTCGGCGCGCGCGAGCAGCTCGTCGAGCGGCGTGTGGGTGGCGCGGCCCTGCAGCTCGGGCGCCTGCGCGGCCAGGTCGACCGGGCGGCGCGCGTGGTAGAGCACCGGCATGCCGAAGCCCAGGGCGGCGCGGCGCGCCACGGCCTGGCCGATGCGGCCGAAGCCGAGGATGCCGAGCGTCTTGCCGTGCACGTCGGTGCCGAACAGGTCCTCGCCGATGTTCTTCGTCCAGCGGCCTTCGCGCACCAGGGTCGAGAGCTCGACCACGCGGCGCTGCGTGGCCATGAGGATCGCGAACATGGTGTCGGCCACGGTCTCGGTCAGCACGTCGGGCGTGTGGCACAGCACGATATTGCGGCGGCGCAGCTCGGTCAGCGGGTAGTTGTCGACACCGACCGAGACGCTCGAGATCACCTCGAGCCGGGGCGCCGCGTCGAGCATCGAGGCATTGAAGTTGACGCTCGAGCCGATCAGGCCCTGCGCCGCGGGCAGCGCGGCCGCGAAGGCCTCGGGCGACTGGCGCGCGTCGGCCACGACGACCTCGTGCGCGGCCTGCAGGCGCGCGAGCTGGTCCTCGGGCAGGGTGCGAAAGACCAGGACGTTCTTGCGGGAGGAAGACGAAGAGGAAGCCATGGCGCTCACAGCCCCGCCGCTTCGAGTTCGGCCCGCGTCGGCAGGCCCTCGGTGTCGCCGAGCACCTGCACTGCGCGCGCGCCGATCCAGGCGCCGCGCCGCACCGCCTCGGGCACGCTGCGGCCCTCGAGCAGCGCGCTGACCACGCCGGCCGCGAAGCCGTCGCCCGCGCCCACGGTGTCGATCACTTCCTTCACGGGGAAGCCCGCGACGCGGCCGGTGCCGGCCACGTCGCTGTCGTAGTAGGCCCCCTCGGCGCCGAGCTTGACCACCACCAGCCTGGCGCCGCGCTCGCGGTAGAAGCGCGCCACGTCCTCGGGCCGGTCGTGGCCGGTGAGCAGCAGGCCCTCCTCGATGCCGGGCAGCACCCAGTCGGCGCGCGCGGCCAGCTCGTTGATCCAGTGGCGCATGGTCTCCTTCGAGGACCACAGCGTCGGGCGCAGGTTGGTGTCGAAGGAGATGGTGCGGCCCGCGGCGCGCATCACGTCCATCGAACGCAGCGCGGCCTGCAGGCTGGTCTCGGAGATGGCCGCGAACACGCCGGTGGCGTGCAGGTGGCGCGCCGAGCGCAGCCAGGGCTCGTCGATGTCGGCCGGGCCCATGTGGCTCGCGGCCGAGCCCTTGCGGTGGTATTCGATCGGCGGGTCGCTGCCGTCGGTGACGCGGCCCTTGAACTGGAAGCCGGTGCGCTGCGCGGCATCGGCGATCACGTGCGAACAGTCGATGCCCTCGGCGCGCATCGCGTTGAGCAGCGCGCGGCCCATCGAGTCGGTGCCGAGCCGGCTGGCCCAGCCCACCTTCAGGCCCAGGCGCGACAGGCCGATGGCCACGTTGGTCTCGGCGCCGGCGGTGCGCTTGTGGAAGGACTGCGCATCCTCGATCGGCCCCGGCCGATCGGCCACGAGCAGCAACATGGCCTCGCCGAACAGGGCGACGTCGAAGGCGGTGGGTTCTGTCATCGGTGTGAGTGGTTTCGCTACGCGCGCGCGGCGCGGATGAAGTCGATCTGCGTGCGGACGACGGCCTCGAGGTCGTCGCCCACGAGCGGGTATTCGATGGCATGCGGCACGTCGGCCGGCAGCGCGCGCAGCACGGCGCGCCAGGGTGCCACCGAGTCGCCCAGCGGCACCGCCACCCACTTGTGCGGCAGGCGCTGCACGCCCTTGCAGTGCACGTAGCGCACGCGCTGGCCGAGCGCCTGCGCGGCCTGCAGCGGGCATTCGCCGACCCAGTGCCAGTTGCCCATGTCGAAGGTCATGCCCAGCGACACGCCCGCGCGGTCGGCGGCTTCGAAGAAGGCCTGCAGCGCGGGCACGGTGCCGGCGCGCACGCTCTGGTCGTTCTCGATCACGAGCTCGACGCGGGTTTCGGCCAGCTCGACCTTGAGGCCCCAGAGCGAGCCGTGCGAGGACGGCTGGAAGTCGCCGATCGACATCTTCAGCCGCTTCGCGCCCACACGCGTGGCGGCCGCGATGCCGCGCTTGAGCGCGGCGCTGTCGAGCCAGCCGCCCTGGGCCCACAGGCCCTCGGGACTGGAGTAGACCGAGGCCAGGCCGTTGAGCGCAGGCAGCTCGGCCTCGGCGTCGCGCAGCATCTCGCCGCGCACCTCCACCGAATCGGCGCCCGCGCGCTTCGACAGCTGCGAGCACCAGAGCTGGCCATGGCGTCCCACCTCGGCCGCGCCGAAGGAGGACAGGGAAATCAGGACCTCGAAGGACATCAGTGGGCCTGGTGCGAGCTGAGGATCTGGCCCAGGAACTGCCGGGTCTTCTCGTTCTGGGGATTGCCGAAGAATTCCTCGGGCGGCGCCTGCTCCACGATCCTGCCCTCGGCCATGAAGATCACGCGGTCGGCCACGCTGCGCGCGAAGCCCATCTCGTGCGTCACGCACAGCATGGTCATGCCGTCCTCGGCCAGGCCGATCATGGTGTCGAGCACTTCCTTGACCATCTCGGGGTCGAGCGCGGAGGTGGGCTCGTCGAACAGCATGATCTTGGGCGTCATGCACAGCGCGCGCGCGATCGCCACGCGCTGCTGCTGGCCGCCCGAGAGCTGGCTCGGGTACTTGTTGGCCTGCTCGGGAATGCGCACGCGCGTGAGGTACTTCATCGCCACCTCCTCGGCCTGCGCCTGCGTCATGCCGCGCGAGCGCATCGGCGCCAGCGTGCAGTTCTGCAGGATCGTGAGGTGCGGGAACAGGTTGAACTGCTGGAACACCATGCCGACCTCGGCCCGCACCGCGTCGACGTTCCTGCCGCCGGCCGTGAGATCGATGCCGTCGACCTCGATGCGGCCCTTCTGCACCGTCTCGAGCCGGTTGATGCAGCGGATCAGCGTCGACTTGCCCGAGCCCGAGGGCCCGCAGATCACGATGCGCTCGCCCGCGCGCACGCTGAGGTCGATGCCGGTCAGCACCTGGAAGTCGCCGTACCACTTGTTGACGGCTTCCATGCGGATGATGGGGTCGGTCATGGAATGTTCACTCGTTGGAATCAGGGAAGGAAATCGGGTTGACCGGACGCGAAGGACGCGAAGGTTTCGCAAAGGTCGCGAAAGACCGCCAGGAAAAATTTTCAGGTTTTCCTTTTGCGTCCTTCGCGAAACCTTCGCGTCCTCTGCGTCCGGCTGTCCGCTCCCGCATTACTGCATCTTGGGCAGGTCGGCCTGCAGCCACTTCTGGTAGAGCTTGTTGAGCTCGCCGTTGGCGGTGTTCTTCGCCACGAAGTCGTTGACGGCCTTGGTCAGCTCGTCCTGGCCCGGGCGCATCGCGATGCCCATCGACTGCTGCACCAGCGTGAACTTGTTTTCGTAGGTGCCGGCGGGCACGCGCTTGGCGATCTGGGCGGCCACGGTCACCGAGCAGCCGATGGCGTCGACCTGGCCCGAGATCAGCGCCTGCATGGCCGAGGCGTCGTCGTCGAAGCGGCGGATCTCGGTGCCTTCGGGCGCGGCCTTGGTCACGGCCACGTCCTGGGTCGACGCACGGGCCACGCCCACGCGCAGGCCCTTGAGGTCGCCGGCGGCCTTGATCGGGGTCTTGGTCGCGCCGTACAGCACGATGGTGGCGGCCGCGTAGGGCTGCGAGAACTGCACCTGCTTCGCGCGCTCGGGCGTGATGGCCAGCGAGGCGACCAGCAGGTCGACCTTGTTGGTCAGCAGGAAGGGAATGCGGTTCGGGCCGGTCACCGGCACGATGTTGGCCTTCACGCCCCAGTCCTTGGCCAGCAGCTTGGCCACGTCGGCGTCGTAGCCGTCGGGCTGGTTCTTCGCGTCGGTGGTGCCGTAGGGCGGGAAGTCGACCAGCATGCCGATGGTGATCTCGCCCTTCTTCTTGATGTCGGCCACGCTCTGCGCCGAGGCGAAGGGGGCGAACACGGTGAGGGCGGCGCCGAGGCCGAGGGCTGCGATCGCCGCGCGGCGGGTGGTGGTGCGGGTCATGGGATGTGTCTCCTGAAAAAGAAAGGAAGCGACGGAAAAAACGAAAGCGACGGGGAAGATGGCGAACGGGGAAATCAGCGGGCCAGCGCGCGTGCGCGCTTGCGCTCCATGCGCGCGGCCAGCAGCGACAGCGGCCAGCAGATGACGAAGTAGATGGCGGCCACCACCGAGAACACGATGAGCGGCTGAAAGGTGGCGTTGTTGACGATCTGGCCGGCGCGCGTGACCTCGACGAAACCGATGATGGCCGCGAGCGAGGTGCCCTTGATGATCTGCACCAGGTAGCCCACGGTGGGCGCGAGCGCGATCCTGAAGGCCTGCGGCAGCACCACGTCGCGCATGCGCGCGCTGTAGTTGAGGCTCAGCGCCTGCGCCGCCTCCCACTGGCCGCGCGGGATGGCCTCGATGCAGCCGCGCCAGATCTCGCCGAGGAAGGCCGCGCTGTTGAGCACCAGCGCCACGCCCGCGGCGACCCAGGGGTTGATGTCCAGCCCCAGCACCGGCGCGCCGAAGAACACCAGGAACAGCTGCAGCAAGAGCGGCGTGCCCTGGAAGATCTGGATGAAGGTGGTCGAGACGCCGCGTGCCCACGCCGATTCGGACGTGCGCATGAGCGCGATCGCGAGCCCCAGGATCGCGCCGCCCACGAAGGCGATGGCCGACAGCGCGAGCGTCCACTGGGCCGCTTCGAGGATGAACAGGAATTCGGGAAAGCCGAAGGTGCGCATGGTGTGGTGGTCTCCGTCGGTCGACGCTTACCGGCGGTCCGGGTAGTTGAGCGTGCGCTTGTAGATCAGCTTGAACATCGCCGAGAAGGCGAGCGCCAGCGCGAGGTAGATGGCCGCGACCACGATGTAGATCTCGAAGCTGCGGAAGGTCTGCGACTGCAGGTTGGCGGCCACCGAGGTCAGGTCGTCGGCCGAGATCACCGAGACCACCGCCGAGCTCAGCATCAGCAGGATGAACTGGCTGGTGAGCGCCGGGTAGATGGCCTTGAGCGCGGGCTTGATGATGATGAAGCGGAAGATCTCCCAGGACTTGAGGTTGAGCGCGCGGCCCGCCTCGATCTGGCCCTTGGGAATGGATTCGATGCCGGCGCGGATGATCTCGGTGGCGTAGGCGCCGAGGTTCACCACCATCGCCACCAGCGCGGCCGTCTGCGGCGACCAGCGCAGGCCGATGGCCGGCAGCGCGAAAAAGAAGAAGAACAGCTGTACCAGGAACGGCGTGTTGCGGATCACCTCGATGTAGGCGTTGATCACGAAACGCAGCCAGCCCGGCCCCGAGGTCTTGCCCCAGGCGCAGAAGATGGCCACCACCAGCCCGAGCACGGTGGCGACCAGCGACAGCTGGACGGTGATCCACGTGCCCTTGAGCAGCAGCGGCCAGGCGGCGAAGACGGCGTCGAATTGAAACTGGTAGTTCATGGTCCGGCTGCGGCGCGGGTGCACGCGCACAGTGGAAAAGCAATGCTTGCAGCTTATATGAAACCGGTTTCACGATGACCGAGGGATTACCCTAGTCGGTCTTTGCGGGGGGCCGCTGCCTACACTTCCGCGATGCTCACACCCCTGGCCGACCCCACGACCGCGCAGCTGGACGACATGGCCGAAGACCCCGGCGCCACGCTCGCCGAGACCTCCGCCCATGCCCCCGCCGTGAAGCACCTGCGCCAGGCCCTGCTGTGGCCCGTGCGGCTGATGCCGGCGCGCGATGCGAAGTCCGCGCACCAGGCGCCGTGGCACCTGCTGCGCGAGATGGGCGAGGCCTCGCCGTGGCGCGAGGAGATCGACGAATACACCGGCGACAGCAGCCGCTTCCACCAGCGCCACTACAACGAGTTCGTGAGCTTCCTGCCCTATGTGCAGCGCTTCCTCTACGGCGAGGGCCGCTCGCGCGCGCAGGCCGGCGGACCCGACTCCAGCAGCGACGGCGATTCGCCGATGCGCATCTTCCGCCGCCACGACATCGCCGCGGTGCGCGTGGTCACGCGCGCCGGCGAGGCACCGATCACGCTCGAGGTGGTGCACTGCGACCTCTACTTCTTCTTCGACGTCGACGTGGTGCTGCTGAACCTCGAGGTCGGCGTGAACGACCTGAGCCTGGCGCAGGCGCAGGAGCTGCTCTACCGCTTCGGCCGCGCCTATCCCGCGGGCTGGGATGCCGAGGGCGGCGCGCTGCACTGCATGGCCAGCGTCGAATGGCTGGCGGCTGATGGCCGCGTGCTCGCCAGCTCCGACGCGCAGCACAGCGAGGCCTTCATCTCGCACGTGGCGCAGCACCGCGCGCCGCGCATCGCCGCCCACTGGGCCTACCTGATGCAGCCGCTGGTGAGCGACCATTCGGAGGACCAGGGCGCGCTGCGCTACCGGCAGATCGAGTACTACCGCATGCCGGTGATGGCCTACCTGTCGCTCGACGATCCGAAGCGGCTCACGCGCAACGACTTCGTCCGCCTCGGCCTGGTCACGGGCGCGGGCGAGGCCGAGGCGGCGCTCGCGGGACGCCAGGACCACCTGCCCTATGCCGACCACCACCTGGCCGACTTCGAGAGCCGCTACTGCTACGACCGCTTCTGGGTCGATGCCGGCGCGGCCCCCAACACGCGCTACCTGTGCAACGGCCATGCGCTGATCGTGGTGGGCGATGCGCGCTCCGAGTTCTTCTGCTGCCGCGACCGCGGCGTGCTCGCGCAGTTCCGCCACCAGCACTTCCTGCTGTTCCTGATCGCACACTTCCAGAAGGCCTCGCTGCTGATGTTCTCGGACCAGCTGGTGGAGGCGCTCAAGCGCCTGGACATCCGCAGCACGCCGAGCGTGAAGCGCTTCAAGCGCGCGATCCGCGCCAGCTTCGAACGCTTCCTGCGCTTCACGCACCGCTACTGGTTCCACGAGATCTCCGAGCAGGCGCAGGTGCGCGCGCTGTCGCACCTGTGCGCCACCCACCTCGGGCTCGATCCGCTCTACGACGAGGTCAAGGAGCGCATCGCCGACATGAACACCTACCTCGACGCCGACAGCCTGCGGCGCCAGGCCAACACCGTGGTGCGGCTCACCGTCGTGACGCTGTTCGGGCTGATCGGCACCATCACCACCGGCTTCCTCGGCATGAACCTGCTGGCCGAAGCCGAGGCGCCGCTGTGGCGCAAGGCGATCTGGTTCGGCGTGGTGCTGGTGTTCACGACCTGGCTCACGGTCTACACCATGGTCAAGTCGCAGCGGCTGTCGGACTTCATCGACGTGCTGTCGAACGACCGCATGAGCCTCCGGGAGAAGCTCGGGGCGCTGGTGCGGGTGTGGCGGCCGGGGGCGGATTGAAAGCGGGATCGGGCAGCCGAACTTCCGGACGCAGAGGACGCGAAGAATTCGCGAAGAACGCGAAAGGAAACCAGAAGACCTTTTTGAATTCTTTCGCGCCCTTCGCGTAACCTTCGCGTCCTCTGCGTCCGGCTGTCCGCTTTCCTTTCAGCCGTCGAAGGACACATCGGCGCTGTCGACCGCGCGGATCGGCACGCCGAAGCTCGTGATGTCCGCGAGCGTGGCGTTGTGGTGGGCCCGGATCCGCGCGCCCGTGGCATGCGGCTTGTCGTGCGAGGTATGGGCGTCGGCCGCGAGCGTCACCTCGTAGCCCAGCCCGGCCGCGCGGCGCACCGTGGTGTCGACGCAGAACTCCGACGAATAGCCGCAGACCACCACGCGCTTCACGCCGCGCTCCGAGAGCCAGGCATCGAGCGGCGTGCGCAGGAAGGAATCGGGCGTGGTCTTGCGCAGCCGTGCGTCGCGCGTGTCGGTGTCGAGCGCGCCGGCGAGTTGCCAGCGCTCGGAGTCGAACGCGAGGTCGATCTCGTTCTCGTGCTGGATGAAGGCCACCGGCACACCGGCCGCGCGGGCACGCTCGGTGAGCGCGTTGATGCGCTCGATCACCGCGGCGGCTTCGTGCGGACGCGGGGCGTCGTCGACGAGGCCGCGCTGCATGTCGATGACGAGGACGGCGAGAGTCATGGGGAACCCTTTCTGGTGCGCGGACGGTGAGGCCGAAGGATCGCACAGGACGCCGCCAATGCCCCTGCCCGGCGAATGTTTCTGGCGTTGAAACCATTGCCCGCGCACCCGCCGCTAAGCTCGCGCCGCCCGCAGAACCACACAACACCGCCATGACCGACGCCATCGCTCCTTCTCTCCCGCAGCACCTGCGCCGGCGCGCCGCCGCCGCCTTCGCAGCCGCCTGCGCGCTGCTGGCCGGCTGCAGCAGCAACAGCGGCTGCGAGGCCCGCTACGACGCCTCGCCGCAGTTCAAGGGCTGCACCTTCCAGAACATGGACAACCCCGACGTGCTGCCCAACCAGAGCGGCTGGAAGATCTGGACCCGTTTCTTCTTCGAGACCAAGACCGACTCGGTGCCCACCGACGCGATCCCCGTGAAGCCGCTGACGCCGGCTGCGCTCGAAGCGCTCGACGCTCAGGCCAACCACGTGGTGCGCCTGGGCCATTCCTCGCACCTGCTGAAGCTGCGCGGCAAGTACTGGCTGATCGACCCGGTGTTCGGCGAGCGCGTGTCGCCGTTCTCGTTCGCGGGGCCCAAGCGCTTCCACCAGCCGCCGATCGCGCTGCAGGACCTGCCGCCGATCGAAGGCCTGATCCTCTCGCACGATCACTACGATCACCTCGACGTCTACACCATCGAGTACCTCGCGAAACGGGTGCAACGCTACTTCGTGCCGCTGGGCGTGAAGGCGCGGCTGGTGGCGATGGGCGTGCCGCCCGAGCGCATCAGCGAGTTCGACTGGTGGCAGGCCGGCGAGCACGACGGCGTGAAGCTCACTGCCACGCCGGCGCAGCACTTCTCGGGCCGCTCGCTGACCGACCGCGGCCGCACGCTGTGGGCCTCGTGGGTGGTGCAAAGCGGCGAGCAGCGCATCTTCTACAGCGGCGACTCGGGCTACTTCCCGGGCTTCAGGCAGATCGGCGAGCGCTTCGGCGGCTTCGACCTCGCGCTGATGGAGAACGGCGCCTACGACGCCTACTGGCCCGCGGTCCACATGACGCCCGAGCAGAGCGTGCAGGCCTTCGAGGACCTGCGCGGCAAGGTGCTGTACTCGGTGCACAACAGCACCTTCGACCTCGCCTTCCACACCTGGCACGACCCGCTGGACCGCATCGCGAAGCTCACGCAGGAGCGCAAGATCGAGCTGGCCACGCCGGTGATCGGCGAGGTGCTGACGGTGGGCCAGGCGCGCACCAACGTGCGCTGGTGGGAAGGCCTGAAGTAGCGACTTCCTAGCCGCGCTCGCGCCGCTCGCGCGCGCGGCGCTGCTGACGCGTCTCGAGCGCCTGCGCCGCCACGCGGTCCTTCGCGCGCTTCTTCTCGGCGCGCTTGCCGCGGAAGTGCCGGCCCACGAGAAAGCTCCCGATGCCGGTCACGACCGCGATGACGAAGCCGATGGTGCTGATGTCGAGGCCGCCCATCAGAGCACCCGCACGATGCTGGCCGGCTTGAAGCCCAGGTCGGCCGCCTTGCCCTTGCGCGCGCGGGTGCCGCGCGCGTTGTTCAGGGTGCGGATCTCGAGCGTCTCGTCGCGCTCCTTGCCGCCGCGGCCGATGCCTTCGATCCTCACGCTGCGCGTGTAGGCCGCGGCACCCGCGAGGGTGTCCTTGGGTTCGAGGTCGATCAGCGTGAGGCCGCGGCCGCCCTTGGGCAGGCTCTTGAGCTCGGCGATCTCGAAGGTCAGGATGCGCCCGCCCGTGGAGGCGCAGGCCACGTGCGTGGCCGCGGGCATGGGCTCGGCGCCGCCGGCACCGCCCACCAGCGAGGGCCGGCACAGCTGCTCGCCCTCGCCCACGTCGATGAAGGCCTTGCCGCCGCGCTGGCGCGACATCATGTTCTCGACCGTGGCGATGAAGCCGTAGCCGCCCGAATTGGCCAGCAGCAGGCTGGCCGCGACCGGGCCCGCGAAGTAGTGCGTGACGTGCGTGCCCGCATCGAGGTCGATCAGCGTGGTGACCGGCTGGCCGTCGCCGCGCGCGCCCGGCAGCGAGGCCACGGGCACGGTGTAGACGCGCACGCTCTTGTCCTTGGCGCTGCCGAACACCAGCAGCGTGTCGACACTGCGGCATTCGAAGGCGCCGTAGAGCGAGTCGCCCGACTTGAAGCTGTACTCGGGCGCGGCACCGCCGTTGGCCGTGGGCCAGCCCTTCTGCGCGCGCACCCAGCCCTTCTGCGAGACGATCACCGTGACCGGTTCGTCGACCACCTTGACCTCGGCCACGGCGCGCTTCTCGGCCTGGATCAGCGTGCGGCGCGGGTCCTCGAAGGTCTTGGCGTCGGCCTCGATCTCCTTGACCAGCAGGCGGCGCAGCGCGGCCGGGCTGCCGAGGATCTCCTCGAGCTTCTTCTGCTCCTCGCGCAGTTCCTTGAGCTGCTGCTCGATCTTGATGGCTTCGAGCCGCGCGAGCTGGCGCAGCCGGATCTCGAGGATGTCCTCGGCCTGCACCTCGCTGAGGTTGAAGCGCGCGATCAACGCGGCCTTCGGATCCTCGGCCGCGCGGATGATGGCGATCACCTCGTCGATGTTCAGCAGCACCAGCTGCCGGCCCTCGAGGATGTGGATGCGGTCCTGTACCTTGCCCAGGCGGTGCTTCGAGCGCTTCTCGACCGTGGCGGCGCGGAACTCGATCCATTCCTCGAGCATCTGGCGCAGCGACTTCTGCGTCGGCTTGCCGTCGATGCCCACCATCGTGAGGTTGATCGACGACGAGGTCTCGAGCGAGGTCTGCGCCAGCAGCGTGGTGATGAACTCCTCCTGGCTGATGCGCGAGGTCTTGGGCTCGAACACCAGGCGCACGGCGGCGTCCTTGCTCGACTCGTCGCGCACCACGTCGAGCACCGAGAGCATCGCGGCCTTGACCTGGGTCTGCTCGGTGCTCAGCGCCTTCTTGCCGGCCTTGACCTTGGGGTTGGTGATCTCCTCGATCTCCTCGAGCACCTTCTGCGTGCTCACGCCCGGCGGCAGCTCGTTGACCACCAGCTGCCACTGGCCGCGCGCGAGATCCTCGATCTTCCAGCGCGCGCGCACCTTGAGCGAGCCGCGGCCGCTGCGGTAGGCATCGGCGATGTCGCCCGCGCTGCTGATGATCTGCGCACCGCCCGGATAGTCGGGGCCGGGCACGATGGCGAAAAGCTCTTCCTCGCTGAGCTTGCCGTTCGACTTGATCAGCGCCACGCAGGCATCGGCGATCTCGCGCAGGTTGTGGCTCGGGATCTCGGTGGCCAGGCCGACCGCGATGCCGCTCGCGCCGTTGAGCAGCGTGAACGGCAGCCGCGCGGGCAGGAGGCGCGGCTCCTCGGTGCTGCCGTCGTAGTTGGGAATGAAGTCGACCGTGCCCTCGTCGATCTCGTCGAGCAAGAGGCTGGTGATGCGCGCGAGGCGCGCCTCGGTGTAGCGCATGGCCGCGGCGCCGTCGCCGTCGCGGCTGCCGAAGTTGCCCTGGCCGTCGACCAGCGGATAGCGCTGCGAGAAGTCCTGCGCCATGCGCACCAGCGCGTCGTAGGCGGCCTGGTCGCTGTGCGGATGGAAACGGCCGAGCACGTCGCCGACCACGCGCGCGCTCTTCACGGGCTTGGCGCCCACGGTGCCGTTGGTGCCGCCGAAGCCCAGGCCCATGCGCGACATCGAATAGAGGATGCGCCGCTGCACCGGCTTCTGGCCGTCCGACACGTCGGGCAGCGCGCGGCCCTTGACCACGCTCAGCGCGTATTCGAGGTAGGCGGTCTGGGCATAGTCGGCGAGCGTGAGCGAGGTGCCGTCGCCGCCGTCGTTGTTGTCGTCGCCGGGAGGCAGGAGATCGAGCGGGGGTTGGGAGTCCATGGAAGAGCGGGTGAGAAAACGAAAAAAGGGGTGGCTTGCGGGGGCGCTCAGCCCAGCGTGAAGGCCTCGTGCACCGCCGACTGCACCGAGCCGCCGAGCACGGCACCGCCGCCGGCCACGTAAATCCAGTCGCCGATGACGGCGGCACCGACGGCGTGGCGCGGCGTGGTCATGGGCGCATGGCGCTGCCAGCTGTCGGCCACCGGATCGTAGCTTTCCATCTGGCCGAAGACCTTGGCCTGGCGCGGCACGCCGCCGACGAGGAAACCGCCCTCGCCGCCCATGGCGAAGAAGCGGTCGCGATAGACCACCAGGCCATGGCCCGAGCGCGCGGTGGGCAGCGGCGCACGCGGCTCCCAGGTGTCGCGCGCGGGAAGGTAGACGTGGTGCAGGTCGGTGTTGTATTCGAAGGTGTTGAAGCGCCCGCCGACCACGTGGATCAGGCCGCCGTGCGCCACGCAGCCCACGTGGTCGCGCGCGCCGGGCAGCGGCTTGCGCGCGCTCCAGCGGTCGGCCTTCGGGTCGTAGACCTCGTGCCAGCCCACGCTGGCGCGCTCGGCCGCGGGCTCGGAGGCGCCGCCGATCAGGTGCAGCTGCCCGTCGAGCACCACCGCGGCGGCCGCGCCGCGCGGACGCGGCAGCGGCGCGATGGGGGTCCAGCGGTTGGCCGCGATCTCGTAGACGTAGGCGTTCGTGTCGGAGCGCCGGTTCTGCTCGACGAAGCCGCCGAGCGCGTAGACCCGGCCGCCGTCGGCCGCCACGGCCACGTGGTTGGCGCCGCGCGGCAGCGGCGCGCCGTCGAGCCAGCGGTCGGCCTGCGGGTCGTAGATGTGGTGGTAGTCGCGGTTGACCGCGCCCTCGCCGTAGCCGCCGACCACGTGCATGCGGCCCTGCGCGGCCGTGGCCCAGGCCATCTCGCTGCGCGGGAGCGGCAGCGCCGCGCGTGCCGCCCAGCGCCCCTGCGGGCCGCGCGGCGCGGGGCTGTCGGTGACGCGCTGCGACTCCTGCTCGGGCGTCATGTGGTGCGGCACGCCGCCCTGCAGCCGCGCATAGGGCTCGGCCGAGGACGGCACGGGCTGCGGCGCCGCGTGCGACGCCGGATGCTGGGCGCGCGCGGCGCCGCTCAGCGCGGCGGCGCCGGCCAGGACGAAATCTCGACGTTGCATCGCGGTCTCCTCGTTCTTGGGGTGGTCGGGGCGGGCGAAGGCGCTCGCTCGCGGGACGCCGTGCTCACGACAGCGGCGAAGCGGGGAGATCGCCGGTGCCGGCATCGGCGGCGGGCGGCGCGGCCGACTCGGGCACGGCCGGCATCGACGGCAGGCCGCGCGGCGCATCCGGGGGCATGTTGCCGCGGCCGATCGCGCCGCCGGCGGGCACCGTCATCTCCATGCGGATGCGCCCCGGCGTCTTGCCGCCGCGCAGGCCGCCGCCCCGGGCCACCGAAGGCTTGAGGTAGGCATAGAGCTGCAGCACCGTCTGCACGTAGTTCTGCGTTTCCTTGTAGTTCGGGATCTTGTTGCCCGCGCGCTGCACCGCGCCCTCGCCCGCGTTGTAGGCGGCCAGCGCCAGCTCGATCTGGCCCGGGAACATCGCGATCAGGTCGCGCAGGTAGTGCGAGCCGGCGGCGATGTTGATGCGCGGGTCGAACAGCTTCTTCTCGAGGCTCGCGCGCTTGTCGCCCGCCACGCCGTAGCGCTGCGCGGTGCCGGGCATCAGTTGCATCAGCCCGCGCGCGCCCTTGGGCGAGACGGCCTGGGCGTCGAAGCCCGACTCGGTGGCGATCAGCGCCTGCAGCAGCTCGTAGTCGATCGCGTGCTTGTTCGCGGCATCGCGCAGCGCGCTCTTGGCGATCTTGTAGCTGGGCGAAGCCTCGAACATGGCCAGCAGCGTCTGCGAGGCCGGCGACACCTTGCCGTCGAGCTTGCGATCGCCGCGGCCCAGGCGACCGAGCGGCGAGATGCCCTGCGTGGTGTCGAAGCTCTGGCCGTCGCGGAAGAACACCTGGTAGCGCTCGTCGACCTTCTCGGCCGCGAAGTGCGCCACGCCGTTGGCGTCGATGTAGCCGTAGACGTCAGCGGCGCGCGCCGGCCCCTGCAGCGCGAGCAGCAGGAAGGCCAGGAGCAGCGAAGGCTTGAGGAGGGACATGCGGGGTGGAATCAAACATCGATGTCGACGTCGTCGGCGCGCAGTTCCATCAGTTCGCGCCGCGCCGCCGCTTCGCCCTTGCCCATGAGCTTGGTGATCTCGCCCTGGGTGGCGCTGAAGTCGAAGCGGCCCAATTGGACCTGCATCAGGCGCCGGGTGTCCGGATTGAGCGTGGTTTCCCACAATTGTTCCGCGCTCATTTCGCCCAGGCCCTTGAAGCGGCTGATGCTCCAGGCGCCTTCGCGCACGCCGTCCTTGCGCAGTTTGTCGAGCGTGGCGGTCAGTTCGCCCTCGTCGAGCGCATAGACCTTGGAGGCCGGCTTCTTGCCGCGCGCGGGCGCGTCGACCCGGAACAATGGCGGCTTCGCGACATACACGTGGCCGGTTTCGATCAATTTGGGGAAGTGGCGGAAGAACAGCGTGAGCAGCAGCACCTGGATGTGCGAGCCGTCCACGTCGGCATCGGAAAGGATGCAGATCTTGCCGTAGCGCAGGCCGCTGAGGTCGGGCGTGTCGTCGGGGCCATGCGGATCGACGCCCACGGCCACCGAGATGTCGTGGATTTCGGTGTTGGCGAACAGCCGGTCGCGCTCGACCTCCCAGGTGTTGAGCACCTTGCCGCGCAGCGGCAGGATGGCCTGGCTTTCCTTGTCGCGGCCCATCTTGGCGCTGCCGCCGGCCGAGTCGCCCTCGACCAGGAAGACTTCGTTGTGGCCGATGTCCTTGCTCTCGCAGTCGGTCAGCTTGCCGGGCAGCACGGCCACGCCCGAGCCCTTGCGCTTCTCGACCTTCTGGCCCGCGCGCTGGCGCGTCTGGGCTGCCTTGATCGCCAGTTCGGCGAGCTTGCGGCCGTAGTCGACGTGCTGGTTGAGCCACAGCTCGAGCGCCGGGCGCACGAAGCTCGACACCAGCCGCACCGCGTCGCGCGAATTCAGGCGTTCCTTGATCTGGCCCTGGAACTGCGGATCGAGCACCTTGGCGCTGAGCACGTAGGAGGCGCGCGCGAACACGTCCTCGGGCAAGAGCTTCACGCCCTTGGGCAGCAGCGAGTGCAGCTCGATGAAGCCCTTGACCGCCGTGAACAGGCCGTCGCGCAGGCCGCTCTCATGCGTGCCGCCGGCGCTGGTGGGAATCAGGTTGACGTAGCTCTCGCGCACAGGCTGGCCGTCCTCGGTGAAGGCCACGGCCCAGTCGGCACCCTCGCCCTCGGCGAAGTTATCGGCGTTCTTGTCGGCATGGCCGCTGCCCTCGAACAGCGGGATCACCGGATCGCCGTTGAGCGTCTGCATCAGGTAGTCGCTCAGGCCGCCCTTGTAGAGCCACTGCTGCGTTTCCTTGGTCTTCTCGTTGACCAGCGTGACGCCCACGCCGGGCATCAGCACCGCCTTGCTGCGCAGCAGGTGGGTGAGCTCGGCCATGGGCAGCGCGGAGGACTCGAAATACCTGGCGTCGGGCCAGGCGCGCACCGTGGTGCCCTGCTTGCGCTCGCCGGCCTCGAGCCTGCGCACCTCGAGCGGCTCGATTACGTCGCCGCCGCTGAAAGTCAATTTGGCCACCGAGCCTTCGCGGTGCGTCGCCACCTCGAGCCGCTTCGACAGCGCATTGGTCACCGACACGCCCACGCCATGCAGGCCGCCCGAGAAGCTGTAGGCGCCGCCCGAGCCCTTGTCGAACTTGCCGCCCGCGTGCAGCCGGGTGTAGACCAGCTCGATCACGGGCGCCTTCTCTTCGGGATGCAGGCCGAACGGGATGCCGCGGCCGTCGTCCTCGATGCTGACCGAGCCGTCGGCGTGCAGCGTGACCTTGATCTTCTTGCCGTGGCCCGCGAGCGCTTCGTCGGCCGCGTTGTCGAGCACTTCCTGGATGATGTGCAGCGGGTTGTCGGTGCGGGTGTACATGCCCGGGCGCTGCTTGACGGGCTCGAGGCCCTTGAGCACGCGGATCGAGCCTTCGGAATAGCCGGAGGCGTCGGAGGAACTGGTTGGAGTCTTGGGGGGAGTCGCCATGGGGGCGGATTGTAGTCAGTCGCCGCCAAACAACTGGATGCCCGTACAGGGCAACCCTCGCGCGTGGCGGCAGGCTCGGGGAGCGCCGGCGCGCGAGGCGGGTCCGGCACGGGGCGCGATGCCCGCCGGATCCAGGGGATGGGAAGCTACTTGGCCGCTGCGACGGTGCCGGTGTAGCTCAGCGATTGCAGCTCGGCCTTGGCCTTGTCGGGCGACTCGAGCTCGACGACGATGCGGCCCACCATCAGGCCCATGCTCGGCGAGGTACGCAGGTACTTGATCTCGTTGGGCGCGAGCGTGAAGCTGGCGGTCTTCTCGGTCTCGGTCGCGGCCGCCGCGACGTAGTTGCCGGCCGGCCGATCGACGTAGAAGAAGCCGCCCGGCTTGGAGGTGCCGACCACCGTGTCGTTGAGACGGATGTCGGGCTGGATCGCGGCGCCGAACATCGACGACGAACGGAAGAAATAGATGCGGCCCTCGCCGGCCTTGACGCTGGGCATCGAGGCGGCCATGTCCTGGTACTTGACGCCGCTGGCGCAGCCCGCGGCAAGCACGACGACGGCCGCGAGCGCGGCGAATTTCAGAACGGTTCTTCTCACGGTTGAGTTCCTTTTGGAAGTTGTACTGGGGGATCGAGCAGGGAGAAGCGCGCCTCGGCAGGCAGGTAGAAGCCTTGCAGCACGCCATTGCGAACGACCAGCCAGGCCTCGTGGACCTGCTGGCCTTCGATGCTGAACACGAGATCGACGGGGCGATACACCTGGCCTTCGCTCAGGCGCCCGGCCGGCACCCAGCGGCTGCTGGCGGGGATCTGGCGCCCGTAGCCGGTCGGCAGACGGATCTCCAGCGGCGCGGTGAAGCGTAGGTCGGCCGGCCGGCTCGACGGATCCACCGCCGAGAGTTGCGTCGGCACGCTGCGCACCGCGGGCGCGCAGGCGGGAAGCAGGCTCGCCGCCACGGCGGTCGCGGCAAGGGCCAGCAGCGCGCGCAGGGCACGCCGGTTCGTTCTTTCCATGGGAATCCCTCCCCCTCGTCTTTTTGTGTCGGCTGCAAATGTAAACAATTGCGACTTCGGGTAACTACGGAGAAGCGTGAAGTATTTGGCGCTTTGATGCCGTTCGGGCATTGAAACGCCGCCGATAAATCATCAATGGCTGTCGCCGCCGGCGCGCATGCCAAAGCCGGCTCTTGGCTACAGTCGCCGCATGCAATCGCCTTCCACTCCCACCCTCTCGATCAGGCAGGTGCTGTTCTGCGGCGCCATGATCGTCACGCTCTCGATGGGCATCCGCCATGGCTTCGGGCTCTGGCTGCAGCCGATCACGCAGGCGCAGGACTGGAGCCGGCAGACCTTCTCGTTCGCGCTGGCGATACAGAACCTCTCGTGGGGCATCTTCGGGGTGTTCGCGGGCATGCTGGCCGACCGCTTCGGCGCGTTCCGGGTGCTGATCGGCGGCGCGGTGTTCTACGCACTGGGCCTGCTGGGCATGGCGCATTCGCCGACGCCGCTGCTGTTCACCTTGAGCGCCGGCCTGCTGATCGGCGCGGCCCAGGCCGGCACCACCTACGCGGTGATCTACGGCGTGATCGGGCGGCAGATCCCGGCCGAGCGGCGCTCGTGGGCAATGGGGGTGGCGGCCGCGGCCGGCTCCTTCGGCCAGTTCCTGATGGCGCCGGTCGAGGGCCGGCTGATCGGCCAGTTCGGCTGGCAGACCGCGCTGGCCGTGGTCGCCGTGCTGGTGCTGGTGATCGTGCCGCTGGCCTTCGGCCTGCGCGAGCCCCGGAGCGAGGCCGCGACCGCGCACCGCGAGCAGTCGGTGCTGCAGGCCGTGGGCGAGGCCTTCCGCTACCCGAGCTTCGGCCTGCTGATGGCCGGCTATTTCGTCTGCGGCTTCCAGCTCGCCTTCATCGGCATCCACATGCCGACCTACCTGCGCGACAAGAGCCTGCCGGCCGACGTGGCCGGCTACGCGCTGGCGCTGATCGGCCTGTTCAACGTGTTCGGCACCTACACCGTGGGACTGCTGGGCCAGAAGCTGGCCAAGCGCAAGATCCTGGCCGCGATCTACTTCGCGCGGGCGGTGTCCATCGCGCTGTTCCTCGTGGTGCCGACCTCGCCGCTGAGCGTCTACCTGTTCTCGGCCGCGATGGGCTTCCTCTGGCTCTCGACCGTGCCGGCCACCAACGCGATCGTCGCGGGCATCTTCGGCGTGGCCCATCTCTCGATGCTCAGCGGCTTCGTGTTCCTGAGCCACCAGGTCGGCTCCTTCCTCGGCGTCTGGCTCGGCGGCTACCTCTACGACACCACGGGCAGCTACGACGTGGTCTGGTATCTCGCGATCGCGCTCGGCGTGTTCGCGGCGCTGGTCAACCTGCCGGTGCGCGAGAGCGCGATCGCGCGCCCGGTGGGCCGGCCCGCCGCGCATGCGGGCTGATACGCGGGCTGAGCCGGGATCACAATGGCGGCCATGACACCCCTCTCGCGCCAACGGCTCGCACGCACCGGCTGGTTCGCCGCCGCGGCGCTGGCGCTGGCGGGCGTGTTCAGCCTCTACACCCACCCCGAATTCGCGGTGATGCTGGTCGACCAGATCTGGTCGTGCTTCTGACCGATCGCGCGCCCGGCGGGCGCAAGGCGCCATGAAAGATGTAACCAATCCCCCTTCGCCGGTCCACGGCCTGTCGGCGCCCTCGGAATGGATCGTGCGCTGGAGCCACCTGCTCGCGCCGGGCGCCACCGTGCTCGACGTGGCCTGCGGCGCCGGCCGCCACATGCACTGGTTCGCGCAGCGGGGGCACCCGGCCACGGGCGTCGACCGCTCGGCCGAAGCCACGGCGGCCGCGGCCGCCTTCGGCACGGCCGTCACCGCCGACATCGAGGACGGCCCCTGGCCCTTCGCCGGCCAGGGCTTCGGCGCGGTGGTCGTCACCAACTACCTGTGGCGGGCGCGGCTGCCCGACATCGTCGCGGCCGTGGCGCCCGGTGGCGTGCTGCTCTACGAGACCTTCGCGGCGGGCAACGAGAGCGTGGGCAAGCCCTCGCGGCCCGACTTCCTGCTGCGCCCGGGCGAACTGCTGGCTGCCTGCGACGGGCTGCGCGTGGTGGCCTACGAGGACGGCTTCTTGAGCGAGCCGGCGCGCTTTGTGCAGCGCATCGCGGCGGTGCGGGTGCCCGCCGCCGCGGCGGACCTGCCGCCGCGCCATCCGCTGAAGGCCGCCTGACCACCCCCTCGGGACCCGGGGCCGCCCGGGTGGCGGGCAGGGGGTGCGCTATTAGAATGCGTGCTTTCGTCCACGACAAAGAGATTCCCCCTTGGAGCAACTCACAGGCAGCATCGTCGCGCTGGCCACGCCGATGCACGACGACGGCAGCGTTGACTATCCCGCGCTGCGCCGGCTGATCGACTGGCACATCGACGAAGGCACCGACTGCCTCGGCGTCGTCGGCACCACCGGCGAATCGCCGACGGTCGACGTGGAAGAGCACTGCGAAATCATCCGCGTGTCGGTCGAGCAGGCCCGGGGCCGCGTGCCCGTCATGGCCGGCTGCGGCGCCAACTCGACCAAGGAAGCGATCGAGCTCGCCAAGTTCGCCAAGGGCGTGGGCGCCAATTCCCAGCTCCAGGTCGTCCCCTACTACAACAAGCCCACGCAAGAGGGCCAGTACCAGCACTTCAAGGCCATCGCCGAAGCCGTGGGCGACCTGCCCACCGTGCTGTACAACGTGCCCGGCCGCACCGTCGCCGATATGGCGCACGACACCGTGCTGCGCCTGGCCCAGGTGCCCGGCATCATCGGCATCAAGGAAGCCACCGGCAACATCGAACGCGCCCAGTGGCTGATCCGCGACCTGCCCGAGCGCTTCGCCGTCTATTCGGGCGACGACCCGACCGCCGTGGCGCTCATGCTGTGCGGCGGCAAGGGCAACATCAGCGTCACGGCCAACGTGGCGCCGCGCAAGATGCACGAGCTGTGCGTGGCCGCGCTCGCGGGCGACGTGAAGCGCGCGATGCAGATCCAGTTCGAGCTGATGCCGCTGCACCGCAACCTGTTCGTCGAACCCAATCCGATTCCGCTCAAGTGGGCCATGTCCCGCCTCGGCCTCTGCGGCGGTGCGCTGCGACTGCCGCTGACCGAGCTTTCCGAGGCCAGCCGTCCGGCGGTCGAGGCCGCGCTGCGCGCGACCGGGCTGCTCAAGGACTGATGCGCGCCTGCGCGCCCTCGCCCCTCCACATTCCCTCCACGATCTTCTTTTACCCTGCCGCGTTCGAGGTTAAGCAACCTTTTGCCTGAACCGAGCTCAGAACGGGCGGGCACAGCGGCCCATCGATTGACCGAACCATTCCAACAAGGAAGACGACGTTGAAGTACCTCTCGCGATTCGCACTCCTGGCCCTCGTCGCCAGCCTCGCCGCCTGCTCCGTTCTCGAGAGCGACAAGATCGACTACAAGAGCGCCGGCAAGGCCCCGACGCTCGAAGTGCCGCCCGACCTGTCGCAGCTCTCGCGCGACAACCGCTACGCGATCCCCGGCGGCGCCGTGACCGCCAATGCCTACCAGACCGGCGTCGCCAACGCGCCGGGCGTGCCCACCGCCGTCTCCAACCTCGGTGACGTCCGCCTGGAGCGCACCGGCTCGCAACGCTGGCTGGTCGTCAACCGTTCGCCCGACCAGCTCTGGGATCCGGTCAAGGACTTCTGGCAGGAAAGCGGCTTCCTGCTGACCACCGAGCAGCGCAACCTCGGCATCATGGAAACCGACTGGGCCGAGAACCGCGCCAAGCTGCCGCAGGACATCATCCGCGGCACGCTGGGCAAGCTGGTCGACTCGATCTACTCCACCGGCGAACTCGACCGCTTCCGCACCCGCATGGAGCGCACGCCCACCGGCACCGAGATCTACATCAGCCATCGCGGCATGCAGGAGGTCTACACCAACACGCGCCAGGACCAGACCGTCTGGCAGCCGCGTCCGTCCGACCCCGAACTCGAGGCCGAATTCCTGCGCCGCCTGATGGTCAAGCTCGGCGTCTCGCAGGAGCAGGCCAAGCAGGTCGCGGCCACCGCCGCCGCGGCACCGGTGCAGACTGCCCGCGTATCCAACGTCGGCGGCCAGCCGATCGTGCAGCTCAGCGACGGCTTCGACCGCGCATGGCGCCGCGTCGGCCTCGCGCTCGACCGCACCGGCTTCACCGTCGAAGACCGCGACCGCAGCGCCGGCGTCTACTTCGTGCGCTACGTGCCGCCGAACCCCGACAAGAAGGAGCCCGGCTTCTTCGGCAAGCTGTTCAGCTCGAGCAAGACCGAGGCACCGCTCAAGTTCCGCATCCTGGTCAAGAGCCAGGGCGAGAGCAGCACGGTGTCGGTGCAGAACGAGGCCGGCGCGCCCGAGACCTCGGCCAATGCCGAGCGCATCGTCAAGGTCATCGCCGACGACCTGAAGTAAGTTCCATGCTCCGCTTCCGAAGCCTCGGCAGCGGCAGCACGGGCAATGCCGCGCTGGTCGAGGCGACCAGCGGCGGCCGCACCTCCCGGCTCCTGATCGACTGCGGCTTCGGCATCCGCCAGCTCGATCAGCGGCTGGCCCGCGCCGGGCTCGCCGCGAGCGACATCGATGCCGTCTTCGTCACGCACGAACACGGCGACCACATCGGCTGCGCCCACACCCTCTCGCGGCGCAACCGCATTCCCGTCTGGATGAGCGAAGGCACCTGGCTCGCCACGGGCGCGCGCGACTTCGAAGGGCAACTGCGCCTCGCGCGCGACGACGAGGACTTCGCGGTCGGCGAACTCTCGGTGCACCCCTTCACCGTGCCGCACGACGCGCGCGAGCCGCTGCAGCTGCGCTGCACCGACGGCCATCGCACGCTCGGCGTGCTGACCGACCTCGGCCATGCCACAACCCACGTGCTCGCACGCCTGGCCGGCGCGCATTCGCTGCTGCTGGAGTTCAACCACGACAGCGAGCTGCTGGCCAACTCAGCCTATCCGCCCTTCCTGAAGATGCGCGTGGGCGGCAACTACGGCCACCTCTCGAACCAGGCCGCCGCGGACATCGCGCGTGCGCTGCTGCACGACGGGCTGCGCCACGTGGTCGCGGCGCACCTGAGCGAGCAGAACAACCGGCCCGAGATCGTGCGCCGGCTGATGGCGCAGGCCCTGGGCGGCGACGAGGCCGAGATGCTGACCGCGAACGCGGCCGAGGGATCGCCCTGGCTCGACGTCTGAGTTGAAAGGCGATTGAAAGCCGCATGAAGAAAGCCGCCCTGGAGGCGGCTTTGCTTCGTGTGCGGCGACGGCTTACTTGCTCGGCGCTTCGCCCTTCTTCGCGGCTTCGGTCGCGGCATTGGCCGCATCGAGTGCCGACGATGCGGCGGCCGAGGGTGCCGAGGCACCCGCCGACGGCGCCGATGCGGCGGGGGCGGGCGCGGGGGCCGGTGCCGGCTCGGTCACGGGCGCGGGCGGCGGCGTGGTCACGGCGGGCGCCGCATCCTCCTTCTTCCCGCAGGCCACCAGGGCGGAAGCGGCGAGCAGCGAGGCGAGCAGGACGGACGTTGTCTTCTTCATGAAAAGGCTCCTTTGGCAATGAAGGTCTTGAGGGACGAAAAAAATTCTAGACCCGCATGCTGTCCCTCTTGTGTCTGGCCGCGGGATTCGCGGCATTGGCTTACAAGCCCAGCGTGCTCGCGGGAAAGGCGGGCCGGGCCTGGCGCCAGCATTCCTCGATCAACTCGCGCAGCGCGCTGCGCGTGCGCGCATCGGTACCGCTGAGACCGCGGCCATGCTCGATGTCGATGCGATGCAGGAACCACGAGGGCGTCCACCACGCGCTCGGCACGCCGCTGCCGGCTTGCGCATGCGGCACGCGCAGCGCACGGCATTCGACGATGTGGTCCCAGGTGCGGCGCCAGCCGACGAAGCGCGCATGCCGGCGCTCCACGCCATCGAAGCGCTCGGCCAGCAGCACCAGCCTGCGCCCGCTGGCCGACCAGGCCTGCAGCGCCTCGATGCTCGCGCGTTCGCCGAGCGGCCAGTCGGCGAAGTCGGGGTCGCTGAGGATCAGTTCCTTCCAACCCTCCCGCGCGGCCGATGCGAGCGCGGCGCGCAGCAGCCCGTCGAACGCTTCGCGGCCGTCGAAGCGGCCCTCGGGCAGCGGCGACGGCAACGCGGTGTCACTCGGCATGCAGCCAGCCCGCCTCGCACCATTCGGCCAGCAGCGACAACGCATCGTCGCTGGCCTTCGCGAGCTCGCGCGGCCCGAGCGCGCGCCGGTCGGCGAGGCGCCGCATCAGCGTGGCATCGGCACCGCCCGCGCGGAAGCTCTCGCCGTTGATGTAGAGATGGCGCGCGTCGTAGAGCATGCGCGTGCGACGGTCCAGCCGCACCGCATGCAGCGCGTCGGGCGCCTCACCGCCATCGTCGAACCAGGTGCTGGCCTTGGGCTCGGTCAGCGATTCGCCGAGCGCGCGGTCGATCGCGTCGGGATCGCGCAGCGCCATCTCGACCGCCTTGCGCGCGAAGGCCTGCAGCGCGGCGGGCATGGCACCGGGCGCCTCGACCGCGGGCTGCGCGGGATCGCGGTAGCGCACGGCGGCCGACGGGCCCGCGTCCTCGAGCGCGTCGGCATGGGCTTGCGCGATGCGCGCCAGCAGGTCGGCGCCGAGCTCGCCCGCGGAGGGCGAGCGCAGCCCGATCGAGAAGGTCATGCAGTCGCCGCCGACCGCCACGCCGTCGTGCGCGTAGCGCGGCGGCAGGTAGAGCATGTCGCCGGGCTCGAGCACGAAGCTCTGCTCGGGCTCGAAGCGCTCGAGGATCTTGAGCGGCACGTCGGGCTGCAGCCGCAGGTCGCCCTGCTTGCCGATGGACCAGCGGCGCCGGCCCTGCGCCTGCAGCAGGAACACGTCGTAGCTGTCGAAATGCGCGCCCACGCCGCCGCCGTCGCTCGCGTAGCTGATCATCAGGTCGTCGAGCCGCGCGTCGGGCAGGAAGCTGAACTGCCGCAGCAGCGCATGGATGCCCTCGTGGTGCAGGTCGACGCCCTGCACCAGCAGGGTCCAGGCGGCCTGCTTCAGCGAGGGCAGCGAGCGACGTGGCAGCGGGCCGTGCTTCAGGCTCCAGCCGGTCTTGCCGTGGCGGATCAGCCGGGATTCGACCTCCTCGCGTTCGGCCAGCGCGAACAGCGCGGAACGGTCGATGGGTGGCACCATGTCGGGTACCGCCTGTCGCACCAGCAGCGGTTTCTTCTGCCAGTGCCGCCGCATGAACTGCGCGGCGCTCAGGCCGCCCAGCAGGGGCAGCGGTGTTGTGATCTCCATGGGAGAATTCTGCAATGGAAATCTCTGAACAATGCGTGGTCGGCCTGACCTGGACCCTGAAAGACACGCTCGGCGATGTGCTGGACGTGCTCGACGAACCGGTCGAATTCCTGATCGGTGGCGACGATCTGTTCGACGTGATCGAGGCGGCCCTGCAGGGCCATGAGCCCGGTGATCGCATCCAGCTGCAGGTCGAGCCCGAACAGGGCTTCGGCGACTTCGACGACCAGTTGCTCTTCCTCGAGCCGCGCGCCCTCTTCCCCGAGGGTACCGAAGAGGGCATGACCTTCGAGGGCAGCGCGCTGCCCGCGGGCGTGAGCGAGAACATCCCGAAGGATGCGATGTACACGGTGTCCGAGATCTACCCCGAGCACCTCGTGCTCGACGGCAACCACCCGCTGGCGGGCATCGCGATCCGGCTCGACATCCTCGTGCGCTCGGTGCGCGAAGCCACCGAGGAGGAGATCGGTCGCGGCACCGCGGGCACGGCCTTCTTCAAGGTGCAGCCGGTCTCGCCGGGCAACGACACGCTGCACTGAGTCCCTCGACGCATCAACGACAAAGCCGGGCATTGCCCGGCTTTTCCTTGGCTGGCGCGACGCGCCGATGCCGATTTACATGCGCGAGAGCTGGCCGTTGTCGATGCGCACGCGGTCGCCGATGCGCAGGTCGCCCGGGTGCTGCACGTCGAAGGCACGGTAGCCGCCGCGGTCGGTCTGCACCGAGATGCGATAGCTCTCGTAGGCACGCGGACCGTTCTGCTGCGCCTCGATGGTGTTGCCCAGCAGCGCGCCGCCGATCACGCCCAGCGCGGTGGCGGCCGCGCGGCCATTGCCGCGGCCGAACTGGTTGCCCACCACGCCGCCGATGACGCCACCGGCCACGGCACCGCCACCGGTGGTGCCGGTGCCGGCGGTCTCGCTGCGCAGCACCTCGATGTTCGCCACGTGGCCGTACTCGACGTAGGCGGCCTCGCGGTAGGGCACGGCCTGCGGCGGCGGCTGGTAGGGATAGCGGGAGGTCTGGTAGACCGGTGCGGGTGCCACGCAGGCCGTGAGCGTGGCCAGGGCCAGCACGGATGCGGTGACGGAAACGAAGCGCATTGAGATCTTCATGTTGAAAGGCTCCTCGGAAAGAACGGTGCGCCATCCGTGATGAGCGGCGCACCCGCCTGAGTGTTCAACGCCGCAGTTGCCACGGCGATGACGCAAGGACACAAGCTGAAACCTGTGAGCCCCGCCCCGCTTCCGAGGTTCCTTTCTTTACCGCCGCGATACGCGCCGTTGCGCGCGGTTGCGGGTCGTCGCGGTCAGCTCCCGGTCAGTGCTTGCCGGTGGAGCCGTAGCCGCCCTCGCCGCGCTGGGTGGGCGCGAACTCGGTGACGACATGGAACTTCGCCTGCACCACCGGCACGATGACCAGCTGCGCGAGCCGCTCCATCGGCTGCAGCACGAAGGGCGTGTCGCTGCGGTTCCAGGCGCTGATCTTGAGCTCGCCCTGGTAGTCGCTGTCGATGAGCCCGACCAGGTTGCCCAGCACGATGCCGTGCTTGTGGCCCAGGCCCGAGCGCGGCAGGATCATGGCCGCATAGGCCGGGTCGCCGAGGTGGATCGCGATGCCGGTGCCCACCAGTTGCCAGGCATTGGGCTCCAGCGTGACGGGCGCATCGATGCAGGCCCTGAGATCGAGCCCCGCGCTGCCGGGCGTCGCGTAGGTGGGCAGCTGCTCCACCATGCGGGGATCGAGGATGCGGACGTCGACTTTCACTTGCTTGCTTTTCCTTGTTGAGATTCGGTCCCGCGGCGGTTCGCCTCCTCGAGCACCTGCTGCCACTTGGCGGCGCCGGGGAAGGCCAGCGACTTGAGCTTTCCGGCGAACCAGAAGGCCAGGCCGGCCAGCACCACCAGCACGTAGATCGGCACGCCGATCGACCACAGAATCACGAAGGCCACGCCGGCCGCGCCGAGCAGGGGCTTGGTGAGCGCGCCGAAGGGTCCGCCCTGCGCGGATTCGGACTTGGCGGCCTTGGCGGCCGCGGCGCGCGCGCGGGCCTGCGCCGGCGGCACCACCGCGCCCGGCCCCGCGCTCGGCGTCATGCCGACGTCGAGCCCGTGCTCGCCGGTCACGTCCGTCTGGCCGCGCCCGAGGTTCCTCGCGGCCTGGGCCGTCAGCCCCTCGACATAGCGCACGAAGTCGCCATTGGGCGGGGTGTTCCATTCAGCCTTCATCAGACCCTCCAGTCGGGCAGCCGCGCCGCGATCTCCGTCATGAGCTCGCGCGCCAGCGTGAGCTTGGGCGCGCGAGGCAGTTCGCGCACGCCATCGGCGTCCACGAGCAGCAGCGCATTGTCGTCCTGGCCGAAGGTCAGCGGGCCGATATTGCCCACCAGCAGAGGGATGCCCTTGCGCTCGCGCTTGGCCTTGGCATGCGCGACGAGGTTCTCGCTCTCGGCCGCGAAGCCCACGCAGAACAGCTTCTTCGCCTGCGCGCGCTCGCTGCGCGCCACGGTCAGCAGGATGTCGGGGTTCTCGACGAACTCGAGCACCGGGGTCTTGCCGCTGCCGTCCTTCTTGATCTTCTGGTCGCTCTGGGTCGCGGGGCGCCAGTCGGCGACCGCCGCCGTTGCTACGAAAACGCTAGCACGCGAGGATGCACCGACGGTCGCCGCGAGCATCTCCTGCGCCGAGCGCACGTCGATGCGGGTGACGCCGCGCGGCGTCGGCAGGTGCACCGGCCCGGCCACCAGCGTGACCTCGGCGCCGGCTTCGCGCGCGGCGCGGGCGATGGCGAAACCCATCTTGCCCGACGAATGGTTGGTGATGCCGCGGATCGGATCGAGCGCCTCGAAGGTCGGCCCGGCCGTCACCAGCAGGTGCTGGCCCGCGAGCAGCTTGGGATGGAAGAAGGCGGTGATGTCCTCCAGCAGCTGGGCCGGCTCGAGCATGCGGCCGTCGCCGGTCTCGCCGCAGGCCTGCCAGCCGTTGCCCACGCCGAGCACGGTGGCGCCGTCGGCCGCCACCTGCGCCAGGTTGCGCTGGGTCGCGGGATGCATCCACATCTCGCGGTTCATGGCGGGCGCGAGAAGAAGCGGCACGCGGTCGCGCGGGCGCGCCAGGCACAGCAGGCTCAGCAACTCGTCGGAGCGGCCCTGCACCAGGCGCGCGATGAAGTCGGCGCTGCAGGGCGCGAGCACGATCGCGTCGGCCTCGCGGCTCAGGTTGATGTGCGGCATGTTGTTGGGCTCGCGCGCGTCCCACTGCGAGGTGTAGACGGGGCGGCCCGAGAGCGCCTGCATCGTCACCGGCGTCATGAACTGCTCGGCCGACTCGGTCATGACGACCTGGACCGTGGCCCCCGCCTTCACGAACAGCCGGCACAGCTCGGCCGATTTGTAGCAGGCGATGCCGCCCGTGAGTCCCAGAACGATGTGTTTGCCGGCGAGGTCTTGCATGGTGGGGCGGAGTGTAATGACCCGCGCATCCCCGCCGCGCCCTGGGGCGAACGGTCGTTCGCCGCGGCCCCGATGTCCCGCGCCGGGCGAGGTAACAGTGTCCACCCGCGCCGGGTGTCGCCGGGGGCACACCTATAATCTCAATTTCCCACTGCCCGGTCCTTGCGTCCGGAACTGGCATGACCAAATTTGTCTTCGTCACCGGTGGTGTGGTGTCTTCCCTCGGCAAGGGAATCGCCTCCGCCTCGCTGGCCGCGATCCTCGAATCCCGCGGCCTCAAAGTCACCCTCATCAAGCTCGATCCCTACATCAACGTCGACCCCGGCACGATGTCGCCGTTCCAGCACGGCGAGGTGTTCGTCACCGACGACGGTGCGGAAACCGACCTCGACCTCGGCCACTACGAGCGCTTCATCACGACGCGCATGCGCAAGGCCAACAACTTCACGACCGGCCAGATCTACAAGACCGTGCTCGAGAAGGAACGCCGCGGCGACTACCTCGGCAAGACGGTGCAGGTGATCCCGCACATCACCAACGAGATCCAGGAATACGTCAAGCGCGGCGCCGGCATCGGCACCGCGCACGAGGTCGACGTGGCCATCGTCGAGATCGGCGGCACCGTGGGCGACATCGAGTCGCTGCCCTTCCTCGAGGCCGTGCGCCAGATGAGCCTGCGCATGGGCCCGAACAATTCGGCCTTCGTGCACCTGAGCTACGTGCCCTGGATCGCCGCCGCCGGTGAGCTCAAGACCAAGCCCACGCAGCACACGGCGCAGAAGCTGCGCGAGATCGGCATCCAGGCCGACGCCCTGCTGTGCCGCGCCGACCGCCCGATCCCCGACGACGAGCGCGCCAAGATCTCGCTGTTCTCGAACGTGCCCGAATGGGGCGTGATCTCGATGTGGGACGTGGACACCATCTACAAGGTGCCGCGCATGCTGCACGAGCAGGGCCTCGACGGCCTGATCTGCGACAAGCTGCGCATCAACACGCCGCCGGCCAAGCTCACGCGCTGGGACGAACTGGTCTACGAGGTCGAGCATCCGCAGCAGGAAGTGGCGATCGCCATGGTCGGCAAGTACGTCGACCTGTCGGACAGCTACAAGTCGCTCAACGAGGCGCTGCGCCACGCCGGCATGAAGAACCATGCGCGCGTGAAGATCGACTACGTCGACTCCGAGACCATCACCGCGCAGGACGTCTCGCGCCTGGCCAAGTACGACGCCATCCTCGTGCCCGGCGGCTTCGGCCAGCGCGGCGTCGAGGGCAAGATCCTCGCGGCCCGCTTCGCGCGCGAAGGCAAGGTGCCCTACCTCGGCATCTGCCTGGGCATGCAGGTCGCCACCATCGAGTACGCGCGCCACGTGGCCGGCCTGCCCGATGCCAACAGCACCGAGTTCGACCCCGAGACCTCCTGCCCCGTGATCGCGCTGATCACCGAGTGGAAGGACGCCGACGGCACGATCAAGGTGCGCAACGAGAAGTCCGACCTCGGCGGCACCATGCGCCTGGGCGCGCAGAGTTCCGACGTGACCGACGGCACGCTGGCCCACAGCATCTACGGCGACGTGGTCACCGAGCGCCACCGCCATCGCTACGAAGCCAACGTCAACTACCTCGACCAGCTGCGCAAGGCCGGCCTCGTGATCTCCGCGCTCACGCAGCGCGAGCAGCTCACCGAGATCGTCGAGCTGCCGCAGGACGTGCATCCCTGGTTCATGGGCGTGCAGTTCCACCCCGAGTTCAAGTCCACGCCGTGGAGCGGCCATCCGCTGTTCAACGCTTTCATCAAGGCCGCGCTCGACCACAAAGGCCAGGGCGCCGGCAATGCGGGCAAGACGCTGAAGGCAGTGGCATGACCAGTGCCTACATCATCGCCAACGTCGAGGTGACCAATCCGACCCAGTACGAGGAGTACAAGAAGTGGTCGACCGCCGCCATGCAGGCGCATGGCGCCGAGGTCTGCGTGCGTGGCGGCAAGGTCGAGGTGCTCGAGGGCGACTGGACGCCGCAGCGCATCGTGATCCTCAAGTTCCCGAGCGTCGAGGCCGCGAAGAAGTTCGACAGCTCGCCCGAATACGGCAAGGCGCGCGAGGCGCGCCAGGGTGCCGCGATCATGCGCATGATCGTCGTCGAAGGTCTGTGATCCGTTTTTACTGGAGAAAGAAAAGAAGATGAGTGCAATCGTTGACATCGTCGGCCGCGAGATCCTCGACAGCCGCGGCAATCCCACCGTCGAGTGCGACGTGCTGCTCGAGTCGGGCACCATGGGCCGCGCGGCCGTGCCCTCGGGCGCATCCACCGGTTCGCGCGAAGCCATCGAGCTGCGCGACGGCGACAAGAAGCGCTACCTCGGCAAGGGCGTGCTCAAGGCGGTGGAGAACATCAACACCGAGATCTCCGAAGCCGTGCTCGGCCTCGATGCCAGCGAACAGGCCTTCCTCGACCGCACGATGATCGACCTCGACGGCACCGACAACAAGGGCCGCCTGGGTGCCAACGCCACGCTGGCCGTGTCGATGGCCGTGGCCCGCGCGGCCGCCGAGGAATCGGGCCTGCCGCTGTACCGCTACTTCGGCGGCATGGGCGGCATGCAGATGCCGGTGCCGATGATGAACGTCATCAACGGCGGCGCGCACGCCAACAACAGCCTGGACCTGCAGGAGTTCATGATCATCCCCGTGGGCGCGCCGAGCTTCCGCGAAGCCGTGCGCTACGGTGCCGAGGTGTTCCATGCGCTCAAGAAGATCCTGGGCGACCGCGGCATCAGCACCGCCGTGGGCGACGAAGGCGGTTTCGCGCCGAGCGTCGAGAGCCACGAAGCGGCGATCCAGCTGATCCTCGAAGCCATCGACAAGGCCGGCTACGTGGCCGGCGAGCAGATCGCGCTGGGCCTGGACTGTGCCGCCAGCGAGTTCTACAAGGACGGCAAGTACGTGCTGTCTGGCGAGAACCTCTCGCTGTCGGCCGAGAACTGGACCGACATGCTCGCGACCTGGGTCGACAAGTACCCGATCATCAGCATCGAAGACGGCATGCACGAAGGCGACTGGGACGGCTGGAAGCACCTGACCGAACGCCTGGGCAAGCGCGTGCAGCTGGTGGGCGACGATCTGTTCGTCACCAACACCAAGATCCTGCAGGAAGGCATCGAGAAGGGCATCGCCAACTCGATCCTGATCAAGATCAACCAGATCGGCACCCTGACCGAGACCTTCGCC